>OGII01000012.1_pt1 | contig 174869 bp, 200 predicted proteins | sample 1571701 | NCBI WGS metagenome assembly OGII01 (sample SAMEA2581950, study PRJEB24529) | metagenome | biome: Human gut stool | place: China | collected 2011
CCAAAATTCTTAGAGATACTATCAATTTGCCGCGATCTTTTCCATGGATATGATTATTCTAAATTTATTGTTGGCAGCGATTTGGATCGTTCAAAAGCTATTAGTGGCGCAGTGAATTTTATTGTTGCCGTTGATAAAGAAATTGAAAGAGAGAGTTTCTTAAAAGAAGCTTTGATGTTAAGACAGGCATTATCGCTATGTTCCTCTTTGGTAGAGAAGCAATTGCGGATTGAAGCGGCGTTTTTTGAATCTGTCCGTGTTTTGGTAATGCGGCTAATGAATAAAGGAGACGGTAAAAAAATATCGTTGCACGAAATGAATGAACGGATAAACGAGTTGCTAAAGCAGAGTATTAAAAGTGATGGCGTTATCAATTTGTTTTCGGATATTTCGCAGGAGTTTTCATTGTTTGATCCTAAATTTCTTTTGGAAATCGCTAAAATGAAGGGAAAAAATATTGCGGTTGAATTGTTGAAAAAACTTATTGCTGAACAGGTTCAGGTGTATCGTCGTACTAATGTTGTAAAGTCTGAAAAGTTCAGCGAAATAATTCAAAGTGTGATGAACAGATATTTAAACGGTATGCTGACTAATGAGCAGGTAATAGAAGAACTGCTTAATCTAGCCAAACAGATAGCCGCTGCCAAGGAAGAAGGCCAGCAGTTGGGTTTGACAGCGGACGAACTTGCATTTTATGATGCCCTGACCAAACCACAGGCAATTAAAGATTTTTATGAAAATGAAGAGTTAATTGCTATTACTAAAGAATTAGCAGATACATTACGGAAAAATAAAACTGTTGATTGGCAGAAACGTGATTCTGCCAGGGCTAAAATGCGAATGTTGATAAAGAAATTGTTAAAAAGACATAAATATCCACCCGAAGGAATGGATGATGCTGTGCAGACAGTTATGACACAGTGTGAATTATGGACTGATACAAATGATATGAGGGAGAATGAAGATGATAAAGGCTATAGAGTTGATATGAGTGATAAATTATTAATGGTCGCCAAAAAGCAAGAAAATGGGTATGGGATAAAAATTTAAAAATAAAATCACCATCTGTATAAAGTGCAGCAGACAGATGGTGATTTTTTGTTAACTGATGGATAAATTATCTGCTTTTGTTCTGAATTCTGCAAGTTCTATTAAAGATATAATAAAACTTTTGATTTGCGTTGGAGATTTTGGAATTGCTAATTCTACAAGGCAATCAGGATATTCAGAGGAAAATTGTAGTTTGCGATGTGCATTGTTTCCATCACGTTTCATAGGTTTATATTTCCATATAAAATTGTCATTTTTTTCTTGACTAATTTCTAAGGTTGCATTTCCATTCATTTTATTGTTACATACAATAATGTAAAAATTGCCTTGATCTCGCCAATCGGTCAACAGAATACCATAATCAACATCTGTGTTATAAATTCTATAAATACCATAATGATTGGTTCCTTTAATGAATAACCAACTATTTAAATTTTTGTTAGTAATTGTATTTTGAAGATTGTTGTTGGCGGATATTAGTTTTTCAATTTTAAATCCTCCGATAATATTATTCTGTTGTGCAATAGATTCAAAAAGTGAAGCGAGTCTCATTATTTGGTAAGTTCTCATTTTATTCCTCCTTGCGCATATATAATATTTTAATGATAGATGCATTTATTGGATATTGTAATCAATTGTTTTATATTTCTATTATAGTGCATTAATGAATAAATTAATACATAGATATTAAAAATGTAAATATATCATATATGCTTATAAAAAATGGTTAAAATGTTATTGTTATAATAAAGAAATGAAGTTATCTGACGTTTTTAAGAAATTTACCCAACATCTCCGCTAAAATCGCTACTGTTTTGCCTGTTCATAAAAGAATAAAGAGATAAACAAGAAAAGATACAGGAGAAAAAATAAACGTTTTGTATTTACGTTACAGCATCGTGGTATATTCTGCTAACGTACTATCTACAAAGTAAATTCAATTTAGAGTTTTAATATACTATTTATCTCAATACTAACACAGTAAGCAGAATATAAAGACAAGTATTACTTGCTAACGTACGTAAGCAGTAGTACATGAAACAAAATTTTAAAATATTTTTAAACTGCCATTGATATAATAGGAGCAGTTTTCTTTTGCCTCAAAGCAGGGAAGTGATTACAAAACAGCGTTTTAATAAGTGGTGCAGATGGCTTTCCTTTTTAGTCTGTCCGGAAAAAGAAAAACTCACTGCTTATGCAGTGAGTAAGTAGTGTACTGAATTTTGCTGTTCAGGTAAATCATGCAGGGCAAGGTACTTAATGTCCGTGGTGACTATGGCTACCGCAGCCGTGTGCGCCGCAGGTGTGGCCTGCGCCGCCGTGTTCCTGTTCGTGGTGTGCGCATTTTACTGCCGGGTCATAGTCCAGTTTATTATTGAGCAAATCATTTACTGCATCATCGGCCTTGCCGGTAACGCCTCCATAAAGCTTGATGCCTGCTTGTGACAATGCCAGTTGAGCGCCGCCGCCGATACCGCCGCAGATCAGAGTATCGACGCTGTGTTCGTGCAGAAATTGTGCCAGCGCGCCATGGCCGCTGCCGTTGGTGCTGACGATTTCTGTTTTGACGATGTCAGTGTTTTCGATGTCGTAAATTTTAAAGAATTCGGTGTGTCCGAAGTGTTGAAAGATGTCGCCGTCCTGATAAGTAACTGCGATTTTCATTGTTATACCGCTCCCTTACTGTGATTGTTATGAGTTTGCGACATATGCCGTAAACATTTTTAGCATAGCACTGTTCGCGGCCGGTGTCAATAAAGTCGGGGATGACATAATACCTGCTAAAATAAAAAGGCTCGCCGCCGTTGCAGACGCGAGCAGAAGAAGCTTGACTGTGAGAGATATTTTGATCTGTTTGTGCTTAGGTCGCCCATCATCGATATGTCAGCGCAGCGGCTGGCGTTTACGCTGGCGACGCGTAAAATATTTTGCCAGTCGATAGACGACGGTACGGTATTGTGTGGTCAGATAGACGCCGCCGAGGATAAGTACGCCGCCAATAGCCTGAGAGATGAGAAGTTGTTCGTCAAGAAACAGCACCCCGCAGATGATGCCGACCAGCGGCATGATATTCATAAATACGGCTGCCTGACTGGGTCCGACGATGCCTGTGCCTTTGTTCCAGAAGATCATGGCAATCAGCCCGCCGGCAAAAATGACGAACAGATATGAGCCAAGAGCCAGCGGTGAAAGCAGCGAGGGCAGTTCGAAATGGCCAAGATAAGCAGCACCAGCTGCCGTGGTAAGCGAACCTAACAGACCCGACCATGCGACGATGGCAAAGGGGGAAACATCGTCGATGATGCGCACGACGATGATAGAATACAGTGCCCAGGCGACCTGACTGGTAAAAAAGAGTACGTCGCCGATATTAAAGCTCAGCGTCAATATGGCCGCAAGCGAACCGTTGCTGATCAGGTACAGCGCGCCGCACAGGCTGCTGCAGATGCCGAGCCATTGCAGGCGGTGCAGACGTTCATGGATCAGCACAAAGCTGAGCAGAGCCGTCACGATGGGCGTAAGTGTGGCGATAATGGTAAAGTTGGTGACTGTCGAATATTGCAGCCCGGTAAATTGGGTAACGTTATTGATGCAGACGCCAAGGATGCCCATGGTAAATAAAGCCGGCCAGGTCCTGCGTGGTGGCAGCAGCTTTTCGCCGCGCCAGGCAAGCATAGCAAACAGCGTCAGGGCTACGATAGTGTAGCGAATGCTGACCATAGGTATGGGCGACATTTCCCTGACGACGAATTTGGCGAACATAGGTTGAATACCCCAGATGACGCAAGTACAGATCAAAAGTGCCGAGGCGGTAAGCTTGTTCGTTTGCATGGCAGTGCTGACAGACCTTTCGATGATGATTTATAAAGTGCCGGGCATCTGCCCGTAACTTAAAAGCTTAACAGTCGTTCAATGATTTCTGCCGCCGGCGTTTGACCAGATATCTGGCCAGTTTATAGGCCAGCAGGCGGTACTGCGTAGTCAGATACACACCGGCGATGATAAGAGCGCCGCCAACTGCTTCGGAAGTATAGAAGCTTTCTTCGAGAAAGGCGATGCCGCAGATGATGCCTACTAACGGCATCAGATTCATAAACACGGCGGCCTGACTGGGGCCGATAACGCGGATGCCTTTGTTCCAGAACAGCATACCGACCAGGCTGCCGATAAAAATAACGTAAAAATAGGAACCCCAGGCTAAAGCGGAAAGGTCATAGGGCAGTGCAAACTGCCCGGTCAGGATACTGTAAGCAGCCGTAGTCAGCGAGCCAAGCAGCCCGGCCCAGGCTACAGCGCTGTAGGCAGATACATATTTACTGACCTGCGCGACAAGAATGGTATAAAAAGCCCAGGCGACCATACTGACGCAGAACAGGATATCACCGAAATTAAAGTTCAGGTTGATAATCGTTGAAAGCGAACCTTTGCTGATCAGGTAAACGGCGCCGATGATACTGGCGGCGATACCGAGCCATTGCAGCTTGTGCAGCCGTTCATGCAGCAGCACCAGACTTAAGAGTGCGGTCACGGCAGGCGTCAGCGAGGCAATAATAGTAAGGTTGGCTACGGTCGAGTATTGCAGGCCTGTAAATTGCGCAACATTGTTGCCGCCAACGCTGAGGACGCCCATCAAAAACAGCGGCAGCCAGGCCTTGCGTGGTGGCAGCAGTTTTTCGCCGCTGTAAGCCAGCGCTGCCAGCAGCACTACGCCTACTGTAAAATAACGGATACTGACCAGAGGGATCGGGTCGAACTCGCGGACGACAAAAGTGACGAACATCGGCTGTGCGCCCCAAATGATGCAGGCGGATAAAACCATCAGTGTTGCTGCGGAAATATTTTTGGGCATAGGAACGCCTTCTTCGCTGTTTATTTTACCAGCTGCGGTATAAAACCCTGCGTGTCACAGCTGACAAGCTTATAGGTGATGCCGTTGCGGATACCTTCAAAAACCATGCTTGCATCGCTGCCGTGAATATGGCCGAAAACGCAGTGCCTGACGCCGTAACGCTCCAGCAGTTCGGCAAAAACAGATTCATTTGCAGCGTCATAAAGAGGCGGATAATGCAGTGCGGCTATGATATCGCTGTAGCCGGCTTGTCTGGCAGCTTCCAGTGAAGCCTCCAGGCGCAGTCCTTCACGGCGGTAGATAGCGGCATCGTCCGCGTTAAAATTGTCAGATGAAGGCAGGAGCCAGCCACGACTGCCGCAGATGGCAGTCGTGCCGCAGGTAAAAAAGTTGTTTTGCAGAAAGCTGAAATTATTTTCTGTCGCAGTCTGCATCTTTTTTAAAGATGACCACCAGTAGTCATGGTTGCCGCGCAGAATGATTTTGCGCCCGGGCAGGGCGGCGATCCAGTTCAGGTCGGTCAGCGCGTCTTGCAGGTCCATGGCCCATGAGGTGTCGCCGCAGATGATGACGGTATCGTCGCTCCGGATAAGTTGATGCCAGTTGGCTGCAACCTTGGCGGCGTGGTCTGCCCAGTGTTCGCCGAAGATTTCCATAGGCTTGGACGGAGGCTTTCCGGAAAGGTGCAGGTCGCCGATAGCGTAAATTTTCATGAATTATGCTCCATTTTTGCTGCTTAATGTTAACTTAATGTTAGCTTATTTTAAGAAGGAATGCAAGGAATTGCTGACAGGGTTGACCTCAGCGCGAGAATAAATGCCTGTGTTTACTACTAAAGTCTGATTAATCCGTTTAATATAGATATGAAGGCTGAATTAGGATGCGAGAATCTTTTTCCTTTCTATCTCTGGTTGCTGTTGCCGCTTTCAGCATTTTTATACAATGAAAGTATCAAAACGCAGGGGAGGGGCAACTATGACAAAGCAGCAGGATTTCAGTATGTGGTCAGTGAATTTTATTTTGTTTTGCCTGGCTAATTTTTTGTATTATGGAGCTTTTTATTTGTATATTCCGGTATTGCCGCAGTATGTGGAGATGTTGGGCGGTACACCTGCCGATATCGGGCTGGTTGGTGGCGCTTTCGGGCTGTCGTCCTTTATTATACGGCCGTATTTGGGTAAACTGGCCAACGAATGGGGTCGTAAGCGTATGATGCTTCTGGGTACGATTTCTTTTGCACTGTTGTTTCTGCTGTTCGGCAGAGTTACCGGCGTGGTGCCGCTGGTCGTACTCAGGCTTGCGCATGGTGTTTGTCTGGCGATGTATCTGGCGGCATCGGCTGCCTATATAGCCGATTATGCGCCGGTAGACAGGCGCGGCGAGGTGCTGGGGATTTATCAGACCTGCAGTGTGGTTTCTATGGCTGTTTTTCCAGCAGCAGGCATTTGGATACTTCAGCATACACAAAGTTATCCTTTTTTGTTCAACGTGACTTTTGTTACGGCATTAGTATGCTTTTTCGTGTTACTGCCGCTCAAGGAAACGAATCCTGTTTATGACCAGGAACAAAAACTGGATCTGCTGCCGATTTTCAGGCGGCGGGTAATTTTTATGTCTTCGCTGTGCCTTTTGGGTGCATCACTGGTCTATGGCGCGATTCTTACTTTTTTACCGATTTATGCGCAGCAGCGGAATATAAGTGATTATGGTATTTTTTTCGTAGTCTATGCTTTGGCGACGATGGGCAGCAGGGTCTTTGCCGGTAAGCTGTCCGATCATGTCGACAGGCGTCTGGTGATTTTGCCGTTTTCACTTTTGGTTGCACTGGCGGCTATGTGTTTCTTTATTATGGATAACGTTTGGACGCTTGGGCTGATCGCAATATTATTCGGACTGGGATATGGAGCTTTAGTGCCGGCGCTTACTGCACTGGTCGTTGATGTTACCCGGCCGGAAGAACGTGGACCGGCACTGGGTTTTTTTACTGCTTTTATTGAAGTCGGCATCGTCGTCGGCGCTATGGGTCTGGGGTTTATTACCGAGATATTGGGCTATGCCAATATGTTTGCATTGTCAGGTATCATCGTACTGGTGATCACACTGGCATTTTGGCTGTTGGTGCAGCAGCGTCATACTATTAAGCTGGAGGGAGAGTAAGCAGGCTCCAGATGAGCGCAGAGCATTAAAAGCCGCGCCTGCAGTGCGTACTAGGCAGATGGGGAAGAAAAGACTTGAAACTCCGCGGATTTGTGATATAATGGTTAAAGTATTTGCAGAATGAACAAATTCGGTGAAGCGGAGTAGTAACCACAGATCCCTGTTGCAGAAAGTTGACGGCAGCTGCGAGTCAATACGGGAGCAAGGTGAACTCGCCGTGGAGGAGCCGCGTCAAAAGCGCGGACGCATAACCGGCGTTACAGGTTTTGAGTGGCCGAGATTTTTTTTCGGCAATCAGGGTGGTACCGCGAAAGCTATTTCGTCCCTGGCCTAACAGCCGGGGACTTTTTTATTTGCCGCGCTGCGGTGGTAAGCAAATTTTAGGAGGTTATGAGAAGAATGATCGAAGAAAAGTATACTCCCCATGCCATAGAAAGCAAATGGCAGAAATATTGGGAAGATAACAAGGCATTTAAAACTGATATTGATGCAGGCAAACCCAAGTCTTATGTGCTGGAAATGTTCCCGTATCCTTCGGGCAACCTGCATATGGGGCACGTACGCAATTATTCCATCGGCGACGTAGTTGCCCGCTTCCGCAGTATGAACGGTTTTAACGTGCTGCATCCGATGGGCTGGGATTCTTTTGGTATGCCGGCTGAGAATGCCGCGATCAAACATGGTATCCACCCTGCTAAATGGACGATGGAAAATATCGCCAACATGACCCGTCAGCAGAAGGAACTGGGACTGTCCTATGATTGGGACCGCGAAGTTGCCACCTGTAAGGAAGATTACTATAAATGGACCCAGTGGTTCTTTGAGCTGTTTTATAAGCGCGGTTTGGCCGTCAAGAAAAAATCTGCTGTCAACTGGTGTGGTGAATGCAACACTGTTTTGGCTAATGAGCAGGTTATCGACGGACGCTGCTGGCGCTGTGACCATGAGGTCGTCAAAAAAGATCTGGAACAATGGTTCTTCAAAATTACCGATTATGCGGAAGAACTTTTGGATGATCTGAAACTTTTGAACGGCTGGCCGGAACGCGTTAAGACGATGCAGAAAAACTGGATCGGGCGCAGTGAAGGTCTGGAATTCAGCTTTGACGTGCCCTGCATCGATGCTAAGCTGCCTGTTTACACTACCCGTCCGGATACGTCATTTGGCGTTACTTTCGTGGTCCTGGCTGCCGAGCATCCAATGGTAGAGCAGTTGTGCCGGGATAATCCGAAGGCAGACGAGATCAGGGCTTTCTGCGCCCGTGTGCGCAACCAGTCCGATATTGAACGTACTTCCAGCGAGTCGGAAAAAGAAGGTATCTTTACCGGGAAATATGCTGTCAATCCTTTCAATGGCCGCCAGGTAGAGATCTGGGTCACCAACTATGTCCTGTACGATTATGGCACCGGAGCTGTTATGGGTGTACCTACAGGTGATCAGCGCGACTGGATGTTTGCCGATAAATACGGTCTGGATAAGATCGTTGTCGTTACTCCTAAAGACCAGGAATTAAAAGTTGAAGATATGACTGCCGCCTATGAAGAAAAAGAGGGCGTGCTGGTAAATTCCGGCAAGTTCAGCGGCATGGAGATGCATGCTGCAATCAAAGCTATTATGGATTATGCGGAAGAACAGGGCTTTGGTTCCCGCCATGTCAACTACCGTCTGCGCGACTGGCTCATCAGCCGTCAGCGTTATTGGGGGGCTCCGATCCCGATTATTTACTGTCCTGACTGCGGCGAAGTTCTGGTGCCGGAAGCAGAGCTGCCGGTACGTTTACCGGCAGACGTCAAGTTTGATGCGGGCAGCGTTTCACCGCTGGCAACCAGTGAAAGCTTTGTTAACTGCACCTGCCCCAAATGCGGTAAGCCGGCCCGCCGCGAGACCGATACTATGGACACTTTCCTGTGTTCTTCCTGGTATTATCTGCGGTATACCGATCCGAAAAACGATACTGCTCCATTCAGTAAAGAAGCTGTTGATTACTGGGCTCCGGTCGATCAGTACATCGGGGGTATCGAGCATGCGATCCTGCATTTGCTGTATTCACGTTTCTTTATGAAGGTATTGCGTGACGCAGGCCTTGTAAAATACGACGAACCATTTACAAACCTGCTGACTCAGGGCATGGTCATTAAAGACGGTGCGAAAATGAGTAAATCTTTAGGTAATGTCGTTTCTCCGGAAGAGATCATTTCCAAATACGGTGCCGATACTGCTCGTCTGTTTATTATGTTTGCTGCTCCGCCTGAAAGAGAGTTGGAATGGAGCGATCAGGGCGTGGAGGGTTCCTTCCGTTTTATCAACCGTGTCTGGCGTATCGTCAGCCACTTCCAGGGTGAGCTGGCCCAAAAGGTCACCGGCTATGATACTTCAAAACTGGATGAAGCTGATAAAGAGCTGCGCCGCGTGCTGCATAATACGATCAAAAAAGTTACCGACGATATCGAGCAGCGGTTTAATTTCAATACTGCAATCAGTGCGATGATGGAGTTGGTCAATGCTTTATATGTTTATAAGGAAGCTCAGAAAAATTACAATGCCGGTCTGGTTTATGAAACCGTTTCCGCTTTGCTGCGGTTGCTTGCTCCTTTCGTACCGCACGTAACCGAAGAATTGTGGCATGGCGTCATCGACGCTGACAGCAGCGTGCATGCACAAAGCTGGCCTAAAGCCGAGGCAGAGGCCATGAAGGTCGATAATGTCGAGATCGTGCTGCAAGTCAACGGTAAGGTCAAAGGCCGTTTGGTTGTACCTGCGGAAGCCGGCAGGGAAGAACTGGAAAAACTGGCTTTGGCGGATGAACATATCGCTGCTATGGTCGATGTCGGCAAGATCGTGAAGATCGTCTGCGTACCCGGACGTTTGGTCAATATTGTTGCCAGACCTTAAATCGCAGAAAAAAATTAAATAGCTGGATCAGTAAGATCAAATCATAAAGACGCTATGGCAGAGTTCCTAAGGTATAACGAATTTATTGTTGACCTCAGGAACTCTGCTTTTTTGCGTTTTAAAGGGGCTGGATAGCGATGATGGAACGAGGGCTGAGAGGAAAAGTAGCAGCTTTGGGGGCTGCCGTAGTTTTATGTGCCGGCGGCAGTCTGCTGGGAAGCAGCCCGCAGGATACTGCTGCTGTTGTGCCTGTACCGGCAGCTGGTATCAGTGCGGTACAGACTCGGGGAGTCAAGGTATATGTAAGCGGTGCGGTAGCAAAGCCGGGTTTATATGAAATCCCCGCAGGGAGCAGAGCTACTGCGGCTATCGCCGCTGCCGGAGGAATGACACTGGAAGCTAATCCCGATAAAGTTAATTTGGCAAAGCTGCTGAAAGATGGTATGCAGGTAAATGTGCCGCGGTTAAGTGCCAGGCAATTGCGTGAGCAGACTGCGCCGGTAAATGCAGGTGCAGCTGCTGAGGCAGCAGGCGCAAATACTTTGGTCTCGGTAAAGACTGCTGCTGAGAGTGGCAGGGGCACAGCAAAAGCCGGCGGCAAGGTACATTTGAATACGGCTACGGCTGCCGAACTGACAGCGTTGCCTGGGGTCGGTGATATTACCGCGCAGCGTATACTTGAGTATCGGGCGGCGCATGGGTTTGCCAGTATCGAGGATGTTATGAAGGTCAAAGGGATCGGTAAGGCCAAGTTTAGCAAAATGCAGCCTTATCTGGAGCTGTGATGCAGCGTCAGCTGGAACAGATCATTGTCGCCGCCACACTGGCATTTCTGCTTGGCTGCCACGCAGGGCTCAGTAAGCTGTTGCCGTTGATACCAGCATTGATACTGGCGGCACTTTTTCTGCTGCTGCTTGCCTGGTGCTGCCGCCAAAAGGCGGGAGTAAAGTTGTTGGCCGCGGCAGGTATTGGTTTGTGTTTTTGTTGTGGCGCTGCCAGCGGCAGCGGGGCCATGCGTCAGCCGCAGCTGCCTTTGCAGACTTTTACCGGTCAGGAAGTACGTATTTTCGGCAGAGTGGAAGCTGGCAGTGTCAAAGTAACGCCGCAGGGAACCAGTCTGGTGCTTGCCTGTCAAGCGGTGCAGACAAATAGTGCGGAACTTGGCAGCTCTTTACCCGATACAGCAATCGCAGTATCTGGTAAAGTACGTGTGTTCGTCCAAGGGCAGGATCTTAGCGAGAAAATAACCGGTGGCGTTATTGTACAGGGAACGCTTAAACCAATGACTGATTTCGCCAATCCGGGTGGTTGGGATAGCGGGCTGTGGAACGAATTGCAGGATTTACAGGGGCGAATGTCTATAAAAGGCAGTGAGCTGTATTTGTCCGGGGACGGACAAAGTATCAGGCAGTATATCGGCGGACTGGCTGCAGGGCTGCGTTCAAATCTGCAGCATACTGTACCGGGACAGGCCGGAGCTGTTTTAGCCGGTATGACTTTAGGGGGGTACGACGGTATCAGTGCGCAGACGCGGGAAGATTTTGCTGCTGTGGGATTGGCGCATCTGCTGGCTGTATCTGGTACGCATATAGCAGTGGTGACAGGCTTTCTGCTTGTACTGCTGCGGCGCCGTAACCACTGTACTATGGCGCTGCTGGCAGGGATTTTATTTTTTTATGCGGCTTTGTGCGGGTTCAAACCGCCTGTACTGAGGGCTTTGCTTATGTCGCTGGCACTATTTGGAGCCGGCGTTAGCGGCAGGCTGCCGCAGCGCAGTAATATTTTCTGTGCTGTGGTCATACTGTTGCTCTGCTATGAACCGCGCTGGCTTTGGGACGCAGGTTTTCAGTTATCATTTACCACAACAGCAGGGCTGCTGTATTTCTACCCGGTACTGAGCGGCCTGTGTACCCGTTACTTACCTGTGGGGATTGCCGAGATCCTGGCAGTATCTTTAACAGCACAGCTGGCGGCTTTGCCGTTTTTGATCCATTATTTTCATCAGCTTTCACTGAGTGGGCTGGCAGCTAATCTGCTTCTAGTACCGCTGCTGGAACTGGCACTACTGCTGACACTGGCGGGATATGCCCTCCTGCCGGTATTTGGGTTGGGAAAGCTGCTGTTTTTACTGGCAGGGCTTTTACTGCACCCCTTGCTGAATATCATTCACTGGCTGGCATCCGGCGGCTGGGCAACTGTCACTGTTGGCAGCTGGCCTCTTTTATGCGGCGCTGTCTATTATTTACTGTTGTTGCTGCTTTTCGGCAGCAGCGACTGGGATGATTTCACTGCTTGCGAAAGACGGTTGCTGATCGGTTTATGCTGCTGTATGCTGGTGGGGATCGGGCTTTATGATAAATTCAGGCCGCAGCCTCTGACCGTACATTTTATCGACGTGGGACAGGGGGATGCGGCACTGGTCGTAACACCGCAGCGTCAGACGCTGCTGATTGATACCGGTGGTCTGCGTGGTGACTATGATACGGGCAGCCGTATCGTTCTGCCCTATCTGCGTTACCTGGGGATTCGCAGTCTGGATATGCTGCTTTTAAGCCACGGACACCACGACCATGCAGGAGGAGCGGCCGCAGTAGCTAAAAATATACCTATACGCAGGCTCATTATGCCTCAGGAACAGCCTTCAGCAGATATACAGGCACTGCTGAAGAATACCAAAGCGCAGCTTATATATGCCGAGAGCGGCACAAATTATTCCCTGGGCAATACTGCAATACAGATCATCAGCGCGCCTGTCGGCAGCGCTGACAGCGATGCAAATGAAAGCTCGCTGATCGTGAGGGTTGTATCTGCTGACGGCAGCATTGTTTTTACAGGTGATGCAACAGAAACGGAGGAACTGCTGGCAGCGGGGCAGATTCAGCCCGGTCAGGTATTGAAGGTCAGTCACCATGGCAGTAATGCTTCTTCTTCAATGCCGTTTTTAGCGGCAGTCAGTCCGCAGCTGGCGGTTATCTCAGTCGGTGCGGCCAACAGCTACGGCCATCCTGGCAGTGAAACGCTGCAGCGTCTGGCAGCCTGCGGGGTTCAGGTGCGGCGTACAGATCAGGACGGAGCGCTTAAAATCACTTTTGACGGCAGCCAGGTAAAATGTTATAGTTATCGGTATCAGAAGGAATTTTTTTAGTGGCTTGAAGGAGTACAAACATGGAAATCACGGCAGAAAAAATTATGCAGCAATTAAGTGCCGGTACACAGGTAGCTGGTGTAATCGCAGTGTTCGGCGAAGAAGGCTATTATAAAGATAAAATAGCCGCCGCTTTACCGCGGGCTGTTTTTGGCGACGCCGCGCCGGAAGACAGGGAAATAACTGTTTTTGAGCGTGATACGGATATAAAGGAAATATCTGCTGCTGTCAATACCTACCCTTTTTTCTCAGGACGCAGTCTGGTTATCATTAAAGATGAAAAGCTGTGGGGAGGTAAGGATGGCGGCGAAAAACGCAAACAGCAGCAGGAAGAGCTGGCAGAACTGCTGGCTGATGTACCTGAACATTGTCAGGTACTGCTGTTAGGCGAAAAAATCGATAAACGCGGTAAACTTTATAAAAGCCTGCTTAAAACTGCTGCGATGGTGGAATGCAAGTCTCTCAAATCCTATCAGCTGAAGCCCTGGCTGGACGAACAGGCTGCGCTGCGCGGCTGCCGTTTTGATTATGAAGCGTCACAAACGATCATGGAATATCTGTCGGTAACTGACAATGCGCCGCTGCTGCTGCTGGAACAGGAAATCGAAAAACTATCGGTTTACGCCGGTGAACGTAAGATTTGGACGAAAGATGATATCGAGCAGACTTTCGCTGCGTTGCCTGAAGTTTCGCGCTTTGCGCTGCTGAACGCCATTGCCGAAAAGAAGCTGGGGCAGACTTTGGAGCTTTTGGGTGAAGAACGTAAGCACGGTAATACTGTGCTGGCGCTATGCGGCCTGGTTTCGTTCCAATTGCGACGTCTTGGACGTGTCAAAGAACTTCTGGAAGGAAGGGCCTCGCAGGCCGAGATCGCTTCAGAGTTAAAAGCCGCGCCTTTTGCTGTAAAAAAAATGGCGGAGCAGAGCCGCCGCTTTGGCTTGGGTGAACTGGAACGGGCACTTTTGGAACTATCACAGCTCAATATCGAAATCCGCTATGGCGGCCGGCAGTTTGAAAAGCTGGAAGAAATATTGATCCGGCTTTTGAGCAAGTGATATTTGGTGTTTGGTTAAAAAAAGTGTTTAAAGTTTGTTTTAAACACTGGACAAGCCTGACTGTTGTTTGTTATAATGATGGCGATAGATCAATGGGGATCTTTCTATTTTATTGCTTAAAAATAGGAAGGTCCTTTTTATATTTGTATTTCAGCTTCAGCATTGGGAAAGGAGCGCGGCACAGTGCCGCAAGTGATTGCTATGATGAACAAAGAAATGTTGTATTACATTAACCCTGAACAGCAAACCCCGGAGGAACTGAAGGCTTTGCTGGAAATGCACCCGGAAATCAAATTTGTTTCTTTTATGGGTGTTGACTTTGCCGGTAACGATACCGACGAAAAAGTGCCCATCAATTTATTTATCGAAGATATCAACAGCTTCCTGGAAGGTATGGCTGCTCAGACTGATGGTTCTTCCGTTGTTTTGCCGGGCATTGCTACTTTAAATAACGCCCGCGTCGATATGAAGGTCGACAAAAGTGTCAACTGGTATATTGATTATAATTACGAGCATTTTGATGCTCAGACAGGTAAAATGGTCGGAACCCTGCGCATACCCTGTTTCCTGATCCACAACGAAATCTTTGTTGATTCCCGTTCGATCCTGCAAAACAGCCTGGATTATGTGGAAGCACAAATGCTGGAAATGTTCAAAAAACATCCGCAGATAGCAGGTCTTGAACATGTTGACCTGTCTCAGATCGAAAAACTGGTCTTTACCTGTGCTACCGAGCTGGAATTCTGGGTCAAATCTCCGCGTGAAGACGCACCGATCGAAGCCCTTTCTTCTTCGCAGATGATGCAGGAGCAATACTGGCAGCGTACCCGCGGTAACGTGCGTACCGCTTTAGAACAGACTATAGAAATGATGGAAGCTTATGGTCTGGAACCGGAAATGGGCCATAAAGAATGCGGCGGCGTACGTGGACAGATCGACGGCGCAGGTCATATGACGCATGTTATGGAACAGCTGGAAGTAGACTGGAAATTTAACGTCGGTCTGCAAACTGCTGATAACGAACTGCTGGCCCGCATTATAGTTAAAGAGGTTTTTCGGATGAACGGTCTGGAAGTTTCCTTCCAGGCTAAACCGATCCCCGGCGTTGCAGGAAGCGGCGAACATACCCATGTCGGTATTGCCGCAAAACTCAAAAATGGTAAAATGGTCAATCTGTTTGCGCCCGGCGATATGAAAGCGGATTTTCTGTCTGCTATCGGTTACGGTTCAATGATGGGCCTTTTGAAGAACTATGAGGTCATCAATCCTTTTATTTCAGCTACGATCGATTCATTGAACCGCTTGAAGCCAGGTTTTGAAGCCCCTGTCTGTATCGTTACCTCTTTGGGTATCAGTCCGCAGGTCCCTTCCCGTAACCGTACGATTCTGGCAGGTTTGATCCGCGATATCGACAGTCCGATGGCGACCCGTATAGAAATGCGTTCGCCTAATCCTTATACTAATACCTATATTGCTATCGCTGCTTTCTATCTGGCAATGTGGGATGGAATCAAGGCTTGTGTGGAATCAGGCAAAAAATTGAAGGAACTGGAAGCCGAATTGTCCAAAAAGGCCGGCGTTGAAGGCTTCTATCTGGAAAAAGACCGCGAATACCGCAGCGAAGATGATGTTTTTGAAGACTTCAGCGAGGAAGAACGCAGCCGTCTGTTTGGTAAACCGCCTGCAACTGTGTGGGAAAATATGTGCGGCTTTAATAAATATCCCGAAAAGAAAGCTGCTCTTACCAGCGGCAATATCCTGCGCGCAGAATTTATCGATTCTTTTGCCAAAGGTGCCTTGGTTCGCTGGCAGACCGAGCTCTTAAACAGGATCATCCCCGAATTCCATGCTGAGATCGTGGCAATGAAATGTCTGCATGACACTGGCTTTTATAATAAATGTGACGATGAGCTGTGGGAGAAGATCGCAGCGCTGCGTGTTATGTTAGCTAAAGATTCTGTCGAGGCTCCGTGTATCTTTACTATGATCCGCGATGCTTTTAGCCGCGGCGATTTTGATGCCGCCTCCAAGTTAAAGCTGGAAATGGTAAAAACAATGGAGAAGCTGAGAAGCTGTTATCACGATTACAAGCAAAATATCATCGACTGATAAAGCATATACGTTTTGGATCCGCCGGAAAATATTATCGGCGGGTCCTATTATTTTTCACAAAATGTTTTCTTGACTGGAGCGCAGACCAGACCTATATAATTTAAACAAGGAAAAAGAAGAGGGCGCTGTTGTCGTCCTTTTCCGCAATGATATCAACATTTTTTACGGAACTGCTTTTTATGCGGCAGGTAATTACGGTCTTTTGGGAGCGGTATAGCTTGGCATAAAACAGTATGGTAGCGGGAGAGAGGGGAAAAAATGAGATGGAGTAAAGCTTTTTCAAAAACTGGCCTGCTGGCATTGATGCTTGCCGTGGTCGGGATCGGTATCTTTTTTTATGAACGTCAATATTGCGGCGCCGAACAGCCTGCGCGTTACGAGCCGCAGCAGCTGCGGCAGGTGATTAATGCCGACAGTAAAACCTCGCGGACTATTATGTGGCAGACGCATGCGCCGGAAAGCGATGCCTGGGTGGAATATAAGCTGCAGGGCGAAAATGAGCTTCACAGGGTGCGGGCGCAGGGCAAAGAATTTGCAACAGATTCAGGGACGGTTTATCAGCAAAGTGTGACGCTGACAGCTTTGGAGCCGGGAACTGTTTATGAATACAGGGCTGGCGGCGGCAAAGAATTTTCTGCCTGGCAAACGTTGAAAACAGATACCGGAGGCGCTTTTACGGCTTTGATCTTCGGCGATTCGCAAAGCCTTGATTATAATGTCTGGCGTAAGACTGCCGCTTATGCTTACAGTCACGATCCGGAAGCCGCCTTTTTCATCAATATGGGCGATCTTGTAGATAACGGCGAGCAATACAGCCAGTGGCGCAGTTGGTTCCGTGGAGCGTCCGGGCTGTTGCCGCAGATTCCGGTTGCTCCTATCAGTGGCAACCATGAAAATTATTCGCTGCAATGGAAACCTTACCGCGGCGATTTATATCTTAATTTGTTCGATCTGCCCCTGAATGGGCCGGAGGGTTTGCAGAAGCAGGCTTACAGCTATGATTACGGCGATGTGCATTTTTCTGTAATCGATACGCAGCAGGAGGAATTAAACGAGTGGAAGCCTGAACTGATCGCAAGTCAGGTGAGCTGGCTGGAGCGCGATCTGGCCGCCAGTGATAAGAAATGGAAAATCGTGTTGGTGCACCGTAATCTGTTCCGCTATCAGGACGGCAGACCCAATGAACTGGGCTCGGCACTTTTTCCGGTTATTGACCGTGGCAATGTCGATGTAGTTTTTTCTGCTCATAATCATACCTATGGCCGTTCTGCTCCGTTTAAAAACGGTAATGTGGCATCACAGGGAACGATCTATATTTCTTCGGGCCGCAGTGGTGATAAAACATGGGCCGGTTCGCGTGCCAAGCCGCAGGAGGTCGCTTTTGACGGCGTGCTTGACCAGCCTAATTATATGAAGCTGACTGTTAATGACGGCAAGCTGACAGTGACCAGCCTGAAGCAGGACGGCAAGCTGATCGATACGGTGACGCTGACGAAATGACAAGCTCTCGATTTTTTGATATAATGTTATTATTAACAAATCAATGAATGGAGTGACATCATGGCTAAAGACAGTTCTTTTGACGTTGTATCGCAGGTCGATATGCAGGAAATGGACAATGCGGTCAATCAAACGAAAAAGGAGATCGCCCAGCGTTATGATTTCCGCGGCAGTGATGCCAGCATCGAATTAGAAGAAAAATGTATCAAATTGGCAGCTGAAGACGAATATAAGCTGAACGCTATCATCGATATGCTGCGTGCCCGTATGGCTAAACGTGATATCCCGCTGCGCTGCCTGGAGCTGGGTAAGGTAGAGCCGGCATCCAAAGGCACAGTTCGCCAGACACTTACTATCCTGCAGGGTATACCGAAGGAAAAAGCCAAAGCGATCGTAGCCGCGATCAAAGCGACTAAATTGAAAGTCAATGCTCAGATGCAGGACGATCAGGTACGCGTCAGCGGAGCTAAAAAAGACGATCTTCAGGCTGTTATCCAAACGCTGAAAGCAGGCGACTTCGGCGTAGATTTACAATTCATCAATATGCGCTAAACTGGATTTTTATACTTCCTACGTAACGTAGGAAGTATTTTTTTATTTTATTGTTTTTGCCAGAGTTTGCCTATATAATAAATATAATCCATATTGCAAACTTGCAATAAATTTGGTGACAAGGAGCTGATTTGTTGAATTGGAGAAAGAGGTAAAGAGATTAAAGCTACATGGTTTCAATAATCTGACGAAAAGCCTGAGCTTTAATATGTACGACATTTGCTACACTAAGACGGTAGCAGACAGGGAGGCTTACCTGCAGTATATCGACGAGCAGTATAATGCCGACCGTCTTACGGAAATTTTAACAAATGTTTCCAACATTATCGGAGCAAACATTCTGAACATCGCCAAGCAGGATTATGAGCCGCAGGGCGCCAGTGTCACTATCCTCATTGCCGAAGGCTGTCTGCACAGCGTTGGTGCTGAAGATAACAGTTCCGCTCCGGGCCCTTTACCGGAAACAGTTTTAGCCCATCTAGATAAAAGCCATATCACGGTGCATACCTATCCCGAATATAACCCTATCGGTGGTATCAGTACCTTTCGGGCCGATATCGACGTATCTACCTGCGGTGAGATCTCACCGCTGAAAGCGCTTAATTATCTGATCCACAGTTTCGATACCGACATTATGACTATCGATTACCGTGTGCGTGGTTTTACGCGTGATATTACAGGACATAAACTGTTTATAGATCACAATATCACTTCAATTCAAGATTATATCCCTGAGCTGATAAAGGAACATTACCAGATGATAGACGTGAACGTGTATCAGGAAAATATTTTCCATACCAAGTGTAAGCTCAAAGATTTCGACCTTGATAACTATCTGTTCGGGCTTAGCAAAGAACAGCTGCATCCAGGCGAAGTAAAACGGATTGAGGCCAAGCTGCGTCATGAAATGGACGAGATCTTCTACGGCAAAAATATGGACCGCATCAATCTTTAAGGAGGAGTAAGTATGCTGGATTTATGGTTTTCTGAATTTCACGCTCCCGACGCCAAACTTTCGATTTTGGTCAAAGAGCAATTATATAGCGAGCAGACTCCCTTTCAGAAAATAGACTTTTTTGATTCGGAAACTTTTGGTAAATTTTTCACTTTAGACGGGCTGATTATGATTACCGAAAAGGACGAATTTATTTATCATGAAATGATCAGTAATGTGCCGATGGCAGTTAATCCGGACATCAAAAAGGTCTTGATCATTGGCGGCGGTGACGGTGGTACTGCACGTGAGGTCTGCCGCTTTAAAACAGTAGAGCAGGTAGATATGGTCGAAATCGATGAACGTGTCGTACGTCTGTGCCAGAAATATTTTCCACAGACTGCTTGTGCGCTGGATAATGATCCGCGGATCAATCTGATTTTTGGCGACGGGTTAAAATTCGTACAAGACGCGCCTGAGGGTGCATATGATTTGATACTCGTCGATTCTACAGATCCGCTTGGACCTGGCGAAGGTCTTTTTACGACCGAGTTTTACCGCAATTGCTACCGGGCGCTGAATGATAAGGGTATCTTGATCAATCAGCACGAATCACCTTACTATAAAGAATATGCGTATGAAATGCGCCGGGCGCATAAAAAACTTGCTTCGGTATTTTCCATAGCAACAGTTTATCAATTTTATATGCCTACCTATTCTTCTGGACACTGGTTGTTCGGGTTTGCTTCGAAAGGTCTTGATCCAGTGAAAGATGCTGACTTTAAACGCTGGTCTGAATTTGGGCTGCAAAATCGTTATTATAATCCCGGGGTACATCTCGGTGCTTTTGCTCTGCCTAATTATGTACAGGAAGAACTTCAAAAAGAAGATTAATGATTCGTAACAAGGTATTCAGGTTTGTCTGCAAAAGCGGCAACACATTTATTGTGTTGCCGCTTTGTGATTTTATAACATAGATGGCTTTGTTTGAAAAATGTGTGATAAGATTATTTTTTTGTAATTTTATTTTAACAGTATTGCTGGATATATGTATGTGTGTTATGATTTATTTATAAAAATACAAGCAAAACTTTAAAGTGTATTTGCATAGTATTTTTGCTGTAAGAATAATAATTGGGTGAAGTTTTACCTGTAGAATTAAGAGGTGATAAATTATCAGATACAGTAAAGAATTTATGGAAGTCCATAAAAATAAGAATGGTGGGATAATGGTGAAGAAAGTAATTTTGTATTTATTAACTATGATCTTTGCACTCAGCACAGCTACGGCACTTGCTGCAGAACCTGCTGACGCTCCTGTGTCTATGCGTGAAAGAATGGAAAAAATCAGGGTGGAGAGCGACCCGGTATATCAGGCAGAAAAAGCCAAAAGAATGGAAAATATGCCTAAAGTAGCTGTGCTTTATGTAAATAATGCCGAGACTACTTATAATGACGAAGTAGATGGAGTGGTTTTAGGCAATTTGGAAAAATGCATCAATGATGATAAATATATTTATATCAATGGTGAACCATATATCGAAAAGTTAAACAAAGTTGGTATTGTTGATATTACTACGGCTGAAAGAGCCGATATAGTTGATGCTTTTGAAGGTGAAGATGTTGATTATGTCGTTTTTATTGAAGTGCAGCCGTTTATAGCAAGAGACAAAGTGACGTTCTTTACAGTTGGTAAAGATATAACGACTACTGTACCATTGAAAATCATTGATTTGGTAAATGGTAAATATTTATATAATGGCAAGTTTACTGAGAAAGCTTCCGACAGCACAATGATCGGCGGCATAGGTAATAAATCGGTTGCCATGAAAGCCCTGAATAAGATCAACGAACAGATCACTTCTGTTTTAACTGTCAGATTGCCGGAAGAAAAATCTGTTGCGGTAGCTGCTGATAAAAAATAGGTTCTATAATGAAAAAATATTTTGATAAAAGGCTTATGGGGGTCTTTTTAATGATATTTGTATTTTTTACTGCGGCCTGCGAAGCTGAAGCGGCTAAAAGCTTGCGACAGAAAAGCAGCGTGCTTTTGGTGTTTAACAATATCGCCGGAACACGTTATGATGAAAAGCTTACCCAAATAGCATTGGAAAAGCTGCAGAAGAAAATCGAAGGAATTTATCTTGAAATCGATGCTGAACCTTATGGTGAAAACTTCAAAGAAAAGTCATTCGAAAAAGCTTCATTTGCAGAATTGACGGCGCAGGTTGATGGCTGCGGGGCAGATTATTTTGTTTATACCGAGCTGCAGCCCATTACAAAAGAAACACATTTTAATTTTATATATTTTGATAAAAATGTGGAAACCGGGCTGGTTTTGCGGATCGTGGATTTAAAGAATGATAAAGAACTTTATAATAAAAAATATTTGATAAAAGCTGAAGATTCTACTGACTATTTCTTTATCGGCAGCGGATCAGTTGCACAGAAGGCGTTAGATGCCATACTGTTCAGAGCTGGCGAAGCGATTTCAGTCAAGCTTCCGCTTTAAAAATAATCTTTAACAGCCTCCAACAAGTTTTATTACTTGTTGGAGGCTGTTTTTTGTAAAACAGTTCGTTTTACAAACTTTACATTGATTTTACAAAACTGCGCTAACGGATTTTACTTTGCTGGGATATGCTATAGCCATAGTCAGAAAACTAAAAATAAATCATAAAAATTTTGGAGGCTATAGTGATGAAAATGAACAAAAAAGCAGCAGGTATTTTATTAGCAGCAATGAGTACGATGATTTTTACCGGCTGCGGCAGCAGTGAATCGGAAAAGAAGGCTGATAATGCGGCAGCAGGCAGTAAGATCGTTGTTATATCCCGTGAGGATGGAAGCGGTACACGCGGTGCCTTTATAGAATTGTTCGGTATTGAGAAGAAGGATGCTGACGGCAAAAAAATCGACCATACTACTGATAATGCTGCCATTACCAATAATACTTCGGTCATGATGACTACTGTCGCCGGTAATAAAGACGCTATCGGCTACATTTCACTGGGCTCTTTAAATGATACAGTAAAAGCGCTGAAAATCGATGGTGCAGAAGCAAGTGCAGCCAATGTAAAAAGCGGTGCTTATAAAATCGCCCGTCCGTTCAATATCTGTACGAAAGATGGTTTGAGCGAAGTTGCCCAGGATTTCGTTGCTTTCATTATGTCAAAAGAAGGCCAGGAGGTAGTAGCTAAGGCCGGCTGCATCGGCGATGACAAAGCTGCGCCTTATAAAGGAACCAAACCGGCAGGTAAAGTAGTTGTAGCAGGTTCGTCTTCCATAACTCCGGCAATGGAGAAACTGAAAGAAGCATATATGAAAATCAATCCGGCTGCTAATATCGAGATCCAGAGCAGTGATTCCACTACCGGCGTTAAATCTGCTGTCAGCGGTATATGTGACATTGGTATGGCTTCACGCGACTTGAAGAAGAGCGAGCTGGAACAGGGCTTAAAAGCAACTGTTATCGCTACTGACGGTATTGCGGTAATCGTAAATAAAGATAATAAAGTCGGCGATCTGAAAAAAGAACAGGTCGAAGCGATCTTTACCGGCAAGATTACTGAATGGAATAAACTGTAAGCAGATAAAACTGAACACTGTAAACTAACGGCTGCCTCTAGGGGCAGCCGCCTGTATAATGTGAGGGAGTATGGAGAAGCGTAAAGAAGAAATAATGAAGTTTGTTTTTCTGCTGGCGGCGTGTGCCTCTATCGCTACAGTAGCTATGATTTGTCTGTTTTTGTTTGCCAACGGGCTGCCGACTATCGGCAAAATCGGCGCTGCAGATTTTTTCTTAGGAGAAAGATGGCGTCCTGCCAACGATGTCTACGGCATTCTGCCGATGATCCTGGGCAGCTTGTACGTTACGCTGGGAGCGATCGTCGTTGGAGTTCCGGTCGGGATTTTGACGGCTGTCTTTATGGCGCGTTTCTGTCCTGAGAAAATATACAATGTGCTGAAGCCTTCTGTAGAATTGCTGGCTGGTATTCCTTCAGTTGTCTATGGTTTTTTCGGACTGGTAGTGATGGTCCCGTTTATCCGTGAACATATCGGCGGTACCGGCAGCAGTATGCTTACGGCTTCACTGCTTTTAGGCATGATGATTTTGCCGACACTGATCAGCGTCGCTGAAGCCGCGTTGCGTGCGGTGCCTGACAGTTATTATGAAGGGGCTCTGGCTTTAGGAGCAGGGCATGTCCGCAGTGTATTTTTTACAGTCGTGCCGGCTGCCAAGTCGGGGATTATGGCGGCGATCATTCTGGGAATGGGACGGGCCGTCGGCGAGACGATGGCTGTAATTATGGTCGCAGGCAATCAGGCCAGAATGCCTATAGGTATTTTAGAAGGCGTGCGCACGATGACAACAAATATTGTCATTGAAATGGGATATGCTGCGGATCTGCACCGTGATGCGTTGATTGCAACGGCTGTCGTTCTGTTTGTATTTATCCTGATTATTAATTTGACTTTTTCGTACCTGAAAGGTAAGGTGGTGCAGCAATGACGGGTTTAAAAGCGCAGCTTAACCGTAAGCTGCATGAATGCGGACGCGATCCGCTGTCGTTGTTTTTACTGGGCTGTGTGATTGCTGCAGCGCTGATTACTTTCATGGTGTTGAGTTTTTTACTGGGGTATATTTTGTGGCAAGGGTTGCCAAATATAGAAACAGGTTTGTTTGCTTTGCAGTATAATTCAGAAAATGTTTCTCTGTTTCCTGCTTTGGTTGATACAGTGCTGATGGTAATAATGGCGCTGGCTATTGCGACTCCGCTTGGTATATTTGCGGCGGTCTATCTGGTCGAATATGCCAGCCGCGGCAACAGGCTGGTAAGCTTGGTACGTGTAACTGCTGATACTCTTGCCGGTATCCCTTCGATTGTATATGGTTTGTTTGGTATGCTGTTCTTCGTTACTTATTTGAAATGGGGCTATTCCTTACTTGCCGGCGCCTGTACTGTTGCGATCATGATTTTACCTCTTATCATGCGCACGACAGAAGAAGCATTAAAAGCGATCCCTGACAGCTACCGTGAAGGCAGTTATGGCTTAGGGGCAGGCAAGCTGCGGACCGTTTTTGCCGTAGTTCTGCCTTCAGCGGTTCCCGGTATTCTGGCGGGCGTTATTCTTTCCATTGGCAGAATCGTAGGCGAAACGGCAGCGCTTATTTATACAGCCGGTACGGTGGCGGCACTTCCTGACGGGGTGCTGTCGTCAGGACGAACTCTGGCAGTACATATGTATGTGCTGGCCAGCGAGGGTTTGTACATGAAACAGGCTTATGCGACGGCTGTAATTTTAGTTGTGATCGTTGTTGCTATCAACGCTCTGTCGAGCAGACTGGCAAAACAATTGATGAAGGGAAAATAATATGGATACGAAAATAGCTATTGAAACTTTGGATTTATATTACAGTGAATTCCATGCGCTAAAAAATATCAATATGCGGATACCGGAAAAAGAGATTACTGCATTTATAGGTCCTTCTGGCTGTGGCAAATCAACACTGCTGAAATCTTTGAATAGAATGAACGATCTTATCGAAGGCTGCCGTATTACAGGCAGGGTTTTGCTGGACAATGATGACATTTATGCCAATGACGATGTTAATTTGCTGCGTAAACGTGTGGGCATGGTTTTTCAAAAGCCGAATCCTTTTCCGATGAGTGTGTATGATAATATTGCTTTCGGACCTCGAACACATGGCGTCAAAGGCAAAGCTAAGCTGGATGATATGGTGGAGGAGGCTTTGCGTAAGGCGGCAATCTGGGATGAAGTCAAGGACAGGCTTGATAAAAGCGCTTTGAGTTTTTCTGGTGGTCAGCAGCAGCGGCTCTGCATTGCCCGCGCGCTGGCGGTACAACCGGAGGTTTTGTTAATGGACGAGCCTACTTCGGCACTGGACCCGATTTCGACCCTGAAAATAGAAGATTTGGCATTGGAATTGAAGCAAAATTATACTATCGTGATTGTAACGCATAATATGCAGCAGGCGGTGCGTATTTCTGATAAAACAGCCTTTTTTCTTTTGGGTGAAGTGGTAGAGTTCAACGATACTGATAGTTTGTTCTCGAACCCGCAGGAGAAAAAGACTGAAGATTATATTACAGGGAGGTTTGGCTGATGGTAAGGAGCAGATTTGCGGCTCAGATGGAGCTTTTGAACACAGAACTGATCGTAATGGGCACTTTGTGCGAGAATGCTTTGGAGCATGTGATGCAGGCTTTGCAGGAAGATAATGATGCTTTGAACAGAGAAATTATTATTTTAGGCAAACGCACAGAGGAAAAAGAGCGGGAAGTAGAGAATATTTGTATAAATCTGCTTTTGAAGCAGCAGCCTGTCGCTTCTGATTTGCGTCAGATTTCAGCGGCGCTGAAAATGATTACGGATTTGAGCCGTATCGGTGAACAGGCGGGCAATATTGCTGAGATTTTAGGCAAGGCTGAATTTGGCAGGGATTACGATACAACGCTTTTGCAGCAAATGGCGACAGCGGCGAAAAAGATGGTCAGTACCAGTCTGGACGCTTTTGTGAAGGGCGATCTGCGCCTGGCTCAGCAGGTAGAGCGTGACGATGATGTCGTTGACGAATTGTTCAGCAGGGCAAAAAAAGAATTGATCCAGGTCATACGCAGCACGCAGGATAGCGGAGAGCAGGCTATTGATTACCTGATGATCGCCAAGTATTTTGAAAAAATCGGCGACCATGCGGTAAACATTTCCCAATGGGTGCTGTTTATGATTACAGGAGCACATGAGGAGGATACTGTGCATGATCTTTTGCGTGGAGGACGATCCTAATATTCGTGAATTAGAAGTTTATACATTGCAGTCAGTTGGTTTTAAAGCTCTGGGCATAGGCAGCGGTGATGAGTTGTTCAAAGCGCTGGAATGCGGCAAGCCGACTCTGATTCTGCTGGACATCATGCTCCCGGGTGAAGATGGCCTTAGTCTGCTGAAGCGGCTGCGCAGCGATAAACGGACCGCACAGGTGCCGGTGATCATGGCAACAGCCAAAGGCTCAGAATTCGACAAAGTTCATGGTCTTGATAATGGGGCTGATGATTATATAGCCAAACCTTTCGGCATGATGGAAATGGTGTCGCGGGTCAAAGCCGTACTGCGGCGTTATAAGCAGGAGGATAAGCAGAGCAGGCTTACTGCCGGCGAGTTGGTAATGGAGATCGATAAACACCGCGTGATGGCCGGTAGTCAGGAGGTAGTTCTGACATTTAAGGAATTTGAGCTTTTACATAAGCTGTTAGAGCGGCCGGGACAGGTTTTTACGCGCGAACAGCTTTTAACTGATATCTGGGGTTATGATTTTGCCGGCGAGACACGTACTGTCGATGTTCATGTGCGTACGCTGCGGCTGAAACTGGGCGAAGCAGGAGCATTGGTAGAAACTGTACGCGGCGTCGGTTATCGTATAGGAGCTGGCTATGAGAAATAAAATTTTCAGCGGTCTGCTGTTTTTGTCAACGGCGGCTGTTATCATTGCTTCCGTGCTGATTGCGGTTATTATGTACCAGGGGTCGATGACCACAATGCAGCGTGATTTGAGACAGGAAGCAACTTTTATAAAAATGGGTCTGGAACAGAGCGGGAAAAGCTATCTGCAGGCATTGACCATGGAAAGCGGTAAGCTGACTCGTGTTACTTTGATTGCTCCTGACGGCAGGGTCATCTATGACAATCATGTGGCAGCCGAAAAAATGCTCAATCATAAAGATCGTGAGGAAGTACAGGAAGCGTTAGCAAGTGGAATTGGTTTGGCCGAGCGTATGAGCGATACTCTGTCAGAAAAAACTTTTTATTTTGCGCTGCGGCTGGATAATGGTGATATACTGCGTGTTGCAAGAACGACAGACTCTGTTTTTGCGACGGTGGCCGGCAGTATTCCCTATATGATCGCGGTAGTGCTGGTGGTGGCTTTGGTGGCTATGCTTCTGGCACGGCGGATTACTGATAAAATGGTTTTACCGCTGGATCAGGTGGATCTGGAAAACCCACTGGAAAATGATACTTATGATGAACTGGCACCGTTTTTAACACGGATCGCCCAGCAGCAGAGGCAGGTTTCAGAAGGCTTAAAGCAGCTGCGGCAGAAGCAGAATGAACTGGCGGCTATTACTCAGAGTATGAATGAGGGTCTGATCCTTTTGAATGACCGGCAGAATATTTTATCGATCAACGACAGTGCCGCCAAATTATTTGGTTTGCAGGATCATGAAGTCGTTGGTAAAAATATTCTGACTTTGGAGCGAGGCCAGGAAGTGCAGGAGCTGCTGCAGAAGGTAGCTGTGGGCGGCAGCGGTGAAAGTCTGTATCAGAAGGACGGGCGCTTTTATCAGCTATGCGGCAGCAGTGTTGGCGGTAAAGGCAGCGTATTGCTGATTTTTGATGTTACTGAAAAGCGTGCAGCAGAAACACTGCGGCGTGAGTTTTCTGCAAATGTTTCGCATGAACTGAAAACACCGCTGCAGTCGATTTTGGGTTATGCTGAGATTATGAAAAACGGGTTAGTTCAGGAAGGAGATAAGCAGCGCTTTCTGGAAAAAATCTACAGTGAGGCCGGGCATCTGATTGTGCTTATCGATAATATTATGAAACTGTCGCGTTTAGACGAGTCGGCGAATAATATGAACAACCTGGAAATTATCGAATTGAAAAAGCTGGCTGAAGGTACAGTTCAGCGTCTGCAGGAACAGGCTGCCGGAAAAAATGTCGCAATAAGCGTCAGTGGCTGTGAAGCTGAGGTAGAAGGAGTACCTGCAGTTTTGAGCGAGGTTATTTATAACCTTATTGACAACGGGATCAAGTATAATCGTGAAAACGGCAGCGTTGAGATTACAGTAGCCGTAATTCCCGGTGAAGCAGTACTGACATTTAAGGATACCGGCTGCGGTATCGGCAGTGCTGATAAAGAGCGGGTTTTTGAACGCTTTTACAGGGTTGATAAAAGTCACTTTAAAGAAACCGGCGGCACAGGTTTGGGACTTTCCATAGTCAAGCATGGGGTGATGTTCCATAAAGGTCGCATTGAGCTGGAAAGTGAACTGGACAAAGGGACTACTATAAAAATCTTTTTGCCGCGGAAATAATTTAAACACCCTCCACCAATAATTATTTGATGGAGGGTGTTTTGTTTTTATTGTAAAATTAATAATAAAACTTATATTTAATTGCTCAAAAGATATAATTTTGTTAAAATGAATATAAATATTAAAAACATAATAAACAAGCTTGATTGACAGGAAAGATAAGGTAGCAATTTTCATATGAAGCTTCTTAAAAGTACTTTTGTTTGGTTAGCGATAATAATATCTATTTGTGCCTGTGTGACTGCAAATGCTGCAGAAACACAGGCTAAAAAAGTTTTAAAGGTGGCATTCCCTGAAACACGCGGTATATGTGAGACATACGCAGATGGCACACGTGGCGGTGTTGTCTATGAATGGTTAGTTGAAATCGCTAAATATACAGGTTGGGAATATGAGTTTATTGGAGATTCCATTAGCCAGTCAATAAAAAATATGGAACATAATAAATATGATCTTATGGGTGCTGTGTTAAAGTCACCTGGATTTGGTGAAAACCTGTATTATCCTGAACATCTGATGGGTTATAGCTACAGTTTGCTGATTTATAACAAAAATGACCAGAATATCAAGGGATTTGATATCAAAAGTCTGGAAGGGAAAACGATTGGTGTTTTTGCCAAGGCTACTGATAAAATAAAGCGCTTAAATAATGTTTTAGAATTCAATGATATAAAAAGCGATATCAAATATTACGGTACTTCTGATGAATTTGAAAGTTCTTTGGATAATGGTGAAGTGGAGCTGCTTTTAGTAAGCGATCTTTTTAACAAGCTGGCTGATTATAATGTCGCATTGCGTTTTAATTCTGAACCTTGTTATATCGTTGCCAGGAAGGACGATCCGGAAATAAGTGCGCAGCTGAATGAAGCTATAAAAAAGATTTATGCAGTCAATCCGAATTTTGGCGAAGCCCTGTTTCAAAAATATTTTCCTGTCAATTACAGTAACACTGCTGTATTCTCAGAACAGGAAAGTACGTTTATACATAAAAATGGCCCATTTAAGGTAGCTGTAGTAAAAAACAATTATCCTTTTTATTATATTAAGGATGGTGAACCTAAAGGTATCGTTCCTGAAATTTTTGCATTGATTGCTGCTCAGATCGGAGCGGAGTTTGAGTATATAACGGCTGCTTCCTATGGGCAGACTTTGGAATTGGTCAAAAGCGGTCAGGCAGATATCCTTGGTTATTATATCAATGAAAATGACGCCTTTAATCCTGATGGTTTAAATATCACCAAAAATTATATGATGCTTAATTCTATAATCATGCGTAATAAGTATACACCTTTCCCAAATGATAAAAATATTGCTGCAGTCATAAACGGCAGCTGTGCATCGCGTAATATCAAACATACAGACGTTGCGCATTTTGATACATATGAAGAATGTCTGAATGCAGTAGATTCGGGAGAAGCTTCTTATAGCAGAATACCTGTCGTTGTTTTGGAAGATCTGTATATGAGTGATTATTATACTAATATCATTCCTGTTATAGAGAGTCCTGAGATATATTTGTCTTTGGGGGTCAGCAGCAGTAATGATATACAGCTGTATTCTATTTTGAATAAAAGTCTGGTCAACCTGACCAATGAGCAGACTGCGCAGGTTTTATCCAATAATACCTTGATGTTTGGCAAGAAAGAAATGTCTTTCAAGGCTTTGGTTTATTCTAATCCGGTCATATTTTCTCTGATCATAATTGGGTTTATTTTACTTGTGGTAACGATTGTTTTTATGTATTTTTGGTTTAAAATGAAAAATCAGGTCATTTATTTTAAAATGAAAAAAGTAGAAAACATCAGCAAGGTGCGTTCAGAGTTCCTTTCCAGGATGTCACATGAAATAAGAACTCCTTTGAATGCAATCATCGGATTGGCTAATCTGATGCGGCTTTCCGGTGAAGGGGATCCTGTGACGCAGAAAAATATTTCCAAAATTGATTCTTCTGCTAAATTTTTATTATCGATCGTCAATGATATCCTTGATATGTCAAAAATAGAAAGCGGCAAGATCCAGATCGAAAGCAGACCTTTTTCTATGGATAATCTGCTGCGGCAGCTGAGCAATATTTTTCTGGTGATGGCGGAAGAGAGGAAAATCAAATTACAGTTTAAATGCTGTTTTACACATAAAAATTTTGTTGGAGATGAGCTGCGTTTAAAGCAGGTTCTTATTAATTTGCTCTCCAATGCCCATAAATTTACAGAAAACAATGGCGAGATAACGGTAACGGTTCTGGAAAGTGCTGCTGAAGAAGGGGTTTCTGAGCTGCGTTTCAGTGTTTGTGATACAGGCATTGGTATTCCTGAAACAGATTTGGAACGTATTTTTGGATCGTTTGAGCAGGTCTTCCGAAAAAGCCGCAGCAATCAGCAGGGAACTGGGTTGGGGCTGGCTATCAGCCGCAATTTGGTAGAATTGATGGGCGGTATTTTAAGTGTACGCAGTGAGGTTGAAAAAGGTTCTGAATTTTTCTTTACTATCAAGCTGCCTGTTTACGAAAAACAGTTTGATGAAATCCTGGAGAATAATAACGAAGTCAGACTACATAGTTATTTAGCGGGTAAAAATATTTTGTTGGCAGAAGATAATGATCTTAATGCCGAGATTGCCGTAACGATGTTGGAAATGCAGGGGGTACATGTTGAACGCGTTGTAAACGGACAGCAGGCTGTAGACAGGTTTCAGGAAACTTTACCAGGCACTTATGACCTGATTTTAATGGATCTGCAGATGCCGGTAAAGGGCGGGCTTGAAGCTGCTGCAGAGATCAGGTCTTTGAGCAGGGACGACGCACAGGAAATACCAGTTATCGCTATGACGGCCAATACGCTGCAGGAAGATCGTGAGAAAGCGCTGGCTGCGGGAATGAATGCTTTTATTCCCAAGCCGTTCGATGTGGAACAATTGTATAAAAGTATTGAAAAGTTTCTGCATTAGCTGATAGTATTTGCTGAAGTCATAACAAAAGAAACTTTTATCAAGGAGAGGTTGCTTTGCAGCAAAAAAAATTGTGTTTCTTGGCTATATTTTACCTGGTGCTTTTCTCAATGAAAACCGCGGCTGCAGCGGGTGAAGCGGAATTTTATTTAGAGCCGATGATAGTTACGGCTGCGCGTTATGACAACAGTGCAGGTAAACCAGGTTACTATAAAGTTGATGAAAAGAAGCTGGAAAACGGCAATTATGATAATGCTTTGGATGTGATTAAGCAACTGCCGGGCGTTACTTTGATGGCAAGGGGCGCCAGCGGTGGTATGAATGCCTATAGTAAGATTTTGCTGAATGGTTCTGACCGTTATTTGGTAATTATTGACGGTGTGCGTTCTAACTGGAACGGCAGCAGTTATAATGATTTTGATTTCAGCGTACTGCCGGCGGGAATGCTGGAAAGTGTAGAGGTTTTGTCGTCAGCAGCCGGAAGCGTTTACGGTAATGCTGCTAAAGGCGGTGTGATCAGGATAACTACAAAAAAAGCTGTTGAAGGTGTTAAAACCAGTATCAATCTGGAAACGGGCAGTTATGGACGTGAGCAAGAGAATATTTTACATTTAGGCAAAAGCGGTGAATGGAGCTGGTCGGTTTATGCCCGAAAAAGTATTATGGGCGATTACAGTAGTGCAAGGCAGAGTATACCTTCATACGAAAATGTTGAAAATGCTGGTATCAAATTGACCAAAGCCTGGGGTGAAACTGCTGATCTGACTTTAAGCTACAGCGTTTTCAGCGGCAGGTATAAATCAAAGATCTTCAATTATAAGAATACGGAACCTGATGAAACTAAGCCGCCAAAGTTATTTAAAAATATTTTTATGACCGATGCCCGCAAGACAGAAGATAATCTAACTCTGGAATATGAGCGTAAATTTTCGGATACAGAAAATAATATTGTGGGTATTTACAGACGCAGCAGCAATGCCGCCTATGATAGAAGTTTAAATGTTGAACGACCATGGCTGCTTGATTTACGGACGGAAGGTTTTTTTGACCGTTACAGTAAACAGTGGCACCCAAAACATACTTTGACCGGCGGTGTGGAATATTACAAGGATCAGGTCCTTGATTATCAGGATCTGGCAGCAAAATATAGTGACGGAACTGTGATCAGCAAAGCTGTTCATCTGCAGGATTCCTGGCAGCTGGCTGACAGCGTCAAAGCTGTCGGCAGTCTGCGTCAGGATTGGAATTCTTATGCAGGGAGCAAGCTTTCTCCTGCTTTGTCGTTGGAATATCAGCCCTCTGAAAAGGTATTATATACTTTGGCCTATACAGAATATTTTGCGCCGCCCAAGCAGCTGCAGATATTTTCTCCTGATTATGGTGACGAGGCGCTGAAGCCAGAAGAAGGTAGGGTTTATGAAGCGGGATTAACTTATATACCGGATGAGTCTTCGTCATTAAAAATTAATGTTTTTCATCGTGATGCAACTGATGTCATTGCAGTAGATATAAGTTTACCAAAATATCTTCGTCGATATGCCAATATTGCGCATGAGAAAGCAACAGGATTTACTGTTTCCGCATCGAAACGGTTTTCAGAAAAGTGGCGTTCTCTGGTGGCTTATACACAGACGAAAGTGGATACAGAACGTAAAAATTCAAGCCCTGTAAGTACGATGATACCTCACGGTGAACTGTTGCTTGATTTGATGTACGAATATGATAAGTATAGTGTGCTGCTGCAGGGGCGCGGAGTTTTTGATCAGGCTAACGGCCGTGGTGAAAATCGTTTTGCCAATAATAATTACTGGGTATGGAATGCTTCATTGAACTATAAACTGCAGAAAAATACCAGGCTTTATGTGAAGGTCAATAATATTTTTAATCAGTTTTATTCCAATTGGGACAATGAGAGCGGCGGATTTCTTGGATTTGATGAGTGGTATGCCGAACCTGGGCGTAACTATCAAATTGGTATAAACTACAGTTTTTAATGCTTCAGGAAAACAGCAAAAGCCATCTGTGTATTTGCAGATGGCTTTTCTGTATTGTGGAATTCTGGTGTTCAGCTCAAAGTTAAAGAAAGAGAGATGTTTAGATTAAATTTATTAAATGTTTATCTACAAGTTGCTGATCGGTATGCAAAAAAAATCAGAAGACATCCGATGCAGATGTTGATTAATTGCTGTAGTGAAGGTGACAATAGAGGTGCGCTGCTGTTACCTAAAAAAGCGAGCAGACAGAGAAATAAGAACGTTGCACTTATACAGCCACAGGTGAAAGAAAGAAGCTGCTGTCTGTTGAGCCGGTACTGGGAAACTTGTGCTGAAAGCATACCTAACCAGAAAATAATCGTCAGGGGATTGCTGAGCGTAAGCAGCCCTGCAGCGTAAAAACTGCTGATTTGTGGCAGCATAATAGTGGCAGTTGAAATCTGTGGATGAAAAACATCAGCTAAAGCAGTAACTGCAAAGTAGAGAAGCACGGCAGCACCGCAATAACGTAGTTTTTTTTGTATGCCCGGATAATTTTTCAGGCAAGTTCCTAAACCATATAATGCCAGCAGGATATAGAAAGCGTCAACCAAAACTACTGCCAGTACGGCTTTCAACGCTTCGGTTATTCCCCGGGCAATAGCTGTTTGCAGAATAAAAAGACAAACCGGACCGATTGACAGCTGTAAAATTATACCAAGGCGCAGACCGCGTATAAAAGAGTTCAGCAATTTAACTCTTCCTTTAGCGTTGCCAGAGTAATAAAGGTATTAGAACTGCTGACGCCGGTGATTTTTTTTAGCTTATTAGTAAGAAAGCTTTCCAGAGCATCGGTATCGCTGACGCTTACTTTAAGCAAATAGTCGTAAGCTCCGGCAAGATGATGACATTCAAGTACATCCGGAAGAACGGTTATCTGACTGCGGAAAGCATTGATATGCTCGGTTTTATCAATATTTACAAAAATAAAAGCTAAAAGTTTTTGCCCGGTCTGCCGGCGGTCGAGCTTGATTGTATACTTTTGAATAATCGAATTTTGTTCGAGTTTACGTATTCTTTCGGCAACAGCAGGAATTGACAGTTTTACTTTTTTACTTATCTCAGAAGCGGTGACGCGCCCATTTTCCTTTAAACAGTCTAGAATTGCAGTATCAATATTGTCCATAAAAACCTCCTTAAGTAAATAATATAGCAATTCTTTATTAAAAGTAAATAATTTATTGAAAAACGATAAATATTTAAGTAAATAGGCAGATAATATAAAAAAATACCGTTGGACTAAGTTGTTCAACGGTATTTTAAGACAGTTATTTCTTTTTATCTTTTTTCAGTTCTACATCAATTTCAAAAAGTCTGTTCCAGGGGAAAGAAATATCAAAATTACTTTTTTCTGTAAATTTATAACGTCCTGATAAATCTCGGCAAACGCCTAAAGCCAGATCGTGAACTGGTTTCTGATAAGGACCGAGAAGGTAAACTGCATTTTTTTGATTTTTGCTTTCCAAAAATGCAGTAGCACTGCGTCGGGCATTGGCCTGATAATACCAGTCGTCTATAACTCTGATACGCATCAGTTTTTCAGCATCCGGTTTTGACATCTGCGGAGTCAGTATACCCTGACAAATGGCAAATCCAACGGTATTGTCCGCAGTATTCCAGCCATTATAGGCTGTCAGCCGTTCCAACTGCCCCTGTTTGGCCAGTTCGTTCATAAAGCCATTGTCAGCTCCGTTAGAATAAGCTACGTCGGCCAAAGATACCCGGTAGCCGTTATCCATAAGCTGCTTGAGCTGTTTGATATAGGCACGGTTTTGCGGTGAAGAGAAAAACTGATTGGAAGGAGCGGTAGAATCCATCATTATGCCGTCAAAGGGCGTGTTTAGTGCCAAAACAACGTCTGCGTTAGCGGCACTGGTAGCAGTACGTCCGTCTACTGCTAAAATCTGCTGTGGCACTGATTGACCTAAGGTCATATCAGAATATTGCGGCAGCATTCGCGGTCCCCAGCCATCTGCATAATAGGCGTAAACACGTGGCTGATAACGCTTCAATTCGTTTCCGGCTCTGGTCAGCAGCAGCAGCCCGAGCTGGTCGACACCGGGGATTATCTGAAAAGTTCGCTGCGTAAGATCATAGGTTTCCTGAGTGAGCTTGCGTGCTTCCATATGGGTATGCGATAACGGAGCATTATCGTCCTTGCCGATTGCGAGAAAGTGAAAACGGTTGCTGCGGGTCATTTCTGTCAGCTTGCTGTTGATATTGAGATTTTTTTGGCGGCGTTCCAGCCAGTCCTGCAAATCTGCTTTAGGCAGGTTGGTAGACAAAGTTTTTTTCGTTAAAGCATCTTTGAGGCTGAGTCCAATCAAATCTTCGGAGTCACAAAGCTCGGAATAACGAAAAATAGCCGGACCGATTTTCGAATAATATGGAGGCTCAACAGCACCAAAACTGGCGCGCGGAGTTCTCATCAAGGTAGAGAAAGCATAAAGCCGTACTGGGAACTGATCACGCAGTGTTTCGAGTCGCTGCAGACGCTGCTCTAAAACTGCCTGCGGTTCGTGATGAGTACGTGATGCAACCAGACCGCCGTAGATCAGACTGTCTGTGGAAATGACGGCAGCGTCTGCCTGAGGCGCACGGCTGACGAGCCATTTCCATAATTCATCAGGACTGCCGTTTCGATTATATGAAGCCAGATATTTATCAGGCGGAAGCAGCACTTTGTAGCCCGCTGCTTCCATTGTTTTGGCAACATAAGAGGAACAGACAGGACGGTTATCCAAAGGTAAAAACAACAGAGTTTCTTTTTGGTTTTCCTCTGCCTGAGCCGAACTAAAAGATAGAAGCAGCAGGGAAAACAGCAGTATTTTTCTGAATGGATTATTCCAGATCTTCATCGGGGCATCTCCTAAAACTATTACTAATCTTAATATAATTATAAGGTAACGATATAAATTTGGCTACAAGAATTTTACAAATCAAAATTATTGACAATAATTATTGTTAAGTTTATAATTAATCATAGTCACATAATCAATCGGTTATGCGAAGGAAGAGGCTAACATATCTTTCCTGCAGAGAGAGGCGCCCTGGCTGTAAGCGCTTTGGAAAAATGATAGACCTTACCACCTTCAAACCACATTGCGGAACCTCTGCTCTGGCAGTTAGTATGCAGTGTCGTATGTCGGCGTTAACGGTACCGAGTGGACTTGCCAGCGGCAGGTCAATTAGGGTGGAACCGCGGTCAACTCCGTCCCTTTCCAGGGAACGGAGTTTATTTATTTTTAGGAGGCTAGTAAAATGGCAAATGTTAAAGTAACCTTAAAAGATGGCAGTGTAAAAGAAGTTGCTGCCGGAACGACATTGCTGGAAGTAGCAAAAGGTTTGTCGCAGAAACTTGGCAAACAGGCGCTTTTGGCTGTGGTAGACGGTGTGAATAAAGATTTGACAGATAAATTGGAGCATGATGCGTCAGTTGAATTTGTTGTTCCTGAAAGCTCTGAAGGACTGCATGCGATTCGCCATACGGCGGCACATATCATGGCCCAGGCAATTCAGCACTTGTTCCCCGATACTAAATTTGCTATCGGACCTGCTATTGCTAATGGTTTTTATTATGATTTAGACAGCGAGCATGTTTTTGTCCCGGAAGATCTGATTGCTATTGAAAAAGAAATGGCTAAGATCGTTAAGGCCAATCTTCCGCTTGTACGCAGTGAATTGCCGCGCAGTGAAGCGTTGAAAATGTTTGCGGACAAAGATGAAAAATATAAGGTCGAACTGATCAATGATCTGCCTGAAGATGCAGTTATCAGCACTTATACGCAGGGGGATTTCACAGACTTATGCGCAGGGCCGCATTGTCCGTCGACCGGCAGGGTAAAAGCTTTTAAACTGCAAAGTATTGCCGGCGCTTACTGGCGTGGTGATGAAAAAAATAAAATGCTGCAGCGTATCTACGGCACCGCTTTTCCTAGTAAGGAAGAACTGGATGCTTATCTGCATATGCTTGAAGAAGCTGCCAGACGTGATCATCGAAAACTTGGCAAAGAGCTGGATCTGTTCAGTATCATGGAAGAAGGTCCTGGATTCCCGTTTTTCCATCCCAATGGCATGGTAATCCGCAACGAGCTGATCAATTATTGGCGTGAAGTGCACAGACGTTATGGTTATCAGGAAATCAAAACTCCGATGATCTTGTCCCGTAAGTTATGGGAGACTTCTGGACACTGGGACCATTACCGTGAAAATATGTATGTTACTGAGATCGACAACGAAGATTACGCTATCAAACCCATGAATTGCCCCGGTGGTATGCTGGTCTATAAAACTCATCCGCATAGCTACAGGGAATTACCGATCCGTGCCGGCGAGCTTGGACTGGTACATCGTCATGAATTGTCCGGTGCTTTGCATGGCTTGTTCCGTGTGCGCTGCTTTACGCAGGATGATGCTCATATTTTTATGATGCCGAGCCAGATCAAAGACGAGATCCAAAATGTTATTCGTTTATTTGACGAGGTTTATGCAACCTTTGGGCTGAAATATCATGCCGAGCTTTCGACCCGCCCGGAAGATTCAATGGGTGATGCCGAAACCTGGGAAACTACAACTAATGCTTTGAAGAGCGCAATGGAAGATTTTGGACTTGAATATGTGATCAATGAAGGCGACGGAGCTTTCTATGGCCCTAAGATCGACTTTCATCTGACAGATTCTATCGGTCGTACATGGCAGTGCGGCACTATTCAGCTGGATATGCTGCTGCCAGAAAAATTTGATTTGACCTATACCGGCGAAGATGGTTTGAAGCATCGTCCAGTTATGATCCATCGTGTGGTTTATGGTTCTATAGAGCGTTTTATCGGTATCCTGATTGAGAACTATGCCGGTGCTTTTCCTGCCTGGCTTGCTCCCTGCCAGGTGCGTGTAATGCCGATTACCGACAAGCATTATGAGTATGCTAAAAAATTGAGTGATGAAATGTTTAAATTGGGGCTGCGCGTTTATCTTGACGATCGTAACGAAAAAATCGGTTATAAGATTCGTGAAGCACAGCTGCAGAAAGTTCCGTATATGCTTGTTATCGGTGATAAAGAAGTTGAAGACGGTACAGTTGCTGTGCGCCGCCGCGGCGAAGGAGATATCGGAGCTATGAAGCAGGAAGATTTTATTGCCATGCTGCAAGAAGAAATTGCCGATAAAAAATAATCAGATATGAATGTCGTGCTAGATAAGTGGCAACGGAAATAGATAATAATTATTGAAAAAACGAATGAAAAGTGTTATAATATACCCAGTAAAAACGGCATTTTAAGCTGTTAAGGAGGATGTTATCATGAATAAAAAAGTTTATAAGGTTTTTAATGAACAAGTCCAGGCTGAATTGTATTCTGCATATATGTATCTTGCGATGAGCCTGGATATGGAAGCTAAAAATTATAAAGGTATGGCTAAATGGCTTTATCTGCAATATGAAGAAGAACGTGAACACGCTTTGCGCTTTGTAAAATTTATGCAGGACTGCGGTGTGCAGCCTCAGCTTCTGCAGATTGATATGCCGGCGGCTGATTACGGTACCCCTCTGAATTTGTTCAAAAAAGTTTTAGAGCATGAAAAATATGTTACTTCCCGTATTTATGATATGTATGAAGTAGCTTTGAAAGAAAAAGATTACGCGGCTCAAAGTTGTCTTAAATGGTTTATCGATGAGCAGGTAGAAGAAGAAGCCAATGCTTCTGAGATTGTTGAAAAGCTGGAAATGATCGGCGATAATATTTCCGGATTGTTTTATCTTGACGGACAGCTGGGAGCAAGAAAAGGTTAATAAATATGTTGACACAAAGTTAACATTATGATATTATATCCAAGTAACAAAGCAGAAGCCGCTCGCTTCTCACCTTGCAGCAAAAGCTCGACAGGGTCGGATATGATTTTCAGCGCGGGCAGTATTATCTGCTCGCGTTTTTTATTTAATTTTGGAGGTGAACGGTTATTAGCAAAGAAAGCTTGCGTATCAATGAAGAAATTCGGGCACGGGAAGTGCGCGTTATTGCCGGTGAAGGCGAACAGCTGGGTATTATGTCCGGTCGTGATGCTTTGCAGCTGGCGCAGGAAAGACATCTTGATTTAGTGGAGATCGCTCCTACAGCGAAACCTCCGGTGTGCCGGATTATGGATTACGGCAAGTATCGTTACGAGCAGCAAAAACGAGATAAAGAAGCTCGTAAAAAGCAAAAGACCTTTGATATCAAAGAAGTCAAATTGCGCCCCGGTATTGAGGATCATGACTTCGGCGTCAAATTCAAAAATGCAGTGCGATTCCTGGAAGACGGCGACAAAGTAAAAGTCACCATCATGTTCCGTGGCCGCGAATTATCGCATCCTGAGCTTGGCGAAGTGTTGCTCAAAAAAATGGCTGAACAGCTCAAAGACATGGCTGTCATTGAGCGTGCACCTAAATTAGAAGGCAGAAACATGATTATGATTGTTGCGCCTAAAGCTACCAAATAAGGAGGACTTAACAATGCCTAAAATGAAAACCCGCAGAGCTGCTGCTAAACGTTTTAAAAAGACTGGTACCGGTGAATTCAAACGTGCTAAAGCTTTTAAAAGCCATATTCTTGAACATAAATCTCCTTCCCGCAAGAGAAACTTGCGTAAGGCTGCACTTGTTCACAAAACTGATCATGAACGCGTAGCAAAAATGCTGCCGTACGCATAATAGATAAGGGAGGCTGACTATAATGGCAAGAATTAAAGTGGGCGTTACTGCTCATCGTCGTCATAAAAAAATCTTAAAACTGGCTAAAGGCTATCGCGGTTCTAAACATTTGCTGTTCAAAAAAGCTAATGAAACTGTTATGAAAGCTTTGAGCTATGCTCGTCGTGACCGTCGTGCTAAAAAACGCGAATTCCGTCGTTTGTGGATCGCTCGTATCAACGCTGCTACCCGTGCTAACGGCATGAGCTACAGCCGTTTCATGAATGGTCTGGCTAAAGCTGGTATTGAAATGAACCGTAAAGTTTTGGCTGATATGGCTATTTATGATGCAGCTGCTTTCACCAAACTGGTAGAAGCTGCTAAAGCTGCTCTGTAAGAATTACTGCTTACAGTACAAATGAATTGAATTGCTGCTGCGGCAATAAAAAACAGTGTAAGTCTTAGGACTTACACTGTTTTATTTTAAGTTGTTATTTAATGTTATTAAGGATAGTAACTAATTCACCAGCGCTGATATCACCGGCAACAGGAGTAATAATACCTTTGCCTGCGATTTTTACAGTGCCGCCCTCAGCATAGGCATTTTGAGTATTCTGACCTGCATGATAGATCGCTGCAAGATTGCCTGCTACGAAGTAAGAACGCTGCATACCGCTCATATTGCCTGCAGCAGCCGGGGTCATAAAGGTCTTTCCGTTAATTTTCACTTCGCCGCTGTTAGCGTCAACAGTAACCTTGCCGTTGCTGTATTCGGTAAGCTTTTTGGAATAATTATTGCGGCGGTCGCTGTCTTTCGGATGAGTAGACGGGTTGAGTATGTCGCTGAGAACATCTTTTTTAGAGCTGTCGCTGGAGCTTTCGATAACTGCCTGCCAAACAGCTGCAGGAGCGCCTACATTATAACCGGCATCAGCCATATAAGTGAAGGCGATATTGTCAGCTTCCCATTCGTTGGGTTTGGTAACGCCGGTGTTTTTGGCATGGACTGCTACTACTTGTGCTGCCAGACCGTTAGCACCGCCGATTTCAGAGCCTACAGTTTTCATCACGAAGTCAACGGACATCTTTTTCTTTGCGCCTTTGATTGGATGTTCTTTCTGACCGTGTACAAGCTCATGGGCGATAACGGCAGCCAGTTTATCTTCATTGTAGTCCAGGAACCAGAAAGCGCCGATATTTACGGACATATTGTGCCCTAATGCACAGTAAGCATTGAAAAATTCCTGATTATTAACGAAATAATTATATGGTTTACTATTGATGGTTGCGTCGCTTTTGGCGATGGCCGGGGTCATACGCTGCATAATGCGGCCAAGCATGGCATTGGCATTATAATCGCTGTTGACGCCGTCTTCCTGTTTCAGGGCTTCGAACAGCTCATGGCGGCCTTCGTTATCATAATAATTCAGTGCCTTGTTGATTTCCTGCTGTTCCTTGGCGGCGCCTACGGCTTTGCCGGCAATACTGCCAAGGTTGATGGCTTCAGCCTGCTGTGGCAGAGTAAAGCTCAGTACTGATACGGCTAAAAGAGCCGCACCTACTATTATTTTAGATTTTTTAAACATTGATATCCCCCTTTGTGTATATTCTGTGAACTATTATAGCAAACAAAATGGTAAAAGCAAAGTTTTGTTTAAGGAATATTTTTAAGATAAAAAGAATTTTGCTTAATTTTTACGTCAGCAGTATAATTTAAGGTGAGTTTTTTATGAAGCAGTAGATAAAGACAAGATCTCTTTTGATGAAAATGAGGGAACCATATGGAACAGGTTTTAACTAAGGCACTGGCATTTGTAGCCGTTATTGCCTTAGGTTATTTCTTAAAGAAGCGCGGCTTTTTTAAACCGCATGACTATGAACTTATTGCCAAAATAGTCTTAAATATTACTCTGCCATGTGCCGTTATTACCAGCTTTGCATCTTTTAAAATGGATTATACGCTGTTTATATTGACTCTGATCGGTTTTTGTGGAAATTTGCTGATGATTGCCTGGGGATTTATATTGACGCGTTATCAGACGAATGCGGCAAAGATTTTTTACGTATTTAATCTGGCCGGTTATAATATCGGCTGTTTTACTTTACCGTTTGCACAAAGCTTTTTGGGCCCTTTCGCTGTAGTAGCTACTTGTATGTTTGATGTGGGTAATTCGATTATGTGTACTGGCGGAACTTATGCTCTGACCAGTGGGCTGGTGCATACGGGTGATAAATACGAGCCTGTGAATTTGCGCAGTATAGCTGCTAAACTGCTGGGATCTGTGCCTTTTGTTGTTTATATGCTGATGTTGGTCTGTGCGGTACTACAGCTGCATTTACCTCAGCCTGTTTATACTCTTACTGGTCTTATCGGCGGTGCCAATACTTTTTTATCGATGCTGATGATCGGAATGATGTTTGAAATGACGTTGGATTTAGATAAGCTGAAGCAAGTGCGAGAGGTAGTGCTGTACCGTTATGTTTTTGGAATTGCCCTGGCATGGCTGTGTTTTTATCATGTGCCGCTGAGTGCAGAGGTCAAGGAAGTACTGACGCTGGTTTTTTTGGCGCCTTCTACGGCTATCGGCCCGATCTTTATTGCCAGAATGGGCGGTAATGTGGAACTGGCCGGTTTTGCTAATTCCATAACTATTGTGCTCAGTATTATTTTGATGACGCTGTTTTTTACATTTCTGCACATTTGATTTGTAATTAAATAAAGCGGTCTTTTAGTAAGCAAGTAAAATTGACAAGCATAAAGTAATGAGAGTAAACTTGATTTATATTCAATAAGTAATATTTAGCGGCTTTTGTCGGGATGGTGAAAAATTTGTTGTTTTTGATCAATTTATTGCACAAATGGTTAAAGCTGCTTAATCGCAGTTTGAATGGCAGCCAGATGGTGGCGTTTACTTTTGCCATGCTTATCTTATGCGGTTCCCTGCTGTTGATGCTGCCAATGGCCAGTGCTGACGGCAGTAGTATGCGTTTTATCGACGCTTTGTTTACAGCGACCTCTACTTCATGCGTAACAGGACTTGTTGTTGTAGATACAGGGCATTATTTTTCCTGGTTTGGAAAATTAGTGATGATCGTTCTCATCCAGATCGGTGGGTTGGGCATTATGACTCTGACCACCTTACTGAGCGTGGCGGTTGGTAAAAGGATCAATCTGAGAGAAAGGCTGTTTATTCAGGAATCGCTTAATCTGAATGAACCTTCCGGGGTAGTACGGTTGTCGTTAAATGTTGTTAAATACGCTTTGACGATCGAATTTATTTTTGGGACTATTCTGGCCTGGCATTTTTATTCTGCTTTGGACATGGGGCTTACAGGTATTGCCTGGGGTTACTGGCATGCTATATCGGCTTTTTGCAATGCCGGGTTTGACTTGTTTGGAGATTATGCCAGTCTGACAGGGCATTATAACGATATAACTCTGAATTTGTGTATTATGGCGCTGATAACCATCGGTGGTATTGGTTTTACGGTTTTGGATGATCTGCGTCGTAACCGGAAATGGAAGAAGCTGCGTTTGCACAGTAAAATAGTGCTGACGGCCAGCGCGATCCTGACTTTTGGCGGTACGCTGGTGATCTTGGCTTTGGAATATACGAATCCGGCTACTCTTGGCGGCATGCCCAACGAATTGGACAAATGGATGGCGGCTGCTTTTCAGGCGGTTACCTGCCGCACTGCCGGATTTAATACGATCGATTTGACTGATATGCGGGCCAGTTCTCTGTTTTTTATGGTTCTTTTAATGGGGATCGGTGCTTCGCCGACGTCTACTGGCGGTGGTATGAAAACGACAACTGTGCTCGTTCTGCTGGTATCGACGTGGGGACTTCTGCATGGCAGGCGTGATACGGTGCTGTTTGACAGGAGGATAGCTTCGGAAACAGTCGATAAAGCTTATAATGTTTTTACAGTTTGCCTGTTGTGGATGCTTGGAGCGTATTTTCTGCTCCTGATCTGCGATGGTGGGCTGCATCGGGCGGATTACGTTTTATTTGAAGTGGTTTCTGCATTTGCGACTGTTGGTCTGGGAGTTGGGATTACGCCAGACTGGAACGACTGGGGCAAACTGATTCTGGTTTTGACTATGTATGCCGGACGTATCGGCGTGCTGACCTTTGTTTTATCCTTCCTTCATTCTAAAGATGATAAGATCAGATATCCTTCGGAAAATATTATGATTGGTTAAAGGCGGTAACGATAATGATTAAAAAACAACGTGAAAAACAATATGCTGTTTTCGGGTTAGGGCGTTTTGGTACGAGTGTAGCATTGACACTTAACGAACTTGGTTATCAGGTCATGGGTGTTGATACTGATGAAGATAATGTTCAGCGTCTGGCACATGAGCTGACTCATGTTGTAACGGCAGATTCTTCTGATGAACGTACGCTGCGTTCTTTGGGCGCTCAGAATTTTGATGTGGCAGTCGTGGCGATCGGGGATTTGGAAGCGAATATGCTGACGACCTTACTGCTTAAGGAAATTGGTGTTCCTGTGGTTGTCGTTAAAGCTATCAATCAGGTTCATGGAAAAATGCTCAAAAAAATCGGCGCTGATAAGATCGTTTATTCGGAACGTGATATGGGACAGCGTGTAGCGCATAACCTTATTTCCAACAGTATCGTCGATTATATCGAACTGTCTGATACCATCAGCTTGATGAGTATCACTGTGCCGCCAAGTCTGGCAGGGAAAAACCTGATCGAATCCAATCTGCGCAGCCGCTATAATGTCAATATCGTGGCGATTAAGCACGGCAGTGAAACTCTGGTCAATCCCGATCCCAAAATGGTACTTAACCTCGGCGATGAAATGATCATTATCGGTGAGCATAGTAATATTAAAGCACTGGAGGAAGTGGTCTGATGAAAGAACTGAGCAGCGTAAGTAATCCGATCGTTAAAGCTGCCGCAGAGCTGAAACAAAAAAAATATCGGACAGAACAGCAGGCTTTTTTAGTGGAGGGAATGCGATCGGTGGAGGAAGCTGTAAACTGTGGTATAGTGAAACAGCTTTTTGTGCTTAAAGGAACTAAAACTGCTTCGGCAAGGCAGGCCGCTATTATAGCAGCGGCTGCGGCAGAAGGAGTTGAATTGTATGAGGTTACCGAACCTGTAATGAAAAAAATTGCCGACACAGAAACGCCGCAGGCTCTGACTGCCGTTGTTGCCAAACAAAGTGCGGCCTTAGAGGAACTGGCTGCAGCCGGTGGTATTGTGCTCGTATTAGACCGCATCGGCGATCCTGGTAATCTGGGAACGATGATTCGTACTGCTGATGCGGCAGGTATCAGCGGCGTAGTACTACTGGCTGGCTGTACTGATATTTTTGCACCGAAAGCAGTACGTTCTACAATGGGATCACTGCTGCATATACCGGTAGCTGAAGGTATATGCGAAGCAGACTTTATCAGCTGGGCACGTAAGAACGGTTATGAAATAGCGGTAACTTGCCTGGAAAATGCAGACAGTTTATATCAAACAGATTTACAGGGCCCGGTAGCAGTTGTTGTCGGCAGCGAAGCAGAGGGTGTTTCAGACGGCTTGCTGGAAGCAGCCGTAAAAAAAGTTTTTATCCCGATGGAAGGGCAGGCCGAATCGTTGAATGCTGCTGTGGCAGCTGGAATCGTTATGTTTGAATGTCTGCGGCAACGGCTTGCAGGTAAAGGCAAGTTGTGATAAAATAAGTAACGTTAATTGAATACGCCCCATTTTTTCGACACTATGACCGAGAGAGTACGCCAGACGTGCGACACAGAGAGCGAGGCCACGGCTGCAAGCCTTGCGATACACTAAAGCGGAAGTTCACTCGTGAGTGTTTGCGCTGAAGGCTTTGGTTTGTAGGCGCAACGTCAGTCGCGTTAAGACAGCAGAGTACAAATTAGGGTGGTACCGCGGAAGCATAACTTTCGCCCCTTACCAGGGGCGGGAGTTTTATTTTTTTATAGGAGGAAGAATATGAGAGAAGAATTGCAGGCACTTAAGGAACAAGCGCTGGCAGAGCTGGGAGCAGTAACGACTCCAGACGAACTCAAAGATTTGCGCATCAAATATTTGGGTAAAAAAGGCCCGATGACAGAAATTCTGCGCGGTATGGGCGCACTGCCGGCAGAGGAAAGACCGAAAATCGGACAAATCGTCAACGAAGTAAAAAGCGCCTTGGAAACGGCTATCAATGCCAAAACCGAGGTTTTAGAAGCAGAGTCCTTAAAAGCAAGGCTGGCAAATGAAAAAGTGGACATTACTTTGCCTGGACGCACACAAAACTGCGGGCATCTGCATCCGGTGACACTGACACTGCGCGAGATCAAAAAGATTTTTATGCGGATGGGGTTTGATGTTATGGAAGGCCCTGAGATAGAAAGCGATTATTATAACTTTGAAGCTTTGAACCTGCCGCAGGATCATCCGGCACGGGATATGCAGGATACATTTTATATTACTGAAAAATTTTTGCTGCGTACCCAGACTTCACCTGTGCAGGCTCGTACAATGCAGGCCTGTGAGCCTGACACACCGATCAGGATGATCGCCCCTGGAACAGTTTACCGCAACGATTATGATGCTACTCATTCTCCGATGTTTCATCAGGTAGAAGGTTTGGTACTTGGTGAAAATATCAGCCTTGCTGATTTAAAGGGTACGCTGGAAACCTTTTGTAAAGAGATGTTCGGCGGCAGTGTGGAGATACGCTTGCGTCCCAGTTATTTCCCCTTTACGGAACCAAGTGCCGAAGTAGATATTTCCTGCGTTATCTGTGGCGGCAAAGGCTGCCGCGTCTGCAAGAATTCAGGCTGGCTCGAGATTTTGGGTTCAGGTATGGTTCATCCCAATGTGCTGCGGATGAGCGATTACGATCCGGATAAAATTAATGGTTATGCTTTTGGAATGGGTGTTGAACGCATCGCTATGCTTAAATACGGCATTGACGATCTGCGCTTATTCTTTGAAAATGATTTGCGGTTTATCCGCCAGTTCAAATAAGGAGGAAGATTATGTTAGCATCTATTGACTGGTTAAAAAAATATGTTGATATTAATGTCACTCCTGAAGAGTTGGCTGAAAAACTGACACGCGTAGGTTTGGAAGTTGAAAGTGTGAACTATCTGGGAGCGGGGTTGGAAGGCGTTGTTACCGGCAAAGTAACACAGATTGAGCGGCATCCTAATTCTGATCATTTGTGGATTTGTATGATGGATTACGGCAGCGGTGAGATCGTACAGATTCTGACTGGTGCGCAAAATGTCCATCAAGACGATATCGTACCGGTTGCAGTTGTTGGGTCGCAGCTTCCCAGTGGGATGAAGCTTAAAAAAGCAAAAATGCGCGGACTTGATTCTTTTGGAATGTTGTGCAGCGCTGAAGAGCTGGGCATTGATGCTAAGCTTTTGCTGCCGGAACAGCGCAATGGTATTTTCATCCTGCCGCCGGATACACCGATTGGCGTAGATATAAAAAAGGTTTTGGGACTGGATGACGTGGTGTTGGATATTGACCTGACCGCCAACCGCGGTGATTGTACAAATATCATTGGTCTGGCACGTGAAGCTGCTGCTGTTTTGGGTACGGAATTCAGAATGCCAGATATGAGCGTACAGGAAACTGCCGGCGGCAATGCTGCCGAAATGGCGAAAGTAGATGTGCAGGCGGCAGATCTGTGCAGTCGTTTTGCTGTGCGGATATTGAAAAATATTAAAATCGGTCAGTCGCCGGAGTGGATGCAGAAACATCTGCGTGCCTGCGGTATGCGTCCCATCAGTAATGTTGTCGACGTGACTAACTATGTAATGCTTGAATTAGGGCAACCGATGCATGCCTATGATTATGACAGGGTCAGTGGACATACGCTGATCGTTCGGCGTGCTGCTGAAGGTGAGAAGCTGGTGACGCTGGATAATCAGGAGCGGAGTCTTGATTCCAGCATGATCACTATTGCTGATACTGAACATGCGGTAGGCCTGGGCGGTGTTATGGGTGGTTTGGAAACAGAAGTTACTGCCGATACCGTAAATGTTATGTTAGAGGCCGCTACTTTTAACGGACCTTCGATTCGCCGTACTTCGAAAGCATTGGGATTACGCAGCGAAGCGTCAGGGCGCTTCGAGCGCGGTGTTGATACCGTGCTGACTCATAATGCGCTTAATCGTGCAGCACATTTGCTGGAACAGATGGGTGCCTGCGAGACTGTCTGCGGTATCGTAGAAGCTTATCCGACTGAGGCGCAGCCGGCTGTTGTTAAAGTTAATCCGTCTGCTATCAATACCCGCATTGGTGTAGAGATAGAGACAGGGGAAATGATTTCTATTCTGCAGAAGCTTCAGTTCGAAGTACATGAGGAAGGAGAAGATCTGGTCGTTACAGCGCCCAGCTGGCGTTATGATGTGACCTGTGATGCTGATATCAGTGAAGAGATCGCGCGTATGCATTCGTATGACAAGATTGCCTCACATATGCCTGCTCTGCCTTTGGTACAGGGGCGTCAGGATGTGATTGAGGACGTACGCGATAGTGTGGAGGATTATTTGGCTTCGGTCGGACTGAGTGAGGTTATGACTTACAGTTTTATCCATCCATGTTCTTTTGACAAGCTGGAATTACCTGCAGATGATGAACGCCGTCGGTTTATTGAAGTAATGAATCCGATCAGCGATGAATTCAAAGTTATGCGCACTACTTTAGTACCAAGCATTTTAAGTACAGTTGCTTATAATTTGGCACGTCAAAGTGAAAGTGTCAAAATTTTTGAAGTCGGGCGCACTTATCTGCCGAAAGCGCTGCCTTTGACAGAGTTCCCGGTTGAAAAGCGTGTATTGTGCGCTGCAATGAGCGGTAAACGTAATGTGTTAAACTGGACTGAGGGAAAAGATAATGTAGACTTTTATGATATGAAAGGTGTCGTAGAAGGTCTTTTGAGCAAATTACAGGTCACTGATTACAAGCTGATACTGGCAACACAGCCATATCTGCATCCGGGAAAGAGCTGTGCAATCGAATATCAGGGAGAGCTGATTGGTTATTTCGGTGAAGTGCATCCCACGGTTGCTGCTAACTTTGAACTGAGCAGTGAAACCTATGTTCTGGAGCTGGCAATCGAACCTTTGGTCGCTGCTGCTGTTAAGGTGCCTAAATATAAACATCTGCCTAAATTCCCCGGTACTTCGCGTGATATAGCTGTCGTTGTACCGTTGGAAGTAAGTATGCGCGAGCTTGAAGGCGTGATTCGCGCTAATGCAGGCGAGCTTTTGACTGACGCAAAGGTGTTTGATGTGTATACCGGTAAGCAGGTAGCAGACGGCTGTAAATCCATGGCCTTTAATCTTACTTTCCAGGCCGGTGATCGTACCTTGACTGATACGGAGATAGATACGGTAATTAAAAATGTAGTTGATAAAGTAGGAGAAGAATATAAAGCTAAATTAAGAGCCTGATAAATGATTTTTTAACAGCCCTTTATAAATAAGGGCTGTTTTTTCGTAAATAATAAAACTGCATCGGCTATCGTCAAAGGTGTTATAATGGAATTGTATGAAAGAAGGTGCATTTTATGAAAATCATTGACGCGCATATGCATTATTATGATATAGACAAGTTTTATGAGGTCGCAGAAAATGCAGGACATGAAAATACTGCGGCTTGTTGGCAGCAGATATGCCAAGAGAATAATATTGTTTTTGCTGTGGCGATGGGTAATTCTGAAGATGCGCCCAGTCGTTACGGCGGCAGTACACCGAGGCTGATTAATCTAAGTGGTCCTTTTGATGAGAAAAATTATAACCAGCCTCTTTCAATGGGGTATTGTTTAGGCGTCAAAAGTGAAGATATTACACTGGCAAATGCTGAAAAAACAGCTCAGGAATTTGAGCACTATCTGAGTGATCCTCATTGTCTGGGCATAAAGTTTTATCCAGGTTACCGGCCTGTATTTATTTATGATGAACGTCATTATCCGCTGTTTGAATTGGCCCGGCATTATAATGTGCCTGTGGCAGTGCATACAGGCGATACAGCAACGCCTGCTGCTAAACTGCGTTATGCCCACCCGTTGACGGTGGATGAGGTAGCTGCTGATTTCCCGGACGTGCAGTTTGTTATCTGTCACTGCGGAAATCCATGGCTGCTTGACGCAACTGAGGTGGCTACGAAAAATGATAATGTAGCTGTAGATCTGTCCGGTTTACTGGAAGGAATACCGGGGCCGCATTTTTATAGGCAGAATCAGGGTTATTTTGATTATTTGGGTATGTGGCTGCGTTATATGAACCGCTGGGACAAATTGATGTATGGCAGTGATTGGCCGTTAATCAATATTCCTGATTATATAGCGATAATGCGTCAACTGATCCCGGAAGAACATCAGGAAGCATTTTTTTACAGCAATGCTTTGCGGGTTTATAGTCGTATACAGAAAATTTTATAAAATCTACAAAAATCCTATTTGCGTATGCAAATAGGATTTTTTTGTATTAACGTAGATTTTACAAGGGTTTGTTAATATTTATGAGTGCTAAATTATGAAGAATGTGGTATAATATATACGTTTTTTTATGAGCTTTTTTGAGTTTTGAATGTGAGGTAGATGGGAATGGAACTTATATATATAACGCTTGCTGTGTATGGTATGGGTGCCGCTACGGCACTGTTTCCTAAAAAAATGGAGATGGCGGCACATTACTGTGCGGTTTTGGCAGCAGTATTTGGCAGCGGAGCTCTGCTGTATCAGTCTGCGGCTTATATGATGCAGGGAAGTGGGAGCCTGCTGAGCGGCAGCTGGGCATTTTTTACTTTCAATGCTGATCGGTGGAGCGCAGTTTTTTTATTGATTACGGGCTTGGCAGGAACAGTAACGAGCATTTATGCTTGGGGTTATGCGAAAAGCTATCTGGGTAAAAGGCTGAGACTTTTGGGCGGACTCTGGAATGCATTTTTGCTTTCTATGGTGCTGGTTTTACTGGCTGCTGATGTTTTCAGTTTTTTACTGGCTTGGGAGCTGATGGCCGTAGTAAGCTTTCTGCTGGTCAACCACGAAGCTGAAAAAAAAGCTGCACATAATGCAGCGTATCAATATTTGGTTATGACCCATATCGGAACAGCGGCAATCATGATTGCTTTTTTGATGATAGGCAGTCAGGCAGGGTCTTTAGATTTTTCTGTGCTCGGTCAGGGAGTGTTGAGTGATAATGTTCGTAATGCGGCGTTTATCACTGCTTTTGCCGGTTTTGCATTAAAAGCGGGGTTATTGCCGCTGCATGTGTGGCTGCCTAATGCGCATCCTGCTGCACCAAGTCATGTTTCGGCGCTGATGAGCGGCGTTATGCTGAAAATAGCCTTATATGGTTTCGGACGTTTTGTTTTTCAGTTTCTTGGCCCGATGGAATTCTGGTGGGGGGCTTTTGTGCTGGTGGTAGGTCTGCTATCAGCAGTTTTGGGTGCTTTATATGCACAGATGGAAAAAGACATCAAAAGGATCTTAGCATATTCATCTGTAGAAAATATGGGAATTATTTTCGGAGCTTTTGGTTGTGGGATGGTACTTATGACAACGCCACGGCATGACTATGCATTAATTGGTTTTTTGGCCGCTGTTGTACATTCCTTGAACCACTCGGTGATGAAATCACTGTTGTTTATGTCGGCAGGGGCTGTAATGCATGCTACCGATAGTAAGGATATTGAAAAAATGGGTGGCTTGGGTAAATTGATGCCATGGACTGCGGTTTTTACACTGGTAGGTTCGATGGGCTTGTCTGCCCTGCCTCTGACAGGTGGTTTTGTGGGGGAGTGGCTCGCACTGCAGAGTTTTGTTACTTTGGCCGGCAGCAGTGAAGGACAGGGGCTGCGGCTTTTAGGGGCACTGGCTTTTGTTCTGTTCGGTTTAGCAAGTGCTTTAGCAGTTGGTTGCTTTGTGCGTCTTTATGGAGTAGTTTTTTTGGGCCGGAATAGAAGCAGGCTCGTAGAACGTGCTCACGAAAGCGATTGGTCGATGCGTTTGGGAATGGGGTTGGCGGCAATATTGGTATTGCTGCTTGGTATTGTCCCGGGGCCGGTAGTCGCTGTGCTGCAAACGGCAGTGCAGAACCAGCAAACTCTTTGGCGCAGTTTTGCAGATATGCAGAAGGTTTGGTGGTTTGGCAGCGGAAGTTATGCAGTTTATGCACCGTTACTGCTATTGACAGTACTGTCGGTTGTTTTACTGGCTGTGGCCCTTATGACCTGCGGCGATAAAAGCTTTGTTCATCGTGAAGTTACTTGGAACTGCGGTACTTATCCTACAGCGCGCCAGCAATATTCAGCTACTGGTTTTTCCAAGCCGCTCCGCCGGGCTTTTGATTTTTTGCTGAAGCCCAAGCGAACGGCAACCTATCTGAAAAAGGGCAATCCGTATTTTGGGCGGCAGCTGGAATATAAATTATCGATCCCGGATCAGTTTACAGAAAAGCTATATGTACCGATTCAGCACTATATGGTCTGGTCTGCTTCTTTTCTGCGTCGTATTCAGCAGGGCAGCGTACGTCTGTATATCAGTTATGTAATGGTGGCTATGCTTTTGGTTTTGATTTGGGGGGCGATGTAAATGGCTATGCATATTTATGATTTGGGCTGGATGTTGGCACAAGTGTTGCTGCTTTTGTGCAGCGCTCCTTTAGTTGCCGGTATCATAAAAAAAGTGAAATCCTTGCTGCAGAATCGTATCGGTTCCAGTATTTTCCAGGAATATTTCGATCTTTATAAATGGTGGCAGAAGCCTACAATACTTACGCCTTATACCAGTCTGGTTTTTATTATTGCGCCGCTGGTATATTTTGCCAGTGTAGTAGTGGCAGCGGCGATGCTGCCTAACTTTTTTGGAATTCAATTCAGTTTTGGAGATGTTTTTGTTTTTATTGGTGTTCTAACGCTGGGGCGCTTTTTTATGACTTTATCGTCTCTGGATACGGCTACGGCGTTTGGCGGCATGGGCGGATCCCGTGAAATTTATATTTCTGTTTTAGCAGAACCTGTAATTTTGCTGGCTGTACTGGTGAATGCGCTGCGCAGTGGCAGCACAACTTTAGCGGGAATGGCGCTTGATTTTCAGGCGGTTTATTTAAGCGTAGCCAGCGTGCTGACATGTATTGCTTTCTTTTGCCTGCTGCTGGCTGAGAATGGAAGAATTCCTGTCGATAATCCTGATACGCATTTGGAACTGACAATGATTCACGAGTGTATGCTCCTTGAATATTCCGGACGGTTGCTGGCAGTGATCCATTGGGCAAGCATGCTGAAAACATTAGTATTTTTGGTCTTGTTTTCGTTGTTGTATCTGCCGCTTTCACTGCCGCTGGCAGTGAAAGTGCTCTTGGCAGCGACAGCGGTAAGTGTTATGGAAACTCTGAAGAATAAAATGCGTCTGTTCAAAGTTCGCGTATATCTGGCCGCAGCCGGTATTTTACTGCTGCTGGCAATTGTAGCGCAGTAAGGAGGGGTATGATGAATTTTTTGGTAATCGTCTTATTGTTCGTTGTCTTTTTGCAGACCCGTATTATGGACCTGCGCCGGGCAATCATCTGCCTTAGTGTTCAATCGGCTGTTATTGCTCTTGCCTGCTTTATTTCCGGTATTGCGCATGGCGAGGGTATTCATATTTATGCTCCGGGACTGCTGACAATTATCGTAAAAGTCCTTTTAGTGCCTTATGCAATGCTGCGGCTTGTCAGTAAGCTGGCTGATGAGCGTGAGCTCATTTCAGAGATCAATGTTAATTATTCAACTGCCGCAAGTGCAGTTTTTCTGGTTCTGAGTTATCTTATTGTTGATAAAATGCTGCCCGGAGTAGAAGGTCGCGATATTCTGGCGCTTTCCATCGTAATGATTTTGACTGGTCTGACGTTGATCGTTATGCGCAGCCGAGCTATTATGCAGATGGTAGGCTTGATAACAATGGAAAATGGTATTTACCTTTTAGGGATGGCGATGACGGAAGGTCTGCCTCTGGTTATAGAAATGGGTATCTTTTTGGACGTGCTGATTGCTGTCATGGTACTGGTAATACTGACTAACCGGCTGCGTTTGTCGTTTATGACGACAGATACCAATGTGTTGAGAAAGCTGAAGGGGTGACGGGATGCTGGAGCTGATTTATATAATTTTTGCTTTGCCGGTGGTTTGTGCGGCTTTAGCTATCAGCGGCGTTTTAGGCAGCGGCAGTTTGCTGCACTGGCTTAATCGCTTGACTGCTGCTGCTGTAGGCGTTGCAGTTATTCTTTTAGCACAGAGTTTTACGCCAACACAGCCTTTTAACAGTGAATATGTTTATCTGGACGCGCTTAATGTCTGGGTAATACTGATCATTACAGCTTTATATGTAGCGGCAGCATGGGTTTCCAAGTCATATCTGCTGCGCGAGCACAGCCGTGGCTATCTTAGCCGTACGCCTGGTTTGATTGGCCGTTATTATGCTTTGTTCCAGATGTTTGTTTGGACTATGTTTCTGGTACTGATGGTAAAAAATCTGGGATTGATGTGGGTCGCTATCGAGGCGACAACGTTGGTGTCTGCTTTTCTGGTATCATTTAAATTTACCCGCAGTGCTCTGGAAGCGACCTGGAAATATGTGATGGTTTGTACTGTTGGTATTTGTCTGGCACTTTTGGGAACAATGATCCTGTATTATGCGCAGATTTCGGCACTTGGGGCTGAAAAGGCTTTGAGCTGGCTGTGGCTGACCGAACATGCAGAACTTCTTAACCCGTCGCTGACAAAGCTGGCTTTTTTATTTATTTTTATTGGTTATGGTACTAAAATCGGTATGGCTCCGATGCATACATGGCTGCCTGATGCTTATTCAGAAGCTCCGTCTCTGACCAGCGGCCTTTTATCCGGAGCTTTATGTACCTGCGCTATTTATGTATTGCTGCGTAACATAGTAGTTGTGATACCGACTGTAGGTGTAGAATTTATCAGTACGCTGTGCCTGGCATTTGCGGCACTGACCATTGCTGTAGCTGTACCGTTTGTAGTAGTGCAGCGCGACATCAAGCGTATGCTGGCTTATTCCTCAATGGAAAATATAGGTCTGATGATAGCGGGTATCGGTGTTTTCAGTCAGCTTTCTATTGGCGCGACCTTAGTGCATATGTTTAATCATGCACTGATCAAATTTGTATTGTTCTATATAGCTGGTACTATAGTGCAGGAATATCAGACTAAAAATATGATGCGTATTCATGGAATGATCGGTGATGTACCTCATACTGCGACGTTTTGGCTTCTGGGTATTATTGGAATTTTAGGTATGCCGCCGTTGGGTTTGTTTTTTAGTAAATTTTATATTTTATACAGTTTGTTTTTAAGCGGGCACTATCTGTTGGGTATAGTGATCATTGTTCTGCTTGCCGGGATACTGATCGGTATTTTGTACCATGCCTTACGAATGCTGTGTGATAAAGCTAAACGAAAGCCTGTCGGAGACTTGCTTGAGCATGCGGATACGCCGTTTCTGGCAGCGCTGCTTTTAGGCAGCGTCATTATAGGTGCCGGAATCGGTGAAATACCTTATTTGGAAAAACTGCTGGCTCAGGCGGTACGGATAGTAGGAGGCGGTCAATTTTGATGAAGGTTAAACCAGAAGGCCTGCGGGGGGCTGCTAATATTTGTTCACGCGGTGGCAGGCATCCGCTGACAGCAATGTTCGGGGCCGATGAAACCAGCTTCGGCGGCGGGTATGCTGTTTACTGTCTGTTTGAAAATAAAGAAAAGCATGATATAGATATCTTAAAGGCTGAATTTGATGCAGGCAGTGATCTTCATTATCCAGCATTAACACCTGTTTTACCGGCTGCTGCCTGGTATGAACGTGAACTGCATGATATGTTCGGGTTTATACCGGATGATCATCCGGATCTGCGGCCGTTGGTTTTGCATGAAACTTATCCTGAAGATTTTCATCCGCTGCGCAAATGTGTTGATATTGATGCCGATGTGCGTGGAGAGCGAAAGTATGAAATGGCTGTTTCGCACGGAGAGGGGCTGTTCGAAGTACCTGTCGGTCCTATTCATGCAGGTATCATTGAACCGGGGCATTTTCGATTCAGCCAGGCCGGTGAAGCTATTCTGCAGTTAGATGCCAAGTTGTTTTTTACTCATCGGGGAATCGAAAAAGCAGTAGAAGGTAAAACTCCAGAGGAAGCACTGCTGATTGTAGAACGGATTTGCGGTGCCTGTTCTGTGGCCAATACCTTGTCGTATTGTCAGGCACTGGAAAAGCTGTCCGGTCAGAATGTACCCAGACGAGCCTGGCTTATCCGTACAATAGCTGCAGAGTTGGAACGTCTTTATAATCACATCGGCGATACAGGTAATATGTGTGCCGGAGTCGGATTTGCGCCTGTTATCAGTATGGGCAGCCGCTTGAAGGAAATACTGCTGCGCTGTAATGAGGCGATAGCCGGCAATCGTTTTCTGCGTGGCCTGATAGTTCCGGGCGGTGTAAAATATGATTTAACTGAGTCTTTATGCACTGAACTAACAGTTGCTTTAACTAAAGTTGAAAATGAATACAACGATATTGTGCAGATCATTGCCGAGCAGGACGGATTTTTGAATCGTGCTAAAACTACTGGTATTATCAGTAAAAATGTAGCGCTTGACCTGGCGCTGGTCGGAGTTGGAGCCAGAGCTTCGGGTGTGGACTGTGATTGCCGCAGGGATCTGCCATATGGTTTATATGCCGAATTGCCTTTTAATGTAATTACGAAAACCGACGGCGATGTCTATGCCAGACTGCAGGTACGGATGGGTGAGGTTGCCGAATCGATCACTTTGATTAGAAAAGCATTGAAGCTGTTGCAGCAAGACGATTCGCAGCTGCATTGCGGTGAACTGGCGTATAAAACTCTGACTGGCAGCTGGGGGATCAGCGAATCAGCACGTGGCAGTAATCTGCATTGGCTGATGCTGGATGCAGACGGATGTATCGAAAGATTATTTATCCGTTCAGCTTCCTATCCTAACTGGCCGGCGCTTACCATAGCTGTGCAGGGAGATATTATTCCGGATTTTCCGCTGATCAATAAAAGCTTTGAATTATGCTATGCCTGTCTGGATCGTTAGGGAGGAACAATAATGCTTAAATTGTTACAGGGGATTTTGGCCAATAAGATAACAACAGAAGATGTAACGACCAGCGGTGCTCCAAGAATGCGGGGACAACTGACTTGTGGAACTGACTGTAATGGCTGTGCAAAATGTGCGGCTGTTTGCCCGACTGGTGCTGTTGCGCTGTGTGATGGCAAACCAGTATTGGATTATAAACGCTGCCTTTTTTGCGGTAAATGTGTAGAAGCGTGTGCTGCAGGTGCGCTGCTGCATACTGATATTGATACTTTGCCGGAGATATTGACAGATGTACAGATGACCATAGAACGAGAGATCAGGGCCAAGCTGGGGCGTTCACTGCATGTACGGCATTTGGATGCCGGCAGCTGTAATGCCTGCGATTTTGAAATGGGTGCTTTGAGTAATCCGCTGTATGATCTGCATCGTTTTGGTATTGCTTTTGTGGCTTCACCGCGACATGCTGATATGATAATGGTTACAGGCGTGGTAACACGTAATTTGGCGCAGGCAGTGCAAATGACTTATGAAGCAATGGAAGAACCGAAGCTGGTAATGGCCTGTGGTGCCTGTGCTGCCAGCGGAGGAACGTATGGGTCTACCTATGCTATTGTCGGTGCATTGGATAAAGTATTGCCGGTAGACATAGCTGTGCCAGGCTGTCCGCCAAGACCGTCGGCTATGCTTATTGCTTTGACAGCGGCTGCCGACTTGCTAAAAAAACGCTTATAAAAATATATTGTGTTTACGGCTCAATAATGGTAATATTGAGAAAATACAAAATGAAAGGAGTGCGCCCATGGTTATTTATCGCTCTGCTACTTTTGATGATGTAGAGAAGCTTCATAAACTGCTCAATGATTATGCTGCCGAAGGCCTGATGCTGCCGCGTTCGCGTAATTCCATCTATGAAAATCTGCGCGATTACGTGGTGGCCGTTGAGAACAATCATGTGATTGGCTGCGGCGCACTGCACTTTGTTTGGGATCGTCTGGCTGAGATTCGTTCTTTAGCTGTTGATCCTGAACGTAAAACACAGGGGATTGGACGAAAAATGGTTGAACTGCTGGAAGCTGAAGGCATTGAACGCGGAGTGAAGATGTTCTTTACCCTTACTTATCAGCCGGGATTTTTTGCAAAATGTGATTATATCGAAACGGCGAAAGAAAAGCTCCCGCAGAAGGTTTGGAAAGAATGTGTATATTGCCCGCAATATCCGTATTGCAACGAATTGGCCTTTGTCAAAACGACCGTTGATTATGAACCCGGCGACATAATGTTCTAGATCAGGTATCGTTTGCTGCAAGCTGAAGGTGCTGCGGTGAACAGGAATGCAGAATTTTCCGGAGGAAGTCGACATAATTATAAAGGCTTTTTGGTGAATAAATACTGCTATTTGTGTTTGCATATTATAGGCTGCCGGAGCGGCAGAATTTGATATTGGTTAAATGATGAGAATGTCGTGATGGTAACTTCTGTCGCGGCATTTTTTATAATGTTAACTGATGTGCAGGGAGGAAACTATGGAAAAAGCAAGGTTTAAGTGGGTGCTGCGTGAGCGCAACCGGAAAATTGCAGCGAAAACGGAAGTTTTTACTGAGCAGCAGGCACGTCGAGTGCGGAGTTTTCACAGCAGTTTCAAAGAGTATAGTCCAACACCGCTGATAGAACTTACCAGTCTGGCGCAGCATTTGGGTATCAAAAACCTTTTTGTCAAAGATGAATCCTATCGCTTTGAACTCAATGCTTTTAAAGTTCTGGGCGGCAGTTTTGCTATTGGTAGTTATATCGCTAATGAATTAGGTGAAGATATAGATGATTTACCTTATATGCGTCTGGTCTCAGATGAGGTGCGCAGTTTGTTGGGGAGCAAAACATTTATTACAACTACTGACGGTAATCATGGGCGTGGTGTTGCCTGGACAGCCAACAGATTGAAGCAGCAGGCTATAGTTTATATGCCTCAGGGCTCTGCGGCAGAACGTCTGGCCAATATTCGTGCCGAAGGTGCGCAGGCCGAAATCACAGATATGAACTATGACGATACAGTACGATATACCAGTGAGCTGGCACAGAAAAACGGCTGGATCATTGTACAGGATACAGCTTGGGATGGGTATACAAGGATACCTCTGTGGATCATGCAGGGCTATATGACAATGGCTTTGGAAGCGTATGAGCAGCTGCCGGTCAAGCCTACGCATATCTTTTTGCAGGCCGGGGTCGGCTCTTTGGCAGGTTCTGTACAGGGATTTTTTGCTGATATTTATGGCAGTTCCTGCCCGCTGACTTTTATAGTTGAACCCAAAGGGGCCGATTGCCTTTATCAGACAGCCGCGGCAAATGACGGCAGCTTGCATAGTGTAACAGGCCGTCTTGAGACGATTATGGCTGGACTGGCCTGTGGAGAGCCAAACAGTATTGCTTGGGAAATACTTGGAAATTTGAGCGATGGTTTTATCAGCTGTCCTGATTATACCGCTGCTCAGGGAATGCGTATTTTGGGAAATCCGCTGGCGGGTGATACGAAAGTCAGTGCAGGTGAAAGCGGTGCGGCGACCGTGGGACTGGTGGCAGAAGCCATGCGCGACGAGCGCTTAAGTGATCTGAAACAGGCCTTGCAGCTGGACGAAAACTCGGTGGTGTTGTGCTTCAATACCGAAGGCGATACTGATAAAGAAAATTATCGTCGTATCGTTTGGGACGGAGCATGGGGGAGAGAATAAATAAAACATAAAGTTTTTTCTTTCTAATTTTATCAGCCTTTAGTATAATAAAAGCAGCCAGATTACTAAGCAGATAATCATTCATTTTGCATATCAAAAACTATTGATATGACAGCGTTAAAATATTGTTCTTATTACATTGTTTTGCAGAACTTGAGGAGGTTTTATGGAACGAACTCATCGTATCATGTTTGTTTGTCACGGTAATATCTGTCGTTCGCCAATGGCAGAATTTTTGCTGAAGGACATGATCAAAAAAGAAGGGCTTGCGGACAGGTTTGTGATTGCATCGGCAGGTACAAGCAGGGAAGAAATAGGTAATCCTGTGCATCAGGGAACACGTAAAAAACTGGCGCAGGATCATATCAGTGCGGCGGGTAAATATGCTGTGCAGCTTACCAAAGAAGATTATGAAAAATATGATCTTATTTTGGGTATGGATCGTGCCAATATCAGTAATATTCTGCGGATCATAGGCAGTGACCCGCAGGAAAAGGTGCATCGTCTGCTGGATTTTACCGAGTTGCCGCGTGACATTGCTGATCCCTGGTATACTGGTGATTTTGAAATTACGTATGCGGAGATCAAAGCGGGATGCGCAGCATTGCTGAAGCACTTGCGCCGATTTTAAAAAGTTAAAGGCTCCCGAATTTTCGGGAGCCTTTTGTTTTTTTAGTTAAACATTCTGGGGCAGACAGTCTTTGATAAAATCACTGACTGTTTGATTGAATTTTTCTGCTTCTTCATAAAAGAGCATATGACCGCTTTCTGTAAAAGCTACAAATTTACCATTGGGGATTAGAGACGTCAGGTAAGTGCCCTGCTTGATTCCCCAGGCAAAAACAGGTCCGTCGGCGTTGACGACCAGCGTGGGAACAGTTATTGTTGGCAGAACGTTAGTGAAATCTGTTGCAATATAGTCGCTGTAGATGGCTGCTGAGAGCCAGGGCGGCAGCTTGCGGAATTCTTCAATTACCCAGTCTGTGCCGGCTGGTCGTTTGCCGTCTTTAAAAATTGCGTTTGCAAAAAATTCAAAATATTCTTCCCGTTCGTTGACCAATCGGTTGACCTGTGCATTGAACCCTTCCATATTGTAGTTGCGCAAACCCTGACTGTTCCATTCTTCAGGACTGAAAGGGAATGGCGTCATATCTATCAGCCCCAGACCGATCAGATTGCTGTCGGTTTTATATTGCTGCCAATAGGAAAGCACTGTAGGTCCGCCTAAAGACCAGCCCATGAGGATAAAATTTTTCAGACCCAGAAATTCAGAAAGTTCGCGGATATCCTGTGCGTAACGGGCAACGATTTGGCCCTGCAGACCTTTGGAGGATTTGCCGTGCCCGCGGTTATCCATAACTATTACCTGAAAGTGCTTGGAAAGTTCTGGAATATTGTGCTGCCAAAATCTGGAAGAACACTGCCAGCCATGTACAAGAAAAAGTGGCTGACCTTTACCATGAACTTCATAATAAAGATGCGCCTGGTCTGAGGTAGTAAAAAAGCCGTTCGTCTGTGTCATAATATCACACTCCTTTTCTTTATTATAACTCTTTTCCTGCTTGATAGATGCTGTTTTATTTGTGAAATAAAAATGCGCAGTTAAAAAAACTGCGCATAAATTTGAAAATGGATTATTTAGTTTGTGCTGGAACCAGAAGTTTCCAAAGCAATCCTAATAAAGCGCCACAGACTGAAGGTACGATCCAGCCGAAGCCGTCGGCATAAAGGGGGATTGTGTTGCCAAGTATGGTTTCTAAGGCTGAAAGTTTGATACCTGCTGCCTTTAGTCCATCCAGCAGGGCAAAAATAGTTGTAAAGAACAGGCAGCAGCGATAAACTCGCTTATCGCCATGGAAAAGCTTAGAGGTTACTCCCAGCAGAACTAAAGCAATAATAATCGGATAAAGGGCGCAGAGAATAGGTATCGAAAAAGAGATGATATTAGTCAGACCAACGTTGGAAACAGCAAAGCTGAAAACACAGATTGCCACTACAAACCTCTGGTATTGAACCTGTTCGTGTGTTACTTTGGTAAAATAAGAGGCTGCAGAAGCTGTCAGGCCAATACTTGTGGTCAGACAGGCAAAAAAGATCATTAGACATAAAACAACATTGCCGGCCGCACCAAGATAATAGTTGGCGATATCAGCTAAAGCTACACCGCCGTTAGGAGAAATTCCCAGAATGCTGACGCTGGTAGCGCCGGTATAAGCCAATGCTACATAAATAAGAGCTAGGAAAAATGCTGCGATCAAACCGGAGTAGACACAGATTTTTGTCAGCAGACGGTCATCGGTGATACCCTTGAGTTTAATGGCATTGATGACGGTTGCGCCGAAGAGAAGCGTCGCCAGAAGATCCATTGTGTTATAACCATCCTGAAAGCCGCTGAGAAAAGGAAGGTTTATATAACTGCCTGTTGCCGGCTGCATAGGACCCATTGGAGCAAGCAGAACGTTGATGATAAGTACAGCCAGACTTAATAGCAGCATTGGCGTTAAAACTTTTCCAAGCCAGTCTACCAGTTTAGATGGATTTATAGATAAGACATAGGTTACGATGAAAAAGAAAAGCGAATAAATAGCCAAACCTGCGGTATAGTAGTCTTCAGGGACAAAAGGTCTGATACCGACGTCATAAGACACCGCACCTGTACGAGGAATCGCGAACAACGGGCCGATCGTCAGTACTGCCAGCATAACTATGATTTTGGCAAAGTTCGGATGAACAGGATCTGCCAGGGCATTGGGGTTATCGTTTTTAGTTAGTGCCATAGCAATAATACCCAAAAGCGGCATACCTACGCCGGTAACGCAGAAGCCAATCGCAGCTGACCAGAAATGGTCGCCTGCGGCTTGGCCTAATGCCGGTGGAAAGATTAGATTACCGGCACCGAAAAAGGACGAAAAGAGCATCAACCCTACTGGTAAGATTTCCCAAAACGTCAGGTTCTGTTTCATAAAAAGTCTCCCATCGTGAATAGATATAAAATTCTGATAATTCTACTATTAAGTAAAGGCTGCCCTCAGGCAGCCTTTAAATTACTGGATGATGAGGCGGAAATACTTCTTTTTACCCTTACGGATAAGCAGGCTTTTTTCTGCATCAAACATTGAAGGCGCAAAGCTTGCCTCAGGATTGGACACTGTATTTTCGCCAATATAAAGTCCGCCTTGCTGGATCATTTGCCGGGCTTCACGTTTACTGCTGAATATTTTACCTGCGGTCAAAACATCAATTATTTTACCTTCTGCATCAGCAGCAGTGATTTCAATAGTCGGGACATCGGTAAGTGCGCCGCCTCCTCCAAACAGTGCTTCAGCAGCCTGTTGTGCTTTTTCAGCTTCAGCTTCTCCGTGTACCAGCTTTGTTACCTCATAAGCCAGAACTTTTTTTGCTTCGTTGATTTCAGCATCCTGCAGGGAGCTTAAGCGGCGTACTTCTTCCATAGGCAGGAAGGTAAGCAGTGACAGGCAGTTTTCAACGTCGCTGTCGTCGATATTACGCCAGTATTGGTAGAAATCATATGGTGAAGTCTTTTCTGGATCGAGCCACAGGGCTCCTTTTTCTGTTTTGCCCATTTTGCGTCCATCGCTTGTTGTAAGTAATTTACAGGTCATGCAGTATGCTGGTTTCTGTTCTTTGCGGCGAATCAGTTCAACGCCGGCCAGCATATTGGACCATTGGTCATCACCGCCGAGCTGCATGATACAGCCGTGTTTTTTAAACAGCTGCAGGAAGTCATAAGACTGCATGATCATATAGTTGAATTCGAAGAAAGACAGGCCTTTTTCCAAACGTTTTTTAAAGCATTCCGCTGTCAGCATACGGTTTACTGAGAAATGTACACCGACATCGCGCAGCAGTTCGATATAATTCAGTTCAAGCAGCCAGTCGGCGTTGTTGACCATAATAGCCTGGCCTTCAGAAAAATCGATAAAGCGTGCCATCTGTTTTTTAAAGCAGGCTATGTTATGAGAGATAAATTCAGGAGTCAGCATTTTACGCATATCGTCTTTGCCGCTGGGGTCGCCAACCATACCGGTCCCGCCTCCTAAAAGACAGATTGGACGATGTCCGGCACGCTGCATATGGCTCATAACCATCAAAGCAATAAAATGACCTACATGCAGGCTGTCGGCTGTGGGGTCGAAACCAATATAAAAAGTGATTTTTTCCTTTTCCAGCAGCTCTTTGATCTCATCTTCGTGGGAGAGTTGCTTTAAAAAACCACGTTCCTTTAATACGTCATAAACGGACATGAAATAACCTCCTAATATTACTGGAAACTTCCTCGTGATAAAGTGAAGAAGCAAATCTTCTAAACATTATACAACGAATGGGCTGGTTTCGCAAATAAGAAAAGACGCTTCCTGAAAGAAGCGCCTTTGATGCACAAAAATGAATTGTTTTTATAATTGCGAAGTACAGTGCGGGCAACGGGTCGCATCGTCAGCGATTGCAGTTTTGCAGAAGGGGCATAAACGCGGTTCTGGAGCCGGAGCCGGCGGAGGCGTAAGCCTGTTGATTTGTTTGATCAGTACAAAAATAGCAAAAGCAATGATCAGGAAATTAACGATAGTATTTATAAAAAGACCGTAGGCTAAAATAGGGGCATGTGCATCCTGAGCAGCCTTTAAAGTATCGTAATGCTGTCCGTTCAGGCTGATGAATAGTCCGGAAAAATCCACTTTGCCAAATAAGAGACTCAAAGGGGGCATAATAATATTATCTACTAAAGACGATGTTATTTTGCCGAAGGCGCCGCCGATAACAACGCCGACTGCCAGATCGATAACATTTCCGCGCATAGCAAATTTTTTAAACTCTTCAAAAAAAGACATATTAACAACTCCCATTCATAAATTCAAAATATTTTATATATATTCGCTTTAAGTTATAATAATCCTGCCTGCTTGACTGCAAATCGTCAATAATTTATAATAATTCTGTAACAATTAGGCAGTGAAGGAGGGAAAACCATGAGAGATGACTTAGTAGTACCAGGCGAGCATGAGGAAAATTTTGTACTGGCTAAAGATGCGCGTGTAGTTACAGTGCCGTTTACTCCGCTGGAACAGCGTATGGCTAAAGAAAAGCCGTATCTGATGGAAGGCCTTGCCAAATTGAAAGAGAGCTTGGGAGAAGACAGTTTCAAACGCTTGATCAGTAATGTGCATAATATCAATTTGAGCGGACCGAGGATCATGCTGGTCGCCGATAATGAGCTGCACCGTACTAATATCGAACGCGAATGTCTGCCTGCTATCGCAGAAGCATTCAACGTTACTAATATTCGTGTAGTTACACAAGGCTGATGTCTGAAAAGCTTCTCTGGCAGCAGGGAAGCTTTTTATTTTAAAAATATAAAAAATATCATTGACAAACTATTTGTTATTTTATATAATATTCACGTTGCAGTAAGTGATGTAACTTAAGTCGGGGCGTGGCGCAGTTTGGTAGCGCGCTTGTTTCGGGTACAAGAGGCCGTGAGTTCGAATCTCGCCGCCCCGACCACTTAAAAAGTTAGCCGCAGAGCGTATCTGCGGCTTTTTTATTTTGCTTGAAATATGTCTAAAAAGTGGTCTGTCAACAATTTTGTCAACAATAATAGTTAAGTGTACCTAAGTTAAGATAAAAATTGTTGTATATTTTCTCCGTATTTTTGCATAGCTTTGGCATGCGTGTCTTTAAGAGGTGTTGCGTAAGTTACTCTGGTAAATTCTGCATCAGAATGGCCAAGCAATTCTGATATGTCTGCCATACTTACACCCTGATCGCGCATATTGGCGCCGAGAGAATGACGGAAGTCGTGAATTCTCATACCGGCAAGGTATGGCTGATTCTTAAATAGCTCCTGCATTTTTTCGTTTTGTTCTTTAAATTTTCGCCAGCGGCGTTCTATAAAATCTTTGATGTGGGGACGACCATCTTCAGGGAAAACGTATAATAAATTAAGGGTATTCTGCCATGCTGGATCAGAATGAGTTGGATCAAGTTTTCCATCCCGTATAAGCTCCATTCTTTGCCTAAGAGCATTTTTATGGCAAGATTTGATGAATTCCATGTACTTTGCTATTTCTCGCCATACAAAGGGCAGGAAAGGTACAAAACGTTCTGATGTTCTGGTTTTTAGAGGTGCAAGTGTTGGGATACCATCAATACGTAATAAGTTATGTTTTACCTGTACACCTGATTCAGAAATATATTGTAATTCAACACCGCAGATCTCTGATATTCGTAACCCACAAAAACCTGCAAGCAGACATGGAATATAAAGATCAGCATAAGCCTCTTTTTTTACGATGTCTAATATTTTTAATATATAGGACAGCTCTGCGTGAATTCCTTTAGGCCCCGGTTTCGGTGGTAACTTTAATCGTCTGGCAGGTGATTTTACTATAATGTCATTATCCGCTGCCCAGGTAAAAGCTGAACGTAAAAAGGATAGCTCTTCACGGATAGTTTGCTGTGAAAGTTTAGTGTCTTTGTGCAGCCACTGACGATAAGCCTCGACATCAAAGACATCCACTTTTTGAATTTCTTTTGAACCTAAGGGCTGCTTGGCTACACGGTTTTTAGCTGCGATATATTGTGTCCGTGTAGCAGGCCTTATTTCTATCTTAGTATCAATGAATTTTTCTAAGAGAGCAGTTACAGATATTTTTTTCGGCTTTATATAGGTCCGTTGCTTGATTGCTACTCGAGCTTCTGCTTCAGCATCTAATGCTTCTTTCGATGTTAAGTAACCGGTAGTAGACCATATTTTTTCGTACCTGCCATTTGGCAATTTCTGACCGGTACTGATTACATAATAATATGGCTTTTTTCGTCCTGCTTTTTTTACGATAGACATAAAAAATCATCTCCTTTCACAATTTAAATTACTATTATTATTTCATGTAATTTCTAGTCTTGATTTTCTTTATGTGTTTCGTGATTAACATGGTATTTAGGTATGGGTAGATTATCAAATATCATTATTTTTTTTTTGAAAAGTAACTTTTACTTGATTTTTTTGAGAAAAAGTATATAATTATTGATATAGTATATTGTAAAGAGGGAATAAATCAATGGATTTACTAAGTTACAAACTTCAAAACGCATTTATGGAAATGTTTACTGCTGAAATTCAAGAAACATTGACTAAGTTATTATTAGACGCTTATGATATGAGGGCGGAGGCGTTTGAACAGTCGGCTTTATTAAAGAATACCCAGATAGGGCAAGGTTTAAAAGCACATGTTTTAAGAGCAGCTATTGAAAAAGTTTCTATGTTATATTGTGTAAAAGAATTTTTGCCTTGGTCTTTTGAGATACAAAAAAACATGGCCGGGAATTGCAAGCACATTGAGTTAAAAAAGAATGACTCAAGAATATATTTCTCAAGAGTTCAAAATGAAGAAATGAAACCTAAGAGTGTAAAATATCGTCCAGATATTGAGATAAATATGTTTACTGAATCTATACCTCCGATAGATACTTTTCTTATTACTTATGGGGAAAGTAGAATTAATAATAGAAAATTTGCAGGAGTTGGAATTCCAGGTACGGACTCATGGTTGTATTTTAAATTATTGGATTTAGTTTCAGCTGAAAAGCAGAGAGAAAAAGAGGCCGCAACTATTACTTCTGATGATAAAGATAAACTTTTAGCGGATTTGCTTGAAGAAATTAACTCAGATGAATGGAATGATGCAAATGATGAAAAGGAAGTCTAGTATTGTTAATTCAAGGCTTAGACAGGCTCGCATTGTGAATGGTAAAACTGCAAAAGCTATAGCTGATGAAGTTGGTATTAGTGCTCAAGCGCTTTCGCAGTATGAACTTGGGAAAACAGTGCCAAGTGAGGATATATTTAAGAAGTTAGTGGATTTATATGGATTACCATCTAACTTTTATTTAAAAGAAGATCAATCAAGTATTGAAGAAAAAACAGTTTTTTTTAGAAGTTTTTCGTCTACTACAAAATTTAGAAGAGAGATGGCGTTTGTTGAGGCTAAGTGGTTTGTTCATAATATTGTAGAAACGATTGAAAAGAAAATTAAACTTCCTGCAGTTGACCCACTTTTTATTAAAATAAAAGAATCTACTAATATAGACTTAGAGAGGTTAGATGTAGAATCTCTATCTAAAATTATTCGTAGGGATTGGAATCTTAGATATGCCCCGATTGATGATTTAATGTTTGAATTGGAACAAAGAGGGGTTATAGTGGCAAAATTAGATTTGGCGGATGATATAGATGGGTTTTCGTTTTGGTCAAATGATAGACCATATATATTTGTAAATAAAAATAATAATTTCTTTAGATTAAGGATGAGTATGGCTCATGAATTATGTCATTTATTTTTTCATGGTGCAATTGAGGATATACCAAAAAATCTAAAGAGAGTAGAAGATGAAGCTAAGAGTTTTGCTGGAGCATTTTTAATGCCGGAAAATAAATTTATAGACTATATTATTACTACTAATCTAAATGAACTTGCATTATTAAAGTCTAAGCTTAAAGTATCGCTAGCGGCAATTGTTAAGAGGTGTGAGCAGCTTGGATTAATAAGTGAGGAAAGAAGTATTTCTCTTAATAAACAAATTAGCAAAAATAAATGGAGGAAAATTGAGCCGTATGATGATTTATATAAACCAGAGAATCCACGATTAATGAGGCAAGCGATTACCTTATTAGTTGAAAAAGGCATTTATAGTAAAAGTCAACTTATTGATTTATTTGCATTAGATACAAATTTCATTGAGGATGTATGTTGTTTGGAAAAAAATTATCTTTCTGGAAATAAAATCATTAAATTTGAAATAATAAAATAATAAAAAATCAGCTCCTTTACTGTAATTTGGGTATGCAGTAGCAGAGCTGATGTGCTATAATGTTTATAGTAATCAGCTCGCTTGCGACGAAGTAGGGCAATTACGTTGACCGTTCCTGTTGGCGCAGGGGCGGTCTTTTTTTATTTATTGAAAATAGTTAAATTTAATTTGTAACGATAGGGTTTTTCCGAGGTATCAATAACTAAATGTTCATCTGGTATACTATCCAATCTTTTAATTATTGTATTTCTAGATTTGTCTAAGGAAGAAATTATATCTTGCATCGTTATTCCGGTAGGGGCAAAAAGGGTTGCTTGCAATAAAACATTATAGATTTCAGATGTTAATTCATCTGGAAGTTTTAGGTTTTTAACTTGACGATTGTATTTGTTCAGTTCTTTTATTTTTTCACTTAGATAATTTATAGTCTTTTTCATAGATTGCTTTATAATGCTAAGGAATTCTGTTACAAAAAAGCCTAAATCGCCACAATTTAAAGAATTATGGGTTTCTTGAAACATTTTATAATATATTTTTTTATTGCGTTTTATAAAAAGGGATAAATTAAATGCGGTTAAAGGAGAGAAGTTAACAGCTATATAGTACGATGTGATAAACCTTATTGTTCTGCCGTTGCCATCATAGAATGGGTGTAAATATCCAAATAAATAATGGAATATTGCTAACCGAACAAAAAAAGGGGCTTTGTCGCTATTCAAAAATAATAATGCTTTATCCATTTCATAGATTAACTTATCTTCTGGATAGAGACCTACATGCAAGATTTTCTGCGTTCCTGATAAGATTTCTACACTGGAGGATCTGAATATTTTCCCGTCAGGGGTATTTTTAGGGTTTTCGGAAACTACTTCGTCTAATACAAAGCTGTCATAAAACTTTCTAATATCAGCTGATGTTTTAAAATCTATTTTTTTACGACTGATAAGTTTATTGTATTTTTCTACAATGCTGTAAAAGCGTGAGGGTTTTTCGCGTTGCAAAGATTTAAGTTGAACTATAGCTTCACGTATTTCTTTACGAGAACTACGTACTCCTTCTATTTCATTACTGGACTGAATTTCCTCTACCATACAGTACTGCGTATATTGTATAAGTGCAGATGGAGGAAGAAATTGATGCAATGATATAAGCTCAATATTTAGTTGGTAAATTGAATCCATTAATTTGACAATTTCTGGTGTATAACACAAAAAGGCATTAAATTCTTCTTTATGATTATATTCTTTAATTGTAAATTCAAAACGTTCAGTAAAGGAAGATGAATAGCGGTTTTGATATTCTTTTTTCCATGTATTCTCGTTTTGATAATATAATTTTTTTAAAGTAGGGTAAGTCATAATAACCATCCTTTTATCAAAATTAGAAGATATTGATATGTGAAGTCTGACTATATGTCAAAATGAGCATTTTTTGATACATTGAAATAATGATTTATCAAAAATATGGATTGTTGATATTTGGCCAGTTATCTCTTTTATTTATGCCGTTGTATTTCTATTTATAAAGCTAAAAAACAAATTACTATCAACAACAATATAGGTAATAAACAACCACTAGCTGAAGCCGCTTTTTTATTAGTCAGTAAGTTTTCATTGGAACCATCTGGTTGGGGTAATTCTTCTCCACATTCTGGACAACAATCCCAGCGTTTCCGCATTTTTCTTCCGCAGTAGGGGCATTCTTTTATATAAGAACGGCCTTTAGAGTCTGTAGCAATTGAGGATTTATTTATGGATGTATATGATAGACCTGTTCCAGGAAGACCAACAGTCTTTCGTGTTCCGTGGGGACCTACAGTAACTTTAGCTCCTTTAGGTCCGATGCTTGCACTAACTCCACTTTTACTAAGATTTATTTTGATTCCAGGCGCTATTTTTATGGATCGTCTTAATCGAAAACCCATCACTAACATCTCCTAAAATTTATTTATGTCTTTGCGCTTCAATTTCGTCAACACAAAGGTTCTTACCACAATCTTTTTCATAATGCTCCTGCTCATGCAGGTAAGTTTTCATGTTAGATTCCCTCGTTAAGCGGGCATTCAATATGAAAATTGCTTCTCCATCAATATCTTCTCTAACAAAGCCTCGAACGTCGTGAGGCAAGTCATATAAGATAGTTCTACTCATTGAGATCGCCTTCCTCTTTGGCTTTTTGGTAATCAATAAATTTCATAACTTCTTTAATGCTTTCGGGTTTTAGTTTTTTGGTAGCGTCAAATAATACCTTGTATTGAGGATTATCATAAATTTCCTGTGCCATTTTTGCTGCTTCAGGATTGAGGTAATAGGTTTGGTTTTCGTTATCATTTTCCCACCCCATTAGATAACCTGGAGTTACATTAAGAGCTTTCGCAATTATTTGAACTTGGTTTATAGGAACTTTTTTGATGAATCCTGTTTCATATCTTTGAAGAGTAGATTTGTTGATGCCTGTTAAATCCGAAAGTTCCTGATAAGATAGACCGAGTTCCAATCGCCGAAGTTTAATTTTTTCAATTAGTTCTGTTAATTCTTTTTCGCTCATTGTAAAAACCTCTCTTTACTGCTTAAACCAATAATAACATAAATGCAACGAAAAGTAAAACAAAAATATAAAATTCGTTGCATTTATGCTTGACTTTTGAATTATGTGCTGTTATCATAATCTTGTAGCATAAATGCAACGAAGAGAAGCAAAGGAAGTGATATTAGATGAACTTAGCAAAGCTACGCGGTGCTTTAGCTGAAAAAGGCATAACGCAGAGGGAACTGGCTAAAAAACTTGGCCTGACGACCAAAAGTGTAAATGCAAAACTTAATGGCCGCTGTAAAATTTCAGTAGATGAAGCCGCCTCAATGAGTAAAATACTAGAGTTGAAAGAACCTAGCACAATTTTTTTTGACTGATTAGTTGCATAAATGCAACTAAAGAAAGGAGGGCGCGATCAAATGCCGATGGGCGAACTAAGACGGTTCAAAATGTTGGGGTCGCAAAACGCAAAAGATTTTGGCGATTGGTGTGATCGAAAAATGAAAAATTTAAAAGAACAGAAAGTGAGATGATGGAGGAATGGACATATTACAGATACAGGTTGAGTGGCAAGTAAGAAATGAACAGGATTTGAAAGAGATTATAAAAGTTGTATCTGAAATAGAAAAAGAGTACAGCTGCAACTGCACTCTTTTGGTAAAACAGAGACCGTATTAACTATTTATGAATTTTGCTTCTTCATCACTTGCTTCGTAAACAGCTTTGTGAATTTCCTTAAATGCTTTAACAATATGAGCGATACGTTGTTCATGGATAACTTCGACATTATTTCTTCTGTCAATATCGTCGAAATGGCCTCGATTTATTGCTGCGACAATGATATCTTTTGCGATTTCCAAATTATTCAAAATATCACCTCCTCCCTATAAGTATTATAGCAGGAGCGATAGAAAAGGAAAGGAGTATAAAATATGGCCAGACCAACCAAAAAAGAGCAGAGGGAGCGAGCCTTAAAACAAGTACCGCGCCGCATGCTTTATCCAATCAATGAGGTACGAATATTGTTGTGTTGCGGAAATGAATTTTTACAGCAGCTTTTTGATGAAGGACGGTTACCTTATGTATTGCGCGGGAAATACCGCTATGTGACTCAAAATGCCATTGATAACTACTTGTTAAGTGAGGAGGCAAGGCTGTCATGAAAACACTAGGGATTTATATTTGGTACTTTTTTGCTGAGAGTGAAATTTTCCCTAAGATCCTGATAGCAGCATCACTGGTCATCTTTGGAATGTTTTTAGAAAGGGCGTGGTGAGATGTGGAAAGAGTTAGGTTATCAAATTGCGGTAATTGCTATTGGTACTTGGGCCGGTGTATTTTTCGGGTTATGGCTCTGGTGCAAGGTTGCTGGAATGAATTAAAAAAAGAGCTATCAGCACGGCAATGCTGACAGCTCAGGGTTAATACATAGGTCGTGAATAACCTGTATTGGTTACATTATAGCATAAATAGAAGGAAGGAGCTATTTCAATGACAGTAAAAATTAACAGTCTTGAACTTGAAAATATTAAAAGAATTAAAGCAGTAAAATTAGTACCTTCAGAGAATGGCTTGACTATTCTCGGTGGTAAAAATGGTCAGGGTAAAACTAGCGTTCTGGATGCTATTGCATGGGCGCTTGGTGGGGAACGATACAAACCTTCGGAACCACAGCGCCAAGGATCTGTTACTCCACCAATTCTGCATATAGAGTTATCTAATGGGCTTATAGTTGAGCGGAAGGGCATTAACGGCAGCTTAAAGGTCATCGATCCGCAGGGAAATAAAGGCGGCCAGCAGATTTTAAATGAGTTTGTAGCGCAACTTGCTTTAGATCTGCCAAAATTTTTGAATGCAAATAATAAAGAAAAGGCCAATGCTCTTTTGCAGATAATAGGGATCGGTGAAAAACTTTACCAGTTAGATGCTGAAGAACAAAGGATTTATAACAGGCGGTATGAAGTTGGACGCATTGCTGACCAAAAGAAAAAGTATGCGGCTGAGCTTGAAATGTATCCGGATGTTCCGAAAGAGCTCGTTTCCGCAGCTGATTTAATTAGGAATCAGCAGGCGATACTTGCCAGGAACGGCGAAAACCAGCGCAAGCGGCAAATGTGCCAGCAGTATGAAGAGGAATTAGCTAAAGCGCAGATTGCTTTTGACGAAGCGAAGAACCGGCTTGAAGAAGCTAAGGCTGCAGTTTCGGTTGCCCGTAAGTCGGCCGCAGATTTACAGGATGAAAGTACGGCAGAATTGGAAGCGAATATCTCTGATATAGATCGCTTAAATATAAAAATCAGGGCCAATATGGACAGGGAAAAGGCTGAAATCGAAGCTGAAGAATATAGTCAGCAGTATGATGAACTGACAAAATCGATCGAAGATATTAGAGATCAGCGCTTAAAGTTGTTGGAAAACGCAGACTTGCCGCTGCCTGAATTGTCTGTTGAAAGTGGTGAGCTGATTTATCGTGGGAATAAGTGGGATAACATGAGTGGCAGTGAGCAGCTTAAAGTAGCTACTGCTATTGTCCGCAAATTGAATCCTAACTGTGGTTTTGTGCTCATGGATAAGCTGGAGCAGATGGACCAGGATACTTTAAATGAATTTGGTAAATGGTTGGAACAGGAACAGCTGCAGGTAATCGCTACACGTGTCAGCAGTGGTAAAGAGTGTTCGGTCATTATCGAAGATGGTTATGTTAAAGAAGATAACGGCCTTTCGGATGAAGGCGCAAAAACATGGAAGAAAGGTGAGTTTTGATGAAGTTTCAAATTACCAGAGGGCTGATTGTAAAGCCGCAAAAAGTTGTAGTTTATGGTCCTGAAGGTATTGGCAAAACTACTTTTGCCGCTGATTTTCCGGATCCGCTGTTTATCGATACCGAAGGCAGTACGAATGTCTATGATGTTGCCAGATTACCGGCGCCGACTTCTTGGACGATGTTGCTGGATGAGGTTAGAGAGGTTATCAAAAATCCGACCTGTTGTAAAACATTGGTTATTGATACGATTGACTGGGCAGAACAGCTTTGCGTGGGTCATGTATGTGCTAAAAATGGCAAAAATGGGATCGAGGATTTTGGTTATGGCAGTGGCTATATTTTTGTAAGAGAAGAATTTGGACGCTTTTTAAATCTGCTTTCTGATGTGATCGAGGTTGGGATCAATGTTGTTTTAACAGCACATATGCAGATGCGTAAGTTTGAATTGCCTAATGAAGGTGGAAGTTTTGACCGGTATGAGCTGAAGCTTGGCAAAAAGACTTCATCGCAGACTGCTCCACTGGTCAAAGAGTGGGCTGATATGCTGCTGTTTGCCAACTATAAGACTATCGTGATCGCACAGGATAAGGACGGGAAGAAATGCAAGGCCGCCGGTGGTGAGCGGGTAATGTATACGACACATCATCCTAACTGGGATGCGAAGAACAGACAGGATCTACCGGAAGAATTGCCCTTTGATTTTAAAAGTATTCGTGGCTGCCTGGTCTATTCCAATACGGAAGCTTTGCAGCCTGTGTTGCAGCCAGTTGTAATGCAGCCGGAAACGCTTGCGGCACCGGTTGCTAGTGCCACTGCAATTATAGATACACCTTCTGGGCTAATATCTGTAGATCCGGCGCTTATCCCTGTAACAGCATCAGGTGATACAGTGGCTGTACAAACGTCAAAAGTAATTCCAAGTTATGTGCCAAAAGCATTGGCTGATTTAATGGCGTCGGAAGGTGTAACGCTTGCAGAAATTCAAAAGGTTGTGGCCCAGCGTGGCTATTATCCCGAGGGAACACCTTTTGAAAATTATGCAGAGGATTTTGTACAGGGGTGTTTGATAGGAGCCTGGCCCAATGTCTTTGCTTTGATCAAAGAGAACAGGGAGATACCTTTTTAAGTTTAGAGAACTCAATGTAGTTTAAATAATATTTAACAAATAAAGGAGAATAAAATAATGGCATTTGAACAATTAGGACAAGCAGTACCCGTAGAAGAAAGAGAATTAGGCTGGGACGATACTATCGAAAAGGAGAGCGCCGGTTTTATCATTCTGCCGGAAGGTGATTATGAATTTAAGGTATTAGAGTTCCAACGTGCCCGTCATGAAGGTAGCGAAAAGTTACCGCCCTGCAATAAAGCTGTAATAACTTTGGTAGTTGAAACACCAGAAGGCGAAGCCCGCATCAGGCATAACTTGTTCTTACATTCTCGGACGGAAGGCATGATTTCAGCTTTCTTTATCGGTATTGGGCTGAAAAAGCATGGTGAACCTTTGAAAATGGATTGGCCGCGGGTAGTTGGTCGAAAGGGCAGGGCCAAGATCGGTATCCGCATGCACGATGGTAAGCAGTATAACGAAATTAAACGCTTTTATGATCCTGAAAATACAGCGGCAATAGCACCTACTGCGGCAGCACCGCAGCAACAAAACTTATATCAAGGACAACCGCAGGCCGCTCCTGCGTTTCGGCCCGGAGCTTTCTAATGCAGCTGCGTCCATATCAGGAAGAAGCTAAACAGGCTATTTTTGACGAGTGGAATAAAGGAATAAACCGCACCCTGTTGGTATTGCCGACCGGGTGCGGTAAAACTATAGTCTTTGCAAAGGTTACAGAGGAACAGGTTAAGCAGGGTGACCGGGTACTGATCTTGGCGCACCGTTTTGAACTGTTGCAGCAGGCCTGTGACAAAATCGAGCAGGCTACAGGTTTAAAATCGGCTATGGAAAAAGCTGAATATACCTGTATGGGCAGTTGGTATCGTGTGGTAGTAGGTTCTGTCCAGACGTTGATGCGCGAGAAGCGGTTAAACGGATTTGCAAAGGATTTTTTCGATACGATCATCGTTGACGAAGCACATCATGTACTTTCAGATAGCTATCAGAAGGTGCTGGAACATTTTGACAGCGCTAAGGTGCTTGGTGTTACTGCAACGCCTGACAGAGGCGATATGCGTAATTTAGGGCAATGTTTTGAGAGCCTTGCTTATGAATATACACTGCCTAAAGCTATTAAAGAAGGTTATTTGTCGCCAATCAAGGCTCAGACTATTCCTCTAAAATTAGATTTGACAGGTGTCGCTACTCAGGCCGGTGATTTTAAGAGCAGCGATCTGGGAACGGCTCTCGATCCATATCTGAATCAGATCGCTGAGGAAATGGCTAAAATTTGTATGGATAGAAAGACTGTAGTTTTTTTACCACTTGTCAAGACCAGCCAAAAGTTTAGGGATATTTTGAATGGTATCGGTTTCAGCGCTGCCGAAGTAAATGGTAACAGCGAGGATCGCGCAAAGGTGCTGAGTGATTTTGAAACCGGTAAATATAACGTGCTTTGTAATTCAATGCTTTTGACAGAAGGGTGGGATTGCCCGGCTGTTGATTGCATTGTTGTATTAAGGCCAACGAAGGTCAGGAGTTTGTATTGTCAAATGGTGGGCCGTGGTACGAGGCTGGCACCGGGCAAAGAAGAACTTTTGCTGCTTGATTTTCTGTGGCATACAGAACGCCATGAACTGTGCCGACCGGCGCATTTGATTGCGACAAATGAAGATGTGGCCAGAGCTATGACTGAAACATTACAGGACGCAGCTTGTCCGTTAGATTTGGAAGCAGTGGAAAAGCAGGCTTCTGAAGATGTTTTTGCTCAGCGGGAAGAAGCTTTGGCGAAACAGTTGGCAGCAATGAAACAGCGTAAGCGTAAACTGGTGGATCCACTGCAGTTTGAAATGAGTATCCAAGCAGAGGATCTGTCAAGCTATGTACCAGCATTCGGTTGGGAAATGAGCCCGGCCAGTGAAAAGCAACTTAAAACATTAGAGAAGTTTGGTATAAATCCGGATGAGATCGACAATGCCGGTAAAGCTGCGAAAATCCTTGATCGTTTGGATAAGCGCAGAAGTGAAGGACTTACAACACCGAAACAGATCCGTTTTTTAGAAGGTCGTGGGTTCCAGCACGTCGGGACCTGGTCTTTTGAACATGCCAAGAAATTAATAGACAGGATTGCTGCCGGTGGCTGGCGTATTCCGGCAGGCATTGATCCACGGATTTACAAGCCTGAATAAAGGAGAACATCATGGAGAATAAATTGGATTTGCTGCCGCTGCTTGATTATATCGATCCGAGCGTTCTTGATTATCAGGAGTGGGTCAATGTTGGCATGGCGTTGAAAGCAGAAGGTTACAGCGTGAGCGTGTGGGATGATTGGAGCCGGCGGGATGCTGGAAGATACTACGCAAATGAATGTCGAAAAAAATGGGAGACGTTCAGAGGTGATACCAGCGCACCAGTAACGGGTGGTACGATCGTAGCAATGGCTAAGGATAACGGCTGGACGCCACAGCAGCGTGAAGATCATGAACTTTCATGGGATGATATCATCGGACAAAAAGAAGATATGGTTTTGGTTGATAAGAACTGGATCGAAGGCCAGGAAATAGCGGACCCGGAAAACTGGGATCCGGTAAAAGAACTGGTAACTTATCTGGAAACTTTATTCGACAGTACGGAAAATGTTGGCTATGTAACGGAATCATGGCAAAAAGACGGTAAATATCTACCGTCAAAAGGTTGTTCTGATAGAACAGCTGGGCAGCTCATTGAGCTACTTAATAAATGTAAGGGTGATATCGGCGGGGTGCTTGGCGATTACAACCCTGAGTGCGGCGCATGGATACGTTTTAATCCTCTTGATGGTAAAGGCGTGAAAAACGACAATGTGACAGAATTTCGGTATGCTCTGGTCGAATCGGACAAGATGGATATAGCCAAGCAGAATGAAATTATCCGGACACTGGAACTGCCGGTGGCCTGCCTGGTACATTCAGGGAAAAAGTCGCTGCATGCTATTGTTAGGATCGATGCAGCAGACTATGCGGAATATCGTAAACGTGTTGATTATCTTTACGCTGTTTGTAAGAAAAACGGCCTTGAAATCGATACCCAAAACCGTAATCCTTCGCGGCTCAGCAGAATGCCGGGTGTGATGCGTCAGGGACACAAGCAGTTTTTAGTTGATACCAACATCGGCAAAGCCAGCTTTGTAGAATGGCAGGAGTGGATTGAGGCGGTCAACGATGATCTTCCGGAACCGGAAAGCATTAGTGAGATTTGGGATAATTTACCGGAGCTGGCAAAACCGCTGATTGATAATGTATTGCGACAGGGGCATAAAATGCTCATTGCAGGGCCGTCTAAGGCAGGCAAAAGCTATGCTTTGATAGAGTTGTGCTGCGCGATTGCCGAGGGCCGTCAGTGGCTTAATTTTAGCTGTACAAAGGGTAAAGTTTTATATGTGAACCTTGAACTTGACAGGGCAAGTTGTTTGCATCGTTTTAAGGATGTTTATACGGCAATGGGGTGGGAGCCGAGCAATTTGTCTAATATCGATGTATGGAATTTGCGTGGCAAGTCGATTCCGATGGATAAGCTGGCGCCGAAGCTGATCAGGCGTGCCGCAAAGAAGAATTATATTGCTATCGTTATCGATCCGATTTATAAAATCATCACCGGTGACGAAAACAGTGCTGACCAGATGGCGCATTTCTGTAATCAGTTCGATAAGGTTTGTACGGAACTGGGCTGCGCTGTGATCTACTGCCACCATCATTCAAAGGGTGGCCAGGGCAGTAAAAAATCTATGGACAGAGCTTCAGGGTCAGGAGTATTTGCCCGTGATCCTGACGCACTGCTTGATTTGATAGAGCTGGAACCAACAGAAGAATTACTGAAGCAGGAAGAAAATAAAGCAATTTGCGCCGAGTGCTTGGCGTATTTAAAACGATATTATCCTGCCTATACGCAGGATTTATCGCAGGATGACGAGTGCAGCAGCGCTGTACTGTTGGAATACTGCCATAAGATGCTTGGCAATAATACTAATATTGAGCTTGTGAAAACGGCGATTCCGGCGGCCAAACAGCGTGTGCGGCAACGTACAGCGTGGCGCATTGAAGGGACTCTGCGTGAGTTTCCGAAGTTCCCGCCGATCAATCTTTGGTTTAATTATCCGGTGCATCACGTTGATAACGTTGGAAGTCTGAAGGATATTGAACCTGACGGGCAGGGACCAGCCTGGCAGCGGAATTTCAAAAAGAAGAAGTCTCCGGATGATTTGAAAAAAGAACGGGTAGTAGCATTAAAAAAAGCTTTTGAAGCAGAAAGTTTTGGCGGGACTCCGACAGTAAAAGGCCTGGCAAATTATTTAGAAGCATCAGAAAGAACAGTAAAAAGGCATATTCAAGAAAGCAAAATATTTGCAATAAACAATAACGGAGAGGTAATCCGGAAAGCGGACAAAGTCGAATAATTGTACTTGTCCAATTTGGACAAAGTCGAATGTTTGTCCATGCCGCCGTTTTCTGACAATTTGGACAAAGTCGAGTAATTATCGAGGTTGTCAATAAATTTTGCTATATATATACGCGTGCGCGATGTATACATTTATTGTAATGACTATCAACCTGTAGTCTTATACCCTGTATAACAAAACTTTGTCCGCTTGAGGTTGCGGAAAAGTTTTTTAGGGACAGTATGGGAAAGCGCGCGAAAGAAAAAGGAGCGAATGAAAATGAAAAATGAAAATAAATATTGGGAAAACGAAGAAGGCGAAGTTATAAAGTTTGGTAATAGCTTCATGCGCTATTATGAAAAAGCAGGGAAGTTACAATTTGGCTTCGTGAAGATGAATGGCGATCTTATCGTTAAAAATGCTATTGATCGTTCAGAGTTATCAAAAAGTAAAGAAGGGTTGCCATATTTACGGGAGGTTTTAGAAGAATGGCAAGAGTGGGCAGATGAAAATGATGATTGAGTTTTTTATTCCGATGAAATTGCCAACAGTTACGCATCAGCAGAAAAAGGTCCATGTTGTAAACGGTAAGCCACACTACTATGAACCTGACGCACTTAAAGATGCCAGGCAGAAGTTTAGTGCGCACCTGGGAGCTTATGTACCTGAAAAGAAGCTGACCGGTCCGATAAGGCTTTTGACTAAATGGTGCTATACAGCTATAGGGAAACATAAGAACGGCGAATATAAAATTACAAAGCCGGACACTGATAATATGATCAAGCTGCTTAAGGATGTAATGACTGGGCTCGGCTATTGGACAGACGATGCACAGGTAGCAAGTGAGATTACAGAAAAGTTTTGGTCAGAGCAGCCAGGGCTTTATGTACGAATTGAGCAATTGGAGTAAAGGAGCGTGATTAGAATGGCACATAAGTGTAAGGGCTGCGTGTGGAGCCGTCAAGTAAGCGAGAATAAAGTTTACTGCCGCAGGGTAAATTGTGTAAAAGAAAATCGATTCCGGAGCGTGATCGGGATGTTAGGGCAGGTGCAGCATGGCCATCAGCTGAGTGAAGCTGAAAGTGCTGCGATAGACGTTGCTGCAGATGTTTTACGGACAGAGGGGTGATGCGATGCCTATGACGGATGAAATAAAGCAAAGGTTAAAAAGTGCATGGGTCTGGCAAAAGCAGCTTGAAGCAGATTTACAAATGCTGCAGGATCTAAAAGATTTGGCAGAGAAAATTACGCCAGTCTACAGCTTGGCGCCTGGGGGCGGTGGCAGTAACGACAAATTGGGCGGTACGGTTGCGAAGATGGCTGACGTGAAGATTACCATTCAAAACGATATTAAAATGCTTACAGAGGCATTGGCGGCGACGAAAGAGCTAATTAAAATGCTTGATGACGAGAAGCTGCAGCTGATATTATTCAAGAGATACTTGAATTACCAGCGTTGGGAGGTTATTGCTGCGGATTTGGGGTATAGCTGGCGTGGAATTCATAAATTACATTCTAAGGCACTGCAAGAATTAAAAGAGTGCATAGAAGTGCACATACTTGACGTGTTATAATGTATGTGTAGAAATTGACAAAAGCCGTTGATCTGGTTAAGGATCAGCGGCTTTTTATATTACTGGAGTAAAATGTCATTGAAAAAACTAAAAGAGTTAGATTAAAAGGAGAGACGTTGAGAGACCTCAATAACGCTTATATGAAAATGTTTGAATGCTTAGTTGATGGAGATAATATAATAATGTATAATTATATATGACTAATGGTATCACATAATCCATAAGAAAAAGGAATAATGACGAATATGTCTTATTTAGTGCAGTCATCCGAACAACTTAGGAAAAAAGCATCTGATACAGAAACAAAGGCATTATTGTATTTAATGAATTTCCGCGAAGATAGCGATGAAATTCATTATTTTGTTGTTGATTTTTTTAATGATTTAACGGGAATGGATCGATATTCATATAAACTGTGGGATTTACAATCTAAGGGGGCATCTAATTCTTCTCCTAAATCTGTGGGTAAAGAGTTAGTAACACTTTTTAAAAACTATTGTAGTGACATAAATTTCCATAGATATATTTTATTTTTGGGAGGGGTATCAAGTACTTTAAGGATTGATTCGGAAAAAAATATTTTTGACATAAACAATATAAACGACAAGGCGATTGTTAAGTTAAAAAAAGGATTGAAAGATGAGTGTATTGCTAAAAGTTATATAGATGAACTAATAGCGACAGATGATAAAATTAATGATTTCTTAGAAAAAGTATTATTTGTAATAGATAATAAAAAACCTAGTGATTATGTAAAAGCTATTATAAAAATTCATCCAGGGATAATGCCGGATGAAGATATATTAAATGCTATTTTCAATGAAATAAGGGATAAACAGGCAAGTAAAAAGAATTGTAGTAACGTAGAGGGTATTACAATTGAAACAACAGATCAAGCTTTAAATTATTTTAGACATTTAACAAGTGGGGAAATTAAATTATTCGTTCTAGGTAGAATCATAAACCGTAATCCTTTTGATAAAGGATGCCCCATTCCATTTATATCAATTTATAATCAATTTCCAGAAGAAAAGAGAGTAGAAGCACTAGAGGATTGTAAAATAGCCTTAGTAAGAGCGCTATTTAATAAAAATTGCACAGATAATTTTTGGAAGTTATTTGGTGAAGTATATAATATTATTGTTCAAAATCCTAATGATGGGATAGATGTAATATATCAAAAACTTGATAATGAAATTAAAACATCATGTCCTGACTTTGATGTTTTATCATTAAAATACTTTATTGCTACAGTCAAGGAGGGAATAAAGGTATGATTATTAGATGTATTGCTGTAGGCAATGATCAAGAAGCTTATGTCGAAAATTCATTGAAAGATAATATCAATATTATTTCTAGCGACGATAACAATAAAGGTAAGACAATAATTATTCAATCAATGATGTACTGTCTAGGTAATATACCAGTATTCCCATCTTTATTTGAGTACAAAAGATATTTTTACTATATAGAATTTGTACATAATAGCAATACGTATATTATTTGTAGAAAGGGTAATGCTTTTGTAATTTGTCATGAATGCAAATTAATGTTTTTCGAAAATATTTCTGAAATGAAACGTTATTGGAATAAGAATATTTTTGAATTACCTCAGATAATAAAAGATGGCAGGAATCGTATTGTTGATCCAGAGTTATTTGTTCAATTATTTTTTGTTGGACAGGATAAGAAAGATACATCTAATATTGCGAATAAAGGGTTTTATACAAAAGAAGATTTTATGAATATGGTATATTCGTATTGTAATTTTGGTTCAGTTGGATTATCAATAGAAGAAATATCAATGAAAAAAGCACGATTAAAAGAGTTAAAAGAAGAAAAACGAACATTGCAAAAACAACATAAAATATTGAAATCCAAAAATGGGTTTTCTTCATATTTAAGTAAATATAGCGATAGAGTTACTTTAGAAAATAAAATAAAAGAAATTGAAAAAGTAAAAGATGTAATTTCTGAATTAAGAAGTACAAGAAATAAGTTTATAAATCGTATAATAAAATATGAAGTTACACTTAAAGAGCTAAACTCATTGAATAGAGCTATGAATAGTTGTGAATTAAGATGTTTGGATTGCAGTTCAAAACATATTGGATTTGCTGCTGATGCGGATGTATCCTATGCTTTTGATGTATCTACATCAGAAATAAGACGTCAAATTGTTAATTCTATAAATGAAAAGATATCAGCATATAAAGAAGAAATAGATCGTATTACTATTAATATAAATAAGGAGCAAGAACAACTACAACAAATGCTAACTGACGAAGATGTTTCCCTCGAGTCAATAGTTATTCATAAGCAGGCAATTTTAGATGCATCTGGAGTTGAAGCTAATTTATTTGATATTGAAGATGAAATACATAGATTGCTAGATGTATTGAATGCTAATGATTTAAATACTTCAGAACAAATTGAAAATCAAAAAGTTTTATTATCAAAAATTGTAGATGAAATGAATCGAGCCTATAAAAATATTGATTCGATGGGTACACTTGCGTTTGAAGGATTATTTACTAAAAGAGGTCAGGTTTTTTCAGGTAGTGAAGAAACAGAATTTCATTTAGTGAAATTATATGCGTTAGCTAAGGTGCTTAAGCATACATATCCTATTATTGTAGACTCATTTCGTGCAGAAGATTTGTCAACTGCAAGAGAGTGTGCTGTTATTGAATTATTTTCAAGTCTAGAAAAACAAATAATTTTTACAACTACGTTGAAAAAAGAAGAAATAAATAAGTATGGGGCTATAGATAACATAAATAATATTGATTATAGCCAAAATGGTTCTAGTAAAATTTTAAATAAGTCGGATGTTGCTGATTTTAAAAGATTATTAAAAAATATATCAATTAACATATAGCGTGTACTATTTTAATAATATCATTTGATAAAAAAGCACTCACCTTAGTGAGTGCTTTTCTTATGTCCATTTGCAGGGAATTTTTATAGGTTCTTCCTGAGGGCAGCGAGCCTTGCGGGTCTTTCGAGCCCCGAAAAAGGTTTAGATTTAAAAATATTTTTTCCTATTTCCTTCTCTTTGTAGTAGACAGGTGGTGAAAATAGAAGTGGTAAAAATGCTGAAACGTGGCTCTGCAAGAGAGCTTGCCGAATTATTGGGCATCAGCGAACGACGTGTAAATCAGTTGGTAAATGAGGAAGTTTTGCATCGTGAAATAGAAGGAGACTTCGTTTTGACAATGGCAATAGCTTCGTTCTATGAAAATAAATATTCTAGTAAAGATGAAGATGATTATTGGTCTGAAAAAGCATTGCATGAAGCTGCAAAACGTAAATTAGCTGAACTTGAATTGGCAAAGCGACAAAATCTGTCACATGATGCGGCAGATGTCGAAAGAGTTATGACAGACATGTTATCTAAATTGCGGAGTCAACTTTTGGGCATACCAGCTAAGATGGCTGCTAGACTGGAGAATCAGAGCAGAAGTGTTATTATGACGGAACTTTCTAAAGAAATTAAGTCAAGGTTAACTGAGCTTAGCGATTATAATCCGGAGATATTTAGTAATGAAGAAGACAGTTGATCTTTTCAAAAAAATAGTAAAACAGTCATTGATGCCGTTATCAGATCAAACTGTATCCGAATGGGCTGATAGCTATAGGATGATATCTGGCGAAGCTGCTGCAGAGCCTGGGCGGTGGCGAACAGATCGTGCTCCATATCAAAAAGCCATTATGGATGCTTTTACTGAACCAGGCCTAACTAGGGTGGTTGCAAAGACCGCATCTCAGGTTGGAAAGTCCGATATCATGAACAATGTTATTGGGCGGTTCGCGCATCTGGCGCCCGCACCGATAATGATGATCCAACCAACTATCGAAACATCACAGGACTATAGTAAATCACGTATAGCGCCGATGATCAGAGATACAAAAGTATTGAGAGATATTTTTAAAGACGTAAAAAGCCGTGACGCCGGCAATACTATCCTTTCTAAACAATTCCCTGGCGGCAGACTTATAATGGCGGGTGCTAACAGTCCTGCCGGTCTTGCCAGTAAGCCGATAAAAATATTACTGGCAGACGAAGTTGACCGCTTTCCAAAAAGCGCCGGCACAGAAGGAGACCCGGTCAGCTTGGCTGCAAAACGTATGACGACCTTTTGGGATAGCGTCATGGGGCTATTCTCAACACCGACCAATGCTGGAGACAGTCGAATCGAAGATGAATATATAACAGGGACTCAGGAAGAGTGGCAGCATCAATGCCCAAAATGCAAAGAGTGGCATTTAGTCACGCATCGGGATATGCATACTGACTACGACTGTTCTGTTGATAAAAAGGGAACAAGGCAGGTTATCGTTAAGTCAGTTATTTGGCGTTGCCCAGATTGCGGGTTTGGGTTTACAGAAACTGAAATGCGGCAGGCCGCACAAAAATATATTGCACAGAACGCTTCGGCTCTCACTAAGGGGGTACGGAGCTTTTTTGTTAACTGTTTTGCATCACCTTGGGTGAACTGGTCAGATGTAATGCAGGAATGGTTGGAAGCACAGGGCGATCCAGAGCGTGAAAAAGTAGTTGTTAATACTCGTTTTGGAGAAGCATATGAGCGCAAAGGAAATTTTGAAAGCCATGAGCAGTTTATGCGAAGGCGTGAAAACTATGGCGCCGAGCTGCCGGAAGGCGTACTGCTTTTAACAGCGGCCGTTGACGTACAAGACAACAGGCTCGAGTATGAGATTTGTGGCTGGGGAATGGCTGAAGAATGTTGGGGAATAAAAAAGGGCACTATTTTGGGCGTGCCGGATACACCTAAAGTGTGGGATATGCTGGACGAACAGCTGGATAAGGAATATCGCTTTGCGTCAGGTAAGGGTCTTTTGGTAGCCAGGACGTTTATAGATTCCGGCGGGCACTACACGAAAGAAGTTTATGCGTACTGTAAAAAACGATTTGTAAGGCAGCGTTTTGCTATAAAAGGTTCATCGACACCAGGAGTGCCGTTATTGCATAAGTACGCTAAGGTTAAAACCGTAAGGGGACATACGATACCGCTGGTAATGTTGGGCACAGATAGCGGCAAACAATATGTTATGGATCGGTTATCGATTGAAGAGCCTGGACCTAAATATTTTCATTTTCCGCTTGATAAGAGTGATAGCGTAACTGTACAGCTAACTCGTGGCTACGATGAATTTTATTTTAAAGGCCTTATATCTGAAACGAAAGAGCCTCGTCGGAAAAATGGAGTATTAGTATATCAGTGGGTAAATATAGCTAAAGATAAACGGAATGAGCCTTTGGATCTGCGGGTTTATAACCTCGCATGTATGTTAAGCGTAAATCCTGATTTCGAGGCTTTGGAAAAATTGATCAACAGCCCGAATGTAATCAAAGAACAATCGGTAAAGTCTAAACTGAAAAACAAGCCTAAAGGCGGCTACGGCTGCCTTAGAAAAGGAATGAGGAGTGATTATTAGTGGCAAGTACGGTACTTAATGAACGATTAAAGCAGTATTTATCTGCAGAACAGTCTATTTTGGTAGCAGGGCAAAGCTACAGAATTGGCAATAGAACGCTGACAAGAGCTGATTTATCAGAAATAAGAAAAGAAATAAATGATCTTATTGCTGCAGGAGCGACTACGGATGAGGCAATGCATCCAAGAGGGCATCGAACAAAGCAAGTTATTATGCGGGATTAGCAAAATAAAAAGACTTGAAAAGTAAAAAACGATTCAAGTCTTAGAAGTTATATATTTTTGTCAAAGAAACTAGCAGTCATTCCAAGGTAGCTACCTAATTCAGTATGGGTTTTATTATAGCTACTAGTAGAAAATAATAACCCTGATAAAAATAATAAAACATGATGGTATTTATTTGTAGAATGTATTTCAAACTGCGTAGGTGATATTTTTTGAATTAATTTTTCGTTTTCAGATGAATTTACTGCTATCGTGGATTCAGTCCAAAAAAAATCTGTGTCAACATTAGTTACATGCCGTTCAAATTTCCAAAAAGTATAAAGACGAGGATTAGTTTCTTGGAAATCAGAAATTTTAAAATGATAAGTGCTTATTCCGTCGTCAAGTGAAAGTATCATGCTATGCCAATATTTACGGTCGATTCCGTTATAAATTTCTTCGAAATTTATTGTAGTGGCATCGAATTTTAATTTATTACAAACTAAAAAAGAAGGGATGTAATCGAAATTTAAAAAAGCATTTTGGTTGTGAGGATCGGTATATGTGCATTTTTGATCTTGAAGTTTCTTAGTATTAGCAAGTTTCTTAAGCGCAGAAGTAAAATCTGATTTCGATAAATCAGATTTTACTTCTATGATGCCGCAAATGTCCTCAACAGGGAAAAATTTTGCTAAATTATTATCTATAATTGGTTGAACTTGTGAGTCATGTATTAATAAGTCGCACTGTGTAGAAACGCTATTTTGGCTAGTTATAATAAATCCATCGGAAATATTATAATTTTTAGGAAGTGTTTTCTGCAGTATATTTTTTAGGCAACGTTCTCTGTAAATTCCATATTCACCAGGATGTATTAATCTATTATTTGTGTCACTAAACAAACTATGACTATCTTGTGAGAAAGTAGCGGCAAAAATATCTATTTCTCGTTCGATTAAAGTTTTAAATATATCGCTAGGCATAATGAATCATCTCCATTGTTTTTCACAATTATATCACAATATATAAGGTGTAGAAAATAATACTTGACTTTTGCGCGCGCATAAAATATTATATATGCGAGGGCAAAAGTGAGGTGATATTATGAGCCCGAGAACTGGGAGACCTCCTAAAGCAGAGAGCTCGCGCAATAAGAGTTTGAATATTCGACTTACTGCTGATGAATTACGCAGAATTGAGGAATGCTCAAATGTGTTAGGTAAAAGTCGTACTGATACTCTTATGCAAGGGATTTTTCTTATAGAGGAAAACCTTAAAAAATAAAAACAGCCGCTTTTCCGTGGAAAGTCGAGCGACTGTTTTTGCATCAACCACAAGAGTTGATAAATATATTATATCATACTCCTGTGGTAAAGAATAGGAGTAGTAAAAATGCAAAGTTTAGTAGAGATTAAAAATAATCAAATAGTAGTGTCAAGTAGGCAAATAGCTTCTAACTTTGGTAAGCTTCACAAAGATGTATTAAGAACTATAGAATCTTTGATTAGGTCAGCGCAAAATTGCGCCAATCTTTTTTATGAGCGGTCACTACCTGATTCGTATGGAAGAAACCAGAAATGTTTTCTTATGAATCGAGATGGTTTTTCGTTATTGGCGATGGGTTTTACTGGTAAAGAAGCATTACAGTGGAAGTTGAAATACATTGCTGCTTTTAACGAAATGGAGGCTAAGCTAAAGCAGTTGCCAAAGCAACAAACTTTGATCGAAGAAGCATACAAGCCGAGCCTGAAATATTACAGAGGAATACCAGTAATAACTAAACGTGATTTAGCGGCAGTATTAAAGACAGGAGTTTTTAACCTTGTTCCGTATTGGTCGAAAAAAGGGTTACTGATAAAAAGCCGTGATTATTTTTTGCTGGCAGGTGAAGACCTGGAATTGTTTAAAAAAGATAATCCGGGTTGCACATCAGCAATGACGGCATCACTTATAGTTATAACTGCTTCGGGAGCGAGAAAAATTTGCAAAGTAAGAAATCGCGAAGAAAGTTGTAAGTCGATATTTATTATTGAAAAGCCCAAACCAATCCCAGTTGAGCCTGAAAAATCGATATGGGCAAAGAAAATGGTAGTAGATGCGCCTAAAAATGAACAGGTTAAGAAAGCTATTGAAAAAATCAGAAAGCAAATGACTGCTTTAGATGTACTGCTTACCGAATATTACGCATATAATACTGAAGCATTGCATAATGGTTTAAAAGAAACCTTGGAGCGGGTAGGTATGAATGTTAATCATGAAGTTTTTGGGCTTACGAGAATAAAACTTAATATTATCGAGAGTAAATGGTAGATAATCGCTAACTAAAGCGTCCTTAATTTTAAGGGCGCTTTTTCTATATCCAAAAGGAGGATAGATGATGGTGAAACGTAAAAAAGTAATACCGGCTAAGGCCAGGCATCCTACTGAGGGAAATGAAAATAATAAAAAAATAATAATAGTGAACAGCGGCTATTCAGAAGGCGGCGCCAGTAGGACACGAAGTACTTTACGTGGCTATAATCCCTTGAAATCCAGTACTAAAGCAGATGTCGATGTAAATTTGGTAACTTTACGAAACCGCAGTGCAGATTTAGTATGTAACTCTCCGCTTGGTTCAAGTGCTATTAATACTTCGCGCAGCAATGTTATAGGCGCTGGTCTTAAAGTTTCGCCTAAAATAGATTATAGGTTGCTGGGATTGACTGCAGAGGAAGCTAAAGAGTGGCAGCGTCAGGCGTTTCGTGAATTTAACCTTTGGGCAAACAGCACGGCCTGTGATTTGTATCGAAAAAATAACTTTTTTGATATGCAGGATATTGCATATATGAGCTATCTTGTAGATGGTGACGGATGGGCAGCGATCAAGTATCGCAGGCCGGTGCCTGATAATCCGTATTGTTTGAGAGTACAACTTTTTGAGGCCAGTAGGGTCTGTAACCCAAACAGCAGTGGTTCGTATGGTTCTCCATCTTATTACGATGTTGAAATGACTAATAATAAAAACGGGAATCGTATTATCAACGGTATTGAAATAGATTCAGATGGGGCTGTTGTGGCTTATTGGGTCGCAAACAGGGTGCCTTTTGATTTAAGTGATCCTGCAGCAGTTTTAAAGTGGCAGCGAGTGGAAGCATTTGGCAAGTTAAGCGGCCGGCCAAATATTTTACAGATATCGCATGAAGAACGACCAGAGCAGTACAGAGGCGTACCAATATTGGCGCCGGTAATCGAGGTATTGAAGCAGGTCAGCCGCTATACTAATGCGGAGCTTACGGCTGCCATCATTAAATCGTTTTATACTTTGTTTTTTACGACTAATAACAATATTGATGATATGAATGATGTTCTAAGTTCAACTTATGGTCAAGCGGAAGCCGTAACACCAGAAGACCTGGCTCATGTTGAAGTTGGTCCAGGAACGCTTAATCTGCTGCCTCCTGGTGTCGATGTAAAGTCGATGGACGCAAGCCGTACAATGTCAACTTTTGAACCATTTACAAATATGATGATCAGCCAGATCGGTGCAGCTATTGGCACACCGGCAGAGGTGTTACTTAGTCGTTTTCAATCTTCATACTCTGCGGCACGTGGGGCATTATTACAAGCTGCCAGTAATTTTAAAACCAGACGTACCTGGTTTGCACGTGATTTTTGTCAGCCTGTTTATGAAGCTTGGCTGGCAGAGGCGGTTGCTATCGGTAGAATTAGTGCTCCTGGCTATGGTAGTGATCCAATCATAACTAAGGCATGGAGTAATGCTGATTGGTTTGGCCCTGTTATGGGGATGCTGGATCCGGTAAAAGAGGTAACTGGCGCAGCCTTACGCGTAAAATATGGTTTCTCTACCGGTGAACGTGAATCTGCGGAACTTACAGGGACTGATTACGATAGTAATATCGATCAGATAGCTATAGAACAGCAAACATGGCGAGCTAAAGGATTAGAACCGCCTAAGGCTGATAATACTGGTGGGAATGGGGGTGATAATGATGGAAAAATTTTGGCAGGTGAGGAATGATGTTAGTGGCGACGCTGAAATATTGATCTATGGACCAATCGCAGCAGAGCGGTCCTGGTTTGGTGATGAGGCAACGCCGCAGCAGTTTGCCCAGGATCTTAACGGGCTGGGTGGCAGGGATGTTACTGTACGCATAAACAGCGGCGGCGGTGATGTATTTGCGGCCCATGCTATACATAATTTGCTCAAGGGCTATAAAGGGCGTGTCACAGCGGTGATTGACGGACTAGCTGCCAGCGCAGCAACGGTTGTAGCCGTGGCTGCAGATAAAATCATTATGCCGTCCAACTCGTTGATGATGATCCACGACCCCGCTATCGGTCTTAGCGGATACTATCCTGCGGCAGAACTGACGAAGTTGGTAGAAGCGCTGGCTACGATCAAAACAAGCATTGTCGCTGCCTATCGCAAGCGTTGTAAGGTATCGGACGAAGAAATCGAAACGATGATGTCCAACGAAACATGGATGGGCGCCGCAGAATGTAAGGAAAAAGGTTTTGCTGACGAGATCATCGGAGGAGTTACTGCTGCGTTAAATGGCAATACTTTGGTGATCAATTCAGTGTCTTATGATTTGAACCATTTTGCTAATAGTGAAGCGGTAAAAAATAAATTTAAACAAAGTGAGGTTAGAGATATGCCAAGTGGTAAATTAGAAAAAATTCTTAATGCTTTAGGTTTGCAGGAACTGTTGGAAGATCCGCAGGCCGCAGCACCCGGCGCAGGTCAGTTTCAGGCGAATAATGCGCTTCCGGCGACGGCTGTTGATAATGCCGCAGCGGTAGAAGTCGCAGTGGCCGCAGAGCGTCAACGTGTACTTGATTTAGAAGCACTTGATGATGGTCAAAATGTCGCAATTACCGCGATTATCAATGAGGCTAAGAAAAGCGGCAAAACTGTTAACGAAGTAAAAAATTATGTAGAAGCGATTAAAAATGCTGCTCCAGCAGTGGTGGTGGCTAATGCTGCGCAGAATGTTGTAGCCACTATGATAGCCGACAATAAAAGCTCCGGTGTTGATGGCGTTGCTGCCAATCCTGCGGCCGATGAGGCAGCTGTAAGTGCAGCGGCAGATGCGAAAGCATTGGAGAAGATGGCCAAGGTAATGAATAGTAAATTTGGAGGTGCGAAATAATGGAAATGATTTCCAACATGAACGGAACTCATTATGATGAGCTTATTGTTGGTACAGCAGTACCGGTACTTACTAAAAACGTAACGCTGAAAGGAGTTACGGCCAGTTATAAGCGTGGTACCCTTCTGGCTTTGGTTAACGGTAAATATGAAATTGTTGACAGCACAGCTTCTACCGGTGCAGAAAAGGCATCGGCAGTTTTGGCACATGATACGGACTTAACCGGAGCTGACGTTGTTGTCACAGTTTATATCAGCGGCCAATTCAATCGCGAAAAACTTATTGTGGCACAAACCGCTGACAACGCTACTGCTCATGAAGAAGAACTGCGTGCGGTCAATATCTATTTGACCAGCGTGAAATAAGGAGGATGAAGATAATGCCTATTAATATTGATGATACCAGAACTTTGCTGCAGGCAATTGAGCGCACCAATCCGCCGACTACGACTTTGATTGATACCTTTTTCCCTGCGGTTAAAACCTTTTTGACGAATACCGTAGATATGGAATACCGCAAAGGCGGTCGCAGAATGGTACCGTTTGTGGTACCGGGCAGCAAGGGTGTAAATATGAGCCGTAACGGTTCGCAGATCAGGTCTTATAAAGCTCCGCTGATGCGCCCTAAACGGACTATCGAAGCGTCTGATATTGAGCGTCGTGGTTTTGGGGAAGATATCTACAGCACTCGCACTCCGGCAGAACGTGCGCAAGAATTGCGCGCTTATGACATGGCAGAATTGATTGATGCCTGCGTCCGTCGTCAGGAGTGGATGGCTGCACAGCTTTTGATCAACGGTGAATACGAATGCAAAGGCTATGCCGACGATGGTGAAACTGTTGTGGTTGATACGATTACATTTTCTGAATTTGACAATAAAACAACTCTGTCCGGATCGGACACATGGGATAATGCAAGCGCCAAAATTTATGATGTCATGGGTGACGCATCTCAGAAGATCCGCCGCAACGCGGGTATGATCCCTACAGTGGCCCTGTGTTCACAGAATGTAGTATCCTACCTGCTCAATAACGAACAGCTTTATAAATATTTGTTGGTGCCCAGCCGTGAAAATTTAGCACTGATGAGCATTCAGCCGAAGCTGGTAAGACCGGAATTGCTGCGAGTTGGTTATATTGAATCCCTTAATCTGGAAATTTACGCTTATGATGGTGTGTACGAGGGTGACGATGGCAACCTTGCCCAGTATATCCCTGATGATCATATGATTATTGGTGTGCCCGGTCGTGGTAAACGTCTCTTTGGCGCAGTAACGCAGCTTGAAGACGACAAACAATTTCGTACTTATGAAGGCGCGTACATTCCGAAAGTTACCGGTAATACCGAAAGCGATACGACTACTCTGGCTATGTCCAGCCGCTGTGTAGTATGTCCGGAGTTTTTGGATGATTGGGCGACCTTGAAAGTTAAATAAGGAGGTTTGTAAATGCAACAAGTATTGATAAAGAAATTTTCCTTGCGCCGCAATGGGGTTGTTTATAAAGCAGGTACTATTATTGAACTGCCGGATAGCGAAGCTGATGCATTAGTAAAAGAGGCTCCAAAAGAATTTGAAAAAGTTGCTGTTACCGTAATTCCCGATGCTGATACAGGTAGTGATAATAAAGGAGAAAAAGCCTTGAAGGATTATTCGAATGAAGAACTTAAGGCTATGTGTAAAGCCCGCGAGATTGAAATTCCGAAAAACGTTAACAAAGCAAAACTTGTTGAGTTGCTTGAAGCAGTAAATGAGGCTGAGGAGGAGATTCTGCCTCCGGTAAATACAGCAGCAACGGTCAAATGAAAACCTTTCGTGAGCAGATAGCCGCAGATAATACTGCGGCTTTTATAAATTCTTTGGAATTTGCTGAAGAACATAATCTTAACGGTACGGTATGTAATGCTATATTGCAGGATATATCGGTTGCAGAAAGTTTATCGACAGGAACGGGTAGTACTCAAACTTATCCTGGGATATACGGTAGCCGGCTGCAGGTAAATTGCTTGGCAGTGGATTTGCTGGAGCTTCCTGTATATGGACAGCTTTTCGGCATCGATGATAAGCAGTATCTGGTTGAAAGCTGTGATGATGATATGGGCGTTCTGACGATCCAATTGGTGGCGAATGACAGATGATATCTATTGATGCAAAGGAAATAGAAAAAGCCAAGAGTCTGCTTAAGAATTATCCTCAGCAAGTAATAGCGGCGGCAGCGAGTGCAATAAATCGTACGTCTGCAATGGTAAAGACTGAAGTATCTAAAACCATCAGAAAAAACTATCTGATATCAGCAAAAGATATAAAGTCTACTTTAAGTATTAAACGTGCTTCTCGGTTAAAGCTTACTGGAATGATCAGTTCTATAGGGCAAGCACCGTTGATCACTGCTTTTAGAGTACGGGCATATAAGAAAGGGCCAGTAAGGGTGCAAGTAATGAAAAAAAATAAACCCAAACCGGTTCTAGGTTTATTTATTGGTTCTTCATTGAAAGGCTATGTTGGAGCTATGCAGCGTAAAAATTTAAGTATGCGTTATCCTTTGCGTATACCTCATGGTCCCAGCGTTCCGCAGATGTTTTCCGCTGACCGTTCAATGAGTGTGATCGCGCCGTTTGCAGAAAAAACATTGAATCAAAGATTTTTACATGAAGTTTCATACCGTTATGGGAAATTTGGAGGACGTTAATGACACAGGTTGAATTAATGGAAAATTTGACGGGTTTTCTAAAAAATATTGTCCGAGAGTATGAATCGCAGCAATCTGATGGGACTTATTCTCCGATAAATGTTTATCCAGGATACCTGCCAGTGAAAACTAATGCCAAGGAAAGTGAATCATGTATTTATGTGCTGGTTCTTGAATGTGAAGATGGTGATGAGCAGAGTGCAGCAAAGGTTGAAATAGGATTTAGTATCATTGACGGTGATACTTCTGAGGGGTGGCGCAGCTTGTTTAATCTTATGGAACATGTACGTCAGGCATTGCTTAAAAAGCGTACTGTAGCAAATAAGCATCGGCTTATACTACCGATAAAGTCTAAAGTAGTAGAAGATCAACCCTTCCCGCAGTGGCAGGGCTTAATGACAGTTAGTTACACACTGGGCAAGCCAGTAGAGGAGGAAATAAATTATGGCTATTAACAAAAAAAGCAGTCAGACCACTAAGCCTGAACGCTTGATTTATGTAGGCCCGTCTTACAAAAACGGAAAGTTATTGAAATATCAGGTATTCATTGGCGGGTTACCAACTCATATTGATGATGTATTTGAAAAGTGTCCGCAAATTAAAAAACTGTTTGTAGCTGTTTCAGAATTGCCAGAAGCTGAAAGGGCTATTGCAAAAGCGGGAACACCTATGAATAAATATTACCAAGCTGCTGTTTTGGCAGAAAAGGAGGAATAACATATGGCATATAAGCATGGCGTATATACATCTGAGGTGCCAACATCTATTGTTCCGGCAGTAAATTCTACTGCTGGGTTACCAGTTGTTTTTGGTACGGCTCCAATTCATTTGGCAAGTAACAGAGCAGAGGTTAATAAACCTATTTTGTGCTATACATATGCAGAAGCGGTAGCGGCTATGGGATACAGTGAAGATTGGGAGAAATACACTCTTTGTGAAACTATTTATAGCCAATATTCGCTTTATGCAGTTTCACCGACAGTTTTTGTTAATGTTTTAGATCCAAAAAAACATAAAGCAACGGTCAGTGATAAAGAAGTTCAGTTTAACAGTGAAAAAACGGTGATTGTAAATGATCCAGTGTTACTTGAAACATTGAAAGTAAAAAAAGCATCTGCCGGACAACCGCTGACGGAAGGCGTTGACTATGAAGCTGCTTTTGACAGTGATGGGAATTTAGTAATTACTGCATTAAGTGGCGGACAGCTTACAGACAGTGCTTTTTTGGACTATGAAAAAATTGATCCCTCAGCCGTGGATAAGGATGACATTATTGGTGGTATTGATACCAGTACGGGCGCATACACAGGTCTTGAGAATCTTTCAAAAGTATTTCCTCTGTATCGTTTAGTACCTGGTATGGTGCTTGCTCCTGGTTGGACACACGATCCAGAAGTGGCCGCTGTTATGACTGCCAAAGCAAGTACTATTAACGGTTTGTTTAAAGCTTCTGTTTTGGTAGATGTTCCGGCTGACACAGTAAGAAAATATACCGATGTTCCTGCTTGGAAAAATAATAACAATTATGTTGGAGTGGATCAAATAGTCTGCTGGCCTATGGTAAAACTTGGCGAAAAGAAATATCATCTTTCTACTGCGGTAATGGGGGCGATGGGCGTTTTGGATGCAAAAAATGATGATATTCCCTATGAAAGTCCTTCAAATAAAAATATACAAATGGATGGTTTATGTTTGTCTGATGGAACTGAAGTGGTTTTAGATCTGGAACAAGCTAATTATCTTAATGGGCAGGGTGTAGTTACTGCTCTGAACTTTATCGGTGGATGGAAGTTGTGGGGGAATCGTACTGGTTGTTATCCTGCAAATACAGATGTAAAAGACAATTTTATTTGTTTACGGCGTATGTTCAATTGGCATGCACAGACCTTTATTCAAAGTTATTGGTCTAAAGTAGATAACCCGATGAACAAACGACTTATTGATCTTGTCGTGGATAGCGAAAATATTCGCATTAATGGATTTGTTTCAAGAGGGTTCTTGCTTGGTGGAAGAATTGAATATTTGAAAGAGGAGAATCCAACAACAGATCAGATGGATGGTATTGTAAGATTCCATACTTATTTTACGCCACCGGTTCCGGCACGTGTCATTGAAAATACTATCGAGTTTGATACGTCTTATCTTGAGACGTTGTTTGGTTAATGAGGAGGATGAAAGATGAGTAATAATGTTGTTCCGGAAAAGCTAATTAACTTTAGAGCCTATAATGACGGAAATGATCTTCTTGGCGTAACTGATGTCCAGCTACCGTCTTTGGATGCAATGACCGAAACAGTAAAGGGTGCTGGTATTGCCGGTGAGGTAGACAGTCCTGTTTTAGGGCACTTTGGGAGTATGGAAACTGTACTTAACTGGCGTACTATTTCTAAACCTGGAATGAACCTGGCATCTCAAAAGGGGGTTAGCTTAGACCTGCGCGGCGCGCAGCAGTTTTACGACCCTGAAAAAAGTGAGTACGTCGTAAAGGCTGTAAAATGCGTGATCCGCGGCGTGCCGAAAAAAACCGAACTCGGCAAATTAGACGTTGGAACGACTACCGGCTCCAGCAACACCATTGAAACTAATTATATTAAAGTGATTATTGCTGGCGAAACCGTGCTGGAAGTTGATAAATATAATTATATTTCTAATATTGGCGGTACTGACTATCTTGCCGATGTCCGTGAGGCGTTGGGTCTGAATTAAAAATAAATAAAGGGGGCGGCCCGCAGAGTGGTGCCCCTTTTAAAATTTGGAGGTAAATGATGAAAGTAGATTATAAAAAACTTAAACAAGGATTGGGAGAACTAACGGGATATGATTTTGCGGCCGCAGAGCAGCAGGCAAGGATTCTTGGAGATGGTACCCCGGAAATTGTGTACTCTAAAACATTCCATGCTGTTATTGCGGCGAAGGTTTTAGGTGTCACAATTGATGATATTAAGGGTTTGCCAATTAGGGAATATGTTGCAGTGACTTCTAATGTATCAGTTTTTTTAGTAGGCACTTTGACCGATCAAGCCCTGCAGGAGTTATCCGGGAAATAGCAGTATGCTTATTTGAATATGGTAATGTTCATTTTTGGTTTAATCAACCAGTGAACGAATTAGAGAAATGGCTTGAAACAATAAGTGCCGTAAATAAAAAAAGAAAGCCCACTGCATGAATAATGCTGTGGGCTTTTAACGTAAATATTCTTTTTTTATTGGGGAACGCGAACAAACTTCGTCACAATCTTTTAATACTGCTATCACTTCTGGATCGTGAATGCCATCATATGTGTCAGGATCATAGAGGGGCTTGTAGACGCCATCATATTTAGCAGAAGAATCATATTGTAATGCTTTTTCTTCCCGTCTATTTTTTATCATTGCATGAAAGAACCCGACTATACACATCAATATAAAACCAATACAAAACAAAATTGCAAGAATAATCATAAAGCTCACCTCTTTATAGTTATTATACTATAAATTTTTAATGGAGGCAAAAAATGGCGAATATATTTACGACAGCATTTGTTATAAATGGAATGCTATCTAATAGTTTTACATCATCGACCAAGATGGCAAATTCGCAATTGACAGAATTACAACAGACTGTTAAAAGAATAGATCTTGCTCAAAAAAAATTAAATGCTGAGTTTACTAATGGAGCTATGAGCGTAGAGCAATATGAAAGAAAAATGGGTAGATATCAAGATACGCTTAATAAAACTCAGCAACAACAGAAGTTGTTACAGGATAGATTGAATAAAAAAAATATTGCAAATTCTCAGTTTGTAGAGAGACGCCAAAGTTTCTTAACTACCGCAGCTGCTATTGGCACTATTGCTCAGCCGTTCATCTCTGCAGCTCAGACTGCAATGAAATTTGAATTTGCTATGTCGAAAGTTGGTGCTATTGCAAATGCTACAGGGCCTGAATTATCTTTGTTGACGCAAACAGCAAGGTCATTGGGCGAACAAACAAAGTTTACTGCGACGCAATCCGCTGAAGCAATGAGTTATCTGGGGATGGCCGGTTGGAAGACAAATGAGATTGTTGCAGGTATGCCAGGATTATTAAATTTAGCTGCTGCCGGCAATACTGATTTAGCACGTACTGCAGATATTGTTTCTGATAATCTGACTGCTTTTGGTTTAAGTGCTGATAAAGCGCAACATATGGCTGATGTTTATGCTGTTACTATAACATCCACAAATACTAATGTGGAAATGTTGGGAGAAACGATGAAATATGCTGCTCCTGTAGCACACGCATTTGGGGCATCGATGGAGGAGACAGCCGCTTTAGCAGGTATTATGGCTAATAGTGGCATTAAAGCGAGTAATGCAGGTACAGCGCTGAGAGCTGGTTTAATTAGATTGGCCGGACCGCCTAAAATGGCAAGTAAAGCGCTAGAGCAGCTGGGGCTGTCAATGGAAGATTTGACAAATGAACAAAAAGAAGCTGCAATGGCTTTAAAAACTTTGGGTATTGAAACTGGCAATGCAGAAGGACCTCAAAAGATGGCTATCATAGTAGGCCAATTGCAAGAACGAATGAAAGGATTAAGTAAAGAAGAACAGCTGGCTATGTCGAAAGCTATTTTCGGGCAGCAGGCAGCAGCGGGGTGGCTGGCAGTACTACAGGCAGGACCTAAAGTGCTTGGTGATTTGACAAATTCTTTAGTTAACAGTGATGGTGCGTCTGAAAAAATGGCAAAGCAGATGAATGCTAATGCAGAAGGTGCAATTATACGTCTTTCTTCGGCATTTGAGTCGTTGCAAATATCATTAGCAAATGGATTTTTACCTGTCATAGCTAATGTAGGTGATTCTTTAGCTGTATGGACGGGGAAGTTATCGGCTTTAGCTACAGCACACCCAATAGTAGCACAGGGGATCATATACACTATTGGAACTTTTGGGTTATTATGGCTTACATTTAAAACGGGTAGAGCTATTATCTCCGGCTATAATGCGTTTATGGCTACCTGTGCTTTATGGCAGACGACTTTGGGAAATTGTACGGCAGTATTAAGATCAAAAACAATGCTTCTTGCCGGCACACAAAGGACTGTGGCTTTGGCAACGAAGCTGTGGAGTGGTGGAATGATGTTGGTAAATGCGGCTATGGCAGCTTGCCCTATTGGTTGGTTATTGATTGGAATCAGTTTATTAGTCGTTGCCGGAACTATTTTATACAGGCATTGGGATACAGTCAAACAGTTCTTTACAACTTTGTGGGACAGTCCAATAGCTAGAATAGCCTTTTTTGTCACTGGGCCTGTAGGTTGGATCATTGGCGCGGTTACTGCAATAATTGCTAACTGGGATACATTAGCGGCATATTGGGATTATTTTTGGGATAATCCATCTGCTGCAATATTTAGATTCACAAGTTATATTCAGGAACAATTTACAAGTGCTGAAACCTGGCTTCGCGAAAAATGGCAATCTATTAGTAATTTTTTATCTACACCTATTTTTGGCAAAGTTAATATTACGGCATCCGGTAATGGTGCAGAGGTTGCAGAAAATGCGTATGGCGGTATTTATGGCAGGGGGACATTTCTTACTACTTTTGCGGAAAACTCTGGTGAAAGTGCGATACCTCATACTCCTAATAAACGTAATATAGGCTTGCTGGCCAAAACTAATGAAATCATGGGTAATCCATTGGGTACCAGTGGCAGTATAAATGCGACTTTTGCTCCTCAGATTACCGTACAAGGGAATACCGATACTGCTGAAATTTCAACTTTGTTAGATCAAAAAATGCGTGAATTTAAAGCAATGTTGGCAGAAGTGCAGAATCAGAACAGGAGGCTTTCGTATGGCTAAAACCTATTACACAATTCAGGGCGATATGTGGGATGGTATAGCAAAAAAGTTATATGACGATGAAAGTGGCGTAAACGCGCTGCTGGAAGCAAACCAGCAATATGCTGACATAGTTGTTTTTCCAGCAGGTATTATTTTGGATGTGCCGGATTATGAAAAGCCTACTCCGACCAACTTGCTGCCGCCGTGGAGGCGTTAAATGGAAGCACGTAGAATATTGACGATCATAAAATATAATAATAAAGATATTTCAGCTGATATCAGTAAATATCTAAAAAGCATCAGCTATACCGATAATCTATCGGGAGAAGCCGATGATTTGCAGATAACACTGGAAGACAAGGCGGGGCTTTGGCAATCGACATGGATGCCGGAAAAAGGAGCACTTCTAGATGTAATGCTGCAGCAAAAATATTGGCAAACTTTGTCGGCGTTACCACAAAGTTTGCGTTTGGGATTGTTTGAAATCGATGAAATAACAAGCAGCGGCTATCCGTCAGAAGTACAAATAAAAGCAGTTTCCGTGCCTGATAATAATACTCTTAGAGGTACTGAACGTAGCCGGAGTTGGGAAAAGGCAAAGCTGCAGGTAATCGCTAATGATATAGCTTCAGCTGCAGGAATGTCATTGTTTTGGGACACAGAAGAAAATCCGGTGCTGGATAGGGCAGAACAGACAGAACAGTCTGATCTGTCTTTTTTATATGCAATTTGTAAGGATAAAGGCCTGGCATTGAAAATAAGTGATAAAAAAATCATTATTTTTGATGAAGCAAAATATGAAGCGGAAAAAGCAAAGATAACAATAGTAAAACCAGGTACCGTTTATAAAAAAGAGTCTGGAATGAAATATTTGTTTGTTGGTACTGGCTACAGTTTGCGTACTAAAATTAGAGATATTTATGCTGCCTGCAGAGTTAGTTATCAGCAGGGCAGTTCAAAATCTAATATTGAGGCAACTTATACTGCTGCTGGTAAAAAGGGAAAAACATTGCAAGTAAATGAACAAGTTGAAAGTGTTGCGGAAGCATTAGATTTAGCAAAAAAACGGTTGCGCGAAAAAAATAAGGATGAAGTCACTGGATCTTTAAATATGTTGGGAAACTTTGTCTTATTATCTGGGGTTACAGTTAATTTATTAGGATTTGGAGCTTTTGATGATAAGTACTTGATAACCAGAGCATCACATGATATTGGCAGCGGTTATACGACAAATATCGATGTAAGAAGGTGTTTAAATGGATACTAATTTTATAAAAAACATAATTCGTATCGGGAGGGTATCTTCTATTGACGTCAATACAAATACTGCAAGAGTAGCTTTTTCTGATAAAGACGATTTGGTATCTGGTAATTTAATGATTGTAAATCGTGGAAGCATGGTCGACAAGGATTACTGGATACCTGATATTGATGAACAAGTTCTGTGCTTAATGCTGCCAAATAAAAGTGGGCAGGGATTAAATGAGGGTTTTATTATTGGTTCATTTTTTTCAAAAGAAGATGAACCACAGGAGAGAAGTGCTGATGTAAGGGCGATTAAATTTGGTGATGGTACTGTTATAAAGCATGATCGTAAATCAGGAAGTTTAACTGTAAATGCTACAGGTGATATTAGTATTATTGCTGCGGGAACGTTGACCATTCGCGGTGCTGCGGTGAATATAAATTAGGTTAAATATTAGAAAAAATTATGTTATAATAACCCCATAAAATGATATTTTGTGAGGTGTTAAAATGGAATTTGGCAAATATGGTCATTGCGCTATTATGGCTTTTGAACTGGTGAAAAATGAGGGAATACCTGCAAGAGAAGCGTGGCAAATTGCAGCTGAAAAGATATTTGAAGGGAAGCCGAGCAGTATTGCGAAAGGATGTCCTAAAAATGCTTTTTTGAGTTTAATGGGGCAAAATAACAGAAGAAGTAAAAATGGAACCTATGCTATGGAGGCATTAGATATCATAGATAAACTAGGAAAAGACGATATTGATAATATTTCACCAAATAAATTTTGGCGCGACTATATGGGCAAAGAAATAAGTCATAATCATCAGATCGATGTTGTTTTTGCACTTAGAAGCAAAGGGTATGTATAATAAAAAGGCACTCCTCAAGGAGTGCCTTTTTATATGGAAAATTTAATGTTTATGGTATGTTCCGGTTCTTCTATCCCAATGTCCACCGTTAGAATCCGTTCTACCTGGATGAGCAAACGCCGTAGCGGCTAAAGCTAATGTAAAAACTAAAATTAAAAATAGAGCAGTTAATTTTTTCATGAATAACACTTCTTTCTTATTTGATTTTTACTTCGCAGTTGAAGAATTTTAAATATTGACCATCAGATACCTGGATGTAACGGTCTCCTGTGAATAAATCATTGGAAATAATGGAACTCATATTGTGGCTGCTATCTCTGGAGACTTCGATATAGCTGTCTCCACCGTTAGAAGTGACTTTGTATTCTCCAGCAGGGAAATCAATACCTACTTTGTACATACAGGAAGGTAACATACCATTTTTTAATTCTACTTTGGGTGCATCTTTGGCCGCATAGATAGTACCACGTTGTACTTTTAGATATTGACCGTCTTGAACTGTAATAACACTTCTGTTTTTAAAGACATCATTTGCTATGATACTGCTGAAATTACCAGTTGAATCGCTGGCCAGTTCAATATAACTGTCGCCATTTGAGATAACAACGTACTCTCCGGCAGGCAAGTCTTTACCAATTTTATATTGGCCTGCTGAATAAGTTTTTACTTTAGGTGCGTCTTGCGTGGCTTTAGTCGTAGCTGAGGAAGAAGTTGATTTTGTAGAGTTATCTCCTGCACAACTTCCAATTAAAACCAGTAAAACGATAAGACTTGCTCCCCATTTAAGGATTTTTTTTCAACATAAAAACATCTCCAATTCTTTATCATTTTTATCATTATAACATATTTTTCAAAAACTTCACAAATATTATATAGAATAAGTGATGGTTATGAAATAATAAAACACTTGATTTAGGGCTAGTAAAAGCGTGTATATATTGCAATCGAGAGTAAATGGTAGATAATCGCTAACTAAAGCGTCCTTATTTTAAGGGCGCTTTTTCTATATACAAAAATACTTAAAGGAGGTGGGTAAATTGCAGGCGACAAGATTAGGCGATACTGATACAGGACATGATGCTTGTCCAGGGACTGTGCTTGTGAGTGCAAGTACGAATGTAATAATTAACGGTAAAGGTGCAGGACGTGTCGGCGATAGTTATGCTCCGCATGGATGTATCGTGCATCCAGCACATACAGCGCATATCACCTGCGGCAGCAGCACAGTTCTTATTAATGGACTGCAGGCAGCAAGGGTAGGTGATCCGATAGACTGTGGAGGCAGTGTCGCTTCTGGAAGTCCGGATGTAATCATAGGAGGTTAATATGCAAGTTGGATCTATGGGAGATATCCCTTTTGTTGTGACATATGGTAAAATTCGTACTTTTAGTGATTACGGTCGCAGTGGTTCGGGCCGCTGGGCAAAGCACGATTTGATTGGTCGTAAACCTGTAATGGAGTTTTTAGGGCCTGACGTTGAAAAAGTTAGCATGAAGATCCAGCTGCGCACTGATCACGGCATAAATCCCGAAAGCGAACTGGGGAGGCTGAGGAAAATGAGGGACACAGGCGCAGTTTTTCCGTTTATTTTAGGTGGCGCGCCGGTATCTGATAATTATTGGTTGCTGGAGGATATAGGGGAAAACGTAAGCTATTGGCGGGCAGGCGGTAAAATACTTTCCGTTAGCGTCGATATTACATTGACTGAATATTCTACAGAGGAGGTGCGCTGATGGATTTTGAACTTACTGCGGGAGAAAGAGTTGACGTAGATTTTGCCCCAAAAAATGTGCAAATGGAAATTTTACAAAATTGCAGTACAATACTTAGCACGTCTAAGTTTAGCGTACCGTTAGACCGTGACTTTGGCATTGATGCAAACTATGTAGATGCTCCGCTGTTATCGGCTAAAGCGAAAGCAGAAAGTGAAATATTTGCTGCATTAAAAAAATATGAGCCGCGAGTTACGGTAAAACAAATTACATGGCGCTCTAATGCGGAGGGCGTTTTAAGGGCGAAAGTGAAGGTGGTCATAAATGAAACTTAGTGATCTGCCGGACATTGAATTTGTTAGTGCAGACGAACAAGAAATATTATCGGATATCATAAAGCTTTATACGGAAATAACCGGGAGAACCCTTGCACAAGGTGATCCTGTCCGGTTATTTTTATGCGTGATTGCGGCCATTATCCTGATGCTGTGCAATAAGATCAACTACACCGGCAAACAAAATCTATTGCGATATTCGGCAGGTGCCAACCTGGATCACTTGGGCGTACTTGTCGGGGCAGAACGTATTGGCGCCAAGGCCTCTGTTACGACAATTAAAATAACCCTGTCGGATGTGCGGTCCGTTGCGACAAACATTCCAGCAGGTACGCGGGCGACAGCTGGAGATAATGTGTTTTTTGCTATTGATCAGGATGCAACGGTCATAGCTGGACAGTTGGATGTTTCTGTAGCGGCTACCTGTACTGTGGCTGGTGTTCTCGGTAATGGCTATCTGCCGGGAGAAATCAATAAGATTGTTGATCCAATTCCGTACGTCGCTGGAATGGTCAATACCACAACGTCGGAGGGAGGTTCAGATGTCGAGAGTGACGATTCTTTGCGTGAGGCTATTCGCGAGGCTCCGGAGGGATTTTCGGTAGCTGGACCAGTGGGCGAATACATTAAAATTGCCAAACGAGCTTCGTCTTTGATTGTTGATGTATCGGTAATATCACCGGAGCCGGGGCAAGTACTGATAACACCGCTACTTGTAGGCGGTGGAATACCGGGAAAAGAAATGCTGGATATCGTAGAGGCAGCGTGCAGTGATAGATCTGTAAGGCCGCTCACTGACCATGTGCGTGTGGCTGCTCCGGAGGTTGTCAATTATGATCTTACACTCACGTATTACATTGACCGGGCAAATGAAGCTAAATCTGTTGCCGTTCAAAGCGCGGTAGCGAAAGCGGTGGAGGATTATATCGATTGGCAAAAATCTAAGCTTGGCCGTGATATCAATCCGGACGAGTTAATCTGTCTTATTAAAAATGCTGGCGCCAAGCGAGCGGTTATATCTTCGCCTACTTTTCGGATCGTTGCCGATAACCATGTAGCGATAGCTGAAAATGTTAATGTTACATTTGGGGGGCTAGAAAATGAATGATCTGCAAAATCTGAATTTAATCGAGTTGCTACCAACTAGCATTGCAAGCGACGAAACGATAAGAAATATCTGTAATGCCATTGCAGAAAAATTACAAACGATTAATGAAAAAGCTGAATTAGTTTTGTTACTGCCACGATTGGATCAGTTGCCGGAAACATTGGTGGATGAACTAGCTTGGCAATATCATGTTGATTTTTATGATTATGCGGCAGATATCAATAAAAAAAGGGCATTAGTGCGCAAGGCCATTGACTGGCATCGGAGAAAAGGCACTCCTGCTGCAGTAGAGGAAGTATGTACAGCTGTTTTTAAATCAGCAAAAGTTTATGAGAATTGGGAATATGGTGGGGAACCATATCATTTTCAGGTAAGAATGGTTTCAGAAGGCATTCCAGATAAATCTGTTTTGGACAATTTGTATAGGGCAATTAAAGAAAGTAAGAATGTTAGGAGTTGGCTTGACGCTTTAAGTTTTGACCGTCAAATAGCTGGCTCCTTATTTGTTGGAGGGGTCTATTCTTCAATGAGAAAAGTGGAGATTTTCCCATCACAGATAAAACCACAGATTTTAAATATCAATAATTATTTTGGAGCTGCAATTTATGTACACAAAGGAGTTGAAGTAACATGCCAAACTGGGCAAATTTAATGTTGACTAAACAAGGAAAGGTATTACAGGCAAAAGCTATTGCTGGTAGTACATTAACGATCACTAAGATGAAATTGGGTTCTGGTATTATTCCAGATGGAGTATCGCCAGAAGATCTTACTGATTTGATTCAACCCAAACAAGCTTTAGGATTAACGGCAATCAGTGTTAATGGTGGATTAGCTAAAATTCAGAGTATTGTTACTAATGCTGAACTTTCAGAAGGATATTATATTCGTGAATGTGGTGTATTTGCAAATGATCCTGATGTTGGGGAAATAATGTATGCGATAATGACAGATACATCTCCTGATTTTCTGCCTTCCGCATCAAGCTCTGTTGTGATTTCAGAAGAATTTAGTATTAATGTAGTAACGGAAAACATGGCGAATATAACAGCGATTATTGATCCTGAAGGTATAGTAACAGTGGCTAATGCAAGAAAAATTGCAGAGGATAAAGTTACTGAGCATAATGAAGATACAGAGGCTCATCCAAATGACTTTAATTTAAAAGGCATTACTATTGGCAAAGGTAATGTTATTGCAACTAAAAAGGGAGATTTACTAACTCTTTTGGCAGGGAAAGGAATTAATTTACTTAGTGATATTAAAAATAAGATAATCACGATCGTTGGAAAAAGTAAGAATGCATGGAATCCGAATGAGAAAATTATAGCTGGAGATATAAGATATACCGAAGACGGTAACGGTCCAAGCTGGGCTTATTTGTTATGTAAAACTGCAGGAAATACAGGTACCGTTGAACCGACTTTAGAAGCTAATGCTATTGTAGGACAGGAGATAAATGACGGCAGTGTTGTATGGACGGTACAAAATATTAGGCCTACTGCTTTAGATTCATATCCTGTAGGCAGTATATATATGTCTGTAAATTCGACATCGCCTGCAGATCTTTTTGGCGGTACGTGGGAGGCAATGCCGGCAGGACGTGTTTTGCTGGCACAGGGTACATCAGAATGGGGCGTAGAATACCAAGCTGGCAGTACCGGTGGCGAACACGAACATCAGTTATCTGTAGTAGAACTGCCAAAATTTACTCCTACTGGAAGTATGACAAATGTGCCTTTAACAGGAACGTTCACGATAAATAACTCTGATACAGGCGGCTTTGAGATAAGTACCAGCGGAATAATTTCAAGGATTGGTATGCAAAGTAGACCAATCGCTGGTGGAGGTAGTAATTGGTATGAATTGGCTAATGGATTCGCTATCGATGCGACGCATGCGCATAAATTAACCTTTGAATCCATCGGCAGCGACAGCGCTCATAATATTATGCAGCCGTACCTGTCTGTTTTTATGTGGAAGCGCACGGCATGAGGAGGAAGTCACAAATGCAAGATTTAATTATTTATAACGAAAATCAGGTCATTATACAAGCTAATAGCAGAACATATCAAGAAACAAAAGAAAATTTTCTTGCTGACTATGAGGAAAAAGTCAATTATCAAACTATTGATTATAATCGAACAACGCAAACTTGCTGGTTAAACGGTGAAGCATTTCAAGCGTATCCAAACACAGTATGTGAGGATATTTTGAATAGCATTGATACACTTTTGGAAAAGCAGGCGAAGCGTGAATATATAGTGCCTACCATTGATGAACTTAAAGCTATCAAGCTGTCAGAGGTAGACGCTTGGACTGAAAGGAAAATCACAGGCGGTTTTATATCTGAATGCACTGGTGAGATAGTAAGATATGATAGCGATAAGGACACGCAGCTTACAGTGTCTAGTGATCTTAATACAATCAATTCAGCTCTAGATAAGTTTTCAGAACATTATCCAGAAGGTTATCCAATGCGTGGCTATCCAGAAGGTAGATTAGATAAAAGCGTATATTATTTAAGCGTAGAACAATTGATTAAGTGGAACGTAGATTTAGGTTTACACAGAGGGAAATGTAAGCAGCAAGGTTGGGAAAAACAGGCAGAGATAAAAGCAGCAAAAAGTAAAGAGGAATTGGATATAATCTATATTGAGTAAATTAGCAGGAAATAATAAAAAGATGTCGAATTTTGCTAATAAAGAATAAAATAGAAAAGGTGAATATCATAGATACTATAAAATTATCTTTAATTGTTCCTGTTTATGGTGTTGAAAAATATATTCATAAATTTTTAATATCACTGAGTAAAAATTTAATAGATGGCGTTGAAGCTATCCTTGTAGACGATGGTAGTAGAGATAATTGTGGCGCTATAATAGATGACTATCAGGCGAAGTATCCTAAGTTTGTAAAAGTCATACACAAAGAAAATGGCGGTGTAAGTACGGCTAGGAATGCAGGGGTGGCTATCGCAAAAGGTGAATATATTATTTTTACTGACCCGGATGACTATTTAGCGGATTCTTATGTTAAAGATATTTTGGCAGCAATAGAGGAATATAATTATCCTGATATGGTGTTTTTTGATTATATGACTGGCCATGCTGGAAATTTTAAGCTAAAAACAGTGTCATTTACTGAAGGTAATATTGACAAAGAAACATTTTTGGAAGAATTTGGTAATAATAAAATAGAATCTCAATTATGGTCTAAAGCGATACGTAAAGCCTTTTTTCATAGATATTCTTTTGAAAAAAGTGTTGGTTGTGGTGAGGATTATTTGTTACTTACTGATTTAATTTTAGACCTTAACTCTATAGTGTACATAAAAAAACCTTTATATTATTATGTGTTACGGCAAGATTCTTTAACTGGTAGTGCAAGTCCATCTGAAAAAATAAAAATGCTTGATATGTTTGTAGAACGATATAAAAGGTATAAAAAACTTGTAGATAATATAAGTATTGCTTCTGCTGCAAATTATGCTTATGGTATTTTAAGAAATGCGTCAATTGATGACTATAATAATGATGATATCGTTTATTGTGAAAAGTTTATAAAAAGTAATATTTGGGACATAATAACAGATAAAGGAAAGGATTTCAGTATTCAAAATAAAAAGCATTGCTTGTTCGTTTATTTAGGTATTGCAAAATATTATAATACATGGAAACGTAAATTTAAGAAATGAGCTCTATATTTAAAAGCGCACTTTTAAAAGTGCGCTTTTTTTATGAAATTTATAGCAGGAGGTAAAAATGAACTGGGAATCTTTTAAATTTGCGGCTATCGGAGCTGCTCAAACTTTAACACAAGGGTGGTCTTACAAAACATTAATGGCTGCAATGTTGGCCATGATATTTCATAAACACGCTATATTGTTTTATAGTTTTGTTATTTTAGTATTTATGGATTGTTTTACAAAATGGGTAGCTATTTCATATTCGTATCTTAAAGATAAGGGGATATTATCACCGACAATTTTGGATTCTATAAAAGGCATAAGAGAAGCCAGAGCTGCCAAAAAGATAAAAAGTGAAGTTATGAAACACCGTTTCCTTGGGAAAATCGGTGTTTATTTAATTTGTGCGTTGTCTGCAGCTGTCGTTGATGTAGTTATGAGAGTTTTAGATAAACCTACTTGGGCAGTTATGACGGTTATTGGATATCTTGTTGTAACTGAGCTGCTTAGTATTATTGAAAACTTAAATGATGCTGGCGTGGAAGCTATGAGTGGATTGATTGTTTTTGTTAAAAAGAAATTGTAAGAATTGAGGTTGAAATCTGAAAGGAGCGTGAAAAATAATGAAAGTATTTATTAATCCAGGGCATATGCCAGGTGTTGATCCTGGCGCCGTGAATCCTAACAGTGGTTTAAAAGAATGTGACGTAGCATTGGCTGCAGGAAAACTTGTTGAGTATTATCTGAAAAATGCCGGATGCGAGGTAATGCGTCTGCAGAGCGACAACCTAAACGGCGAATCTCCGTCATATCCGAATGTTTGTAAAACTGCTAACGGCTGGGGTGCAGATGTATTTATCAGTTTGCACTGCAATGCGTTTGATGGTTATGCGAGGGGCATTGAAACATTGGTGTTTAACTTTGGCAGCGAAGCTGAACGCCTGGCTGCCTGTGTTCATAAGCAGTTGGTCGATACGGAGCAGAGCATTGATCCATATATTCCTGATCGTGGGCTGAAGGAACGTCCGAATTTGTCTGTACTACGCAACACTGAGATGCCGGCTATTCTCATCGAAATGGGTTTTATTGATAACGATCACGATGTTATTTTACTGGAGCATAAACAAGATGCAATTGCAAAGGCTATTGCACGTGGAGTAACAGATTACGCAAATTTATAAAAGTAACTATTTCAAAATAAGGTAATAATGGCAGGGGTATCATATATACCAATTAGCTATTATATTGATATTGGTTATATGCTAGATTATGTTGAAATTATTGCATAAAAAAATAGCTCCCTATAATGGGAGCTATTTCAATATAATTTTTTATTTTGCCGAAAGCTTTTGTAGGATTGATAGAAGCAGTAACAAGATAAAGCTAACAAACCTACTATAGAGCCTACTATAACAGAAGCGTCTGTAGTATTTTCACTGATATAAAAAAGCAAAAGCGAAACGATAATTACGGATAAAATTTTGAAAAATGGTTTTTTGTTAATTGTTAGTGGTTTAATATTAGATCTTGCTTTAGCAATGGTCATTTCTTTAGATATGGCCTTAAATATATCTTTGAAAAAATAATATGCGAACCCACCGATGAAAACTACAACGGATGTTATTAACCACAGTAACATGCCGAAAGCTATCATTAGAGCTAAGAAATTTAGCATAAAATCACGCCCTTTGCATAATTATTATAACATTTTTGCAGGAAGGAGGACAATAATGGCAGGAAAATTATCTGGGGAATAATATTTTATGATATCAATCATATAAATATAAAAAGTGTGATTAAAAATTGCGTAAGGAGGCAAAGCATGTATGAAAAAATCAAAAGTTGGATATCTAATAATCGTTTTCTTGTTGGTATGGGTGTTGGCGCAGTTCTTTTTCTTGCCTGCTACCTGTTCAGCCGAGTCGGCATACATGATAACGGAAAGCGAGCTGGTGACACTGGAACAGAACTCGAACAGGCAGTTAGCAATCAGCAGTCAATTAGCAGTGGAATTGCAAACAGCCAGGGAACAGTTGATAGTATCGGATCAGGAATTGACCGAAGCCAAACTGCAGAAAGAGCTGCTGCAGAAGCAGTTGACAGATGTACTGAACTCGTCGAAGAAACAAGAAAACTTACAGAAAGAAATCTTGAAATCCTTGCCACCATCCGCACCAGGGGTACTGCTGGAGATCGGAGCCAAGATTGGCATTGATCACTATGTTACAGGTATCAGCTACGGGGTGAGCCGCCGGATAGGTAGCAAATACATAGGACTGCGTGGTGAATATGACTGGCAGGACAAAAAAGCTGGCGTATGGGTGACATACGCATATTAACGTGATAACTAACGTCATTTCATAAAGGTCGTTTTTTATAATATAATAACATAATCTTATGATATAATTCATATTGGGATGTGATAATAAATGATATTGTATAAGTATTTATCTGGTAACTTAATTAAGGTTATTCAAAATGCGCAGATAAGATATACGCAATTTGCAGAATTCAATGATCCTTTTGAGATGAAACCTAACATAAATAAAATTGTTACAGATGAAGAGGCGAAATTTCTTGTTGGGGAAAAGTTAAAAGAGTACGAAGAAGTGCTGTCGTTTCTTGAGAAAAATGATGGGACTAATCGCAAGGCTGTGTTTAATGCAATGATTTCTGGAATAGAGGATTTGACGCCGACATTTATACCAATGATAAAAAATCAGATGGAGAAAACTTTTAATGAAAAGATAGGCGTTTTATGTTTAACAGAATCAAAAGATAGTTTGTTAATGTGGGCGCATTATGCGGACCGTCATACTGGATATGTGATTGGATTTGACTGCAAAGATAAATGGTTTAATTGCAGAATTAGTAAAAATGATGATTTTAGAGATTTAAGAAAAGTTGAGTATATTGAAAATCGGCCTACTTTAACGCTTCACGATATGGAGAGTAAAGATATATTTTTTTGTAAAAGCAAGGAATGGGCATATGAGAAGGAGTGGAGAATAATAAAGCCACTAGATGCTGCAAATTATATTGAGCCTCGGAATCCATATCCTATATGTTTATTTTCATTCCCACGGGAAATAATTAAAGAAATAATATTAGGTTGTATGATAAGCAATGAAAATAAAAGCAATATATTAAAAATTTTGCGTGAAAATAAAGAATATAAAGACGTTATGGTGTATCAAAGTGAGCTTGATAAAGAGTCATATAAATTAAATTTTAAAAGGATAAAATAATTTGATGCAAAATAGTAAAAACCTACCGTAATCAGTAGGCTTATTTTAATGGTGTTTTTGTATAATATTGCATCGTTAATTTTGTGATTTCTGTCAACAATCTGTCAACAATAGGGCGTATTTTTGACAGATTGAGTTAGTTTTACTTAAAATGTAATTTTTTTCGAAACGTAGTAATGGCAAGGATTTAAAGCCTTTTTTAAAGCGTGGTTAGTAGTGTTAAAAAGTGCTTAAAGGGATTTCGGGTACAAGAGGCCGTGAGTTCGAATCTCGCCGCCCCGACCACTTAAAAAGTTAGCCGCAGAGCGTATCTGCGGCTTTTTTATTTTGTTTTAAAGGAAGTATTTAAAGTGATTTTTGCTGGAGCAGTGAAAAAATTTCCCATAGTGTTTCTTTTCAAATAGCTATCTGAATTTTACCAGATACGCCATATAACAAAACCATAATATAAAAACATAAATGATCAGTCTTGAAAGAGAAATCATAAAATAAACCCTTCTTTATTTCAAAAGTTAAGCTATATTGTTGTAGCTATTAATGGTGACTTCTTGTTTATCAATTATGATATCATGCTCTTGTCAAAGAAAAAAGCCGACATTCTGCTTTTATTTATTTACTAAATGTTGGCAAGCTGTTTCACTGCCTGTGGTTTTCTCCAAAGCTGCAGTTTGTATCAAGATTGATTTCGAAAATACGTGCCCAGGGCAGGTTTACATTGATGTCGATACCTGTTAAATAATAATTGCTGTCGTTATTGCGATAAAAAGGTGTACGGCCAAGGTCTCCATATAGAAGCTGAATCTTTTGACGCTGTAAAAAGCCACGAATAAGCGTTTCTGCAAAAAACTTGTTGTCTCCCAAATCAGTTGGCTTATAGCCTTTCAGTTTCAGTAATGTAGTTAACTGTGCATGCATTAATTTCTGATAGGCATAATCATCAAGTAAACGTTCAACTGTGAAGTTCAGATTTTGGGCATACAGTGACGGATGTTCTGATTGCGGTAATCGGTGCAGCTGGCCGGTAAATAATGTTGCTTGACTAAGCGCGGTTCCCAGTGAATTACTTAAAGTATTCCAGCCTGAAAAAGCTGCCAGCCTGCTGAGCGGTACTTTAGCCTCCAAAAGCTTAGGTATTAAAAGTTCGTTTTCAGTATAGTTGGCCGTAAGATCAACCAGCGCAATGTGGCGGTCTGATATAAGCAGGGTTTTAAGTTTTTGCAGCATAGCTTTATTAGGCTGATTGTCATCGTCGCCGCAGTGTACGAATAAAATAAAGTCGGCGACAGCAGCATCATCTGTAAGCTGACCGCCGATAAAATTTATTTTGTCCCGGATGCTTGCGTCAACAGAACAGGGCATATAGGGCATGATTTTAGCTGCGACTTTAGGCGAGGAATATTCTACAAAAATGCGCGGCTTGTAATTATACAGTTTATTATAATATCTGGTCAGCAGTAAAACTGATATTTCATCAGCTCCGCTTGTAATAAGCCCGCTGGAACCTAAAGCTGCATGTTTCATATATGCCAGCGCATGATTAACATTACGATTAGGAAGCCCGAATGGCTGGGCGTCGTCCTGCCCTATAGCCAAAGTCAGACCGTCTGCGCGTGCCAGCTGGACCAGTTTTTTGTTAAAACTGTCGTTATCGGCATACAGACTGCTGTACTTCGTTTTAATATCATCCGGTATGCGTGCATCGATCGCCAGCAGCTGCCTGGTAAAGTAAGGATCGCCGAATGTTTCTGCCATATCCTTTAATGTTGCATAACGCATCAGATGCCATTGATACCAGCTGTCCGGTATAAGCTGATCGCTGACCAGCAATCTTGGAATGACGGAAAAAAACGCCATATCGATTTGTGGATTGAGAGCATGCTGTTTGTTTACGAAAGTCAAAAACTTTTCTTCATCGTTAATTGTTCCTAAAGGTACGCGTGAGCCCAGCAGACTGCCGTGTACTAAAAGATCAGCTGATAAAATTGCGGCTGGATGCTGCGGCATTTCATTTTTCAGCCAGGCAAACAGTTTTTCTTTATCAGCAGGTGTGTTATAATTGTCAAGAAGTTCTTGCGGCGGTGTAATTACGTTGATAGAAGCCAGTGCTCCCAGTTTTCTGACCATAGCGCTGCAGGGAGGGCGGCTGTCTAACGGAGCCAGCAGCAGCGAAGTATCGGCTTTTACAGGCTGAGGCGCAAATGGGACAGTTGCAGGCATACCGCCGAATAATTCATAAAAATAGGCGCAGAGCAGCAGTAATGCGAGCAGAATAAATTTTTTCTTGTTCATAGGCTGTCTCCTTTGCCGTTCTTGTTATATTTATTATATTACAGATACGGAGTTTTTTGAATGCGGATAATTACGGGAAAGGCACGGGGGCTGAAATTGACTGTGCCAAAGAATATGGACGTACGTCCCACGGCTGACAGGGTCAAAGAATCTCTGTTTAATATTATTGGCACTAAAATTATTGGCGCACGTGTGTTGGATATGTTTGCCGGAACAGGTAATCTGGGGTTGGAGTCGTGGAGCCGCGGCGCTGCTGCGGTTACTTTTGTCGATGAAAGCCGGGAATCGCTGCGTCTGGTACAAAGCAACATCGTTAAATGCCGGGCGGAGGCTGATGTTCAGGTTCTCAAAGGCAGCGCGGTAAATATTATCGAACATCTGCATCATCAGGGATTAAAATTTGATTTTGCATTCTGCGATCCTCCCTATAATAAAGGCTGGGTTCAGAAAGTTCTGCAGAAAATGGAACACTTTCAAGTACTTGAAGACGGAGGCTATCTGATCATCGAACATTCGAAGCACGATGAAATAGGCGTGCTGGCAGCGTGCTTTGAGCTTGTGCGTCAGGAACCCTATGGTGAAACTTTACTTTCGTTTATAAGATTTGCCAAAGTATAATAAAATGTTGTAAAATAATAAAATAAATTTGTAAAAAAATAGCAGGAATACGGAAACGTACGTCGAATAAGGAACAAGATAATTGAATTTATGACCAGACTGCGTTGCAGCTTCTAGGAGGTTAAACAGTGCGTAGAGCGATCTGTCCGGGTAGTTTTGACCCGGTTACTAATGGCCACCTCGATATTTTTGAACGGGCGAGCCAAATGTTTGACGAGATCATTATCAGCGTTTTTCATAATCCGGGTAAAGATAAAGCAATGTTCACCATGGAGGAAAGGGTAGAAATGCTCAGGGATGCGACAAAACATATCCCTAATGCCAGAGCAACCTGTTTTTCCGGTCTTTTAAATGAATTCTGCAGGCAGGAAAAAGCTCCTTTTATTGTAAGGGGCTTACGTGCGTTTTCTGATTTTGAATATGAATTTCAGCGCGCTCTGCTCATAAAAAAAATAGACAATAACTTAGAAACAGTCTTTATTATGACTAATGCTAATTACTCTTTCCTAAGTTCCTCTGGAATAAGAGAATTGGCAACCTTTGGCGGTTGTATCCATGGTCTTGTTCCTGAATGTGTGGAAGATCGGATCAAAAGCCTTGTTATAAGCAAAGAATAATATTAGAAAGAGGTTGAGTTTGATGATGATTGATAGAAGTACAAGTGCGACTTTGGACAGAATTTTTGATGAAATGTATAACCTTATTTCTGAGGCTAACCGTATACCTCTTACTGATAAGATCATTATCGAAGAGAGCGATTTGGCGGGTATCCTGGATGATTTGAAGGAAGCGATTCCCAAAGAAGTCAAAAGCGCTACCAGACTGCTTGAAGAACAAAAAGCAATCGTCACCAAAGCTCATGAAGAAGCTGACAATATTGTTTTGCAGGCTAAAACCGAAGCTGACCGTATTTTAGAATTGGCAAAATCCGAATCTGAAAGACTAATGCGTCAGGAAGAAATTTCCAAACAGGCAGAAGCCTTTGCTGAAGATGTAAAGAGTACTGCTTTGCGTAATCAGCAGGAAATGAAAGACGAAGCTGATGCTTATGTTGAGCGTGTAAAACACGATGTGCTGCAATATGCCGATGATATGCTTGGCTATTTGAGCGGTAGTCTGCAGTCCGCTTTACAGGCTGTAAACGATAACCGCGCTTCCGTTAATGCTGAACGTGAAAGCGTTATGTCTTCACGCCCTCAGCGTGATATGGAACTTCTGGCGATGGAAGAGGAAGAAGACGAAGAATAAGCTTTTGAAAAAAAGTAAGCCTTCCGCTCAAGCGGAAGGCTTTTTGTTTTGTTGCTTTATTATTTTTGAATATAGATCGGAGAGACAGTATAATCGTTGTTATATTGTGGTTGGTGGTTCTTTTGCAAAAGTGTCAGCAGATTAGTTGCCGCAATATCAACGGAAAGCTGCTGCTCGACTTTCTCTCCGTATTTTTCCAAGACGTTGCGGCCCAGTTTGATAATTACAGGCAGCTGAGCAGAATCCTGCATTTCTTTCAACAGTTCGCGGCCGCGGTCGTTAAAGGCCAGAACACGGATGTAAGCTGGGTCTTTGGCATTATCGAACATAGCGCGATACTGCTGCAGTAAAAGCTGCATCAGAAGTCTTCTGACACGTGAAGCGGGATAACGTTTGGTAACTGTGGCGCTGACTACGTCTTGGAATGTAGTGCAGGAAGCAGCTTCTGCCAGACGGTTTTCCAATCCTTCGCTGCATTGGCAGGCTGCGGCTATTTGGGCCGGTGTCAAAGAACGCAGCTTGTATAAAAGCAGATGGTTCAGAATTTTATCACTGATATCCATTCGGTGCTGAAGATCTGCCTCACGCAGCAGCTGGGCTGTAGTTGCCGGAACTGTGCTGAGCAGCGCTTCATCGATGCCATAGCCGCGATAATGCTCACGAATGGCTGTTGCGCCGGCAATAGGCCCGTTGATGGTTTTATCTTTATAGCCGCTGCCGCGGCGTTTAACGACGACAGGTTCGATCTCGTAACCGCCGTGCAGAAGCTGGCGGCAATATTCTAAAGCCAGGATATTGTTAGGATGTTCAGCAATCGTCAGCATGGAAGGGTCTTCCGCCAGCGTAAGCTCTAAAGACTTGGCATAACTGTGCCCTTCATCCAGATAATGATGCAGTGCGTCCTGAAAAACAGGCTCGTTCAAAAATTCTGCGGTGAGCATCAGCTGCTGCGAATTGGCTGCTTCCGCACCAAAAGCAAGATGCGATACCATCCCGGTAGCAGCCAGTAATTTTACAGCTCCTGCAGCAAAAAATTCCGCACTGCGGCAGGTGAAAACTGTCGGCAGCTCTAAAACAAGGTCAACGCCGCCTAAAACGGCCATTCTGGCACGGGTCCATTTGTCAGTCAGGGCAGGCAAGCCGCGCTGTACAAGGCTGCCGCTCATAGCGGCAATGACAGGCCTGTTGCCGGCTATCCGCTTTGCTTCGCGCAGATGATGGGCGTGGCCGTTGTGGAAAGGATTATATTCTGCTACGATTCCTATTGCTTTGCTCATTCATATTCTCCCTCATTTATAATGTTTATACTAGCGATTATCATTTAAATAGTGTATACTATATGATAAAATATTATAATCGCTAAAGAGTGGCTTATTTACTGATGTTTGTATAAATTCGTCAAAAATTCGTCAAAATTTTTCTAAAAAAAATTCGAGAGACGCTTTTGCGCATTTTCTCTCATTTCGTCAGTGTAGTGTACATATGCCTTTAAAACTGTTTCTACTGTATCTCCCAGCAATGCTGCTACCGTTTTAATGTCGAAGCCGCTGCTAAGTAGTGTTGTAGCATAAGTGTGTCTAAAGTCATGAATACTTATATCACCTTTTGTATATTGGGAAACTCTTTTTATAGAGTGATATGTAGCATTCCAAAATACCATATCGCTGATGTGACGAGGATATTTATTTTTGTATTCTGCTAAAACTGTCTGTAGTCGTAAAGGTATAGGAACAGTTCGATAAGAGTTGTTGCTTTTTAATTCTTGTAGAGCCATAACGTTTTTATTTGTAGCAACCATTTGCCGCTCGACTTTTAATGTGCCGGCATTAAAATCAATGTCAGACCATTTTAAGGCTGCTATCTCGCCAACCCTAAGTCCCGCAAAAGCGGCGATACAGCACGCCGTATATAAAGTATAGTTCTTGGTTTTTAAACGCGCCAGAATCGCTTCTAAACGTTCTTTGGAAAGGGCGTTTATTTTTCTTTGCCCTTTTATTTTTAACGGCTGTATCCCTGCTGTAGGGTCTTTGGTTATGAGCTCGTATGGAGATACCGCTCGTTTAAAGATAGTTTTTAGTTTCACGAGATACAAGTTGGCGGTGTTTGCTTTCACCGGTAGAGAGTTAAATATTGATAGTATGTCGCTATGCGTTATGTCTACCAGACGCATATCTTTTAGTTCTGAAAAAGCTTTGAGCGCATGCTGGTATCCGAGTATTGTGTTGTAGGCTATGCTCCTTCTTGTATCGTTAAGAAATATTGCAGCAAATTCGCCGAAGGTTATATTAGCGGTACTATTGTCTATATATACTGGAGCATTTGCTTTAACTTCTTCTAATAACTTATCGCCGGCATTCTTAGCTTCTCGCTTAGTCTTAAATCCTTGCTTAGATTTTTGCTTCCAGCGTCCTACATTATCCTTATAGGAGAGTATGACCTGGAAGCCTTTGTCTTTCTCTCTATAAGTAAAATTGTACTCCATTGCTACCTCCTTACAGTTGGACAAAAATGTCCGTGTACTTATGGTAATTATTTCTACCAGCCTTGTTTGGCTTGAGATCTGCGTGTTTTTTGAGCCTGAGCTAAACGCTCAGAGGATATTTTTTGAGAGGATAACCATAAAAAAACATTAGAATCATATTTGCCTTTATCATGGTAATTAGAAAAAAACATAATCTTACAAACAGGGCCTTCCCAAAAATACATACGTGTAAATGGTTCATCTGTAAATGGTTCCTCAAACTTTGAAGACCATTCTCCATATAAATCTTCTAAAGCAGCAAGCATTTTTTTCTCGTTATATGATGATATAGCTACAGAATCGCCACTAATGTTAATATGTACACTTTCTAATTGATTATTCCAAAAGGTATATTCTATTGGTGCTACAATAGGGATATTGCTTATAGAATCATTTTCTAAGTAAGTACCGTATGAAATCAATGTTGTACCATCGATCTGTTTGATTAAAGTATTTACTCTATCATCTTTAATTTCATAACTGTTAGGATATTTTTCTTTCAATTCTTCTATAGATGCACCCCAACTTAAGCCTCGAAATGATGTTGGCTCATTTGGAAAAGCTAATGCAGCAGAATTTATTGATAACAATAAAATGAAAATTAAAAGAATAAGTTTCGACATTAGAAATACCTTCTTTCTAAAACAGCTTATAAAAAATATCATTTCAATATCCTCAACCTACTGCGTCTTTTTCAAAGGTAGAATTTTCTACAGCCAAAAGAGAATTAATCATAGTTGTTACTGCTTGCTGGTTTTGTTCGTTTAATTGGCGGTAATTTTTTATAAGTGCTTTTTCTGTTTCGTTATAATTTTCAACGTTTGAAAAATTTTCCCAACCTACTAATTTAGCTGGGGAAACATTAAAAATTTCAGCTAGAACAACAATAGAGTCATATGGAATTTTTTTTATTTTTCCTACTTCATAACGTTGCAACGTTGGTGCACTAATATCTAGACCTTTATCTCGACAAAGATTAGATAAGTCAGAAAAAGTGTATTGCTTTTGAGTACGTAAAATATTCATATTTTTGCAAAATGGCTGAATCAATGATAGCACCTCCTGTAATTAGTATAAATTAAAAATATCTTTTATGCAATATGAGCCGTGCAAATCGCATAATAATATTGCATTTTTGTATTGACAAGCAAACCATATGATATTATACTTATTACATAAATGCAATAGAAAGGGGTGATAATGATGTATAAAATTGATACTTTAAGTTTAAGAAAAGCAATGATAGATGCTGGAATTATTACTATTGTTGATTTAGCTGATAAAGCGAATGTTAATAGAAATACTGTAGCTGGAGTTCTCAACGGCAAAGTAAAACCTACATTAGATGTTATGTATGCTATTTCAGAAGCTTTGTCGTTAAACAGTCAAAAAGCAGGAGAAATTTTTTTTGCAAATCTTGTTGCATAAATGTAATAAAAGCCGCTAAAGGAGCGTAACAATGAAAGGATGTATAAGTAATGGAAAAGAAAATGCCACACAATCAGTGTGTGTGGCGAATTGTGAAATTTGTAGAATTGATGGTGCTGAATTAGCAACAGTCATAAGAGTTGAGTGTTTGACAGGCAAGGGTACGCAAGAAGATCCGTATACAGCAATATATAAATTCTATACTACGGACAATAAATATATAGGTAGTATTTAAGTTATTGGGGCTTAATGAAATTGAAAGGATATGAAAGGAGAGTAACAATGGAAAATAAAACACAAAAAGCCGTTAAAGACATTTTACTAGTGCTAGCAGAAAATGAATTTACGGCTTCTGAGGCTGACTATATTTTAGAATCAGCAAAATGGATGCTTCGATTACTTCCAGTTAAGAAAGAATTTATTTCAATCGTTGAAAATTCTGACGAACTTAAAACCCTTTCTTAAGTTCAGCCAAAATTTGTTTATACGCTAATTTGTACGTATTAGCGTACGCAATTGGTATATTTTGAACTTTGCCCATAGATACTTGTTGTTTTACATATTCTATTGCCAGAAGATGGGCGCGTAATTCTAAGTTATCCATATCAATCACCTCCTTCCTACAATCATTATAAGAAGGAGCAGGTTCTTTTACAACACAAAAAGAAACACCCGCCTGCTCGTGGAAAAGTTAGCGAGTGTTTCTTGTAACCAGCCGAAGCTGACGAGAACATTATAACACGCTTCGACTGGTATATCAACTTTGAAAGAGGGATATACCATGAACAAGAAAGATGAAGCTTTGGCAAAGTTTGTCGAAGTGGTAAAGAATTTAAGTTCTAAAGAGTTTGAAGAAAAGTATGTTAAGGAGGATATACCGGTGAGTAAATTACTAATTCGGACAAAAGGAGTTTGGAAAGGGAATCTAAAGGTTATAAATGATAATAATGAGATATCTCAATACCATAACGGAGACTGCAATATAGCGATACATTCAGCAATTGATGGAACCAAGAAAATACATTTTCATATGGATAAAGTAAAGACTGATGATTTTGGTATTGATATAGAGATTGAGCCCCAATAATTCTTTATTAGGATAATTTGAGCAAAGACTGTAACTCTTTCATATTAGCTTCTATTTTTGAATTGAGCTCAACTGCTATTTTAGCATTATTTTCAACGATAATTTTTGCAATATTCTCGGGAGTTATTTCTCCTAATTCAGATATTCGATTAATTATTTCTTGCTCTGAATAGCCAATTCTACCAAACAATGAGATAAGCATGTGACCTCTCTTTCTGGGGCTCAATTAAATTATAGCACAAAGATTATTAAGGAGGATGACGTAACAATGGAAGATATGAAAAGCTGTGACATAACTAAAGAACAAAAAGAAATTAAGGCGGTAGCAGGCGATATTCTGAAACTTCTTAACGGCAAAAACATGAAAGAGATTGAGATGATTTTATGGGAAGTAAAGAGTCACTGTGATGCTAGTTACACTTTCACTTACAAACCAAGATAGGAGTGAAGAACAATGATTGTAGAATGTCCACACGTTGGAATAAGAGAGCTGTCTGAAGCGTGGGGCGTTAGTGCAAGGACAGTAAAAGAATGGCTTGCTAGTGCAGGTATTAAAACAGTAGTACGTGGTCGGTATCGTGTATCAGATGTTACGAGATATGCCGATCAGTACGGTAAGCCGAAACTTTCTAATCGAGAGCGATTAGAGGTAATGCAGCTACAAAAAGCCTTAGATAACGCTAACGCTGAAATAGCAGAACTGCAAGAATGTCTGTTGAAAGTGTCAGGAGTAACAGCTGACGCTGTTCAAAAGATAGTTAGGCAGATGAAAAAAGAAACTGAAATAGTAGAAATGAGGCAGAGCAGATGAAAGCACTAATCAAAGTAGCAGGAACAGCAGTAGTGATGAAAGAGAGTATTAAGGAGCAGCCTTGTGTATGGGCTTTAACCGCTTTATCTATAGCAACAGTAGTTAAGCTGATATATGACATAGGCTACGCTATGGGGCAGGTGGCAGGCTTATGATTAGAGATTTTACCGTAGCAACTACTGCAATATTTGTCGGAACATACATTGCTATTATGGCTGCTGTAGTGACTGTAGGGGTGTTGAGATGAGCGAAGGAGGAATAATTTATGTTTAATAACAAAGTAGCACCGGATGATTATCAAAGCTTGAGAGAATGTTTTTTTTCCTTTGCTTCTGTGAATGAATTAACGATAAATGAAGCTGGTGATGTTTTAGAAAGACTGGCAGAGGATTTACAAAATCAGGTTTGTAGCGGGAAATATGGTTTGTCAGAAGGGTGTTGCGGAGAGACTGACAATAAAAAACCGGCCTGCCAATTTGGCAAACCGGTAAGTGGTTTACAACCATTATGATTTCAATATTTTTTTGATGGATTCTGTTGTACTGAGCATCGGACCAGTCCACGCTGCGTTTCCTGAAAGTTCGGCAACAAATAGTCTGTCGTTTACATCGAGAAATCTTTTTAAGTCATCGCGAATTTGTGCTGTAGTCCAAGTTGTAGAAACTAACCAGCAAGATTCTGTCAATTTACAATGGGTATATTGTTTGATACGAGCAATAAGACCATCGTAATTTGTGCCAGGTTTACGTAAGTCGTAAGTAATAATTTTAGCCATAATATCACCTCCATATATAGTAATTGTACCACAGTAAGGAGAGTATTCAAGATGAACAAAATTAAACAAATTCGTGAACAAAAAGGCCTGTCAAGGTATCAAGTAGCTAATGCCAGTGGTGTTTGGTACAAGAATTTACGTGATATTGAAAATGGTAAAGACGTGACATTATCCACACTCAGGAAAATTGCAGCAGCAATGAACTGTGAAGTATCTGATTTAGTTTAGGAGGAGCGATTATGATAAAGCAAAAGAAAAAGAGCTACCGAAGTTGCAGCTTCGATAGCTCAGGTGGACTGTAAATTTTACGAAGTTTAGCGTCCACCTTCATTTTAGCAAAAGAATTGGAGGATTGCAAGTATGGATAAATTTAATGATTTAGTATATTCGCTTCGGTATGAAGCAGAGGCTATTCTAGATAATCTGAAGGAAATGGATGATCTGGATGGTGATGAAGCTAAAGTCAGTACATTGCTGAAATGGATTCATATTAGTGCCAATACTATCGAAAACAAAATAGAAGACTGGAGGTCAGAACAATGTTGAAGAGTGAACAGATAAATGAACTTGCCGCCGCTTTGGCAAAGGCACAGGGGCAGATTGAAGGGGCAAAGAAAAGCAGCAGTAATCCGTTTTTCAAAAGTAAATACGCAGATCTGGCTGAATGTTGGAACACGTGCAGAGAAGCATTAACTGCAAATGAAATATCAGTTATCCAGATGCCGGAAGAAATCAATGAGAACGGCAGACTGAACATTACAACGATGCTTGCACATTCAAGCGGGCAGTATATATCCAGCACTCTAACAATGACTGTCACTAAATTAGATCCGCAAGCCATTGGCAGCGCAATTACTTACGGCAGAAGATATGCTCTTGCCGCAATGGTTGGTCTGGCGCAGGAAGATGATGACGGAGAAAAAGCAATGGCAAGGCAAGAAAAAAAGGATAAAAAACCTGTAGAAAGTCCGATTAACATTACATCAGTTAGTGAGAATGGAGCGGTAAGGTTTATCAACGGAGTACAGTGTCAAATCCAGGATAAAAACGGTGATTGGCATGATGTTGAGTTTTTGAAAATTGAAGTACTTGAAAAACTCTTAAACGACGATAAATATGTGAATGCTCATGAGGCCATAAGAGCTACGATAAACGCTAAGGCTGCAGCAGCAAAATGAAGCTAACAGTTAAAGGGTTACAGACATTAAAAGGGATGGGATACATAAATTTAGTAGTACCTGTCCCTTTATCAGAGGAAGAAGAAATCAATAAAATCGATTCTGAAAAGCAGTATGTCGTAGAGGTCAAGCAATGGCGAAAAGGGCGTTCTAACGACGCTAATAAATACGCTTGGGTATTATGCCAAAAGATAGCAGAAAAGCTGTCAGAAGAGAGCTTTCACAGCAAGGAAGATGTCTACAGGAAGGCAATCAGGGAATGTGGTTACGGCAGAATATGGCCAGTGCCAACTGACGCTGTAAACAGAACTATTGAAATTTGGCAAAGCAATGGTGTTGGCTGGATAGCTGAATTGCTTGGTGAATGTCAGAACATTAAAGGCTATAGCAATGTAAGGGTATATTACGGTAGCAGTGCTTATGACACGAAAGAGATGAGCCGTTTTATAGATTGTTTGGTATCGACGGCAAAAGAGATTGGTGTAGAAACAAGGCCGCAGGAAGAATTAGATGAGCTGATCAAGGAGTGGGGCGTTAAAGATGTCTAAGAGTATTATGCAGACAGGAAAATATTGTTATCTATGCAGCAGGACAACTGGAATTGAGGAACACCATATATACTTCGGTTCACTGCGAAGGATAAGCGAAAAGCACGGATTTAAGGTTTGGCTCTGCGCTGAACATCATAGGGGAAATTATGGCCCGCATCAGCGCAGGTATGTTGATTTACTGCTGAAGAGGCTATGCCAACGTAAGTTTGAAGAAACTCACAGCAGAGAAGAATTTATGAAGATTATCGGAAGAAATTATTTAGACGACTGAAAGGATTATTATGAACTACGTTGCACAGATGAATGCGTTTTGGAGCTGGCGGTTACTCAACCAACTTAATAGCCGAGCTGCTGATTTGTATATGGCATTATTGCACTTTAACAATTTAGGCGGCTGGCAAAAAGAGTTTACCGTGTCCAGCACGATGCTGCAATCGGTGTGTGGAATTTCTCGGACTGAATTAAGTAGGCATAGGAATACTCTAATTCAGATGGGGCTGATTTCATACCAGGGCGGCAAAGGTAGTCGATCAGGTTTTTATCAGATATTTGATTTGTGTATCGTATACCGAACACAAACTGATACACAACCTGTAACACAACTTGTAACACAAACTGATACACAACCTGTAACACAATCTCGCGCGGAGAAGAAAGTATATATAAATAATATTATTAATAATAAACAAAACGAAAAGAAACAAGAAGCGCCTGATTGTGAGCGGGAAGAATATTTTGCCCGATTTTGGGAAGCATACCCAGTGAAGGTAAAAAAGCCTGTAGCTAAAATCGAGTGGAACAAGCTTGTTGATCCTTGTGTGGAGCTGTACGAAAAAATCATAGCTGCTGTTGAGCGGTATAAACAGACAAGCCGTTGGAAAGAGAACAACGGGGCTTATATTCCATACCCTGAAACCTTCTTGCAGGACAGGCGTTGGGAAGATGAGATACGTGTTACAGAGCAGAAAAAAGAATGGGCATGGTGAGGTGATTTGAATGCTTGATATAGGCGATATAGAGGCTGCGTTTGTGGTATGGCGAGCATCTGGCTTAACTCCACCACCGATGAATGATTTGCAGCGGGAAAACTTTATGGCTAAAACGTTGGAACAATACAAGTATACACAGGTCAATGATTGGGCGGAAGCTGTTGAGTGGGTGGCTAATAACAATACGCGCTGGGCAACGTGGTTCGACATCAATACAGCGCTTTCGATAGTCCGGCAGAATAAAATCGGCGCAGAGAAGAAGGCTATTGAGCGTAATTCTAAAGCGGCAAATAAGTTTGTAAAGAAGCTATTTGCTGATCTTGCTGCCGGAAAAACATTTGGCGAACTACGGCAGCCAATAAGTGAGAAAGTTAGAGCTGCAGCAAAGAGGATTTTTCCTGACGCCGATGATAGCTTTATAAAGCGTAATTACAACGATATCAGCTTTATCGCAGACGTTGAACGAAAATGCGCTGAATGTATTAACACTGTTGATTGTCCATACAGCGGACATCAACCGTTTTTGAGGGTAGATAAAGAAAGCGGATTTACTTATGTGGTAGCTGATCGTGAACGGTGTTATAAATATCATCCGTTAGTGCCTGATGTAGTACCAAAACGGTCAGCATGTCGTCAAGGTGATTTAGCTAAAGTTTAAAGGAGCGGTAACTATGAAAAAGTATGAGTTGACAGCAGAGTTTATAGAACAATGGGGCAAGAAATTATTTAGGATTAAGGCTTTAATTAGCTTTGGAAGTGTTGAAGCTGGTGAACTTGGTGGATATGTGTAAAAAGAAGATAACTTAGCGCAAGATGGCGACGCTTGGGTGTGCGACAACGCTAGGGTGTGCGACGACGCTGACTATTTATTGATCGGTCGCATTGGTAGTAGATTTAGTTTTACGACATTTTTCAAAAATAAAGACAAAGGTATAACAGTGTCTTGTGGTTGTTTCTTAGGGACTATTGCCGAATTTAGAGCTAAGGTTACCGATACACATGGAAATAATAAGCACGCAAAAATATATAACCTTGCTGCAGATATGGCAGAACTACAGATTTTAGGCGAAGAACATATTGACAAGCTGAACACTAATAAGTCAGAACCGTTTTGAGGTGAGATTATGAATTGCGATATATGCCATAAGGATACAACGGCGGGTAGTCACGTAAACAGAGGTCGATATTTTGAGGTGCATATTTGCCCGAGCTGCTTGATGTGGTCCGATGATCTGCGGGCCGTGAAGGCGCGGGAGATAATTAATAATTTTAAAAGATTGCAGGACAAGGAATGCGTTAGCATAAGTAGCGAGCAGGAGTGAGGACAATGAAAATGTTATCGCTATTTAGCGGGGTAGGTATGATTGACCTTGCTGCCAGCTGGGCGGGAATAGAAACAGTGGCTTTTTGTGACATCGAGGAATACCCGCAAAAAATATTGCGAAGGAGGTTTCCAAATGTGCCGATTTACAGCGATATCAGAGAACTCACGGCAGAAAAACTTAAAGGCGATGGAATACCCAAGATTGATATTATCAGCGGAGGATTTCCGTGCCAAGATGTTAGCACAGCAGGTAAAAGAACTGGTTTCGTTGATAGTGAAGGGAACGTTACCCGCTCCGGTCTTTGGGGAGAGTATTCCCGGCTTATTTGCGAGCTTAAGCCAAGATGGATCGTGGCAGAAAACGTGCGCGGGTTACTCTCAATCTCTGCTGCCGGGATTCGGGGGGGAGGATTCGGAACTGTACTCCGAGACTTGGCCGAAATGGGGTATCGTGTTGGATGGTCATGCTATGGAGCTGCCGATGTTGGAGCGCCGCATGAACGAGAGCGAGTGTTTATTGTGGCATACTTCGGACTGTAGCGATCGACGCAATCCTAAAAGCAAACAGCAAGGAGTAAATAATCAGGTAAAGGCATATTGGCGAACCCCGCAGTCGCATAATGGTGCACAAGGGCCTAAATCTAAGATGTTTTATGAAAAGTGTTTAAAAACTGGTCAGTCAGCAATAACACTCGTAGACCAAGTGAAAAACTGGCCAACACCTGCCGCTAGAGATAGTAAAGGAAGTAATTCTGCAAAACATTTATCAACGGGACATCATATAAATCAGTTGGCAAACAAGGTGAAACTGAATAAAACAGAAGGACAATTAAATGCCGATTGGGTTGAGCTACTAATGGGACTACCAATAGGCTGGACTGACATAGATGTTGCAAATGAGGATATTGAAAGCTGGACCGGCTGGCCTGCTGCAATAAATGTAGAACAATACGCATATGAACCGCCAAGAGTGATAGTTGGTCAGAAAAACAGGGCGAAACGACTAAAGGCGTTAGGTAATGGTTGTGTGCCGCAGCAGGTATATCTTGTGTTCGCGGCAATTGTGGAGGTAGAAAATGAAGCGTGAAGCAGTATACACATTATTATTTATCTTTGCTGCAGGTTTCCTATGGCAGCTCGGTTGTGCTTTAGCTGAGGTTTTTGTAGAGTGGCAGATCTGGCGATAAGTTAAAACGGCCGCGCATACTAACTATATACAAGCATAAAGGGAAGTATACCCCTGCGGAGGTGATTAGCCCGTAGGGGGCGGCCTTTTAAATATAAGGAGTTGGAAATAGTGAAACCAATAAATATAAAAATTATGATGGCGTTAATCGAAAAAGAACCAGGCGATCAGTATGTACCAGTATTGAAACCAGTACTTATGCAGATACTGACTGAACTTAAACATCTACGCAGAAAAAATAACCGGCTCGGTGGCAAAAATGCCCGGTTAAGGCGAGAGAATGAAGGATTAAAAGGTGACTTGGCGATGTACCAATGACGACGTGGAATGAACTGCCGGCACACCTTGTAAGTAAAATACGTTCGGACAGCGTAACGGCGCCGGCGAATTTACCCGGGGCTGTACCTGTGCTGAAATATGGCAATGCAATAACTGAAGTAGACGGTATTCGCTTTGACAGCCGAAAGGAAGCAGCCTATTACGAAGATTTACTTTGGCAGCAGCGTACCGGTGCAGTAAAAAGCATTGAATTACAGCCTGAATTTGTTTTACAGCCTGCTTATGAGGTTGCAGGTAAAAAGATAAGGCCGATTATTTACAAGGCAGATTTCAAGGTAACAGAAGCTGACGGGCATATATATTACGTCGATACGAAAGGGATGCGGACGCAGGTGTATTTGCTGAAAAAGAAGATGCTGCTATATCGTTACCCGGACATTGACTTTAGAGAAGTTTAAGGAAGTGGAGCAGATGAAAAAACCTGAAATCAAGTACGTAGGCTGGTGCCATGAGTGCAAATGCCTAGGAAGTTTTATTTGTAGTAACTGTAAGCCTAATGAGAAATACAGCTTTGGTAGACCTTCTGAATTTATGCCTAAGAACAAATATCGTTGGGTAAGAATGTAGGAGTAAAAAATGAAATACTTAGACTATTGTTATTTGTGCATTAATAATAGAAAGGCCAGTGAGTTGAGCGAAACCCCAGAATGTAGCAACTGTATTCAGCTTACTGTTATGTCTATGCCAACTAAGTTTAAATCGCGTAGGATTACTTGGGCTGACAGAACGGAGTTAGAAAAACATGAAAATAATTAAATTGGCTAACGTAGTAGTACAGATACACGTTAGAGATGAATATTCAAAGCAGAGAGTACTATATTGTCCGTGGGTTAATTGCAAGCATTATAGTAATGGGGAATGCACTTATAAAGATAGCTATAGTTATAATGCCTGTCATTTTGTGCTAATGAACGGTTTTGCTTATTGTCAAGATTACGAGGGGGATGAAAAGAATGATAGCAATTAAAGGAATAGACATGCCTGCAAACTGCGATGAATGCCCGTTGACATATCCAGTTGGCTTTTATAGGAATCTACCATTTTCTATTGATAAGAGCAAAGGCTGCTGTATTCTTGTTCGTGAAATTGAAGATCCAAACATTAGGCTGATAGATTGCCCATTAATTGAGATCAAGGATGGTGAAGAAAAATGAATCAATTGTTTATAAGTGTTACGGTGCTTTGGATGATAGCGTGTTTTGTAATGAGTACAATATCTAAATAGGAGCGTGAATAACAATGCCATATACTATAACGATTTATTTGAAATCTGACAACGATATTTACATGAAATTTGGTGCAGAATTCAGTAAATTCATTTCTGAGACAGACTTAAACCATTGGGAAGAAACAGCTATAAACGCTTTAATAAGCATGAGCGGTGGCACAAAAGCTATGATAATTAGCAAAAGTGAATATGAAGAAAATATAGACGAAACCGAGAGCATTTCAGAAGATGATTAGTTGATAAAGGAAGAGGGAGAATAAATAGCATGGATTTTATTTATTTACTAATGAATTGTGTCGTTACAGCATCTATTATTGTGGCTATAGCGTCAGCTCTTTGGTCTATATTGGTACTTCTGACTGATAGCAGTGACAGACATAGCCGCTTATATGTCATTACTCACACTATAGGGGCTATAACACTTACGTTACTTGGAATAAGATTGCTCACAAGATGGTTGAAATGACCAATCATAAAATATGTGTTTACAGACAAGGGGGCATAAAAAATGTATGAAATAGGACCGAATTTATCAATGGTATTAATGGCTATATTGACCGTAGTTTTTATAGCTGTTTTTGGATATTTTGGCACAAGAAGGTGAAGAAAAATGACTAAATTAAAACCTTGTCCGTTTTGTGGCGGTGAAGCAACAATGTGGGATGATGGTATATATATGCCCGTTATCGATCCTGATACTGGTGCCGTGGTAGATTGTAGGGACGAAGAACCAGAAGGTTGCGTAATAGAGTGCAAAAACTGTCCCGCTCAGATAGTAGAAAACAAAAAAACTGGCGAAAGTGAAGCTGAATTGGAGCAGAGAGCTATTAAAGCATGGAACAGACGGGACGGTGAAGAAAATGACTAAAGAAGAACAATGCCCTTGTGATGATTGTGACGCCACCTGTGATTACTGGGACAGTAAATACTGCTGTACATATTGTCGTTGGCAGTATGGAGACATTGAACCTGACTGTGAGAATTGTGACCCGATGGATATTTGAGAGGACGGTGAATAGATTATGCGATTAATAGATGCAGATGCTTTAAAGAGAGAACCTGAATTGCTCTACGGCTTAACGGTAGCAATCACGGAGATTCAAGACGTAATAAACGAAGCCCCTACAGTAGAAGAACGTAAATACGGGCTATGGCTTAGAAAACCTTTAGCTGGACGGCCTACAGTAAGATGTTCTTGCTGCAGAACTGTATTTAGCGAAAATAGTGAAAAATTTGCTTACTGCCCTTACTGTGGCGCAAAGATGAACGGTGGATCCGAATGAACATACTAAAGATAGAAAGATCAATAGCTTTATTAAAACCAATCATCTGGAAAATGCCTATTAATAAGAAAAGAGAGGCTTATATAACTTTATTGACAGCTGCTCAAAAGCAACTACCACAAGAAGTAAATTTGGTAGTCGAAGAGCATTTTATACCAAACTGTCTTTTTCCACAACAAATACCTAAAGGCTGGGCATGTCCTGTATGCGGACGTGAGGTAGATGATGATGCTCATTATTGCAAATACTGCGGCCAAGCTATATGTGATGATTAAGGAGTGAAGACATGAATTATCCTGATCTAATAAAATGGATATTTGAATTTGTATATGAACATTGGATATTAACGTTTTTGTTTATATTAGTTTTAAGAAGGTTTAGTATTTTTACAATAAATCTATCAGATAAGAAGGGCGATACAAATGTTATTAACAATAGAAAGCAAGTTTAATATAGGCGATAATGTACATGGGACTAAGGGAGAACGTAAAGTACTTGGTATTAAATTAGATTCCAAGGGTATCTTATATTTACTTGAAAGTGTAGATGGTACGAGAGAATGGGTACAAGAATATTGGGTTGTTCGAGAACATGAACACGAAGAGTTTGAGGAGGCTATTTTGAGCCAATTCGCAGAAGACAGAATAAATCCTTGGAAGAATTATTTTAGGCGATTTAGAAAGCAAAGCTAGAAGGAGACTGATATGCTAATAGAACTGTTACGAAAGCATACAGAGTGGTATTTTTTGAATAGGAAATATATTCAGAAAGCTGTTGATGATGAAAGAGAGCAGCGTACTGCAAAGAAAGGGCATACTGGGGGTGGAAGTCATGCTTTTATCAGTAATCCAACAGAAACATCTGCACTAAAGAATATTGAACCAATCAAGATGATTTCGTGGGGACAAGGTCCTTATCAAACTATAGTAATAAATCCTGAAGCATGGCTTGAAGTAATAGCTGAGACGTATAAGGTTCATGAGAAACAAGCAGCAGGAGATGCTATGTTCCAGCGTTATGAATATAATAAGTCGCCAGGAGTAATTGCTGGACTAAAAGGTATGAATAGAGATACTTACTACGAGCTTCGTGAAGAGTTTTTAAACGATGCTGTCGTTTTAGCAATCGAAAAAAAATTATTGAGAATTAAAAATGTATCCGACAAATTACCTGTTCTGATGAGTTAAAATAGTATTATAAGTAAGTAGGCTTACAACAAGCTTGGGGAAACGTTCAAGCTTAGCGCTTGGACACTGCCCTGCCGTTGGGGTAATACAGCGGCTTAATTTAGCATAAAAATAAGGAAGTGTAATTATGAGAAAAACCGAAATGGAATTAAAAGATACAGTTGAATTAATGAATAGTGCGGATTACAAAGATAGGTTTAAAGCTGAGTACTGGCAAAACCAACTTAGATACGAAAAACTACATGATATGGTAATCAAATATGAAGCAGGTACTTTAAACTTTACGCCTACTTGTGATATTGAATTGCTGAAAAAACAAAAATCGCATATGGGGCAGTACCTTTACTACTTAGAGTTAAGAGCAGAGATTGAAGGGATTGACCTAAAAGGCGTGGATATGCCACAAAAAGATATTGTTGTAGCAATTCATGGAAGAAAAATGCCAAATAATTGTGGGGAATGTGATCTGCGAGCATTTTTCGAAGCAGATGTTCCGCCAAGAGAAAATTGCGAAAGATGTATTTTAACAGATTGGCCTGTTGATGTAAATGATAAAAAAAGGCGGTCGCCTGGTTGCCCGTTTGTTGAAGCGATTACTCTAAAATAACATAAGAATAACTAAAGGCACTTAACTTCGGTTAGGTGCTTTTGTATTTGCAAAGGTGGTGAAGGAGATATGGCTGCATTAAAAGATCCAAGGCAGGAGAAGTTTTGTCGGCTTATGGCTGTAGGTGGTAAAACGCAAGAGCAGGCAGCCATAGATGCAGGATATTCAGCGAAAAGTGCTAGGCAGGCTGCGTCAAGGCTGTTAACAAAGGCGCACATTGTTGACAGGGTAGCAGAGCTTCAAACTGTTACTGAAGAAAAAATTGCAGATGAACAGAAGGATATTATAGATGAACTTAGCAAATTAAGGAAGTTCTGGCTAGAAGTGATAGACGATAAAGAAGAGCGTATGAATAATAGGCTTAAAGCATCTGAGCTATACGGAAAATCAATAGCAGCGTTTGTTGAAAAACGTGAAGTCAGCGGTAAAGATGGAGAACCTATTACATTTCGCTGGGCTGGTGATGACGGTTGAAAGTAATAACTATACCATACAAACCAAGACCTCTTTGGAAAGATGTAATTCATCCTGCGCTTGATAAATATCGTTTTGCTGTTATAGTAGCGCACAGACGTTATGGCAAGACCGTAGGAATGATAAACGAATTGAGTAAGAGCGCCATTAAGAATACGCTTATAAGTCCTCAGTTCGCATACGTGGCACCGTTTAGAAACCAAGCTAAGATGATTGCCTGGAACTACTTGAAATATTACACAAGCGCAATTCCAGGAAGAAAGGTTAATGAAAGCGATCTGTTTATAGAACTGCCGTCGAAGCATAAAAATGCTGTTGGGGCAAGGATATATATTATAGGCGCAGATAAGCCTGATGCCCTTCGCGGTACTTACTGGGACGGCGTTGTCCTTGATGAATACGCTCAAATAAAGCCTGAATTATGGGGCGAAGTAATACGGCCGGCATTAGCTGATCGTAAGGGGTTCGCATATTTCATCGGAACGCCTAAAGGACAGAATCAGTTTTATGAGATATACCAAAGAGCTCAACGCAGCGAGGAATGGTTTACCTGTCTTTATAGAGCTGATGAAAGCGGTGTACTGGACGAAGCAGAACTTAAATCTATGATGGAAGATATGACGGATATAGAAATACGTCAGGAGCTTTATTGTGATTTTACTGCATCGGCTAGTAATGTTGTTATTCCTATTGATTTGGTTACGGAGGCAGCACACAGACTGCTTACAGAAAAAGATGTGCAGGGTGCTCCAGTTATTCTTGGTGTTGATGTAGCCAGATATGGTGATGACAGATCTACTATTTTTAAGCGACAGGGACTGTGGGTAGATGAGCCTTTAGTTTACAAAGGCCTGGACACTATGGATATGGCGGCAAGAGTTATTGATGCGATGATCAGATATAAGGCCGATATGACTTTTATTGACGCCGGAGTCATGGGTGCTGGAGTTATAGATCGAATTAAGCAGTTGGGGTACAACAATATCAGTGAGGTCTACTTTCAGGGCAATGCACTGCATGAACAGCGTTTTGAAAATATCCGTGCCGAGATGTATTTTAAGATGCTTGAATGGCTCAAGTCTGGTGGTGCTATACCTGATATGCCGGAATTAAAAAGCGAGCTTAGTATTGTAGAGTATAAGTTTAGTAAACATGGCAAAATCATTTTGCAGCCTAAAGAAGAAATTAAGGAAAAGATAGGTAAAAGCCCCGATCTTGCAGATGGCCTTGCTTTGACTTTTGCAAGGCCTGTTTATCCGAGATTGAAGCCTGGTGATCCTGGGTATGGCCGTAAGATGATGTGCAATACAGATTATTCGATATTTTAAGGAGTGATAGTATGGGAATTTTTAAAAAAGTATTTGGCGGCGGTAGCATTAGAATGCCAGAAGTTGTTGAAACGCCTCCGGCGCCTACTACGGTAACCAGTACAGAGACAGGAACAGAAACAGATCCGGCAAAGAAAAATAAAAGGCGTGGTTTTGCTTCTACGCAAGTGTCGTCTGATCGCAATACTATTGCAGGCAACGCTACTGGCAGAAAGACTTTAGGTTAGGGGTATTGAAATGGCTAAAGCTAAATTAAAGCAAAAAGAAATTGAAACTATAGCAGCACGAGCGCCGGCAGAAACACACCCAGCAGATGGGCCGTCTTTAAAAAGCCACTGGCCAGAGAAAAGAAAACTGATTAGAAAGATGAGAGATCTTTATGAAAAAAGACTTGATTATGAAATTCGTTGGAAAGCGATTAGAGATTATCAGTTGCCGTTTATAGGCGAATTCGATAATACGGCAGATAAAACTAATCCTGCCCGCAGACGTGATCTGGAAATTGCTCAGGGCGTTGCATGGTTGGCCGCACAAGTATTTGCTGCAGGCGTAATGAGCGGTTTAACCCCTCCTAGTCGTCAGTGGTTCAAATTAGGGTTTAGCAATAGTGCGATGAGTGGTGATATTGAAGCCACGAGAGTGTTGGATATCAGGCAAGAAATAGTATCTGCGGTGCTTTCAAAGAGTAATTTTTACAATAGCATACATTCGGTGTATCTTGAGTTGCCATTTGGACAATGCCCAATGGCAATTTTTTATGACCCGAGTACGGGTATTAGATGTGTACCTATGACTATTGGGACTTATGCTCTTGGTGTAGACGGCTTTGGCAAGGTGCAGACATTCGCTCGAAAATATGAAATGTCATTAGCACAGATAGTTGATTGTTTTAGACAGGAAAGCCTGCCTCAACATTTGCAGCAGCAAGCGACTAATGGTACTGGACTTGATAAAAAGCATACTGTCAATTGGCTTGTTGAACCAAATGACAAACGCCTGCCAGGATATATGGATAGGTTGAATATGCCTTATAGGTCTGTGTATTGGCTTGATAAATCGCAGGATAATGAATTCTTATACGTTGGGGGGTTTGAAGAATGGCCCATACCAGTTGCAAGGTATCTTGTAAACGGGCTTGAACCGTACGCTAAAGGGCCAGGTTGGTTCGCTGAAGGCGATAGTAAAGCACTTCAGACTATGAAAAAAGATTTACTTACAGCTATTGAGATTGGGGTTAAACCTCCAATGAAAGGACCGGCTTCGCTGCTGAACAACGGTGGTATTAATCTTATTCCTGGCGGGATGACAGCTGTGGATGACCAGTCACAGCAGTTCGTTCAGCCGCTGTTCCAGGTCAATTTAGATATTGACCATGCTTCTCAGGAGATCATTCGCACGGAGGACGCAATCAAAAGGCACTATAGTGCAGATTTATTTTTGATGCTTGATAGTGTTGATAACGGGCAAATGACGGCACGTGAGGTCATGGAACGCACACAGGAAAAGTTGCAGCAGCTAGGGCCTGTAGTCGAACGGTTACAGGATGAGTTCCTAACGCCGATTATTGTTAGGATATACAACATCCTCGAAAGGTCTGGAGCATTCCCGCCGATACCACCTGAGATCCAGGAACGTATAAGCGATGAGGATATTAAAATTGAGTATATTTCCCCGTTGGCGCAAGCGCAGAAAATGAGTGGACTTGTTAATATCGAACAGGCTCTTGCTACTACGCTGCAGATGGCGCAGGCTTGGCCGGAAGTGCTCAAGAAGGTTGATCCTATAGGAACACTGTCCAAATACTTTGAAATGCTTGGTGCTCCCGCTGCTATGCAACGTAGCGACGATGATGTTAAGAAGCTTATTGAGCAAGAACAGCAGGCATTACAAGAGCAGCAACAGACGCAGGAAGCAATGGCTCTTATGCAGGCAGCAGCACCGGCAGCACAGGCGGCAAAGAACATGACTGAGGCTGCAAATGATGGTAACCCAGCTATGGCAGCTTGGTTAGGCATGGGAGGCGGCGCAGGTGAGGTATAAGAGTATTACAGATGCGGATAGCCGGCAAGCTAAATTGCAGGCGTTCTTTCAAAGAGAGCTTCGCAAACGCGATCAGGATGCACTATCAACTATCTTAAATAGCGAAAGCGGACGCTGGTTTTTAATGCGATTGCTTGATAAAACAAAAATCAATATAGATAGTTTTACCGGCAATTCACAGACCTTTTATAACGAGGGTATGAGAAAAGTCGGTTTATTAATTCTCGATGATATTAAGAGTCTTGGTATTTCTGGAGTAGAGCTCAAACAAAAGGCTGAGCTTGAATATATAAAAACTCAAATCAAAGCGCAAGAAATTGCTGCCGAACAATTGGAAGGAGACGATGACTAATGGAAGATGTAACTAACACGAGTGCCAACGATAACACGCAGGGCATTGAAGTAGTTGAACAGCAGAAAGAGGTTCAACAGGAGACACAGTCTGCTGATACCCTTCTTGGTGGTAAAGCAGAAACTCAACCACAGGAAGAAGCTGAACCAATTGCTTATGACTTTAAAGAAACTATTTCCGCTATGGATGACTTTGAGTTCAGCCAGGAAGAGAGCGATAAGTTCGTAGAGGTCATTAAGGATATGGGGCTTAACAATGAGCAGGCTAACGCTATTGTTAAGTATGGCGGCGAATGGGGTAAAGGCATCGCAGAAGCTGCTATGAATGCTGTTATAGAGCAGCGAAATACAGAAGTTCAAAATTGGGGTGAGACTGCAAAGAAAGAACTTGGGACAGAGTTTGACAGTATCATTAGTCTTTGCGGTCTTGCGGTGGAACATGTAGAGAAAGCGGTTCCTGGTATCAGGCAGGCGTTAAACGAAACAGGCGCAGGTAACAGAATTGAAGTTATCCGCGCTTTTTCTATGCTCGGAAAGTTTTTGGAGAGTGACCCGGGTAAAGGCGCTGGCGCTCCTGCCGCACAGGGAAGCAGCCTTGAAAAATTCTATGACAAAACAGATTTTAGTAAATTAAAATAAGAGAGGATGAATGAATAATGGCAGTTTTAAATCAATTGGCATATACCTTAGCTGATTGGAGGGGAAGACTTGACCCTTCCGGAAATGTAGATGATATTATTGAGGTATTGTCTCAATCTAATCCAATTTTAGAAGAAATGACTTTTATGGAGGGCAATCTTCCTACTGGGATCGTGACTACTCAACGTACAAAAGTTCCTGAACCTTCTATCCGTCGTATCAATACTGGTGTTCCTTATAAAAAGAGCGGAGTAAAACAGATTAATGATACGACTACTTTATACGAAAATCGTAATAAGATGGATGTAGAGCTTTTGCGTTTACAGAATGATCCTGCAGCTTTCCGTTATAGCGAGGATCTAGCATTTGTAGCCGGCTTTGGTGATCGTATTGCTAAAGATGTTATTTATGGCGGACTTAGCGAGGTTCCGGATGAATTTAACGGGTTCGATATCAGACATCGTTATTTTGGCAATGGTGATGATCCGACGGCTGAAGGCTATACTACTCTTAATGCTGGCGGCGGTACCAAAAATACATCTATTTATTTTGTAAATTGGGGAGAACGTACATGCTCAGGCGTGTTCCCTAAAAATGGTAGTGCTGGTTTGAAGAAAGAAGATCTTGGACAACAAACTACAATAGCGGATGACGGAACTGAATTTGAAGCTATGATTACGAAATGGACTTGGAATGTAGGCCTGACTATTCGTGATTATAGAGCTGTAGGAGCTATTCGCAATATTGATGCAGCACAGTTTGCATCTGCAACTTCTGCTCAAAAGCAGAAGATTATTGAGAATGTTATTCGCGTTCATGACCGGTTGAGAAATCCTGACAGTGTTATGATGTACTGTTCTCGCAGCATGTATACTCTGTTCAAACTGTGCTTGATCGATAAAAATAACGTTCATGTTGAAATGGAAACGCTGGCCAATGGCATTAAAGTATTAAATGTAGATGGTATGCGTGTACGTAAACTTGACTGCATTCGTGAAGACGAAGCTAAAATTGAAGCGTGAGGAGTGAAAAATAATGAGATTAGATAAGGAAAATATTTTCTTTGAGAAAACTGCTGCAGAATTAGTTGACGGTGTTCTTGGCGATATTATCGCTATGGGTGGCGGAGACAGCATAAATCCAATGTGGCTTTATGTAGGACCGAAGCTTGAAAGCGGCAGTGTTGTTTTAACCCTGGAAACTGCTGATGATGAAGCGTTCAGCGAGGCTGTAGCGCTGGGAAGCTTTACTCTGGACGACAATGCTCCTGTACGAGCTAAGGTGCCTTTGGGAGTAAAAGAATACCTGCGCATCAAAGCTAGTGATTCCAGCACTCCAACTAATGCAACTGCCGATAAAATTGTTGCGGCGCTCGCTGTAGATGTGGATTTTAAATGATTTTAGATAGTAATGGTAATACTGTAATGCCGGGTAGAAAGCTCGAAGATATGTCGGCCAATGAATTAAGAGCTAAGCTCTATAATGCCGATGTTAAATATCCGGCAAATGCCAGTAAACAAGATTTGATTAGGCTTATTAGAGAAAATATTAAATAACACCTATGTAGTCATGTGACGACTATGTACAAGCACTTAGGGACGTCTTTAAGGCGTCCCTATTTTAATAAAGAGGAAAATAACATGGAGGTGTTTCCGTGATGAATAATACAGATATTTGCAATATGGCCTTGGCTTATTTAGCTAAAGGCCGCATTTCTTCTATTGACGAGAATAACGAACTTGCAAGGCAGTGCAAGCTGTTTTATGACCATAGCCGAAAAGGTCTATTGCGTGAATATAGCTGGGGCTTTGCCAAGAGGATTATTAGGCTTGCAGAACTGGATGCTTCAAATCCCGATTGGAAGTATGTATATGCATATCCAGAAAAATGTGTGTGTGCAAGACGTATTTTTAATGAGAAAGAGACTGTAAACAGCTTGGATAAAGATAAGTATGATTTGTTTTTGATTAGTGATAATACGCAGGCTATAGGATGTGATGTGTACCAAGCATATTTGGAGTACACATATGACGCAGAGGATGCAGAGCTTTTCAGTTCTGATTTTGTTGAGGCGTTGGCGAGGATGTTAGCTTTTAATATTTGCTTACAGTTAAATGGCAATGGGACTATCCAGCAGACACAATATCAACTGGCACAGGCAGCTCTTAGCAGGGCAAAATATACTACGGCCGCTGAACGTCAGGATAAGTTGGACTACCCTGATAAATACTTTACTGCGAGGATGTGAACTTATGGCTAGAGGAAGTGGACCAAATCCTTTTTATGTACTGCAGCCGGCATTTACTGCAGGAGAGATATCTAATGCGGTAGCTAACCGCGTTGATCTGGATAAATATCAGTATGCGCTTTTGACTGCTGAGAATTGTTATATTCGCCCTTATGGGCCCGTGTATCGTCGCAGCGGAACTGTTTACTGTATTGCTACAAAATATGCTGATAAGAGATGTATTCTGGCGGGGTTTAATTTTACTGACGATATTAATTATTTGCTTGAAATAGGGGATCAGTACATCAGAATACATAGAAACGGGGAATATCTTGGTATAGAGATAGTAACTCCTTTTACAGAATCTGATTTGGAAAAATTAAGATTTGCTCAGTCTGCGGATGTTATATACATTACGAGCGGTAGTTATCCGGTGAAACAATTAGCAAGATACAGCGAAACGGACTGGAAGTTTGGCGATTTTGAAATTACTCATGCTTATTTTGAAGATGAGGTTATGATGGATTTAGTTGAGAGCGCTGTTTATACGTCTCCTGGTGATTATACGTATACAGTGCCAAAAGATGGCCGCTACACAATAGAAGTTGCAGGTGCTGGTGGCGGTGGCAGCGGTGTGGCAAGGAAAGCAAGTGATAAACAAAGCTCTGGCGGGACTGGCGGCCGTGGTGGATTTTACAGTTTTGATATGGATTTGACCGAAGGTGATAGTTTTCCTGTAACCGTAGGAGCCGGAGGAAAAGGCGGAGCCGTACATTATGGAGCCGGTTATGGTAATGCTGGCGGCAACGGTGGAAGCAGTAGTGCTTTTGGCTGGGTAGCGCAAGGCGGTGGAGGAGCTACTGCGGCTTATTCAGAAGAGCATGGAGCAAAAAACGGAAGTGATGGAATCAATTATGGCAATGGTGGCATTGGCGGGAAGAAAGGCGTTGCTTATGATGATAACAATCTTTCAGGGACAGATGGGGCAAATGGCTGGGTTACTATAGCGTTTCAGGATAATCCGAAGGTTACACCGTCCAGTACAACAGGCACTGTGACCATTACAAGCAATACGCCTATCTTTAACGAGGGATTGATTGATGGTAATATTAGGCTGACACATGAGGTAGAATCGTCCTCGGTAGAATTAAATTTGAAAGACAATGCTAAAGGAACGACTGGAGCGGTTGTCGTTGGAGAAAGCTGGAAGGTTATTTCCGGTGGAACGTGGACTGGAAGTTTTCAAGTGCAAAAAAGTGAGGATGGTACAACGTGGAAAGAATATCGTAAATATTCTGCTACAAATAATTTTAATGCTACTGAAAGCGGTACAGTAACAGATACAACTTATTTGAGAATAGAAGCTTCTATAACAAGCGGTGATCTGACTGTTACGCTTACTGCACTGCCGTATACTAAAGACGGCACAGCTAAAATAGTTAGTTATATCGACGAATATAATATTAAAGCTATGGTAAACGAACCGTTTGGTTCTACAGAAAGTACTACTACTTATGCTTTTGGGGCTTGGAATAGCAATTTCGGTTATCCAAAAACGGTATGTTTTTTTCAAGACAGACTTTGCTTTGGTGGAAATAATAAAAGACCGTATATGGTTTGGATGTCTAGAAGCGGTGATTATCCTAATTTTGGCGTAGAAAAGGTCAGTGGTACAGTAACAGATGATAGTGCTATTGCCGCTTCGTTTATCAGCAGGAAACAATTTGATATTTTACATTTAATTCCGTCTGTGGATTTGCTTGTTTTAACGCAGGGCAATGAATGGATCGTTTCAGGGAGCGAGGTCGTGACACCGACGAATATCACACCGAAGATGCAAACTACCAGGGGCTGCAGCAATTGTGAGCCGCTTACAATTGGCAATAGAATTGTATTCGTACAGGGACGTGGTTCGACAGTGCGGGATATGGGCTACAGTTTTGAAACCGACAGCTATGGCGGTATGGAATTGACGATACTGGCGGGACAAATTATAAAGGGACTTTCGATTACTGATTCTGCTTATAAGCAGGAGCCGGACAGCATAATTTACTTTGTGCGCAGTGATGGTACGATAGCGTGTCTGTCTTACATAAGAGAACAGGAAGTATATGCATGGTCAAGAATTATTACTGACGGTGAATTTGAAGCTGTAGTGAATATTCCTGAAGGTGATGAGGATAGTGTATATGTTGTTGTTAAACGTGTGGTAAATGGAGAAACTGTCCGTTATATTGAGCGGTTTGACAATAACTATGACGGTGATGCTCCGAATGATTATGTAATGCTAGATTGTGCTAAAAAGTATGATATGGATGAGGCGACTAATATTGTAACAGGGCTTGGTCACCTTGCTGGCAATAATATTACTGTTTTAGGTGATGGGCGTGTATTGAGAAATTATAAAGTGCTTGATGACGGTACTGTTGAATTACCTATACAAATTAAACGTGCGGTTGCAGGTCTACCGTATATTATGAATATTGAGCTTCCTAATGTTGAAATTCAATTACAGGACGGAACTATGCAGGGCAGGTTTAAGCAGGTGTCAGAGGCGATTTTACGCATTGAAAATACTCTCGGCGGTGAAGTTGGTACTGAATTTGGAAATCAGGATGCTATTGCTTATGATGAATTTAGCGTTACTGAGAATATGAAATTGTATAGTGGAGATAAAACGGCAACTCCACCGGCAGGTGGGTTTGATCGTGATGGAAGACTTTGTATTACAAGTACTGAACCTTATCCGTTTAATTTGCTCAGCGTAACGAGGAAGGTGACTTTTGGTGGCTAAAAAGTATAAGGTCGAATTGGCTGACGTTGATAACGCTATTGGAATTGCTGTAGCGCTGCTGAAAGATTTGAGAGATAGTGATAGGCAGGAGCTGGAAGCATATGAGGAAGACGAAATAATGCTTGTTGCCGGTAGTATTGAAAATGCAGATCATTGTTACATTTATAAAGATATGGAAGATAACATTCTCTGTATTGTAGGATTAACTGAAATTCCAGGCGTTCAGGGTAAAGAGATTTGGATGTTGGCGACAAAAAGGATAAGCAGTTTCAAAAAAGAGCTGCTTATTTGCGTTGCCAGGCTTTTAATTTCAAAATGGGTAAAAGAATACGGGCGGCTTTATAATTACGTTTACAGCGGCAATTCTGCTTCTATACGGTGGCTTGATAGGTTGGGAGCAATGTTCTTAGCTCCTATAAAAATAAAAAAGAACGGAAAAGAGTTTCTTCCGTTCGTAATTGAGGAGGGGAGTATATAAATGTGTTTATCTGTAGGTATGATGATGGGATTGACTGCTTTGCAGGGAGTATCGCAAATAGCTGCGACGAACCAACAGGCTAAAGCGCAGCAGGCTTATTACGATGCGCAGGCACAGGCTGCAGAACAAAACGCTGATATACAGGCAAAGAAGGGGGAGCAGATAGCGGAGCAGTACGCTTATGAGCAGCAAAAGCTCAATGATCGTCGTCGCCTTGTAGCAGGTCAGCAGGCTGCCGCATTTGGCGCAGCAGGCATCAGTGGCGATATGGGGACAGCTCTTGACCTTAGTGATTCCAGCTTTAGGGCTTATAGAAAAGACAGTAACCAGCTTTTGAGTAATCAGCGCAACGACCAATGGAGTAACTATCTTGGCGTAGTGAATTACAAGAACCAGGCTAACGCTGCAAGAGCTTCTGCTTATAACGTGAAACAACAGGCCAAGCAGCAGAATATAGGCACTATCTTGGGTACTGCTGCTGGTATTTTTGGCGCATATAAAAATTACGGCGGTAGCGGGAAAACAGGCGGTTCATCCAACGGAGGCTTTGTTTATCAGTCGCCTTATCAAAATAATTACACAAGTCCATATTCGGGCATCGCGCCACTTGGTAAATCAAGATATCCTTACTCCTAAACTTGCATTGGTACGAAATGTATTATATAATAAACGAAAAGAGATAGTCAGTGGTCGCACGCTGGCTCTCCCTCATAATCGTAAAACGTGAAAGGAAGCCGCGCGCCACTGGTGTTAGCGGCTTATTTCATGGCTATTTACAGCCTAAAATGACAATAGCTATTAATGTACTAAAAGCAATCATCAAAGACAACGCTTCATAAGTTGACAATAGCTATCACCCCCCCGTAAGGGAAGCCAACACACTGACTATCTCGGACAACATTATAACATACCTTTAAGCGCTTAACAATTTGTTAAAGCGCTTTTTCTATACCTAAAAAGGAGGTTTAAACCTATGAAATTCAGTCAATATGATCCACAGGTCAATCCTAATACAATACAGGGACAAGTACGGCGCCCGGGCGATTTAAACAGTTACGGCGGCAATGGCGATGGATATGAGGCCATTGGTAGAGGATTGGGTGCGGTGAATGAAGTAACAATGAAAATGATAGAAGAAGATGATAAGCGTAGTTTATTGGAAGCTGTTGATAAATATAATAAAGCAAGATATAACATCCTTTATAACAATGAAACAGGCCTTATGAATACACGCCTTGAAGGTGCTGTCGGTGCGCAGGATAGGTATTTGGAAGAAGAACGAAAAATCAGAAGTGAAATTTTAGGACAGACTAAGTTTGTTACAAGCCAGTATAGATCTGCATTTGAAGAGATGGCTAATAGGTCAGCAAATCAAGGCTGGGCACTTGTTGGGCAGCATCAACATCAACAAGGAGAAAAAGTCAAAGATGTCAGTTATGAAAACAACATAAATGATCAGATCGAATTCGGGCAGAAAAATTATGATAATAATGATATTGTTGTGGGCAATGAGGCATCAATCAGACTTTTAACTTCTGCCAGATATCAAGGATATGGAGAAGCATTTATAAAAAATAAAACAAGTCAGGCGCTGGGCAAATATGGAAGCACCTTGATCACTGCGGCGATAGTTAATCAGAATTACGCCAAAGCGGACGAACTGTTAGGATATTTTTACGATGATTTAACTCCTGAACAGCGTAATGACTTTAACAATACAATATTCCAAAAAGAAAAGGTTGAAACCATAGATAGTTTTGCGCGGCAGATTTTCCAGCAGTTTGGTAATGATGAAGAAGGTGCCAGGGCTTTTATTGATAATATGGGTAATACCTCTATTGACGAACAGCAACCAGGGAATGGTATTACGTGGGTCAAGAAAGAGGGCGCTTCGTTAGAGGGAACACAGTATGTAACTCGTAGTGGCCTTGCTGATTTGGGGCAATATTACCAAAAGATGACTGGTGAACCTTTATTGGTTACCAGTGGTACTGACAGCGGAAATTTGCACGCTGAAGGTGAGCGTAGCCATGGTGGCGGCTGGAAAGTAGATGTTGCAAGTGATTGGTTGGAGAATCCCGAAAATCGAGCTAAATTTATACAGTATGCTGAAAGTAAAGGGATTCTCGTACTTGATGAATATAGTGAGCCGTCTACAAATTCTACGTCAGGACATTTAGATTTAGATTTTACTGACTACAAAGGCAGTGGTGGCGGTAGAAGGTTGATAGATTATGGCGATAAAGAAACTGTTTTTAAAATGTATAAAAACATGGTAAAGGATCAAGAGAACCGTCAGAAAGAACAGCAAAATGCTTTTTATGCTCAAACAATTGAAAATATTTATAACCTTTATAAGCAGGGTGTTCCATATCAATCAGTAGTAGACCAAATCAAAGCAGTTGCCGGTGCAAATGTTGAAGCTGGCAAGAAAATGTTATCAGCTGCTGATTATTTTTATGATTCTGATGGTAAAATAAAAGGTCTAAGTTCTACACAGTTAGATGTTGCACAAGATATGCTTGGCGGTGGAATGTTCACTTCTCTTGAAGAGTATACTGGATTTTTAGCAAATCATGGCGCCAAACCTGAGCAGTTGTATAAAGCTAAAGAGACATGGGATCAATTTGAAAACTCCGAAGGACGGTTTAGTTATAACTGGAGCGATCTGCAGCAAGATGTTGTTGGCGATATTAAAGATAAAAACGGTGCAAAAGCTCAGGCATGGCGAGAAGCACAAGCCTACGGAAAAGTATTTATCAGCAAATTTATTTTAGAAAACAAGCGCGAACCTATGTATCATGAAGTTGTTGAAGCGTGTAGAAATTCTCTTAAAGAAAATCATTTTGGAACAATGACAGTAAGGGGCTCATATCTGAATAGCGAAGAAGAAGTAAATATTAGTGATGCGCGTTTAGCGCTGGTTGGGATACGTAATGTAGAAAGGGCTAGAAATACTGATGGCAGTCTGACAGAAGATTTGTTTATTGTAAGATATACAGATGGACGCGTAGAGCAAATGAATGCCGCGAAATTATATATTATAGCTGGATGAACCAATAAATAAATTAGGAGTGGTATTATGGACGCAGCAAGAAAACAGGAATTAGATAACATCTTTAATAACGCATTAAAAGCCAGCACTAATTATTCTATTCAAAATGCCTATTATGGCACTGACAGCGGAGTGGACCCTTTGTCTACACTTGGTTTTATTGATAAGCAAACCGGTTATGATGTGGAATCTAAAATTACTACAGCACTTCTTAATGGTGCAAAATCCGGGATAAAAGGGTTATTGGCAAATGCAGGCGCAATGGTAGAAGAAAATATTGCAATACATAAAAGGCAAGATCCCAATTATATACCGTATGGCGGCTATGCTCCGAAAATTGCAGAACAATTCAACAGTTTGGCAAACAGTGAGATTTTACAAAGGACTGATGTGCGTAGCAGTAGCAAGCTGGGGCAGTTTGGGCTTGATTTTTTAGAGGGTGCAGGTCAATTTGTTCCGCAAATTGCAGTAACAGGATTAACTGGCGGTATAGGTGGCGGCATTTTTATGGGTATGTCTATTGCCGGCAACCAATATTCGGACTTGAGAGCGCAGGGCGTTGATGTAGAAACCGCTGCTAAAGCAAGTCGTTATAACGCTATTATACAGGCACCGCTGGAGCAGCTGGCGCTTGGTAAGGTTTTGGCGAGTCTGCCAGCAGGAAGTCCGTTAAAGAAGAGACTTGTTCGGTTATTAGAAAGTGCAATAACAGAAGGTGGGACAGAATTCATTCAAGAATTCCCTGAGCAGCTGACGAATATCTATGCTCAAAATCCAAATGCTGATGCTAAGCAAATTGCTACAGAATGGGGCAAAAACTGGCAAGAAAATATTAAAAACGCAGGTTATAGTGGGTTGATCGGTGCCTTATTAGGCGTTGGAGCTAGTGGTGCTAAAATAGCGATTGACAGTATTGGTGAAAATGTTGATGCTGAAATACACAAAGAAAAACTAACTCAATTAGAAAATAATATCGAAAATGTTAAAAAAAGTGGAGTTAATCCGGAATATGCAGCGGGTGTTATTAATACGAATCGACCTTCTGATTTTATATCAATAGATGGGCAAAAGCTTCAGCAATATATGCAGGAGCAGGGAGCGGAAAAGATTACTCAAGCTTTGAATATTACAGAAGATGAAGTAAATGCTGCCGCCACTGATGGGTTGGACGTAGAAGTGCCTATAGGAGATTTTACGGCTGCCGCTTGTAAGTATGGCGATTTTTATAAAACTATGCAGGAGCATATTTCTTTTGGAGATGGTGACTATAGTGTTAACGATAGAAAATTAAAAAAGGATCTACGTAAAGCATATCAAATTTCAGAAAATGCTAGAGAAGAGCTGGATATAGAAGTTGATAAAATTGTGGAAAACTCTACAAATGCAAAAATGAACCAGGAAGAACGAGGAGCGTTGCGCGAATTTTTGGTCAGTCAGGCTATGATTGTTAATCCTGAAAATCCAGCGCAGTATTTCAGAGATCATCCAGTAGAAATAAAGCGTTTTGTCAGTACGCCTAAGGGACGATATATGCAAACTAAAAGCGCTAACGAAAAATTGATCGAGGATGAAAGAAACTTTGCTGGCATCGTAGATGAATATACTGCAGGGAAAATAAATGATACTAAAACTTATAATGTTATGACGACACCGCTTGCATTGGGTCTTGCAGGCGGTAAAATTTTGCCTGTAACTATCGACGGAAGCAAGATCAAACATATTTTTGACGGCCATTCCGATGGCATGACGCCGGAGCTGCTAAAACAATTTCCACGTGCTATGGCTGACCCGATGATGGTTTTAGATTCGTATGCTGGGCGTAAGGTTGTTGTATTAGACTTAAAGGATGCACAAGGGTCTACTATTATTGTTCCTTTAGAACTTGATGTTGAACGCAATCGTTATCAGGTGAATGCTGTCAGCAATGCTTATGGGAAAGGTGGAGAAAATGGCACAGATTATGATTGGTTTATAGAGCACAATCTAAAAAAAGGTAGAGTGTCATATATAAATAAAGAAAAGACTGCCAAGTGGTTACAGTCTCCAGGCAGCGATTCCGCCAGCAGAGGTAACGACCTTGACAGTCTCCTTAATAATAGTATACCAGATGAAAATGCACTTCGCAAGAGACGAGAAGAAATGCAGGGATACTACCAGACAGCTTTTCACGGAAGCCCACATAAATTTGAAAAATTTGATTTGGGATCTGTTGGTACAGGAACAGGTATACAGGCCCATGGATGGGGTTTGTATTTTGCTTTCAGCAAAAATACTGCTAAACGGTATAGGGATAGATTGAAAGGACGCCGTGATACATATACTGGCGAAGGCTCTCTAGTTGAGGTTGAAATCCCTGAAAATGATGTATTACTTAATGAAAATAAATCTATTGAAAAGCAACCGCCTAAAGTACGCGAGATTATTAAAGCTGAATTAGAAAGAATTGGTGGGAGTGCGAATAGCGGCAGAAGCTTTTATAAAGAATTAATGTTTGAAATGAAAAGGAGGGGGGCGGAAAATCCAGCCAGAGCAGCATCTGAACATTTAAATAAATTAGGGATAAAAGGCATTAAATATGTTGGAATGGTAGATGGAGAATCATATGTAATTTTTGACGATCAGGCAATAAAAATAATCAACAGTTATAATCAAAAAGTTAATAACGATAAGAAAGGTTCTATCACCTGGGACGAAGAAGGCAAAGCAATTATCAGCCTGTTTAAAGGTTCGGATGTGACAACAGTCTTCCATGAAACAGGACATTATTTTGTAGAGAATCTTGCGAACGATGTAAATAGCGGGAAAGCAACCGAACAGCGACAAAAAGACTGGGAAACATTGCTGGACTATGCTGGAATAACTAATGAACAATGGCTTAATATGAGTATAGATGAACGCCGGCCTGCTCATGAAAAATGGGCAGAGGGGTTTGAAACATATGTAATGGAAGGTAAGGCTCCGTCTCTTGCTCTGCGCCATGTTTTTGCAAAAATGGCGAAATGGATGAAGCGTGTTTATGAAAGTATTAGGCGTAATGAAAATGCTGCTCCGCTGACTGATGAAGTTCGGCAGGTCTTTGATCGTATGCTGGCCAGTGAAGAGGAAATAAATACAATGGCCAGAGTAGATGGTTATTTTAATAAGCTTCCTTCTGTTATAACAGATAATCTTTCTGAGAGCTCTAAAATCAGGCTTGAAAATTATATTGCTAAAGCAAGGGACGAAGCTGTAGATATTTTGACCAGGGAAAGTTTAAGGAATTTTACAAAAGAACGTCGTGCAGCGATTGAGGACTTCAAAGATAAACTTCGTCCTGAAATCAGAACAGAAGTAGAGAAACAGCCTTTGTATGCTGCTGGACGAATGCTTGTTGATGATTTGCAGAAAAAACAAACAGCGAAAGGCGTTGCAGATTATTATCTTGGCTTAATTGCCAGAACTTTGGATATTGAAAGTAAACCTTTGAGCGAAGTAGAAGAGCTTGATGTTATGAAGTTTGATATGATTGCTGAAGCTCAGGGCTTTAGCGGTGATGAGCTGGCAAAAAGGCTTATTGTCGAGCCTACGCTTGAACAGGCGATAGAGAGAGCCCTTGATAATGCGGTACAAGTAAAATTTCCTGATATTTATAAAGAACGCCAATTAGCGGAAGATGCGGCACGAGAAGCCATTTATAATGATGATAGCGGTCTGTTGATTGGTGTAGAACAACAGCTAATTGAAGATATGGCAGCGAATATCAATAATAAACAGCGTAGTACAGAACAGGCTCTTGCGCTTGCCCGAGCACGTAAGCAACAGGCTAAATTAGCAGCTAAAGCAGAAATCAGTAAAATGAGTATGAGTAATGCTTTGAAAACGGGCAGGTTTGTTATGGCAGAACGTCGTGCTGCAGCACAGGCGGCGAAAGCTATAAAAGCTAAGAGTTTTGAAGAAGCGGCAGATTATAAACGACAGCAGGCTTTTAACCATGCTTTGGTATTGGAAAGTTTAAAAATGAAGCAGGAAAAAAGCAGAGCTGAAAAATTTTTAAAACGCCAGTTTAAGGCAAAAAAAGAAACGTGGGAAGATGAAAAGCACTTTACACAAGCAGCTGCCATTATGGAAAGGATGGGATTAAAACGCAAGGATTATGATCCTGCACTCAGAAAACAATCTTTAATAGAGTATGCAGAAGAAATGCAGGAACAATATGATAATGTTGCTATTGCCGACTGGCTTATGGATGAAGGGACGTCTTTAGACAATCCTGCCGCAATGACTTTTGAACAATATCAGGATGTTATCAATGCTTTGAAAAATATTAAAGCAATCGTTAAACAGGAAAAATATGTAACCTGGTACGGTAAGGAATTGAATTATAAGGAATTCAAGGACGAGGCTATTAGGAATCTTTTGAAACTAAAAACAAAATGGCAATCTGGTATCAATTCCAAAGAAAAGGCTAAGCCAAGTCAGAGATTTTTTAGAAACCTTACAAATACTGATAATTTCTTTGAACGGATGGATGGCTGGAAATATGGATTTTTCAGTAAACATTTTGGCGAAAGCGGACAAATTGTAGCTAATAAAAAAGCTGCATATACAATGGAGTTTGAAGAACGTATTGCTGACGCTACTAAAAAATGGCTGCCGGATAAAAAGGCTGCGGAAGCAGCAGATAAAGAAATTTATTACGAACCATTTAAGGCCTCATTAACAAAACATAATATTATAAAGATGCTATTGTATTTAGGCTCGGAAAGCAGTTCGTATAAATTGTGTTCAGTTGGGCCTAACAGTACTTATGCAACATTTTTCCGAGGCTCTGAGTTGTGGGTTGAAGGTGATCTTGAACAGACGAGAAGCAATTTGCTTGAGGCTTTAGGCAACGTTTTAACAGAAGCTGATATTCGTTACGCGGAGGAAATTTCCGCTGCTTGTAGCGCTCACTGGAATGAACTTTCGGATATGGTAAAAAGAACGACTGGTTTCTCGCCTGAGAGAGTTGATGCTATGCCAGCAGAACTTACTTTGCGTAATGGAGCTAAAGTTGTTTTCCGTGGTGGGTACATTCCGTTAGTAAGATATACTGACGGTGGCAGTCATCCTGCTACGTCGGATGCCGTTCCGGCAACAAGCGATAAGCGTGCTGTAAACAGTATTAGAACACTGCATACAAATACCGGTGGAACCAAAGCACGTGATAGAAGTGTATATCCGTTGGATTTAAGAAAAGGCGCTGAGTACTCTGCAGTTATGGATAATATACATGATCTATGCTATAGAGAACTAGCTACAAGCTATCGTAAAATGTTGAATGATCCTGAAATGTATTCTTTGCTGAAAGAAAAATTAGGTATTGCGAATTTTGAAGCGTTTACAGAATACTTAAAGAAAACGGCACAGCCTTATGACGGTGGTTACGCTTCAATCAGTGAAAGAGATGCAGGGACTTGTTTGAGCTGGATACGCCAAAAGGCAGTCAATGTAGCAATAATGCTTAACTTCAAAACTGCTGTCCAAAACTTGGGAAATCCGTTGTTATACGGTAATGTTGTTGAAGGCTTTGGTTATAAGGACGTAATGGCCGCTTATGGAAATTTGTTTTTGAATATGCAAAATGGGCAAGGCTGGAAAGCTTCCAAAGAACTTGTTTATTCTAAATCATCTTATATGAAAGAGCGTTCTGTATTGCCGGATATTTCATTGCGGGATATGAAAGACGAGAGTAGAAAACTGAATCCAGTTGAGCAGGTTACAGTTGAATTTGGTACAAAAGCATTGGTGTTTACCGATAATTTATCAGCTATTCCTGTTTGGATACAGGCGTATCAAAAGAAAATCAATGTCGGAGTCAGCGAACAGGAAGCCGTGCTATTTGCGGATACTGTTATTAGGCGTACACTTGGCAGCAGCCGTATTACAGATGTTGCACCTATTCAGCGTGGCAGCGCACTCATGAAATTATTTACAACATTCCAGGGCTTTTTCAATACGCAGTTCAATCAATGGCAAAGAGAAGCTGGAATTTTTGGCCGTGAGTGGAGTGCCGGAAGGAAAGTTGAAGCATCTAAGCGAATAGTTGCTTTTGCAGCGGCTAAGTATTTTATGTTTTGCCTGCTGAATTTGGCTTTTGCATTAGAACCGCCTTTTGAAGAAGACGATGATGAATGGACAAAATATGGTAAAGAGCTTTTGCAGTATCCTATGAGTTTGCTAGGACCTGTTGGGCAGGTTGCCAATACTCTTGTTAGCAATATGGTCGGAATGCGAACCTATGGCTATAGGATGACTGCAGTACAAGGTTCTATCGAACAAGCGGAGCGTACAGTAAAGAAAATAAGCAGTGTACAAAAAGGCAATGCTGAACCAGAAGAACTGATTGAGCCTTTAGCTAATCTCGGTGGTCTTATCGCTGGTGTGCCGGCGCAGTTCAATAAATTGTTTTTTAACGCTTATGATATTGTTGTAAATGATATGGAGCCTCAGTGGGGCGATATCTACAGACGCAGACAAAAAAAAGAACGGTAAGAATAAAAAACTGGCAACGATTTCTCAAGGAACGAAATCCCAATGTTGAAAAAGTTGCCAGTTTTTTATTTATCATTACAATTTATTTGACATTAGAAGAAAAATTTATGGGAATGACATTGTTCATATATTTTTCTTATTTCCCAATTAGAAATATTATAGCCATGTAGTCGTTTATTGTGGAAAACCAACATAAATAAAAACCAAAAAAATGGCAAAATGAATCCTAGATAGGCATTATAAGAATAAATACCAGCTATGTATGGTATAAAATATATTGTCGCGATAATTAGTCCGAGAGCAACAAATACATTTTCAATTAATTTTATAATTAGCAAATATAAAGTAAAAGCAATTAAAGTAATAATTCCGCATTTACTCCTAAAATAAGCATATTATTGACTGTTTTTCACAATTATATCACATTTATAAACTATATGGTATAATATAAAAAGTATTTACTATCGTGGAAAGAAGAGCTGTGTATGATTGCAGAATTTAAAAATAAAATATTTTGTTTGCTGTCTAAAAATAAAATATCTATAATTAGTGCATTAGTTATATCGGCTGTTGTAGGTTTATATTATTGTCCTGTTGCTCATAAAATTCTAACAGAAAATACTAATTTCTTTTCATCATTAGGAGCTATAGCAACTGGTATTTCACTTATTTTTGTTGCTGTACAAGTATATTATATAAAGTTAGAAAATGAAACCAGAAATAAACAACTTGCACAGGAAAATGCTTTTGAAATGGCTAAATTATATGCTACTGATATCCTTATGGAATTACATGCTTTTAATTCATATTTACAAAAAATAGGATTCATTGATGAAATTCTATTTTTAAATAACGAAGAAATAATAAGATTTGATAAAAAAGAGATGGATGGTTTATTTGGCGAAGAAAGAAGAGAACGTCTTATTAATGTTTTTCGGAAAAAAGTACAACCTGAAATTTATATAGAAGTTCTTACAATAGGATATAATTTATCTAAAATTGATTTGTATTTAAAGTTTTATGAGTTTAAAAATAAATCAAACGATCTTACAGTAGAATCTATAAATGAATTATGGATTAATGATCTTTACTTTAAAACTGTTTCTATGATGGATAAAGTTTTAAATAAATTGGAATATTTGTGTATGTATTTTAATAATAATCTTGCTGAAAGCGACTATGTATACCCTTCATTACATCAAACATTTTTAGAATATGTAAAAAATCTGTATTTTTTTATAGCTATTAGAAATGATGATCCTGCAAGAAAATATTATACAGAAATTATAAAACTTTATAATAAGTGGTATAATCAAGAGAAAAAGTATAGAAGAGATAATAATTGTTAAAAAAATAAAGAGCGGAAATCCGCTCTTTATTTTTTTTCTTTATTATCATTGTTTTTGCAATTAGTATCTTCGGTTTTATTATTATTTGTATTTTGGAATGAGTTAAACTCAGGTAAAAGTACATTTTTTTTACCTTCTAACAATCCACATGTTCCAGTCCACATATATATCACCTCTATACTATTATATAACTGTTGTTGTTTTTATCTATTATTATACTACTAAAATTATAATAGTTTGTCAATTTAGTTTAGTTATTTAACCTTACTTTAGATTAAGAAAAAATTTTTAAAAAGTTTCCGACAAAATACCCTTTAACAAGAGTTAAAATAGTAATGTAAGGTTATTGGATTTGAGAGCAGAGGCGGTGTTAAAAAATTTAAAAATGTATCCGACAAAACCACTATAAAAATGAGTTAAAATAGTATCATAAAGTTAGTTAGAACTTAATAGAAAGCGCTTACTTCGGTAGGCGCTTTTTTATTTGGAAGGAGGGAAAACTTTGATAGGCAGCAGTGAAAATAGGATTACATACAATGGGAATGGAGTTGCTACAGAGTTTGGATATTCTTTTAAGATATTGGAAAAGACCGATATTAATGTAGTACTTGTTGATCCTGATTTAAAAGAAACTGTTTTAACCAAAGATTATTTCGTTGATATGGAGAAGTCAGTAGTGTTTTATCCTGGCTATTCTCCGGGAGCAGAACCACCAGAGGCAGAACGACCACCAATATTACCTGAAGGGTGGCAGCTTGTTTTATATCGTGAGGTTCCTATAACACAGGAATCTCAGTTGGATACTCATTGGCCATTTAATGTTATCGAAGCGGCATTGGATAAACTAACGATAATTTGCCAACAACTGTGGGACGGTGTAACGAGAGCAATTCGTTTATCAGATTCAGCACCTAAAGATATTTCTACAGTTCTGCCACAACCAATGCCAAATGAGAGTTTTTATTGGGATGAAACCGGTAAAAAACTTATTGCTGGGCCTAATCCTAAATTTGCTATGGAGCAGGCACAGGCGAGTGCAGAATCTGCAAAGAAGTCTGAAACGTCAGCAGCAGAAAGTGCAGAATCTGCAAAAAAAGATGCAGAGAAAGCAGAAGATGCTGCTGACCGTGCAGAAGATATTTTACTACGGTTCGAGAGCGGAACTATAACAAAAGAGTTTACTGCGACAGATGACAGATGGACTGAAAGCAACGGCATGTGGCTTCTTACAATGGCAATGGGTAACAGCAGGCTTATAGGCGTTTACAAGGAAGTCAAGAAGCCTCAGTATGAAATGGTACTGACCGGCGTTTATATGGACGCTGAAAATGTGATTATCGAAGTGCCTGAAAGGTTTGCAGGCATCGTTATACTGGCGTCGCTGACAAAAAAGACTGGTGATAAGGTCTATGTCAAAAACTTTACGGAGGAAGATTTTGCAGAGGTTGGCAGTGATTTCGTACTAACCATATCCGCTGAGGAACACCAGGCAGGAAACAGTCCGGTCATTGTCAGCTTAACACAAATAATTGATGGCGTTAGTTATCCTTACTATGCTAATGCCGGAGTAGATAATAACGGTAACGTTGTTATAAATGTGAGCAAAGCGTTCACAGGGAAAATAATATTAGATGGAGGTTACTTAGAATGAGTGTAGAAAAAATTGTTACTGGAACTTTAGCAGAGAGGGACGCTAAGATCAATGCTAATTTTGAAGCGTTGGATACCGGCAAGCTCGGTAAGACCGAAACTGCAGCTGATAGTAGTAAATTAGGTGGTGTAGCAGCTGCGAGTTATGCAAAGACTGCTGATATGAACAGTGCTATTGAGGCTGCAAAGTCGGCAGTAAAAGATGAGCTGATTGACGGAGCGCCTGATACTTACGATACGTTAAAAGAAATTGCCGATTACATTGCAGAAGATAAAACGGGTGCGGCAGCTATGAATGAAGCTATAGCAGGTAAACTCGGTAAAACTGAAACTGCAGCTGCTGCCGCTAAACTAACAACTTCTGCCGGCAGTACAACACAGCCTGTATATTTTGATGGTGGTGTTCCTAAAGCTTGTACTTATAAACTTAACAAAACAGTACCGGCTAATGCTGTATTTACGGATACTGTATATACACTGCCTACTGCATCTGCTAGTGTTCTAGGCGGCGTAAAAACTGGTTCAAATATCACTAACAGCAGCGGGACAATCAGTATTACTAAAGCTAATGTTGTGGCGGCATTAGGGTATACTCCGCCTACTTCTGCTACTACAGTAACCAAAACTGAATTTACAGCAAGTAGCGCCAACTGGGGAACATTATCAAACGGCTACTATCCATTTACCTTGGCAGCTTCAGGAAAACACTTCCTTGGTATGTATCGTACTAATGGCAGTACCTACAAGAGTGTTATGGTAGACGTAGTTGAAAGTGGCAGTAATATCATAATCCAAAGTACGGAGAAGTTTGCCGGCTTTGTTCTGACGATTTGAGGTGAGGAAAAATGGGACTTGAAGGAATAGTAACAGTTGAAAAAATAAGAGCTGCAATTAACGCATCACTGTCAGGACTGAGTAATTCTAATGCAACGATTACTATAACAAAGAACGATGGAACAACGAGTACTATTACTATTAACAACGTAGCTAATGCGACTACCGCAACTACAGCAACAAAACTCGGGAGCAGCACGGTAGGCAGTGGCGTAAGGGCAATTTATCTTAATGCTGGTACGGCAACTGCGAGTAACAGTACTGTAGGTGACAGCACCACGCCGGTGTACTTAAAAGCTGGCACTATAACAGCTTGTGATGCAAGTATTGGTTCCGGTTGGACTGTTTCAGAAGGGTCGGCAGGTTGGGCGCGAGAAAATTCCACTGGATTTACCATCCAGTGGTGGGTAGGCAATACTGATGCTACATATAGAAGTATTAATTTCCCCAGAAGCTTTTCAACTTTGTATTATGCGAATGTTATAGCAACCAGCAACTGCGAAACATTTGTTACAAGTGTTAGTAATACCAGTATTAGTTTTACCCTATGTAATGGTTACAATGATGATTGCTGGAGTGGTTCACAGCCTTGTAGACTTTATGCTTGTGGCTTGACTTAACTTATACCAAACGCTACATATCTTTGTCCTTGTCCGGGCGCCCCAATGGTAAAACCATTGTTAGAGATAGCTGTTACAGTTACTTGGTTCTTATATAATTGTTCACCTTTATTGTTATTAGTTTGCATTACAACCTGAAACGCTGTTGTAAAAGTACGGGGGAATGTAGTTTGATCGCCCCACTGGATGGTAAATCCAGTGGAATTTTCTATAAGGAGAAATAAAAGTATGACCTATTTAATAAAATTTGACGAAAATGGCAGACGCAGTGATACTTACGTCGCCGAAGAAAAAACACAGGAACAAGTTACAGAACTGCTTGAAAAAGGGTTTGTATTAATTACAGAGGAAGATTATCAATTATTGATCGGCAATGTGGACGGTAAAGAATATATACGCAACGCTGACGGTACTTATAGTGAATATACATCGCCTGAGCCTACATTGGAAGAACTTAAAGCTATCAAGCTGTCAGAGGTAGACGCTTGGACTGAAAGGAAAATCACAGGCGGTTTTATATCTGAATGCACTGGTGAGATAGTAAGATATGATAGCGATAAGGACACGCAGCTTACGATGCAGGGGATTGCGCTGAACGTAAGCACTGAACGATTTAAAAATGAATATCCTGACGGCTGTCCGGTACGGGGGTATAAAGAAGGTGAAACTGTTAAAACAATACAGTATCTTAATGCTTCGCAGGTATATACATGGTGTGCTGACTTATCGTCCCACGTGGGCGCTTGCAAACAACAAGGTTGGAGTAAGCAGGCAGAGGTAGCCGCAGCATTAAGCAAAGAGGATTTGGACGCTATTATATTAAATTAGGCGGTGCGTTGATATGGCAGAAGGAGATACTAGAAGAATTTTTGAACGGTTAGATCAAATGGGTCAGGAGATAACTAAGCTCGTTGTCTTGGGTGAGGCGAAAAATAAACAATGTGATCAACAAGAAAAAACAATTGCCGATCACGAGGAGCGTATAACAAACTTAGAATGTCAAAGCGGTTGCATCCGCGGAAACGTAAGTTTACTGGCTTGGTTGGCGACATTAGCGGTAGCTGTTTATGGTGTAGTTATAAAGTGAATGATCCAAGGGATAAGTGATATTTATGTTTGAGAAAATAAAAAACTTAATAGTGAGTGCCAGAAACAAAGTAGCCTCAATGTCGCCAAAAATAATGGCTGTCATTGTAGGCTATTTTATTGCAGTCGTTTTACTTATACTGACCTATTACGCTGCGTGGATGTATATGTGGTTGTGGTTGGATAAGATTGTTATGTCTGACCTGCTGGCGCTGATAAGAGAGATCACAGGTCCGGCTATGGTTGCATTTGTGACTTTTATAGCTACGAGTTTAGTAGACAAAAACGAGAATGGAGTGCCTGATCCATTTGAAAAGGAGGCAGAGAATAATGGTGACAAAAAGAATCACTTTAGATGAGCTACGGCAGTTAGCAGCAAGGGCTAGAGGTAATATTGATAAGATCTATCTACATTGGTCAGCTGGTAATTATCACCAGTTTTTTAGTGACTATCACCTAAACATTGACAGCGACGGCGCTGTTATAGCGACAACAGATGATTTAACTGAATATAAGGCTCATACATGGCGGCGCAATTCTAGAGCTATTGGGATTGCTTTATCGTGCTGTGTAGATGCTGTAGCCTATGCTGATGGGAATATCGACTTTGGCAACGTGCCACCGACAGAGTTACAGATAGATAGTATGGCGAAAGTTGTAGCTGTACTGTGTGAGGAACTTGGATTGGACATTAATGCCGATACTGTAATGACGCACGCTGAGGCGGCTGATTTAGATGACTACGGACCTGCAACGACTTTTGAAAGATGGGATCTGTGGAAATTACCTGATTTACCGGGCGATGGAGAACTGAAACCAGGCGGTGATGTTATTCGTGGTAAGGCGATCTGGTGGCATCATAATTGGTAAAGATTGTATAAGGAGGTGACTAATATGGAAAAACAGCGTATTTTGATTTGGGCTGGTATTGCTCTTGCGATTTTGGTAGGGTGCATTACTTATTACAATCTGTAAGATAAAACCCAGCCACAGAATTAGCCTGTGCGTTGTTTTATCTCCAAAACACTAGGAAATATAAGTAGGAGTATAGAAAACGGCGCACAGGTTGATTATATTGAAAATAGAACTTAATGATAATGAAATAGAATTTAATTTGAAAGAAGGGCAGAAAGTGAATGAAGAAAAACAAATCAGGTATAGCAAGTATCTTGTTATTAGTTTTGCCCTTATTGCTGTGCTTATCATTTTCTTTAAATTGTTTTGCGGAGGAAGTTCCCGAAACAATAACGATGTCCAGGGAACAGTTCAACGAATTGCAGACGATAATAAACAGACAGGAAAATCTGTTGATAGGGCTATCGAACACGTTGGAACTGCAGCAGATGAACTCGAACGAGCTGAAGAAGCTAATCGAAGAGCAGCGTTTATCTTATCAGAAGATAAGGAGCGAGCTAATGCTTGCGCAGGAATCATTGTCGAACTCCAAAAAAACAATAGCAGAGCAAAACAAATCCTTACAGACGTTGAGCTCTCAAATAAAACAAGAAAAGTCCAGAAGTGAATTAAAGCAGAGACAGAAGGCCTTTTGGGGATTTGCAGGAGGGGTATTAGTAGGAGCTATAGCAGCGAGCAGGTGATTATATGGATACTTGCCGTTTGCAGGCAAGAGATTGGCTTTCGCAGTCCACACGAAAGGAATTTGAAGCAATCATTTCAGAAGCCAAACTAACGCCGCGGCAAATAGAAATTATAGAACTCAAGTTTATTCACGATCTTAAAAACTATCAAATAGCAATGAAAATAGATACGTCAGTGCAACCGGTCGAAAGAGATCTGCAGCAGGCGTATAATTCAGTTAAGAGAGCATTAAAGGCAGTCACATAATAGTTGTGGCTGCCTTATTTTTTATGCCCATATTAGGGAATTATGAGGGAATGTTTACGGATTATAAGAGCTGATTTAGGCGACAATATAAGTAAGAAACGGAGGCGATAACAATGTATGTAAATCCTTATGCTCCTGTTAATCCAGCAATGATGGGAGTAACTCAGCAACGTTTAAATAATTATCAAGCTCAAATGCCGCAGATACCGGCATATCAGCAACAGCAGTTTGTTCCACAACCGCCTATGCCCCTGATGATGAAAGGGCGTACAGTTGCAAGTTTAGATGAAGTAAAGGCTGCCCAAATTGATTTAGATGGAAGCCTGACATATTTCCCTTGTCCGGCCGATAATTGTATTTACGCAAAAGCTATTGATATGAATGGTATGCCGGTTATCCAAACTTATAAACTTTCGTTTGAAAAAGAGGCTATACCTAAACGTTATGCTGATGCAGAAGTAGTAGAGGCCCTGCAGCAAAAAGTAAGCTCATTAGAGCGTTATATGAATATGAAAGGGGAGAATATAAATGCAAATGAATCCGTTCACAATGATGCAAATATTCAATCAGCTTCGCAGCAACCCAAACCCGATGGAAGCAATGCAGAAAATGCTGGGGAACAATCCCCTGTTTGGGCGCGCAATGGAAATGGCGCAAGGTAAGTCTCCAGAACAGTTAAAAGAAACTGTTATGAATCTCGCCCAGCAACGTGGTATTGATCCTCAACAGGCTCAACAGCTTTTATCGCAATTTGGTATTAAAATCTGACCGGTGGCCACCAAAGGATTTTAAACAATAAATCTAAAGGAGATGTTCTATATGACTATGGAAGGTACTGGCGTAATGCCTGTATACGATTTGAATAATCGTACCGCAGCAGCAGACGGCGCAGGTTTTGGCGGCGGCTGGATGTGGGTAGTAATGTTATTCTTCCTGCTTGCCTGGGGCGGCGGTGGATTCGGTGGATTCGGAGGCGGCGCTAATGGTGCTGTAAATACTTTGACTAATGAATTTCTCTATACCAATCTGAATAATACTTTAAATCAAGGTTTTACTCAAGTAGCAAACCAGAGCTTTGGCATTCAAAAAGACCTGTGTCAAGGTTTTAGCGGTGTACAATCTGCTATTGCTGAAAGCCGTTTTGCCGCTCAGCAATGCTGCTGCGAAACCAATCGTAACATTGATGCGGTTCGTGCAGAAAATTACAAGAACACTTGTGAGATCACGACTGCAATTCATGCAGAAGGTGAAGCAACTCGTGCTTTGATTACTGCTAACGTAATGCAGGAATTGCGCGATCAGCTTCAAGCTGCTCAACTGCAACTTGGTAACGTTGCTCAAACTACCAACATTATCAACGCAGTACGCCCGTTCCCGCAACCGGCTTATATCACTTGTAGCCCTTATACGGCTATGAATGGCTATGGCTGCAACGGCTGTGGTAACTGCTAATATCCGCTGAATGCGTGACTAAGAAACAGGGGAGCTGTCACGCTTCCCTGTTTTAATTTAAGGAGATGAATTATAAATGGCAACTTGTAATTGCAGAACTATGTTGACCACGGCTGTAGCAGTAAGCGGCAGTAATTTGGTGTTGACCATTCCTGCCGGCACTTATGAAAACTGCGTTAGATATTGTATTAGGATAGCGCAGGATATTCCTTCTACTGCTACAAATCTTATGCCAGTAGTTATTAAAATCGGTACTGGTGCTACTTTGTATAATGTAAATCGTAAATGCGGACATCATTTATATGCAAATCAGGTAAGAACGCGCCGTAATTATTCTTTGCTGGTAGCTGCTGACAGTGCAACCTTTGTTCTTGAATGCGGCTATATTGCTGCCTGCAACTGTGGTACTGTAACCGGACTGCCTGTAGCAACAGCAGAACCTGCAGATGATAACACTGAAGTTCAGACCGTAAAAAACACTAAGGCGGTGAGCAAGGATGCATAAGTACGAAGATTATATTGATATCGTTGACGGCGATGAAATGAAAGAAGATGAAATAGATTGTATCGTCTGTGGAGCTTTGGAAAAACTTAAAGCACACGATGAAGATGATTATGAAGCTGCAATGATGAAAATTCATTGCGTAGCTCATGGACCGCACTTCGATGAGCATCTTGCTAAAAAAGCCGTTTCGGAAATGAAGAATGTTGACGGCACTACCGGCGAGCATTGGACAGTAGAAGAAACGACCCGTGTCATGGATCAGAACGGTGTACATGCCAATAAGTACGACTGGTATTATTTAATGAATATGCTGCATAGCGATTATTCTCACCTATGGGGAGAAGATGTTGCTCAGTACGTTAAATTTGCCAAAGCGTATATCAATGATCCTGATGCCGGAGCAGGTAAAGTTTTTTATCTGTGGAGAGCTGGAAAACATCACTACCAATAAATATTGTATAAAATAACCTCCCCAATTATGAGGAGGTTATTTTACATTCGTCAAAAATTCGTCAAAAATAAGTTGCAAAAAGGTGTCAAAACCTATTTTAAATTGTGTCGTTAATATGTCATAAACGGCATAATGGCGACATTCTTCTGGAATTGGCTATAATTGTTTCATTAAATAGCACTTTATGATATAATAAAACGTGCTATGAGCGCAAGCTAAATTTTGCACAAATGGAGGAAAACTGTGATTATTTTCGTTGTCAACTGCGGTAGCTCCTCAATTAAATATCAGCTTCTTAATATGAACGGCGAGCAGGTGCTGGCCAAAGGTCTGATCGAACGGATCGGTATGGAAGGTTCTGTTCTCAAACACACGCCTACGGGCAAATACACAGTAGATATCAGCGCCGAGATACCTGACCATTCCGTTGGCATCCAGATGGCGCTGGATGCTCTGACTAATGAAGAATATGGCGTTATTGACAGTATGGATGAAATCGATGCTGTTGGCCACCGTGTAGTGCACGGCGGCGAACGCTTTACCGATTCGGTACTGATCAGCGATGATGTTTTGAACGGGATCGAGGCCTGCGCTGAGATTGCGCCGCTGCACAATCCGCCGAACCTGTATGGTATCAAAGCCTGTATGCGCCTGATGTATAATACTCCTCAGGTAGCTGTTTTTGATACGGCGTTCCATCAGACTATGCCAAAAGTTGCCTATTTGTATGGCCTGCCTTACGAAATGTATGTCAAATACGGACTGCGCCGCTATGGCTTCCATGGAACTTCCCATAAATATGTAGCCCAGCAGGCGGCCGAAATGATGGGCGAGCATATGAGCGACCTGCGTTTTATTACCTGTCATTTGGGTAATGGCGCCAGCATTGCTGCGATCAAATATGGTAAATCCATCGATACCAGCATGGGGTACACACCGTTGGAAGGACTTGTCATGGGTACACGTTCCGGCGAGATCGACCCTGCTATCATTCCTTTTTTGATGGAAAAAGAAAATATGAATGCACAGCAGATCGACGATTATCTGAACCGTCGCAGCGGTATTTTAGGTATCTCAGGGCTATCCAGTGATTTCCGTGATCTGGAAAGTGCCGCTAACCGCGGTGATGAACGCAGTCAGCTTGCTATAGACATTTTCGCTTATAAGGTCAAAAAATATATTGGCGGCTATGTTGCTGCCATGGGTGGCGTTGATGCCATCATCTTTACAGCAGGTCTGGGTGAAAACTCTCCGTTTATGCGTGATAAGATCTGTAATGGTCTGGAATATCTTGGTACGCGTATTGATCCGGAACTTAACAAGCTGCGCGGTAAACAGATGGAAATCAGTATCAAAAGGGCGCGGGTCAAGATCTTTGTGATTCCCACGAATGAAGAACTGGTCATTGCCCGTGATACACTGAATATCTGCCGCCGCATCATTAAATTATAATAAAAGTTACGCTTTTTTCTTGACAAAGATTTAGAGCATAGCTATAATTGATACGATTGGTGAAATATGATAAAGATAAATGTCGCAGAAATCAAGAAAAGACTGGTCGGTAAAAAAGACTTTTCCTATGAACTGAAACCAGCAGAATTGAACATTACCGAAGCGGATCTTCCGCTGACAGGAACGGTGACCGTAAAAGGCACGATATCCAATGTCGGTGATGTTTTGCTTTTGGAAGCTATGGTTGAAGCCATGGTCAACAGGACCTGCGGACGCTGCCTTAAAGCCTTTACAGGTAAGAGTACGGCTGAAGTATTGGAAAAATTCTATCCGGCAAGTGCTGAGAATATCGAAAATGATGCTTTTATTTATGAATCTGATATCGTCGATCTGACGGAACCGATTCGTGAAAGTCTCCTGCTGGCAGAGCCCCTTCAAGCTTTGTGCAGGATCGATTGTCAGGGCTTGTGTCCGGTCTGCGGCGCCGATAGAAATAAAGGCGACTGCGGCTGTGATACTACCACAGTCGATCCCAGGTTGGCGGCATTAAAGCAATTCATCAAAAATTAAATTCACATTCATTAGCTTGAGGAGGTGTATCAAAGATGGCAGTACCAAAGAGAAAAATGTCCAAAGCTCGCCGCGATTCCCGTCGCGCGAACTGGAAACTTACAGTTCCTGGCTTAGTCGAATGTCCGCAATGTCATGAGATGAAAATGCCGCATCGCGTTTGTCCCGAATGTGGTTATTACAACGGCAAACAAGTTATCGTTAAAGAACAATAATCTTGCAGCTTTAAATCCCCATACCTTAACGGTACGGGGATTTTTGCTTTTTATTGGCTGGTACTAAAGTGATACAGGCAGAGTAAAAAAGCTGTTTGAAAACCGTCGGGCATTTGATTGTGACTAACTTGTGAATTATTAGGAAAATTAAGCATGGAATTAAAATTTTTACTTGCTTTTTTTATTGTGAGCTTTTATAATACCTCTAGATATTAATAGTTGGTACTAAAGTCGGGTGATAAAATGAATTCTTCCAAAAAAATAATACGGCAGGAAAATCTGTCCAAGATGTTGGAACGCAATCCATTTTTGACAGACGAGCAGCTTGCTAAAGCACTTGAAGTCAGTATCCAGACAATCCGTTTGGATCGCCTGCGAATGAATATTCCGGAAGTACGTGAACGTACACGTCAGATGGCCGAAAATGCGCAGACAAAATTGAAAGCCATCGACAAAAAAGATATTGTCGGCGATCTTATTGATCTGGAATTGAATAAGATCGGTATTTCGATGCTGAAAATAACGCCGGAAATGGTGCTGGAAAAAACAGGCGTCGCACGCGGTTACTATATGTTTGCGATGGCCAATACCCTGGCTCTGGCTGTAGTCGATGCAGATGCGGCCTTGACAGGGGTGGGTAATGTTAAGTATAAAGTACCGGTCTATGCCGGTGCAACCTTAGTCGCTAAGGCGGAGGTGATCCGCCGTGAGCATGATAAATATGTTATCTGGGTCAAAGTTCGCAACAATAACGAAGAAGTGTTTCGTGCTAAATTCATTATTGTATCACTGCCCAACGAAAGGATCGAGAAATAGTGAAAATTGCGGTTGATGTGATGGGAACTGACTATGGACCTCAAGAACTGGTTTTGGGAGCTGTCCAGGCTGTCAGAGCGTATGACTGTGAAGTCGTTCTCGTAGGCGACTCCGAAATTATAAAAAAACTGCTGGAGGAATATAATGCTGCTGATGAACGAAAAATCACAGTACATCATTCCAGAGAAGTTATTAATATGGATGAACATCCAGGTATAGCAGTAAAAACTAAAAAAGATGCGTCTATCGTCGTTGCTACGAAGCTGCTGCGTGATAAAGAGTGTGATGCGCTGGTATCGTCCGGAAGCACAGGGGCGGCAGTAGCCGCAGCATTGTTTGGACTGGGACGCATCAGGGGCATCGAACGTCCGGCTATCGCGACTCCTATCCCAAGTCTTACCGGGACGACAGTAGTTTTAGACAGCGGTGCTAAAGTCGACGCCAAACCCGAACATATGGTGCAAAGTGCTATCATGGGCAGCGTTTATGCTGAGTTGATGCTGAAAATAAAAAATCCGCGCGTCGGGCTTTTGAATATCGGTGAAGAAGAAACAAAAGGTAACGAGCAGGCTCTTGCTACTTATCCTCTGCTCAAGGCTGAAGAACATATCAACTTTGTCGGTAATGTAGAAGGCCGTGACATTAACAAAGGCACTGTTGACGTAGTCGTCTGCGACGGGTTTGTCGGCAATGTAGTCCTGAAGTTTGCAGAAGGTCTTGCAAGTGCTATAATGAAGTTAATGAAAGAAGCTATTTTGAATGGCGGTTTTCTGGCCAAGCTGGGCGGACTTTTGATCAAACCGGCTATGAAGGGGCTTGCCAAGCGGCTTGATCCGGCTGAATACGGCGGTGCGCTGCTTTTGGGTGTCAAGGCACCTTTTATTATCTGCCATGGCAGCAGTAAAGCAAAGGCTATCAAAAATGCAATCGGCGTGGCTATAGATTTTGCTGAGCGTGATGTAGTTGAACATATTGCCGGCAATATCGTGAAATCAAGAAAAGGAAACGAGGAAATATAAATGGAAAAAGCAGTTGGTATTTTAGGTCTGGGTTGCTATGTGCCTGAAAAGGTGCTGACCAACCATGATCTTGAAAAAATAGTAGAAACCAGCGATGAGTGGATCGTTGAACGTACAGGCATTAAAAACAGGCATATTGCCGCTGAAGGCGAAGCTACATCCGATATGTCCGTTATTGCGGCAGAACGTGCTTTGGCTGACGCAGGCGTAAGCCCTGAAGAAATCGAACTGGTCATCGTGGCAACTGCTTCTGCTGACCATGCTTTTCCCTCTACCGCTTGTCTGGTACAGGACCGTATCGGCGCTAAAAACGCAGCCGCATTCGATCTGTCCGCAGGCTGCTCCGGCTTTGTTTACAGTCTGGGCGTAGCAAGCCAGATGGTAAAATCCGGTTTGTACAAAAAAGCGCTCATCATCGGTGCTGAAACTTTAAGCCGCATTATGAACTGGGAAGACCGCAATACCTGCGTTCTTTTTGGTGACGGTGCAGGAGCGGCGGTCATTGGTGAAGTCGAGGATGGTCTTGGTGTTTTGGGTATCGATCTCGGCAGCGACGGCAGCGGCGGCAAATATCTGTTCCAGCCGGCTGGAGGCAGCCGCAGACCGGCTTCTCACGAAACAGTAGATGCAAGGGAGCATTTTATCCATATGAACGGCAATGAAGTATTTAAATTTGCAATCCAGATCATGGGCAAAACGGCTAAACGAGCTTTAGCTAAAGCAGGTCTTGAACCGGCTGATGTCGATCTTCTGGTTCCGCATCAGGCTAATATCCGCATTATTAACAGTGCTGCTAAACGTTTGAAAATGCCAATGGAAAAAGTTTGGGTAAATGTCGATAAATACGGCAATACTTCCGCTGCTTCCATTCCCATTGCCCTGTGCGAGGCGCAGGAGCAGGGCGTACTTAAAAAAGGCGGTACAGTACTGTTGGTTGGTTTCGGTGCTGGCCTCACATGGTCTTCCATTGTGCTTAAATGGAGTAAATAAACCTGCAAGAACAATTGAGCAAAAGACGAAAGAGAGGTTTTCCCAATGAGCAAAATTGCATTTGTATTCCCGGGACAAGGTTCCCAAACTGTAGGTATGTGTAAAGATCTTTATGATAACTATACTTGCGCTCGCAAGGTTTTTGAAGCTGCTGACGAAGCTTTGGGTTTCTCCATCAGCGATATGTGTTTTAATGGTCCGGAAGATCAGCTGCGTCTGACCTTTAATACTCAACCGGCTATCCTGACTGCCAGCGTAGCCTGTGCTGAGGTGCTGAAAGAAAACGGACTGAGCTGCGAAGTTGCTGCTGGCCATAGCCTGGGTGAATATTCTGCTTTGGTTTTGGCAGGTGCTTTGGACTTTGCTGATGCTGTCCGTATCGTTCGTAAACGTGGCCAGTTCATGCAGGAAGCTGTTCCTGTTGGCGAAGGCAGCATGGCCGCTGTCTTAGGTCTTGAAAGCGATAAAATCATTGATATCTGCCGTACTGTTGAAGCTGAATGCGGTGAAGCTGTACAGGCAGTAAACTTCAACTGCCCTGGCCAGGTCGTTATTGCAGGTTCTGTAGGCGCAGTGGATAAAGCTTTGGCGGCGTTGAAAGAAGCCGGCGCCAAACGCGCTGTTCTTCTTCCCGTAAGCGCACCTTTCCACAGCACTCTTATGCAGCCGGCTTCCAAACGTCTGGCTGAAGTTTTTGAAACTATTACCTTCCACGACGCTAAGATTCCTGTCGTCGCTAATGTAACTGCAACTGAAGTTACCAAAGGAGAAGAAATCAAAGAATCTCTGATCCGTCAGGCTGCTATGCCTGTACTTTGGGAAACCTCTGTCAACCATATGATCGCAGGCGGCGTCGATACTTTTGTCGAAGTCGGCCCAGGCAAGGTCCTGTCCGGTTTTACTAAAAAAATTGCCAAGGGTATGGCTGCTTTGAACGTCGAAGATGAAGCAAGCCTTGAAAAAACACTTGCTTATTTTAAGGAGGTTCGTTAAAATGCAGTTAGAAGGTAAAATCGCACTGGTTACAGGTGCTTCCCGCGGTATCGGTAAAGCTATCGCAGTGGCGCTGGCTGCTGCAGGAGCTGATGTCGCTGTCAATTATGCCGGTAACAAAGCTGCTGCTGAAGCAGTGGCTGCTGAAATCGAAGCTATGGGACGCAAAGTTCTGCTGCTCCAGGGTGACGTTGCTCAGTTTGAAGTCTGCACTGAAATGATCGATGCCGTTATCAAAGAATTCGGCCGTATCGATATTTTAGTCAATAATGCAGGCATCACTCGTGACAATCTACTGATGCGTATGAAGGAAGAAGATTGGGACGCAGTGCTGAACACTAACCTCAAAGGTGTTTTCAACTGTACTAAAGCAGCTGTCAAATACATGATGAAACAAAGAGCGGGCCGTATCGTCAACATCACCTCTGTCGTAGGTGTAATGGGCAATGCCGGTCAGGCCAACTATGCTGCAGCAAAAGCAGGCTGCATCGGTTTCACCAAATCTGTAGCTAAAGAAGTTGCAGCCCGTGGCATCACTGTTAACGGTGTTGCACCTGGTTTTATCAAAACTGATATGACCAGCGTTTTACCAGAAAAAGTAGTAGCCGATATGGAAGCCGGTATCCCGCTGGCGCGTCTTGGCGAACCTGAAGATATTGCCAAGGCAGTATTGTTCCTTGTAAGTGACGATGCTGCTTACATAACCGGTCAGACTTTACATGTTGACGGTGGTATGGTAATGTAATTATGCAATTCTTAAAAAAAGACCTTTGGAAGGAGGTGAATCGTAAATGAGCACTTTCGAAAAAGTAAGAGACATTACTGTCGAGCAATTGAGCGTTGACGCTGATGAAGTAAAGATGGAATCATCCTTCATCGATGATCTGGGCGCTGACTCCCTCGACATCGTTGAATTAATCATGGCTTTCGAAGAGGAATTTGAAGTTGAAATCCCTGACGAAAAAGCTGAAAAAATCCGCACCGTGGCTGATGCAGTCAAAATGTTGGATGAAGAAAAATAATCTTTTAGCAGCTCAAGGGAAAGCTCTTAGGAGCTTTCCCTGACAGTTGCAGTAGTCCTGAAATGGGGGATATTTGTTGAAACTACCAGTACTTAAAATAGGTGATTTGACAGCCGAAGTACCGATCATACAAGGCGGAATGGCTATCAGACTGTCTACCGCGCGTTTGGCGGCAGCCGTTGCGCAGGAAGGCGGAATAGGACTCATCGCAGCGTCCGGCATGGCGTTTGACGAGCTGCGTAAAGAGATCCGGCTGGCCAGAAAGCTTACCGGCGGGAAAGGCATCATCGGCATCAATGCCATGGTTGCGGCCCGCGAATTTCTTGGGCTAATTACCACTGCTGCCGAAGAAAAAATTGACCTGATCGTTGCCGGTGCCGGTTTTTCAAGAGATATTTTCGCCGTGGGGCGTGAACATAACGTAGCCGTAGTGCCCATCGTTTCCTCTGTCAAACTAGCTAAAATATCTGAAAAGCTCGGTGCAGCCGCTATTGTAGTGGAAGGAACCGAGGCGGGAGGACATCTTGGGACTCAACAGTCCATCAAAGATATTCTGCCTGACATTGTCAAGGCGGTCAATATTCCGGTTATCGCCGCTGGCGGAGCTACTGACGGTGCAGCTGTAGCGGAGCTTCTTAAATTAGGGGCAAGCGGTGTGCAGATGGGCAGTCGTTTTGCCGCCAGCGAAGAATCCAACGGTGCTCCGGCGCTGAAAGAATTATATCTCAAAATGACCAAAGAGGACGTTGTACAGATCGACAGTCCCGTTGGCTATAAAGGCAGGGCGATCCTTAATCCTTTTGCCAAACAGGTTCTGGAAGGTACGCAGCCGCGTCCCCGCACCTGTGATAACTGCCTTAAACAATGCTCCCGCAGCTTCTGCATCATCCGCGCGCTCACCAGAGCTCAGCAGGGCGATGTTGAAACCGGCCTTGTTTTTACAGGTGCCAATATGTGGAAGATCAAAGAAATTTTACCCGTGAAAGAAATTTTCAGAAGACTGAAAGAAGAAATAGCAAAAATTTAATTTGAGGTGATTTATTTTGAAAAGACGAGTCGTTATTACCGGTGTTGGCCCGATTACTCCAATCGGCATCGGCAAAGATGAATTTTGGGGCAATCTGATCGCTGGTAAATCCGGTATCGGTCTCATTACCCAGTTTGATGCTTCTGATCCTGGCTTCACCACTAAAATTGCAGGCGAAGTTAAAGATTTTGATTTCGCTAACTATGGCGATAAAAAAGAAGGCAAACGTATGGATCGTGTGACCCAGTTTGCTGTAGCGGCTGCTAAACTGGCAGTGGAAGATGCTGAACTCGATCTGGAAAAAATTGATCCCGTTCGTGCCGGCGTTTGCGTTGGCAGCGGCATTGGCGGCATCCATACCTTCCTCGAGCAGTCTTTAAAATATGGCGAAAAAGGTCCAGGCAAAATCAGTCCGTTCTTCATTCCGATGGAGATCCCGAATATGCCTGCCGGCCAGATTTCTATTGCTTTAGGCTTTAAAGGCCCTAATACCGCTATCATCACAGCTTGTGCTACCGGCACTAACTGTATCGGCGACGCTCTGCGCACTATTCAATATGGCGATGCCGATATTATGATCGCAGGCGGCACAGAAGCTGCTGTTTCTCCTGTTGCTATAGCAGGCTTCGGTAACATGAAAGCTCTTTCCACCAACAACGAACATCCTGAAAAGGCCTCCTGTCCGTTCGATAAAAAACGCGACGGTTTTGTTATGGGTGAAGGTGCCGGCGTAGTAGTTATGGAAGAGCTGGAACATGCTTTGGCACGTGGAGCTCATATCTATGCTGAAGTAGTAGGCTTTGGCATGAATGCCGACGCTTATCACATCACTGCTCCTGATCCGAGCGGTGAAATGCCTGCCCTGTGCATGCAGCAGGCTATCGACGATGCTGGTATGAAACCGGAAGACGTTGATTACATCAACGCTCATGGTACTTCTACCCATCGTAATGATTTGAATGAGACTTTAGCTGCCAAAAAGGTTTTTGGCGATCATGCTTATAAAATGACTATCAGCTCCAACAAATCCATGACAGGACATTTGCTGGGCGCTGCAGGCGGCGTAGAAGCAATTGCTACCGTCATGACCATTGAGAATGGTATTATCCCTCCGACGATCAACTATGAAGACCCTGATTTAGAAGAAGGTCTGGACCTCGACTATGTTCCTAACGTAGCCCGTAAAGCAGAAGTAAGAGCGGCTCTGTCCAATAACTTCGGCTTTGGCGGCCATAATGCCACCATTCTCTTCAAAAAATATCAAGCTTAATTGAGAATAGAGTGATTTAAATGCAAGACACGCGCAAAGAGCAGCTGCTGAAGTTCTGTCAAAGCCTTGGCATCGAAATGCACAAGCTGGAACTTCTAAACAGCGCTCTGACGCATACATCATACGCTCACGAATCTAAAGAATTACCGCGTCCGGAACATAACGAACGCGTAGAATTTTTAGGCGACTCCGTGCTCAGCGTTATCGTCAGTACATATATGTACTGCACTTTCCCCAACCTTAACGAAGGAGAACTTACCAAGCTCAGGGCCCATATCGTCTGCGAAGCATCTCTGGCTGAATATGCCCGTAAAATAAATCTTGGTGATTACCTGCTTTTAGGAAAGGGAGAAGGTTTGTCAGGAGGACGCGAACGCGCTTCTATCCTGGCCGACGCTTTTGAATCTGTACTTGGGGCTTATTATTTAGACCAGGGTATGGAAGCAGCCCGTGTATTTTTACTAGGGTTAATGAAAGCCGAGCTGGATTTTATCTGTACGCACGGCATTTGCAGTGATTTTAAAACAAGGCTGCAGGAAGTTGCGCAGCAGGATGGCGATGTTGATATCGTCTACGAGCTGATCGGTTCCAAAGGTCCTGAACACAACAAACATTTTGCCACCATTGTTTCCGTTAACGGTAAACATATCGGTTCAGGCGAAGGCAGGACGAAAAAGGAAGCGGAACAGCAGGCTGCTAAAAGCGCTCTTGAAAAAATGGGCGCGCCTTTGACAGGCTTTCCTAAATAAAATAAACCCTTGCCGGTTTACCGGCAAGGGTTTTCTTTGTCTGCTGTTCAGCTCAGTGTGAAGGTCCATACAGGTTCAGCAGAACTACGCCGCTGACGACCAAAGCCATACCGACGGCGCCGATGGCGTTGATGCTTTCGTGAAAGACCAGCATTGAAATGATGGCTGCGGCAACGACACCGATACCTGCCCAGGTTGCATACGCAATGTTCAAATCAATAAACTGCAGTGAACGGGACAGAAAATAAAAAGCGCCTGTGTAAGCTGCAACTACTACCAGCGAAGGTGACAGCTTAGTAAAGCCCAGTGTGTATTTCAAAAATGTTGTGCCCAGTAATTCCAAAACAATAGCTAAACCTAAATATACAAATCCCATGATATCCTCCTAATCATCTATGGCGTCACGTAAAGCCTTCATCCAGGCAAAGCCGCCTTCCAGCAGTGCGTTGCGCTGGGCGTCAGTCATATTACGCAGCGCCCGTTCTTCAAAATCATCCATTTTTTGTAAAAGCCCGTCGGCATAAGCAGCACCCTGACTGGTAAAAACCAACAGCTTGACGCGTTTATCAGTAGGGCTGATTATTTTTTCGACGAAGCCTTTGTCTTCCAATCCGGACAGAATACTGTTGACCGTCTGTTTGGGCAGCATCAGTTTTTCGCAGATCAGATGCTGGGTACAGTCATTTGGAAATTCCTTCAGCAAATACAGGGTCAGTAGTAAATTGTTATTGAGTCCGTGTGATTTGGCCCAGCGTTCATAGACGGCGTTTGTGCCGAACCAAAGGTCGTAGTAGCCGTGGCGTATCCGTTGCAGCTCTTTATGCATAAGCGCCCTCCTTTTTTAATAAAGTCCGAAATCGGACTAATTGAATTATAACAACATTTTCTAAAAAAGGCAAGTAAAATTTTGTGAATGACACCAGGGCGGATGGCTGGCATTGACCGGGAGCGGTGATACGGGTATAATGCAATTATCAAGCATGTTGATAAAAATGCAGGCGCACTAATAAGCCGCATTATAATAAACGTTTAATGCAAGGAGGCAGGGCAGTGGCAATCATACCTGTGTTTATACCGCATGCGGGCTGTCCGCACCAGTGCGTGTTCTGTAATCAAAAAACTATCAGCGGTCAGCAGACTGCGTCGTCGAGAGACGTAGAGCAGCAGCTCGAACGCTATCTGCAATGGATCAAACCGGGCCCTTCCAACGAAGCGGCTTTTTACGGCGGCTCGTTTACAGGTTTGCCGGCCGACTTGCAGACAGAACTTTTCCGACCTGTAGATAAACTTTTGGCAGAAGGTGTTATTGGCAGTGTTCGCTTATCTACCCGACCAGATTATATTGATGCCGCCCGGTTAGAGCTGCTGCAGGCACACGGCGTAAAAACGGTAGAACTGGGTGTGCAGTCGCTGGACGATAATGTTCTGGCAGCGGCAGAGCGGGGGCATCAGGCTACCGATGTTTATAAGGCTGTTTCTTTGCTGAAACAGTATGGCTTTGAGATCGGTCTGCAGTTAATGGTAGGTATGCCTGGTCAAAGCTTTGACAGCGTCAAAGCTACGGTTGAGCAGGTGCTCAGGCTCGATCCTTCTTTTGCCCGTATTTATCCCTTGCTGGTAATAAAAGGCACGCCGCTTGAGCATATTTACGAACGTGGTGAATTTGAGCCTCTGACACTGGAAGCAGCAGTTGAGCAAAGTGCTTATGTATACAGCAAATTAACCCTGGCGGGGATCAAAGTCATTCGTGTTGGCTTGCAGGCCGATGAAGAGTTGTGCAGTGAAGGTAATATTGTTGCTGGACCGTTCCACCCATCTTTTGGTGAACTTGT
>OGII01000014.1_pt1 | contig 173779 bp, 145 predicted proteins | sample 1571701 | NCBI WGS metagenome assembly OGII01 (sample SAMEA2581950, study PRJEB24529) | metagenome | biome: Human gut stool | place: China | collected 2011
GTTCTGTACAGGCACCTTTATATTCAGAGAAAATGCCATCGCCCACCGTAAAGACTGCTGCAAATATCTGAGTCAAAAACTCGACTGCACCATTCCCTGCCTATAGATCCCTTGTCATTTCCTCATCCAGATCATGAAAGACAATATCTAAAATACTGATGTATTCCTGATAGCAGGGCGTGTCTGCCAGATCTTTTACCACATCTGCGACCGCGTGATAATACCAGTACTGTTCTTTTTCGTCTTTCATATTAAACTTCTGCCAGATAGCGCGCCCATCCCGTTTAAAATCACGCAGACTCGCCCGCATATTGGATAACTTGTCCGCCAGCATGATACATTTGACCGATCGGCTGGCATCCTTTGTCTTTTCCAACTGCTCCTGCTTGCGGATCTTCCAGGTCTCACTCTTGGGTCTGTCCTCGCGCTTATTCTCCGATTCATGTGCCACATAAAAAGCGATCTTCTGTCCAAATTCTGCCTCGATCTCCTCGATCGTGATCGGTGTATCCTCCACGACATCGTGCAGTGCCGCCGCCGCGATCACTTCATTGTCATTTGTCATGGATGCCACCAGCATCATGGTCTCCATAGGATGTGCGATGTAGGGCACCAGACTGCCCTTACGCACGGCGCCCTTATGTGCCTCGGCTGCATACTGGATTGCCCGCTCTATAACAGAAAAGGGTCTGGCTGTCTCATCCTGGGGCAGATAGTCCGGGAACTCCCCCGTGATCCCCGCTAAGATCAAGCCCGCCGTCCGCATCTCCTGTTCTTCCGGCAGACGTTTTTCCTCTTGCATCTCCTCCATGTCATAGTACCAGCACTCCGGTTCCTCCTCCATATTGCCGAACTGAGAAAATCCGCCAAAAAGCGGACAGGAAGTACAATAACAATACGCCCCCACCATGACAGTCTGCAAAGCACGGCAATAATACTGTCCGTCACTCCCCCGTTCTGCCACATGGCTCGTCAAAACATAATGCAGATTTGAATTTTTTTCCATGGTATCGCCTTTCTTTTTTCGCATCCTCTACCACACATACATCTATACTAAAATTTGCCCATCCATCATTTCTTCCATACATTCCAGATTTTCTTCGGAGTGTTCCAATTCCCTGGAATAGCGGTAAGCGATCTCTGCCATATCTTTTATCGTTATGGTCTTGTCCTGTTCCAGCCATTTTGCCAGCCACAATTCACGGATCAGATAGGCATTGACGACTGCCTCCTGCGCCAGCGCATAGACATACTCATCATAAACGGCTCCGCAAAAATAGGCAAAAATGAAATAAACGACGATCTGCTCCATCTTGACAAAAAGATCCGGCTGGCTGGTCTCAAATTCCTGCTGCAGATGCGTATAGGTCTCTTGATCGGTCTCATATAAAAGATGCTCTGCCGCCAGCAAACGTTCCCGCCACATATAGGAAAGCGGCTCCAGGGCATAGAGATTGCGGAACAGAACATGCATATCTTCTAAGGAAGCAAAGGCTCTCACACCCTCTTTAGCATCCTCTGCCGCCTTGGCGTCCAAAAGACAGGCTTCCCATCTGCCCTCATCCAAGGCTTCCTGCATGGCATTTACCTTTCTAAGCATGGTGTGACAACGAATGGCAAAAGGAATCCGACGATCCTGCATAATGGCGATCATAGACTCGCGCATTACAACTAATTTTTCATATAAAATTCCATGAAATTCTTCATAAGGCTCCTCTATCTCATCATCTTCCCAAGTCTCCCAGGAAAGCGGCTGAGTGGTCGCTAAAAGCTGCTCCGCCACTGCCGGACAGGAAATAGCAAGCGAATATTCCCTGACATTTTCAAATTCCTCGGTATGTCTGGGATAGGATGTGCAGGTCAAACAAAGGCTGTCCTCGCCCAAGTGACAATACATATCACACAGACCGTCCTGGCGCAAGAAGGCACAGCGTGCGTCCGCATCCTGTCTGAATACTTTTTCCTCCCAATCGATCCGTGCGCGCAAGGTCTCCCCATAAGCACTTGTCTCCTTTTGATAGCCCTCTAAAGCCTCATCATCGATCTCGATCAACCAGCCTGCACAACAGGTTTGGGGGCAATCTCCGGCAATACATCGAAAACTGTCGTACCCTCTGACTTTTCGTCTCAGCATTTTCTTTTCCGTCCTTTTTTGATATAGATTTATTCTACAATTCTTTTTCCCTATTGACAATCCCAAGGAAATGTCATATATTGTTACTACGACAGACGTAGCAATGTCAGTCGTAGCATTGACTGTCGTAGTAACAGACATTTGACAGATAAATGGAAGGAGCGATCTATGATATGACAAGGATCAGCAGCGATGTCATTCGAGGCTACAACGATACCATGATCCTGTATCTGCTCTGGGATCAGCCATCCTATGGCTATGAGATCTCCAAACAGATCAAGGCGATGAGCGATGAGAAATACTGCATCAAGGAAACGACGCTCTACTCCGCATTTACCCGTATGGAGAAGAACGGTTACATCACTTCCTTTGACGGCAACAACCCGGACACCGGGAAACGCCGCACCTACTATCGCATCACCGATGCCGGCAGGGCATACTATCATGAAAAATGTGCCGAATGGCAATTAACCAAAGAAGTCGTAGAAAAATTTATCAAAAAACAAGGAGAATAGTTATGGACGCTATTAAAAATTATTTAGAGACAATGTTTTTAAATCTTCCAAACACCCCCGAAGTGCAAAAAGCCAAATACGAACTCGGACAGATGATGGAAGACAAATACCGGGAACTCATTGCCGATGGCAAGACAGAGAACGAAGCCATCGGAACCGTGATCGCCGAGTTTGGCAATCTGGATGAACTGGCAGAGGATCTTGGCATTGACAGTGTATTACACCACAGCCAGACCTTTGAAGCAGGGCGCATGGTATCTCTTACTGAAGTAAAAGAATACCTGAAAGCATCTTCCCGCCATGCCTTTCTGATTGCACTTGGCGTACTCTTGTGCATCCTGAGCCCGGTCTCTACGATCGTTATGAGCAGCATCGGAGAACTCACCGAAAGAGAAACGTTCATGGAGGCTCTTGGTGTGATCGGCATGTTTCTTTTCATAGCCATTGCAGTAGCACTTTTTGTTACTTCCGGCATTACCATGAACCGTTGGGAATTTATGAAACATCAGCACTGTTCTTTAGATTTTGCTACCACGGAATATGTGCATGACAGACGCAATATGTATCGCACCACACATGCCGTTCTCTTAAGTGTCGGCATCATCTTCTGCGTTTTGTGCGCTGTACCTGCCATTATCATGGATGCTTTGCCACTGCCTGACTTTATCGATAATATTTCCGGTGCTGCGGTACTCATCATCATAGCCATCGGTGTATTTATGATCGTTTTGACATCCATCAAGATGGATGGTTTTAACACCCTTTTAAAACTCAACGATAGTCGTTCCATGGGCGGACAGTATGTAGATTATCAAAAGCAGGAAAATTACAGCAATAAAACGGTTGCCGCCATCATGTCTGTTTACTGGCCTACCATTTCTGCAGCCTATCTGATCTGGTCTTTTTTAAGTTTTGACTGGTATATGACCTGGATCATCTGGCCGCTGGCAGCCATCGTTCACAAATGTATAAAGAATATCTGGGCTGACTAAGGAGGTTACTTATGAAAAAAAGAACATGGTATTTAACCCTATTAACCATTATCACTGTTATCTGTATTGCAATCGGACTACTCGTTCATGTAGTGCTTCCGGCTGGCAACTGGCTGTCTGACATGAGTGATGATCTGGATGATGTAAATGACTCCGAGTCTTTTCTATCCGGAAGTACAGTATACGAAGAAGTGGCGGCTTTTTCAAACATCCATCTGGAAATGGAAGTATCTGATATTAGCATCGCTTATGGCGACACCTATGCGATTTCTTATAAGACCAACAAAGAAAATCTGCTGCCACAGTATGAGGTAAAAAATGAAACACTTTATATCAGCCAAAAGACAAAGAAAGTACATGGGCTGACCAACAATGCCGATTGTACTTGTAAGATCACGGTTCCTAAGGATGCCGTTCTAAAACTGATCGACGGAACGATTGATGTCGGCGACTTTACTATGGAAAGATTAGGCACCGATACCCTGAATATTTCCTCCAGCGTTGGAGATATTGATATTTCAGACAATCTTTTTACCACCATCACTCTCCAGTCCGATGTTGGCGATATTTCACTGGAAAATGTCACTTTCCAGACAGCAGCACTTAGTTCCGATGTCGGCGATATTGATGTTGAGACTCCGTCACCGCTGGATTCCTACAAGATGGATCTGTCTTGTGATATAGGCGAGATTGAGATCAATGATCGTTCTTTCCGGAGCCACTACAAGCAGGATGCTGCAGCAGCAAACACACAGACCCTGACCGTCACAAGTGACACGGGCGATATCTCGATCGAATACTAAGACTTAGAGCGTTCCTTTGTGGGGCGCTCTTTTTTGTTGGGGCGCAAGTGAGAAAGCACTGGGGGCGGGCAGGCGCAGGCACTAAGAAAAAAGTCGCGCAATTCTACGTCTCTATAAAGAGGCATTTGTTTTATTTTATGAAAACTGTCTTTGCAAGGTTAGACAGTCTCCCAGGATGCTGTTCGTCTGTGGCAGATATGAATGCAAAACGCATTAGAGGTGCTTAGGACTTGCAAATAACTAGGCAACTCGGGTACACGGATGTACCCGAGAGGCGCAACCTCACATGGATGTTCGTTTGCGCCGGTTGCCACAAACTAGTTGTTTCTAATAGAACAAGTCCTTAGCACCTCTTATAAGTGACGCCCCTGAATATCTGCCACAGACGGACACATCCGCTCGACTGTCGAAGCCGTGCAAGAGACAGTTTCGTTACAAACAAATTGTCTCTTTAAGAGACGTAACGAATTGGCTCCTAATATTTTTCTTAGTGCCTGCGCCTGCCCGCCCCCAGTGCTTTCTCACTTGCGCCCATAAAAAAATCCGCAGACACAAAATGTATCTGCGGATTTTATCTCTAGGATTCTTCCCAAAAGTTCACCGGTTCATATTCCTGCAATTTCGCCAAAAATCCTTTTTCTCCCAAGAGTTCCTGAATCCGGTCTAGGACCGCCTCATCCCGCGCATAAACTGTATGATAATGATAGCCCGATGTCACATTCATCAACTGGCTGGATTTGCCACTTTTGAGTTCTGCAATATACTGCTCGATATCATAGCGGGAATGGATATTCAGTTCTCCACGGATCACACCATAGGTCTTGTGATAGACAAAGACATCCTTGACCCAGCCTCCCAGATCAATGATGGTCTGTAGTTCCTCTGCCGTCTCCTCCTCTGTATGGATGACCTTGAATACACGCAGGGTCTCCTGATTCTTGTCGATGACATAGCCCCTGTTGGTCGAATGAATACAGATGTCCTTAGCACGGAGCAATGCCACATCCTGCACAATGACCTGCCGGCTCACATCAAGCATCTTTGCCAGTTTGACACCGGAGATAGGCGTATCGCTCGATTGTAAAATATGAATGATCTGATTTCTACGTTCTTCTCCACTCAACTTTTCTTACCTCACGCTCCGATCGGATGCAGATTTTTCAAGGAAATATCCATGATCGGTGCCGAATGTGTCAGCGCACCGCTGGAAACATAATCCACACCCAGACCGGATAATTTTGCCAGATTTTCCTCGGTCATATTGCCGCTGACTTCGACCTCTGCCTTTCCGTCAATGATCGCCATTGCCTGTGCCATGGTATCATGATCCATATTATCTAACATGATAATGTCCGCGCCAGCCTCAACTGCCTCTTTTACCATGGCAAGATCTTCGACTTCCACCTCGATCTTGCGGACAAACGGCACATATTCCTTGGCGCGCGCAATGGCTTCCTTCACGCCGCCTGCTGCACCAATATGATTATCCTTTAAAAGAACCCCATCTGTCAAATTATAACGGTGGTTATTTCCTCCACCCACACGAACCGCATATTTTTCAAAAATACGGTTGTTTGGCGTTGTCTTTCTGGTATCCAAAAGTTTGATGCCGGTACCTTCCAGCATGCCTGTGATCTGATGGGTATAAGTCGCGATACCGCTCATGCGCTGCAAATAATTGAGTGCCGTACGTTCTCCGCACAAAAGCACACGGATATCCCCAGTCACCTTTGCCATATGATCCCCGGCTTTTACCGCGTCCCCGTCTTTTGCAAAAAGTTCGATCTTTGTCTTTGGATCCAGCATCTCAAACACACGGCTGAAGATCTGTAAACCACAGATGATTCCATCCTGTTTGCAGATCAGATCCACCTCTCCAAGTTTTGCCTCCGGCATCACACTGTTGGTGCTGACATCCTCACTCGTGATGTCCTCCTGTAATGCGCTTCTGATATATGGGTCTACATTTAATGTCATTGTTACCTGATCAAACATAATCTCTCTCCTCTAAAAAATAACTCTTATGCACTTGCCTTGACTGCCTGCTGCACCATTGACTGATATTCTTCTTCCAAAGCCTCCCGATCCTCATAGGTCAAAAGGTCAATCGCATCCATGATCCTGCGCCCGGCATCTTCCTCCCTTTTGCCCGGGTTTTCCGTCATATCCAATGCTGCCCTTTTTGCAAAGACCAGACTCTCCAAAAGGGAATTGCTGGCAAGACGGTTTTTGCCATGCACACCATTGCAGGCAGTCTCACCTACGGCATACAGATGTTCCATACTTGTCTTGCTTTCATGGTTGACCTTGATGCCACCCATAAAATAATGCTGTGCCGGCACGACCGGAATACATTCCTTATGCACATCATAGCCCATCTGCCGACAATGCTCAATAATATTTGGAAAATGGGAATCCAGTTCCTCTGCCGGGATCTCCCGCAGGTCTTCCCAGACATAGTCCGTACCATCTTTTTCCATCTGCTTGCGGATCTCCTGGGTCAAAAGATCCCGCGGCAAAAGTTCATTGACAAAACGGTTGCCGTATTTGTCATATAATTTGGCACCTTCCCCACGCACAGACTCAGAGATCAAAAAACTCCTCTGTTCCTTTTCTGTGGAATAAAAAGTCGTCGGATGGATTTGCACATACGTGATGTCCTTGAGTTCCACCCCATGCTTGATCGCCATGGCTATGCCGTCACCTGTCAGGTGTCTGAAATTGGTCGAATGGCGATAGACACCGCCGACACCGCCGGTCGCGAGCACGACTTCTTCTGCACTGACTTTTTCAAGAGTTCCGTCTGCCATACAAAGGATGCCGCCATAGCAAACATTATCTGCGCTGACAATATCTACAAGTGTGGTATATTCCATGATCTTGATATTCTCACGTTTTCTCGCCTCTGCCAAAAGGTGACTCGTGATCTCTTTTCCGGTCACATCCTCATGGAAGACGATACGTTTGGCACTGTGCGCGCCCTCTCTGGTATAAAGCAGGTTGCCATCCGCATCCTTTTTAAAATCTGCGCCCCAGCCGATCAGATCCTTTAAAACATCCTGCGATGACCGAATCATGATCTCTACGGATTTGCGGTCGTTTTCATAATGTCCGGCAGCCAGCGTATCTTCAAAGTAAGCATCATAATCATCTTCCCTTGTAAGCACGCACATGCCGCCCTGTGCCAGATAGGAATCATTACTCTGGGCATCGGACTTGGTCACGATCAGTATTTCCTTATCTTTGGACAAATTAAGTGCAAGATAAAGACCGGAGCAGCCGCATCCTGCAACTAAAATATCTGTTTTCATTTTCTTACATCTCCAAACATTACTGGCCTAATTCCAGCATTTTTTGTAAAGGCTTCATGGATTTTTCTGCCAGATTCTTTTCTACAAAGACCTCGTTGGTATCATGTGCCAAAACATCTAAAACCTTTTCCAAATTCACCTTTTTCATATTGACGCAGACCTGCTGATCCTTGACCGTGTAAAGTTTCTTGCCCGGTGCCTGCTTTTTGATCTCAGCAAAAACGCCATCTACGGTACCGATGATGAACTCGTCGTGGTTAGTATTTACAACGTAGTCAATGATACCCGAGGTACTTCCTATATAATCTGCCTGCACCAAAACGTCCTTGGTACACTCCGGGTGGGCTGCAAAAAGGGCATTTGGATGTGCCGCTTTCGCCTCCTTTACCTTGTCCGCTGTAATAGCGACATGGCGTGGACAGCAACCCGCATTTAAAATAATATTCTTTTCCGGCACCTGTTCTGCCACATACGATCCCAGATTACGGTCTGGGATAAAGAAAATGTTTTCATTTGGCAGTTTGCGCACGATCTTCACTGCATTGGATGAAGTCACGCAGACATCTGCCATGGTCTTTAATTCCGCAGTCGAATTGATGTAGCATACAACAGCCACATCTTCATACTGGTCTTTGACCTTTTCGATTTCCTCCCCGGTCGCCATATGTGCCATCGGACAGTCTGCTGTCGCATCCGGCATAAAAACACGCTTGTCCGGATTTAAGATCTTGGCACTCTCTCCCATAAATTCAACGCCACAAAAGATGATGCGGTCAGCGTCCGTCTTTGTCGCTACCTTGCTCAAATAAAAAGAATCGCCGATGTAATCTGCAATATCCTGCACTTCCTCGTCCACATAATAATGCGCTAAGATAACCGCATTCTTTTCTTCCTTTAATCTGATGATATCCTCTACGATTGACATAAATTGCTCCTTTGTACTTCTTAATACTTTTAGGAGTATACCACAGTGCTTGTCAGGTGACAAGACACATGTTTTTACATGTGTGGCATAAAAAGACCGAGCCACTACTCCGCAGTCCGGTCAAATAAAATCGCTGCCAAAAACGGCAGGCATCCATATAATATGTAAACATAGCGTACTTCCCCATTCAGCGGTACCGCGACAAAAAGTGTCCAGGCCACCGTCAGTGGCAGTACATAAAGATTTCCCCTCTCACGCTTTTTTCGTAACTGCATCAGCAAAAAGGCAACACAGCACCACCATGCACTTGACGGATGCAAGAAATATTTCATGATCGTATTCTCCTGCATAAAAAGCAGATAGGCATTGACTGCCTGATTGACCTTCGGCAGCAGGATCACATTTTTTACCCCGAAATCATTTTTATAAACAAAATGATGATAATCGGAATGCCCCCGCCAGCCCCAATAGCCGTTTGTCATACGAACCCATGCCTGAAAATAGATATCCGGATAGCGAAGGCCTAAAGACACCCACAATTTCAGATAATCTGACTTATGCTCTTTCAAATAAGCATCCCTGCCCCAAAATTGGATCTGTCCCTTGATCTCATCTGCACGCCATGGATTGTAATTGTCATGGATAAACTGTGAAAAGGTCTGCCCCGTCATATGGGAGACCTCCGGGCACAATGCATCCACCGCCTGCCTTTCCTCTTTTGATAACTCCTTATCTTCTGCGATCACGCGCGAAATCTGCTGGATGGGAATGGAAAATTTTTCAGATTCATAGCCCGGATTGATCTCCGGGAATAGTCTTAGTCCAGCCACTAAGACCACAGAGATTGCCACCACACATCCCATGACCGCCAGCCGGATGCTCTCGCCATCCTTTTTGTGCCCCAGCAAAAAGATAAAGAACAAAATCCCAATGGCAACCAACCCATTGCTCCGCAAGAGAGATACGCCCAGCCCACCTATCAGCATATGGCAGACATCTGCTCGTTTTGATCCTGCAAAATGCGCACAGGACAAACGATAAAATGACACAACAAAAATGACACCGCAGCAGGTAAAGAGCGTATCTTTATTGACATAAGCAGCAAAGAAAAGATGATAGGGAAAAACGAGGAAATAGCCCAGAATAATCCCCAGATATCTTTGCCTGATCCCGATCTGCTGCAAGGTCTTTAAAAGATAGGACACCATATAGGAAAAAACAAGAACTTGCATGACGGTAAAGAAGAATACCCCCAACGTCAGGTCTCCGCCCAATATTTCTGCCAGTTTTGCGCCCAGTGTCAGCCAGAGTGTGTGATAGATCGGATGGTGGTTGCTGTACTGCCCGGTCACAACCTGGGTCAGTTGATTGATGGAATCATACTGCAGGCCTCCCGGGAAACGGCAAAAGAGCAGATAATTCATCTGAAGCAAAAAGACTGCCAGAAAAGCCAACCGGCTCCACCAGACCTCCTGCTGTATCTCCTTCTTTTTCTTCCATAGTATAAGGAAAAAACTAAAACAAACCTCCAGTACAAGGCGAAACAGGCACCGGACTACTCCCATAGGAAAAAGAGATCCATAATACAGATAAGGCAGATAGCCCAGATAATGCATGGACAAAAGCAGCATGCTGTATCTGCCACAAGTCGCCAGAAAACCATCCGCGCGCACATACTTTTCTAACTTTCGGCACAAAAGTATAAGGCTAAGACTGCCACAGGCAGCCATGGCAAGCCCAAGAAAAGTAATGCCATAGTCTCTTTTTGCCATGTCAAAGGCGGGCACGGCGGATTTTTCCTGTAAAAGAAATGCCAAAAACCAGAAGATACCTGCACCGATTAGAACTTTATCCCCTGTCGCAATCTTCTTTTTTCCTTCCTGCTCCCACTGTGGCAATCTTTCTCTTAGCCAGATACCGATGTCCACAAAGCCTATCCCGGCAAGTCCCAGATCCAAAGCCAGCGGCAGTGACAGGCGCAGGGTAAGAACCAGTGCCCAAGCAAGGATAACCAGGCTTTCCCATTTCTTCGGCATCAGCAGATGGAGGGCATCCAAAAGCAGCCGAGCAAAGAAAAGAGCCGGCAAAAACCAGAGCAGACCGATCGCTGCAACTTCTTTTCCAAAGACCATGACATCCGATCCACTTGCCATCAAAAGACTTGCCAGCCGATTCAGGGCAAAGTCTTTTGTGTATGCCGCGTCAAACTGCCCTTCCACAAGATAAGTCCATAAAGTCATGACCATAAACAGAACAAGTGCCGGTAAGAGCAGGCGTTTTGTCGATTTTTTGGCAGCCTCTCTCCACTCCAGCCAATGGTTTGACCATGTCATCGTCATGCCGCTGCACACAAAAAAAAGAGGCATGTGAAAGGAATAGATCAGATCCTTTTGCCAGCCCAAAGATATAGTATGCCCCACGATCATAAACAGGATACCGATCCCCTTTGCCATATCCAGATAGGTCATGCGATTTTTCTTCATCCCGTCCTCCTGCATGTCTTACTTATGATATAATGATAGCATATTTTCGTTAAGTTTTTGTTGTTTGGAGAATATTATGCAAAAATATAAGTTTTTCGATATGGTCTTTTTTATCATGATGGCATTTATCTTTACTGCCCTCATTTTTTTCCAGAGAACTGTGGAACTTCCTTATCTAAAGGAGATCGCCCCGATCGCCTGCTACCTCTTGCCCTGTCTCCTGCTCCTGTATCTGTGGCAGCGTTTTATGGGAAAAAGCTGCGCAAGCGCCAACTTAGGGCATCTGCGCCTTGTCTGTCTGCTCGCCCTCCTTTTACAGGTCTTTATCGCCTATCATATCTGGTTTTATGTAGGCTTTGATGTCGGGATCGTGCGTATCAGCGCCCAGTATTTTGTGCAGGGACAAATCTACCCTTATGCCCCGACTTACTTTGCCACCAATCCCAACAATACCTGCATTTATTTTATTACGGTGCTTTTCCTGCAAATAGGAAAGTTTTTCTCTGTAGACGGCTATTATCTTTTGTTCCTCTTTGGCATCCTCTGCAGCAATATCGCCCTCTATCTGACCTGCCGCTGCGTCCTGCTTCTGACAGACTCCCGCGCGGTCGTCAGAGGTACTTTTCTTCTGGGTTTGCTGCTCTTTGGGCTGTCCCCTTGGATCTTTGTCCCTTACAGCGATATTTTATCCCTGCCTTTGCCGATCCTGACCTTTTACCTCTACCTGCAAATGAAGCGAAAAGATACTATGCCACTTTGGATAAAAACCTCTCTGATCTGCCTGCCTGCGATCTTTGGACGCCTGCTCAAACCGACCAATCTCATCATCCTGATCGCACTGGCTATCCTTTTTGCCTTGGACCTTGTACGCGGGCAATTTCAGTATGGTCTGAAAAAAGCAATCGTGATGCTTTGCACCTTTGCCGCTCTTTTTGCCCTTTCCGCGCTTGCCTCCAAAGGCATGCAGTCCTATCTTGCCATCACACCGGATAAAAGTGTAGAAAAATCTTTTGCTCACTATGCCATGATGGGACTGAACGAAAAGACCATCGGCAATTACAGCAAAACCGACGATGGGCTCTCGACATCCATCTACGATTACGATGCAAAAAAAGATGCCAATCTGACCCTGCTCAAGAAACGTTTGCAGGATATGGGCTTCTCCGGTTATCTCTATCATGTCCTGCGAAAGACTGTCTGTAATTTTTCCAACGGAACCTTTGGCTGGGGCAAAGAGGGCGCAGATTTTGATGAATATATCCCACAAAGATCGGACGGGATTTCCCGGTTGTTAGAAAATTTCTACTATATGAAAAATACCGATGCCGACTATGTCATCGGCACCGGTGGAAAATATTTCACTTATTATGTGCAGTTGGCGCAGATCGTCTGGATCTGCACCTTACTGCTTTGTTTCTATCATGCTTTTCTCTTGTTGAAGCGTCCTTCCACATCAGAGGAATGTCTGATCCATCTGGCACTTCTCGGCATCTTTGCCATGGTCACACTTTTTGAGACAAATGCCAGATATCTGATCTCCTATCTGCCATTCTTCGTCCTGTGTGCCACTACTTCAAAATATCAGAAACCACTTTGTGTGGGATCTCAAAACTAGGACAGCCCATAGACATCGGTCCGACATCGCCTTCGTTAAAGCAGATCACAATGTTGCCCTTGTCATTTAGATAAAAGGATTGGTCAGCAGCGATCGCATCAAAGTTCGACTCTGCCACTTCCGGGTCGTCGATCCAATACATCACATTCTCATCCGCTTTCATCTGTGCCCGCATCTGCTTTTTGATATTCTTGCTGATCGGTGTCACATAGTCTGCACCATCCTTGAAAAGGTCTGCTAAAGCAAGACGCTGTCCGGTCGCAAGATCGATCGTATAGTAATAATCTTCTTCCGAGCCGCTGCCTGCCGCCTGATAACACATGAGTTTCAAGGTAAAGTAATCATCAGTCGTGCTGATCACTTCATGTTTGATCGTAATATCCTGATAGCCCTGATTTCTCATATTGTTCTCAAACTCTGTGATATAGCGTTCGCTGATCGCTGCGATCTCCGCATTGACTTCTGTTACAGACTGCGCCACATTGGCATTGTCCGTATCCCCTGCCACGAGTTTTGGCTCATCGACATCCGCCATGTTCTTGCCATCATCATACTGATAATCGCGGAAAGTAACGGCGCTCACCAGATTTCCCAAGACCGGCACCTGCTCCATTGCCTGCGCCACGCTTGCCGATGTATTTGGCAAAGCCACAAATACCAGGGCTACTGCCGCTGCCGTCGCCCCTATTTTTAAGATGCGGTTTCCTCTTTTTCCCATCTCTATGATCTTTTTCCCTTGCGTTTCCTGTTTTGCCTGCTGCATCCTTTTTTTCATCTGCTCCACCTGATCTTCGCTCATATGAACGGATTCATAATCTTCTTTATATGCTTTCAAATCTTTTTGTCCCATGCTTATTCCTCCCATATCCAGTCATTCTCCATCTGTATACGCATCTTCTTGATGCCCCGATACAGACGGCTCTTGATCGTACTCACTTTTTCATCCATAATGTCTGCTATCTCACTGATCTTATACTCCTCAAAATAGCGCAGCAGGATTACGGTTCTATCCTTGTCCTCCAAGGCATCCAGCGCCTTCCAGAGATCCATGTCCTGATAACGATCCTCCGTCCATGGCTCCGTCACGACTTCCTCCGTACTCACCGTCTTTTGCTTTTTCCGGCAAAAACTAAATACCTCATTGAGCATCAGGCGATAAAGCCAGGTCTTAACGTATTCCGGCTTTTCTAAGGTCCTGCACTTTTTGATCGCCTGATAGGCTCCCTCCTGCACAATATCTCCCGCATCTTCGGGATTTTTTACATAAGCGTAAGCCAGCCGATAGTAGGAATCATAGTTTGCAAGCAGTGCTTCCTCGACAATTTCCTGTTTGTCATCTTCTGTTTTCTTTGTGCGAAAAAAGGACTGCATGTTTTCACCTCCATCATCTGTTTTTGTTTCGAAACTATATATTAGACGCCACAGAAGCAAAAAAAGTTTCAAATCCAAGAAATTTTCTCTCAAAGCCGAAACTTTTATCCTCCTGCTTATCTTAGTAGGTCTCGCGCACGACTGTCTCAATCGCCCGCTCACTGTTCTTTTGACATTCTTCGCGGTTTCTCTCATAAAACCTCTGATATAAAAGGTCGATCAGATATAGTTGCGCCGTTTTTGCCGCCATAGAGCCTCGCTCTAAAGGTGCCTCACGCATACCGGTCAAAAGGATGGCATCCGCATAAGCCGTCAGCGGCGACTTGGTGTAATGCGTAACTGCTGCCACTTTTGCTCCCGCCTCATGGGCTAATCTCGCCACCTGTACCGCATCCTTGCTGGCACCGGAATAAGAAAAAATAAACATGACGTCGCGCTCTGTCATCATGGTTGCCGCGATCGCCTGCAAGTGGGGATCCTCCACACAGACAACCTTTGGCATGACACGGGCGAACCTGCTGTGCGCCTCCCGTGCCATCAAAAGACTGTCGCTGACGCCAAAAAAGTGGATCCTGTCCGCCTGCTCAAACATCTGCACGATGGAAAGCAGAGTTTTCTCATCCACCAGCAGCATGGTCTCATGCAGAGCCTTCCGGTGAGCAAGGAAAACCTTCTGTGCCCAGTCCGTCTGTCCGGCTGCCGCCTCCGGCTCCGGCCTATGTTCTACCCCCGTCCTATCGTCTGCATGGGCTTCTAAGATCGCTCCGACCTGCGCCTGACTGATCGAAACCTGCACCTTAAAATCCTGATAGCCCTGCGCGCCCAATTTGCGGCAAAAACGTGTCACACTGGCTTCCCCCACCCCACAGGCAAGCGCCAGATCCGTGATCGACATATATATGATCTCGTCCTGATGGGACAGGCAATAATCTGCCAGTTGTCTTTCTTTCTTGGTAAATTGATTTCCCATGGACTGTATTTTTAATAGGATATTCTGCTGTTCCATCCGCCGTCTTTCCTTTTCATTTTTGAAAATGATTTTCAAAAATAATTGTATTATGAAAATAATTGTGATATTATACCTTTGAAATGAAAATAATTTTCATTTACATGATAACAAAGAAGAAATCAAAAGGCAAGGAGTGGATATTATGCTATTATACAAAGTAAAGGATTTTAAGGAACTGAGCCGTAAGGCTGCCAACATCATTTCCGCACAGGTCATTTTAAAGCCGACCTCCGTGCTGGGACTTGCAACCGGATCTACCCCGGTAGGCACTTACAAGCAGTTGATCGAGTGGTACGAAAAGGGAGATATTGATTTTTCACAGGTCACCACCATCAACCTGGATGAATACAAGGGGCTCGGTGCCGCTGATGTCCAGAGTTATCGCTATTTTATGAATGATAATCTCTTTAACCATGTCAACGTCAACAAAGACCGCACCTTTGTACCAAACGGTCTTACCGAGGATCCAGAGGAAGCCTGCAAGGCATATGATGATCTGATCGCTGCCTGCGGCGGCATCGACCTGCAACTGCTCGGTATCGGTGGCAATGGTCATATCGGTTTCAACGAGCCGACTGACTCTTATATCAAGGCAACCCATGTGGTAACCCTTTCCGAAAATACCAGAAGTGCCAATGCCCGCTTCTTTGCCTCTATGGATGAAGTTCCGACACATGCCATTACCATGGGGATCGGCGGTATCATGGAAGCCAAAAAGATCCTCCTGCTTGCCAGTGGTAAGGCAAAGGCACAGGCGATCTACGATGCCCTCTACGGACCGATCACGCCACAGGTTCCGGCTTCCATCCTGCAACTCCACCCGGATGTGATCGTAGTTGCCGACGAAGAAGCCCTGTCCCTCCTTTAGGGACGTTCCTTGTGCCACAAGGAGTGTCCCTTTTTGCACAAGACTTTAAGAAAGAAGATGCACATTATGATCATTAAAAATGGACTGGTCTTTACCCAAGACAAAAGTTTTGAAAAAAAAGATATTTATATAGAGGACGGCAGATTTGTCTCGCCGAATGCCTACACGGAAGATAAGGCAGATGTCATCGATGCTGAAGGGCAATTTGTTCTTCCCGGACTGATCGACATCCATAGCCACGGCGCAGTCGGTTGTGATTTTTCGGATGGCGATAAGGGTGGTGTCAAAAAGATTTTAGCCTATGAGAGAGCACACGGCATCACGACCTACTGCCCAACCTCCATGACACTGCCGCAGGAGACTCTGGAAACCGCTTACGCCAGTCTGGATGATCCATCCTTTTTCCATCTGGCAAACGTCAGAACAGATCAACCTGCTTCCGGTCAGAATCCGGTGGAATCCGGTTATGCCCGTATCGCCGGTATCAATATGGAAGGACCATTTTTGGATGAGGCAAAAAAAGGTGCTCATCAGGCATGCTATCTGCGTCCGGCAAGTGCAGCATTTTTTGATGCCTGTCAAAAGGCTGCATCGGGTGCCATCCGTCTGGTAACGGTCGCCCCAAACATCGCCGACAATATCGACTTTATCCGAGACTATCACGAGAAAGTAACGATTTCCCTCGGACATACTTCCTGCGACTGTGCTACCGCAGAAAAAGCGATTACTGCCGGGGCTGACCATCTGACACATCTATTCAACGCCATGCCTTCTCTTCTTCACAGAGAACCGGGACTGATCGGTGCCGCCATGGATGCTGAAGATATCTATGCCGAACTCATTGCCGATGGCATCCATGTCCACGGCACCATGATCCGCAATGCCTTTCGCATGTTTCCTGACCATATCTGTCTCATCAGTGATTCCATCCGTGGCACGGGACTTTCGGATGGTTCTTATGAACTGGGCGGTCAGATCTTCCATGTCAAAGGCAAACTTGCCACATTGGATGACGGTACCATCGCCGGCTCCGTGACCAACCTCTATGACAGTATGTGTCATGCCATCGAGATCGGCGTTCCTATGGAAGAAGCCATTGCTGCTGCCACCATACATCCGGCAAAAAGCCTTGGCATCTACGACCAAGTCGGCTCCATTACGCCGGGCAAATATGCTGACATCTTACTCGTAAATAAAAAAATGGAACTACAGCGCGTACTGTAGTTCCTCTTTCGGGACACTCCTTTTGCCATAAGGAGCGTCCCTTTTTGCTTTATACCTTCTTAGTGCAGATCCTCATCATCGTCATCAGGATCGCCGTCATTGTCAAACATAGACTCACGGTTGATCACACGCTTTTCTACACGATTTTTCTCCACTAATTCTGACAGACGTTCTTTGACCTCTGCCGCATTTTTTACACTGACGATCTCAAAATCCGCCATGCTCTTGTCTGCGGAACATACCTGAATGGTTCCCACGCCAAAGATCTTTTGTCCCAGCGTACGGGTCAGTTTCACATCCAGAATACGATACAAACGTACCTCATCCTCTACCGTCGTAAAAAAACCGGTCTGGACAAACAGACGATCCTCCGTCAAAGTATATTTTGTAAAACTCAGTGGCAAGCCAAATAAAGTTCTCTTGCGGTCACTCCAAATTACATTTCTCTCAGCCATATCTTCTCCTTTGCGCTCCAATCCCAGCCCCAAAACCTCGGTTTCGTGGCATATCTTTACTCCTAGTATACGTTTCCTTGCCTTACTGCGCAAGTAAGAATTTTCTATACCATCTGCACCAGCCAGACATTGCTTTTCACCATAAAGTAACCAATGATGACCTTGATCAGTTCGGTCGCCTGTACGAAAAAGTAAATGCTTACGATGCCAAGCCCCGTAAAATGCGCCAGCACATATGCCACCGGTACCACGACCACCCAGGTAAAGACGGAGTCAAACAAAAAGGTGACAAAGGTCTTTCCCCCGGAACGCAGGGTAAAATAAGAGGCATGCGAAAAGGAGCAAAACGGCATGATCAGGGCAGATACCGCAATGAAATTTGCCGCCAACGATTTGATTTCATCCGTAGTGTTATAAATACGCGGGAAAAAGCGTCCCAGTACAAACATGCAAAAAGCCACAATGACACAGCAGAATACACTGAAAGCGATCATCTTGTTATCGGCATCCTTGGCTTCCTCCAAATCTCCCGCTCCCAGATACTGCCCAACGATAATGCTGATGCAGGCTCCCAGTTGGATATAGACGATATTAAAGAGATTTGTGATCGTTGCCGCAATATTGACACCTGCCACAACAGCAATGCCGCGGATGGAATAGCACTGGTTGACCGTCGTCATACCTGCTGCCCACAAGACTTCATTGATCATAAGGGGCAGTCCCTTGACAAGGATTGCTTTAAGTTCGGCCTTCGGTATGCCGAATCCCCGGTAGGCTCCCTCCAGATAGCGGTTTTTCTTCTGGTGGGTATGCGCCCATAGGATCACGATCCCCGCCTCAATATAACGCGCCAAGACCGTTGCCAGTGCGGCTCCCACAACGCCCAATTTTGGAAATGGTCCGATTCCAAAGATCAGAAGGTAATCTAAGACTGCATTGGAACCTACCGCCACAAAACTTGCGATCATCGGCACCATGGTCTGTCCTGTTTCCTTGATATTGGTTGCATAAGACTGGTTGACGGCAAACGGTATCAAACCAAACAGCATGACCGCCAGATATTGCAGACCATATTTTAAAGCCACTTCTGTCGCTCCGCTTCCTGTCGTATCTGTCAGATATAAAGAGATCAACTGGCTTCCTCGACTTGCAAACAAAGTCATGGCAATGACCGTGACCAGCAAAGTCGCATACAACTTAAAACGGAAGGAATACATATGCCCCTTGTGGTCGCCCTTACCAAAATACTGAGCGCCAAAAATGCTCGCCGCGGATGCCGCGCCAAAGATCGCCAGATTGTAGACAAAAATCAACTGGTTGACAATGGCAACGCCGGACATCTGCTCCGTGCCCAATTGTCCCACCATGATATTATCCAAAAAACTGACCAGATTGGTAATGGCATTCTGTAGGATCATTGGCAGCGCCAGATATAAATAACGCCGGTAAAATGCCCCGGTCCCTATGTATTTTTTCTTAATCTTTTCCATCAAAACTTACCTCTTTCTCTTTGCTTATCTGTGTCAAACGGGACAGTCCATGTGACAAAAGGAACGTCCCTACTGTGCTGCGATCTTAGCCGCCAGATCCTCTAAATGTTCCCAGCGCTTCATTTTTTCTTCCAGAGTCTGCTCGACTTTCTTTTTCTCCTCCAGCAACTCACCTAATTTCACGGAGTTGGTCGCATTGGCAGCCATATCCTCATCTAATTTTTCCAATGCTTCTTCCAAGCCTGCAATGTCATCCTCGATACTTTCATATTCCCGCTGTTCATTGTAAGTAAATTTCAGTTTCTTGCTCTGTTCCTTTTGCATTTTATAAGCCTGGGCACCGGACAGATTTGCCGTTTCTTCCCCAGTCTGCTGACCTGTCTTGTCTTTTTCCCCCGGATCCGTCAGACTCTCCCCGCCATAGGTCTCATAATATTCCTGATAAGAGCCGTTAAAAAGGGAGATTTTTCCTGCCCACTCAAATACCAGCATATGATCGACCACGCGGTCTAAGAAATAGCGGTCATGGGAAACCGTGATCAAAATCCCCGGAAATGTGTCAAGATAATCTTCCAAAATACAAAGGGTAGAAATATCCAGATCGTTGGTCGGCTCATCTAAGATCAAAACATTTGGTGCTCCCATCAGTATTTTTGCCAGATAAAGTCGTCTTTTCTCGCCACCGGATAATTTTCCGATCATCTGGTACTGCAAAGAGCCTGCAAATAAAAACTTTTCCAACATCTGTGACGCAGAGATATAGCCGTCTTCCGTGCGGATATATTCGGCGGTATCCTTGATATAATCAATGACACGCTGTCCCGGATCCATATCCTTTGCCTCCTGCGCATAATAACCGATATTGACCGTTTCCCCGATCTCAATACGTCCTTGATCCGGCTGCACTTCTCCCATGATCATCTTTAAAAGGGTGGTCTTGCCGCAGCCATTTGGTCCCAGAATGCCAATACGGTCTTTCTTCAAGAAATGATAGGTAAAATCCCGGATCAGTGGCTTTCCCTCATAGGCGATTGCAATATCATCCATCTCGATCGTTTTATTGCCCAGACGCGTCGACAGACTGCCAATCTCCACCTCCGTATCCACGGCTACCTTTTCCTCATCGCGCAAAGCCTCATAACGCTTAATATGGGCTTTCTGCTTGGTCGAACGCGCTCTTGCCCCACGCTGCATCCAGGCGATCTCCTTGCGCAGGATATTTTGATGTTTTGCCTGCGTAGACAGCGCCATCTCCTCCCGCTCTGCCTTAAGCGCAAGAAATCCTTCATAATTTGTTTTGTATGAATATAATTTTCCTTTATCCAGTTCCACGATACGATTGCAGACCAGATCCAGAAAATACCTGTCATGCGTGATCATGATCAGACTGCCCCGATAAGACTTGAGCCAGCCCTCCAGCCATTCTGTCATATTGTGATCCAAATGGTTGGTCGGCTCATCCATGATCAGAATCTCATTTTTTGATAAAAGGACGGCTGCCAGGGCAACCTTTTTCTTTTGTCCCCCGGATAAATGATCGATCGGCTGATTCAGGTCCGTAAAGCCCAGACGGTTTAAAATACTCTTGGCTTCTCCCTCCACGCCATAGTCTCCGGAAAGGCTGGTATCTCCTGCTATGCCATGCATCTGGTTCTGTCCAATGACATATTCCAAGATCGTCTGTCCCGGTGCAAATTCCGGATTCTGTGGCAGATAATTGATCAACACATGATTACCCTTGGTATATTCCCCGGTATCCCCTTCCTCGATGCCCGCAATAATGCGCAAAAGGGTTGATTTGCCTGTACCGTTAATCCCGATGATGCCGACTTTTTCACCCTCTTCCAGACTAAAATCGATCCCATCAAACAGGACCTTATCGGTATATGCCTTCGTCAGATTTTTTATAGTAAGTAAGTTCATTTTTTCTTCCAATCCTCCGCGAGTAACTGTCGTTTTCTTCCGTTTGGTCTTCCATCTATTGCTATTTACATGGTCACTATAACCATGATATTTCCAATATGCATGCCTACTTAGAATACCACAATTTGAGCAAAGAAACCACCGGCAGGCAGACTTATATAATCTTTTCTTTGAACTTTATGCAAAATAGGGTATGATAATCTCATGAGTCAATATTATAAATTTTTTCAGAATAAAAAATGTGAATATTTTCCCTGTCATAAGGGCATCCCGGAGGCTGACTTTAACTGTCTTTTTTGTTATTGTCCGCTTTATGCTCTGGGCAAGTCCTGTGGCGGGAACTATGAATTTTTAGAAAATGGAGTCAAATCCTGTATGAACTGTGCCTTTCCCCATCATCGCAAGAACTACGATCTGGTAAACGCACGTTTTGGGGAAATTGCAGATCTTATCAAACGCAATGGGGAGGAGGATGGATCTCATGAAGTGTAAACTGCTGCCCAAATTATCCACCGGCGATTGGAAAGATTTTTGCGACCGTTTTCATTTTCCTGCAAAGGAATTAAGGCGGATCCAGGCGATTTATCAGGCGCTCCTGCCCCTGGTCGATTGTTATGCCTATTATTCTTTAAAGCAGGATCTCCCCGAGATTTCCCTTTCTCACTATGCCTATGGCTTTGTGACCTTAGGGAATGGTGTTGATGAATTTTCGGAACTCTATCTCAATCATGAACAGATACAGGAGGCTTATATCGTGGATTGTATCAGCCTCCTGCTCCTCTCTAAGGCATACGAGGACTTTGCCCATATGATCGAAGGTGAAAGCAGCCTCTACCTGGAAAAATTGTCATTTTTGGGCGATGACTATCCTTTGGATCTGCTTCCACAGATCTATGATAACCTTAATCCGGGTGACATAAGCCTGACTGAGAGCAATATGCTAAGTCCCTTAAAGACCGCCACCCTGATCCTGCATTTAGATACCAAGCGCCACGCGGCATTAAATCAATTATGCAACTCCTGCGACACTTGCAAGAACTTTTCCTGCCCATCACGAAAAGTCTCTGCCAAGCAGATTCCCCGCACTTATGGGGCTATGCAGATATTTCATAAGAAATAGGCTATAACAAAAAGGACAAGGCAGTTTGCCTTGTCCTTTTTTGTAAGACGTGCGTGAGAGGATTCGAACCCCCGACACCTTGGTCCGTAGCCAAGTGCTCTATCCAGCTGAGCTACACACACATACTATTTAGACGTTGCTCACACAACATATTTAATTATACATCTTTTTCTTGGTTTGTCAAGGAAAAAATGAACTGCCGCAGACCGGAATCGAACCGGTACGATGTCACCACCACAGGATTTTAAGTCCTGCGCGTCTGCCAGTTCCGCCACTGCGGCCTGTTAGAGCACTTAGATGACAACAAGTGAAACGCCGTTGGCATCTTACGTGCGATACGTACTTGACCCTTAGTGAGAACGAACGCAAGTGAAGTTCGAACTTAGTAGTCAAGTGTTGTTACGAGCACTTAGATGGTAACGAGTCGTCAGACGAAGTTAGCATCTTACGTGCAATGGGTGGTGGTGGATTCGAACCACCGAAGCAAGATGCAGCAGATTTACAGTCTGTCCCCTTTGGCCACTCGGGAAACCACCCATTTCAAAACAAATTCATGTCCTGACAGAATAAGATTATAGCACAGGCTTTTTACGCACGCAAGAATTTTTTTATTCGTCTTGTGGGTCTTTCATCCCATATTTTTCCAGATCGACTCTGCCATTTTCTACCACAATACCATCCGCCCGAAGTCTCCTTGCCTGCTCCTCTGGTCCATCAAAAGCAAATGCACCGGAGAGTTGTCCTTTGGCATTGACAACACGAAAACAGGGAATATGGTCCGGATCCGGGTTCTTGTGCAGGGCATTTCCGACCACCCGGCACATTTTCTCATTGCCAGCCATCTTTGCCACCTGTGCATAAGTTGCCACATGCCCCTTTGGGATCCGCTTGACGGCTTCATATATACGCTTGGTCGGACTGTCCGTCACCAGATCATAACTTTCAGCGATCATTCGCTTGATATCGTCATCTGGTATGGTTCCATCCAGCCGTATGGTATTCCAGTGCTCTTTATTCTGATGATAGCCGGGCAGGACAGCCTCGTAAGCATCCCTCCAGAAATCCCGCCACTGGGGATCCACCTTGACATTCAAATGGATGAGTCCATCCATTTCATAAGTCCATAGAAACGCCTTTTTACTGCCCTGCACCCGCACCAACTGCCAATTCGGATCATGGAAGGGTGCTTCCTGATAAGTTCCCGGAAATGACAGCCCATAGACTAAGGCTTCTTCTCTTGTCCTCACTTCGCCACCTGCACTTTCTTCTCTATACTTCCTGCTTAAAGACCATACCGCTGTTTGCCGTTAGACTAACATGCATCATACCGTCCTTGACGGCATACTTGGTTGGCATGATCGAATATCCTTTTTCGTTGGTGAGCATCGCCTGTACCATAAAACCATCTGCCACCTCAGCCAGATAGACCGGTACATCTGCCTCTAGGTTCTCCGCGCCTACATTGACAGCCACCACATAGCGCTCCTGCTCGTTAAAACGTCCATAGGAGATAAAGTTCTTCATCCGCTTTAGGAATTTAAAGGAGCCGCGCCGCAAGGCACTGCTGCACTTATGCACCATGATCATATCCCGATGATAATCAACCAGAGGATAATCCGCCTTTCCCCACGGATGGGTACGACGGTTATCCGGGTCGGTAAAGCCACACACACCCGCCTCGTCCCCATAGTATAAGGTCGGTGCTCCAGGCCAGGTCATCTGCATCAGGACTGCCACCTTATAAAGCGGTATATTGATATCCTCGGAGGCTGCCGCCACCCCCAGCGCAGAGGCTCTGCCCACCTTATGATTGGTTCTGGTCAAAAAGCGAGAATGGTCGTGATTTGACAACTGGTTCATGGCTGTATAAAGAGAGGAACCTGTAAATTTGGTCATATAATAACGCATGGCATTTTCAAACCGCTCACTGTCGCCCTGTGCTCCCGGCTCATAGGCATCACTGTGTTTCTCCATTCCAGTCACAAAATAAGAGATCGGCTCCATAAAAGCATCATAATTCATGACCGTATCCCAGGCATCGCCCTGTAACCATGAAGACGCATCCCCATAATGCTCTGCCAAAATGATGGCATCCGGGTTTGCACTCTTGACTGCTTTACGGAAATCACGCCAGAACTGATGGTTGAATTCTGGGCTGTGCCCCAGATCTGCTGCAACATCAAGTCGCCAGCCATCTGCATTGTAAGGTGGAGATACCCATTTTTTCCCGATCTCCAAGATATAGCGGTAGAGATCCTCCGAGCCCTCGTAATTGAGTTTCGGCAGTGTATCATGCCCCCACCAGCCTTCGTAAGTACCATTATCCGGCCACTGGTTTTCATCATAAAAATGAAAATAATCGTGATATGGGCTGTCTGCTGCTTCATAGGCTCCCGGTGCATAGCCCTTGTCAGGACGATAGATCTTTTCCCGGTTGAGCCATTTGTTAAAGGATCCGCAGTGATTAAAGACACCATCCAGGATCACACGGATGCCTCTGGCATGTGCCTCTGCGATAAAATCCGCAAAGAACTGATTGGATGCCTCCAGATTTTCCTTTGCCGTCACACGATTGATAAAACGACTTGCCCCGGCATTGTCCCTTGCACCTTCCGGCAGGGTCTGCCCTTGGTCTAAGACAATCTTGCCATAATGGGGATCGATATGGTCATAATCTGCAATATCATATTTGTGGTTGGAAGGAGAGACAAACAACGGGTTGAAGTAGATAACCTCTACTCCCAGACTTTTCAGATAGTATAATTTCTGCCGCACCCCTTCCAGATCTCCGCCATAGAACTCAGCCACACCAAAATCGGCATTTGGCAGCTGGTTCCAATCCTTGATCTGTCGGCTCATAGTCTTAATGTAATGGTACTCATTGTCCAGCACATCATTGGTCGGATCTCCGTTGGCAAAACGGTCCACCAGGATCTGATACATGATAGCGCCCTTTGCCCAATCCGGCGTCGCAAAGCCCGGCAGGATGCGAAAGGCATACTCCGGTCGGATCTCCTGACTCACGCCGTATTTATCAAAATAGCATTGCTCCTGCTCATTCTCCCGAATTGAAAAACAATAGGAAAATGACTGGTCTCCCAACTGCACCTGTGTCTCATAGTAATCAAAACGCTCGCCTGCCTGTGCCGGGCGCATCAGGTAATGCGTATCCTGCGCCAGCAGATAGATCTCCCTTGCATGCCCATGTGCGACACGCAGACGAATGGTGACCCGGTCGCCCGGATTTGCCTCCATAGGGATCACATACTGTCCTGTCTCATCGCTGTAAATTGCTTCTGTATTCATACTCTTATCCTCTTATCTCGCATGTTATCTTCTTTTATCATACTCAGTTTATCTTGTCTTTTCTAGGGATTTTTGTAGATTTTTCTCAAATACAGAAAAAATAAAATAGAAAGTAAAAAAGACAGCTATCGAACGCTGTCTTTTTAGGAGAAGGTATTTTTACTATGGGGTTAGCAAAAATATTTATATAATGTATTGGGGGGTTTTTACGATTGTTATTATATAATGCGTCCACCCATAAGTGTTCACAAAGTTACTAATTTTGCATAGATGTTTTTGTGCAACATGTACAAAAATGTCTTTCAAATAACAATCATAAGCCCTTTTCCCAACTTAAATTCCTTCCACAACCACGCCTTCTTCTTCCGGCTGCGGGATCGGATCACCGCCAAAGAGAGCCTCAAACTCTGCACGTCCGATCTTTTCTTTTTCCAGAAGGAGTTCTGCACACTTGTGTAAAACATCCTCATGCTCTTTGATCAGTCCAGTTGCCTTGGCATAACATTCCTGAATGATGCGCTTGACTTCGCCATCAATGGTCGATGCAACCTGCTCACCATAGCCTCTGGTATGTGCCAAGTCCCTGCCGATAAAAACTTCATCCTCATCATTATCGTAGTTGATCGGTCCGACTTCTGCGGAGAAACCATACTTGGTGACCATATCCTTGGCTGTCTGGGTCGCCTTCTTGATATCCGAAGATGCCCCTGTCGTGATGTCGTCAAAAATGATCTCCTCCGCCACACGACCGCCCAGAGAAACGATGATATCCTGTAACATCTTACCCTTGGTGTTGAACATTTCATCCTTTTCCGGCAGCGGCATAGTATAACCCGCTGCTCCCTGTCCGGTCGGAATGATGGATACCGAATAGACCGGTCCGACATCCGGGAGGACATGGAAGAGAATGGCATGTCCAGCCTCGTGGTATGCCGTGATCTTCTTCTCTTTTTCGGAAATGATACGGCTCTTTTTCTCCGTACCCAGACCTACTTTGACAAAAGATCTCTTGATATCATTCTGGCAGATATAAACTCTGCCCTCTTTTGCCGCTAAGATTGCCGCCTCATTTAAGAGATTTTCCAGATCGGCTCCGGTAAAGCCTGCGGTCGTCTGTGCAATCTGCTTGAGATCCACATCATCCCCCAAAGGCTTATTCTTGGCATGCACATGCAGGATCTCCTCACGTCCGCCAACATCCGGTCGTCCAACAAAGACTTTGCGGTCAAATCGTCCCGGACGCATGATCGCCGGATCCAGAATATCAACACGGTTGGTCGCTGCCATCACGATAATACCCTCGTTGACACCAAAACCATCCATCTCGACCAGCATCTGGTTCAAGGTCTGCTCACGCTCGTCATGTCCGCCGCCCATACCGGTTCCGCGTCGTCTTGCCACGGCATCGATCTCGTCGATAAAGACGATACAAGGCGCATTCTTCTTTGCCTCTGCAAAAAGGTCACGCACACGGGATGCACCGACACCTACAAACATTTCAACAAAATCAGATCCCGAAATACTGAAAAACGGCACGCCTGCCTCTCCGGCAACTGCCTTGGCAAGCAAAGTCTTACCGGTTCCCGGAGGTCCGACTAAGATCAGTCCCTTAGGAATACGGGCACCCACCTTGGTGTATTTTGCCGGATCTTTCAGAAAATCTACAATCTCTTCTAACTCTTCTTTTTCTTCTCTCAGACCTGCTACCTGTGCAAAACGCACCGGCATCTTGTCCTGCGTTGTCATCGTAGCACGGCTCTTGCCAAAATTCATCATCTTGGTATTGGCTCCGCCACCCACCTGTGCCTGTGCATTCATCATCATCATAAAGAGGATGAATACGACCGCAACAACGATCAGCATTGGGAGCAGGCTCTCCATGAAGCCGCTGTTGGGAACATCATTTAAACTGTAGTCAACGCCTGCCTCATCCAGGGTATCCTGCAACTCGCCTACATCAGACACATAGACGGTAAATTTCCCACCGGCAGTCGTCGTGATCGTCACCGATCCGGTCGGCACCTGTTCATTCTGGTGAATGACTGCGGATGCCACTTCGCCCTTTGCCAATGCCTTGTCAAACTGGCTGGAAGTATAAGTTGCCGTCTGTGGATTGGAAATGGAATACCAGATAAATACCACGATCAGGATCAGCACAACATATAAGCCCAGACCCACTCTATTCTTTTTCAATGATTGCCTCCTTTATAACTCTACAACCCCGATGTATGGCAGATTACGATACTTCTGGTCATAATCCAGACCATAGCCTACAACAAACTCATCCGGAATCGTGAATCCGACATAATCAACGTCCACATCTACCTCACGGCGATCCGGCTTATCTAACATGGTGCACAGACGAACGCTCTTGGCATTGCGCTCCTTAAATACATCCTGTAAAAAGTGCAGAGTGTTGCCGCTGTCGATGATATCCTCCACGATCAGGACATTGCGTCCATCTACCGGAATCTCGACATCATTCTTGATCTTGACCTCACCGGTAGATACGGTACCGGAACCATAACTGGAAGTTGTCATAAAATCGATCGTTACCGGAACGGTGATCCTTTTTGCCAGTTCGCAGGCAAAGAAAGATGCGCCGCGCAGAATACAGATCACATATACGCTCTCTCCTTCATAGTCTTTGCTGATCTGCGCTCCTAACTCTGCAATTCTTGCTGCCAGATCCGCCTCAGGGATCATCTCTCTGATTGTCTCACTCATTTTCATTTTCCTCCAAAATCTGTATTTTTAATATTCTTTTTGTATGATCGTCTACTCTATAATACGTACTGATCCGATAACCAACCGCCCAGATCACATGGTCGCCATCGCATAAAAGCGGAACCCGATCACGTTCCCACCTGGATACCTTTTCGTTGACAAAATAATCCTGTAATGACTTGCGACCACCAGACGCCGTCACGGTCAGATAGTCTCCCTTACGCCTATAGCGTAATTGAATAGCATTCTTTATCTTATCATAATCGAACCATTTCGTATAGAATTTTCTAGGAATTTCCATCTTGGGATCATAGGAAAAACTCGATACCTCTATATATTTTCCTGTCTCCGGCAAAGGGATACGGATTCCTTCTTGGATCTCCTCCGCCGAAAAAGTATGGCAAAGATCCTCTTTTTCAAGGCCACTGTCCCCACATCGCATTTCCAAGCCTTCGTATGTGCGGGCAACGCTCAAGCCATAAGGCAGTTCCACTCTGCGCCCCGTCTGCGCCGCAAAGAGTTGATCCAAGGCTTCCAAATGTGCCGTGCTGATGTCCCGCAGACCGGCTACATAAGCCGCCAGCCACAGGTATAGGACCTGACACCGCAAAAAGGAAGGCTGGTCTTTCAAAGGTTCTGCCAAGAGCAGATCTCCCTGCCTAGACTGGGCAAGCAGGTCTTTTGCCACCTGTCGGATATAATCTGCCACCTGCCCCAGATATAAGGCTTCCCTGCCCAGATGATCGCCTGCCTGAGCATTGATCTTTTGCAGTTCCGGCATGACCTGATGACGCAGGCGGTTCCTGTCATAATGGATATCCGTATTCGTGCTGTCCTGGCAGTAGGTCTGCCCCAGACCCGCCAGATAGGCTTCCACTTGTGCCCGGCTTGAGGATAGGAAAGGACGGATGATACGTCCCCTTTTGACCGGCATGCCCCGCATGCCCTCCAGTCCCGTACCCCGCACCAGATGAAAAAGCATGGTCTCTCCGTTGTCTCCGGCATGATGGGCTAAGGCAATGCGCACCGGGTGCCCCAGTTCTTTTTCCCAAGCCTCGGCTTCCTGCGTAAGAACCGCATAACGCGCCTCCCGCGCTGCTTCCTCCACAGCCGTCTGCGCTAAAACCGCATCCTGCAGGCGGTCTTTGACCGATATGGTCCGCTCCTCTATTCCCAGATCCCGGCACAGTTCTTCTACGAAATATTGATCCCGCAGGCTCTCCTGTCCCCGGATGCCATGTTCTACATGAATACAGCGCAGACAGATCCCCAGACGGTCACGCATCTGCCATAGAAAGCGTAAGAGCGCCACAGAATCTGCCCCACCCGACACGCCGACCAAGACACCGTCACCCGGATGTATGAGGTCTTCCTGCTCTATGAATCTGCAAACACTTTCTTCCCATTTTGCCTGCTGCATTTCTTACCTTTCCAACGCCTTCAAGACCAGCACGGTCATATCATCCGCCGCTGTCCCTCCGGTAAAGAGCAGGACACGCTCTATGATCTTTCGTGCAAATGTCACGGCATCTGTATCTGCCAGTTCTTCGATCAACTGACGCAGCATCTCTACCGCGTCCTCAACCTGCAAATATTCTAACACACCATCCGTAACGAGTACAAGATAGTCCCCTGCTTCCAGATAGGACCGAAAAGGCAGTGCCTCCAGGGAAGCACTGGCTCCCATAGGCAGGCTGTCCGCCTCGATCACTTCCGTCCGCCTTTTATGGCGCACAAAGGAGACATGTGCCCCCACCTTATAACAATCCACGATCCCGGTATATTCGTCCACCAGACAGGCATCCAGCGTCGAAAATCGTTCTGCCTCCGCGCCAAAGATCATTGCCGCATTCATCAGGCGCAATGCCATATCTATGGTAAAACCGGCTTCGGCAAACTGCAAAAAAAGGCTGACGACCGTATCACTCTCCTCGTGTGCCTGTCTTCCGCTGCCCATCCCATCGGATAGTGCCATAACAAAGACTCCCTGCTCCAAGCGTCTGGTGCCGAAACTGTCCCCGGAGATCGTCTGCCCCCGCTGTAACATCTTGGCAACGCCATAGGTGCACTCCAGTTTCGGTCTTGTCACAAAGACATAGTCTGCCCGCTCGCGCCCCACAATACTGCGGTTCTGTTCAACCATCATAAGAGTTTGTCCGGTACAGGTCTCTATGATCGCCAGCACCTCCTTGCTGGTCATGCAGACACCGGCGCGCGCCGCCAGTTCCATAAGGATCCGACAGGTTCCGTTTTTCCGCCGGTAAAAATGCAGACTCCATACCCTAAGCCCGACCTCGCGCAAATGGAAACGGATCTTTGCCAAAAGCCAGCGTTCTTTGTCATCGCAAAGCCTGTCCGCCTCCATACAGTCTTCCATCACATATGCCATGGCATCGATCTGTCCGGCGATCATTTCCCTATGCTCACACAGGCGGCGATACCATGCCAGATTTAACTCGGTACGCTCAAAGATTCCCAGTGCTTCCCGGATCAAAAGTTCCGCCCGCTCGCACTGCCGCCCGATCTTCTCCTGTAAGACCGGATCGATCTTTTGTCCTTTTTCTGCCTGGGCAAACAACTGCTCCATGGCAAGTGACATGGCACTCCCCTGTGCCAGACATGTCTCGTAGCGTCCACAATCTCCGCAGATCCGTCCCCGCAACTCCTGCTGCATGGCGACAAATCCCATGCCTGCTTCCCCTTCTTTCGGTCTTACCAGCGCCTCCATGCTCTGTGCCAGCCCACTCATGGCTCTGGAATATTCTCTTGCCTGGAGGGGAAGGACACGGGTACCGGTCTTTTTTTGCATACTGTGCCAGACCTCCTCCAAAAGATCCATCCCCCGACAGGTAAAATAGGCTCCACCAGCCACCAAAAGCCCCTCCAGCACTGGCAGGATCCCATAGGGAAAGGTCATGGTCTGTGTCGCCGTCATCACGCGTCCGCCATAGGTGATCGCCACCAGGATCATGCCCAAAAGGCTTGTCTGCCCCATGCGACGCACCAATATATGCATATGCCAGAAGATCGCAAGTACCACCATCCAGACTAAAAATGTCACGCCGTAGCGAAAGAGGGCTGCGATCGGCAAAAAGAGTACCATCCACAAATAGGAAAACGGCACACACAATCGCCTGTTCTCCTCGTTCAGATAACACGCCCCAAATATGACTGCCACAAAAGGATAGCATCCCAGCATCTTAATATGGCAGGCCAACAGCCCCAGAAGCAGATAAATCAAAGTTCTTGCAATCTTGTCTTTCATAATGTGCCTCCTATTTCACTTGCAGAGGCTATTATAAAAGGACTTCCCTGCATTATTTGTCAAAGGAAGTCCTGCTTATCTTTTTTCTATCATCTTTATGTTCTATTTTTCGCGAAAAATCGTCTCATTATCATAAACCAAGCCCAATTTATCCTTGGCAACTTTTTCTTTGTATTCATCCGACTGGATATACTGTTCCTGTTCCTCCAGTTCCTTTTGCTTGTCCTCTTGCTCGCTCAGTTCATTCTGCTTGGTCTGCTCCGTCTGCACCAAGGCCTCATTCTTCTGGTATAGGCGCACCATCTGCACGGAGAGCACCAGCACTAAGAATATACCAATGCAGAGAAAAGAGATCCTTCCTGCGCTATTTTTATTTTTCTTTTTCTTTCTCGGTCTTCTACTCATATATCGTCCCTTTTTTCTTTTTGTTCTGTCCATTTTGCCAGAAAGGCAAACAGACGATCACAGCCTTTCCCCATATAGCGGTAAAGGCTTGAAAAAAATTTACAGATGACAGCAAGTGGGACATACAATATCCGTCTTACCAACTTACTACCTATAGCATAATACAAAATCATCCCGGCTGCACCTATAAATAATTGACAAAAACGTAAAATTCCCTCCGTTTCTGCATTTTGTACCTGCCAAATAACAAGACCTGCAACGATCCAATAGAAAAAATCGCCCAGAGCCGCCCCCTCTTTGGTAATTTTGCTGATGCGTCGCAGGGTGCGGATCAGATCGTATCCCAATCCCAGACTTATGCCCAGAAGAAACATGACCCAGAGGATATGTCCCTGTTCCGTCACAAAAGAATACAAATGCATTATTTAAACATCCGTCCTAAAAAACTCTCGCCCATCGCCTTAGCGGAGACAACTTCGGAATAGAGCAAGGCGTCTACCCTGCCTTCTACTTCCAGATCGCCTTTTTCCACAGACAGGCGGTTGATATGGAGATCATTGCCCTTGATGGTAAGCATCCCCTCCGAGGTTTCCAATAAGATCTCCCGCAGATCAAAGGAGATCACATCTAAAATCCCGGTAAGGCTGATCCCTTTCCGGTTCGTCATCAATAATTTGTGGTTGGTCATGACCTGTTTTTCTTCCATAGGATCTCCTCCTGATACATTCTTATATCTCTATCCTATGTCAGAAATCCAACTTTATGACAGCAATTCCTATAGGTAACGGAACATGTCCTTTGCCTCTTCCTTTTTGGTCGTATCTAAGAGTGCCAGCACCTCGACCTTGACCGGCTTGTTGCCAAAGGCGATCTCAATGATGTCTCCTACCTTGACCTTGACCGAAGCCTTTGCCTCTTTGCCATTGACCATGACACGCCCTGCATCACACGCCTCGTTTGCCACAGTGCGGCGTTTGATCAGACGGGACACCTTCAAAAACTTATCTAAGCGCATTGTCCTTACTTCCTTCCTGCTTATACAAAAAAGGCTCAAAACCGAAGTTTTGAGCCAGATGTTCATAAAACAATATGAATTAGTTCATCATATCCTTTAAAGCCTTACCAGCCTTGAACTTAGGAGCCTTAGAAGCCGGGATCTTCATCTCAGCGCCAGTCTGAGGATTTCTTCCTGTTCTAGCAGCTCTCTCAGATACTTCAAAAGTACCGAATCCAACTAACTGGATCTTCTCACCCTTCTTGAGTTCTTCTGCAACAACATCTGTAAATGCCTTTAATGCTGCTTCTGCATCCTTTTTTGAAAGATCTGCCTTGCTAGCCATAGCTGCAACTAATTCTGTTTTGTTCATATTAACTTCCTCCTATGGAATATAAAATAAAATATTATGTCAGAGGTCTGCCTCCAAAATAACTACAAAAATATTTATAAAGGTTTTACCTATTTTTGTCAAGGCAAAGCCCTTATATTTTCAAGGTTTCCCGACGTTTTGCCATATTATACAAAATAATAAATAATCTTTGTGTAAGAATACTACAACATCTTTTCTACCAAGGCATTGACAGCCGCTTTCATAGCCTCTGCCTTAGCATCTGCATCCGCCAGGGAACTTCCCTTGATACCAAAATAGAATTTAACCTTTGGCTCTGTACCGGAAGGACGGACGCATACCCATGCATCATCCGTCAGTTCATAATAAAGCACATTGGAACTTGGAAGTCCGGTCGGGCGTACGGCACCGGTAGCAATATCAGTGATCGTATCGTTCTTATAATCGCGGACGGCTGTCACCTGATAAGCACCGATCTCCTTTGGTGCCTCTGCACGCAGGGTATTCATGATCTGTCCGATCTTTTCCAAGCCCTCGATGCCCTTTAAGGTAATGGCTGTAATGCCATCCTGATAATAACCATAACGCTCATACATAGCGATCATAGCATCCCAGAGGGTCATATTCTTGGTCTTGTAATATGCGGCAGCCTCACAAAGAGCCATAGAAGCCACAACCGCATCCTTATCTCTTGCATAGGTGCCTGTCAGACAGCCGTAACTTTCTTCCATACCAAAGAGGTAAGTTCCCTTGCCTGTCTTTTCCATTTCTAAGATCTTCTGACCGATGAACTTAAATCCGGTCAAAACTTCAACCAATTCGATGCCGTAGTAGTCTGCGATCGCATCTGCCATGTTGGTAGAGACGATTGAACGCACAAAGACACCATCTTCCGGCAGTCCCTGTAACTCTTTCTTTTGTCCGATCAGATAATCGCCGATCAGACAGCCTGACATATTACCGGTCAGAGGATGATACTCGCCGGTCTTGGCATCCTTGACATATACGCCAAGTCGGTCAGCATCCGGGTCTGTCGCAAGAACAAGATCAGCATCCACTTTCTTTGCCAATGCCAGTCCCAAAGTGAAGGCTTCCTTTGCCTCCGGGTTCGGATAGGAAACGGTAGGGAAATCTCCATCCGGCAATTCCTGCTCCGGTACCACATAGACATTGGTAAAGCCAAGTTCTTTTAAGACACGTCGCACCGGGATGTTTCCGGTACCATGCAGTGGTGTGTAAACGACCTTGATCTGAGATCCCACTGCATCAATGGCATCCTGATGTACGACTAATTTCTTTAACTCTTCGATATAAGGATCGTCGATATCCGCACCGATCGTCTGATACAGACCTGCTGCAATGGCTGCATCCTTGTCCATCTTCTTGCATACAGCGTAGTCTGAGATCGCCTTAACCTCGTTCATGATGCCGCTGTCATGTGGCGGTGTGATCTGCGCACCATCTTCCCAATATACTTTGTAGCCATTGTACTCTGGTGGATTATGACTTGCAGTAATATTAATACCAGCAATTGTATGTAATTTACGTACAGCATAAGATAATTCCGGTGTTGGACGAAGGGATTCAAACACATATGCCTTAATGCCGTTTGCTGCTAAGCAAAGTGCTGCTACATCTGCGAATTCCGGTGACATATGTCTGGAATCGTAGGCGATCGCTACGCCGCGATCCTGACCGCCGACCTTTAAGATGTAGTTGGCAAGCCCCTGTGTTGCCTTGCGCACGGTATATTCATTCATACGATTACAGCCTGCACCGATAATACCACGGAGACCCGCGGTGCCAAATTCCAATTCCGTGTAGAATCTCTCCTCGATCTCCTTCTCATCTCCTGCGATCTGACGCAGTTCTTCCTTGGTAGCCTCATCCATGTAGTCGCTTTCCAGCCACTGCATATACTGCTCTTTGTAACCCATAGTATCCTCCTTATATGTGTTCTGTTTTTATGATAATTGCCAGACTAATTTTCGTCAAGCAATGTAGATAACATCTTTGAAATGGTCGTCAGGTAGTCCGTATCCGTAAGACTGGAAGAACTGCTGTCCGAAGTCTTGGACGAACTGCTCCTACTTGATGAACTCTTGCTGGTCGATCCGGTAGACTTGTTACTATTGGTACTGCTGTTTGATGAACCGCTGCTCTTACCGGTATCGGAAGATGTTGATGTATCTTCTTCACTCTGCTTATCCCCTGTCGTGCTCTCACTTTCTGCCAGATCCAGTGAGATCGTCGCACTTTCGGAATTGACGATCAGTGTCTTTTGCCAGTCATCATATCCCTCTGCCACAACCTTTAGGGTATGAGATCCATAGGTAACCGGCACTGCCTGTCCGACCGTGATCTGCTGTCCGTCAATGTAGACCGATGCACCTGCCACTTCAGATGTAACCGTCAACTGACATACTTTTGGTCCACTGCCTTTTAACTGATCAAGATCAACTAACGTTGTCTCTCCGCGTGCCACGGTATATGTCCCGGTTCCGCCATAGCCCTTGTTGGCAACCGTGATGGCATAGGTTCCTTCCGGCACCTCCAGAAGCATATCCCCAGTGATCTTAGTAAAGATCCGGTTGCCGATACAGATCATACTATCCACAAAGATGGAAGAATTCTGCAATTGGATATACCCATGCCCAGTCGTCACAATGACGGACCAGACCTCTTTGTCCTTGCCGATAACCTGCAAGGTGTCATCCGTCCCGATCATATCCAAACTAATGCTTGCATCCTGAGAAAAAGCCATAGTATTGGAAGTGATCCGGTACTGGGTCTGCCCGATCGTAAAGATCCCTTTTTCCATGTCGATCTTGTAATTGGTGACATCTGTCTGATTCCAGACCTGATCAGACATCTTCACGCTACTCAGGGCAGATGCCGCCGTAATGTCCCCGATTTGTACAACCTGCCCTGGTGTAAAATGGATCGAACTATAAGAATCCCCATACTTATCCATAAAACGGGTTCCCAGCGTATAAGCATAGCGCACCTGACGTTCAGACTCCGGCGCATACAGGGTCATCGTCTCTCCCACCATATCCATTTGTTCAATAACAAAATCCTGCGTATCTTCTTCCGTGTCTGCCTTCTCCTCCTCTTGCTTTGCGGCAGGCGCACGATAGGTAAAAGGTTCGTTCGATTCCTCTTTCCCACAGGCACTCAGAGCGCCAAGACAAGCAAGCAGACACAGCAGAATACCGCTTGTTTTTCTTATGTTTTTCATAGGTCGATTATAAACTATTCCGCCAGATTATACAATAAGACCAGAAATTCCTGACGTGCCTTCTCCTGCGCCAGGATCTGCCGCAATTTGTCACCGTCACGCTTGGACGACCATGTCTTTTTGTTGTTATTGTAATGATTGGCGATCTTCCAGAATTTTTCCGGATACAAAAGGCGCAGATAGAGTTGCTGCAATTCCCCCGTGCGGAAAGGGCGGACTCTCTGGTAGGTCATGAGCATCTGCCTGCCCAGTTCCGCGTTCCAGCGGTTCTTTTCCAGGGCTTTTCTCGTATATTTTGCCAGATCGCTCATGGCGCTGTCCATGCGCATGCTCTCAAAATGCTGTATGTGCGAAGTTCCGCTGCAATCCAAGACATTGTGATGGTGATAATCGCCATGGCATAACTGTAATTCTTCCTTTAGGGAAAGTATCTCTTCTTCCACTTGCTCCCCCTGTCCGTAAAAAGTCCCGTATGCCTGCTCGTACAAGTCTTCAAATCCCGTCTTCTTTTTCTTCTTGCGGATATAATTCCGCAGGTTCTTAAGTTCCCGGTTATGCCGTCTGACTTCCTCCGCCAGCAGATGCTGCGGCGCAAAAAAGACCTCCTTTTTGTCTGTCTCTATCGTTTCCAACTGCAAGTGCAGATCTGCCAGTTTTCTTGCCCCCTCCAAGACCTCAAAGGCATTTTTGACGTCACACTCCCGCCCGGGCTGGTAAGACTTTAAAACATAGGTCGGTCCGCCTTCTTCCCGGACCGCATATGCCCCCTCCTGTGTCGGCAGGATCTGCTCCACCGCAGGATCCCAGGCCTTTAGTTCTGCCAGCACCTGCGCCAGTCCTTGTGCTTTTTCCATGGATCCGGTAAAAGACTTTAACATATAGACCGCCCCTGCCGTATGTATAAAAAGACTCCCCCTTCCTTTTGTCACGCCCGTAACTTCCAGAGCATAGGCTCCCAGCAAATTTTCTCCCTGCCCCAGACGCGGAATAACAACCTGTGTTTTCTCTATATTTTCACACATAAAAAAATCCTCCATAAGACGAACATGATGCTTCGATATCTGTTCATCTTATGAAGGAATCCTTCAGATTATACCTATCTATCCCTGCTGTTCCAACTCTTTTCTTGCCTCTGCAAGCAGGATCTCTTTGGTATTACATGCCGGGTCTTCGACCACCTTGGCAAAGAGTTTATCCAGGACCTGACCGATCTGTTTTCCCTGGGGCAGACCCAATGCCAAAAGTTCCTTGCCGTTGATAGCTAGATCCTTTTTCTGTATGCAGGCATGGTCTGCTAAGATCTCCTCGTAGAGTTCTTCAAAACGGTCGATCGCCTCTAATTTTTCCGCCCGCATATAGGTACTCTGCGCCAGAGCGTCTGCACGCTTGACCGTAAAAATCTGTGGGAAACATTCCAGCCCCATCTTTACCATACTGCGCCGGATGCTCTTTTTGGTCAGCGCCGGACGCAGATCATGAAAACGGACCAGGCGCTTGACCGCGCGGATCGTATCATTATCAAACTTGAGTCGGTGCAAAATCTGCCCTGTCATCTCCGCCCCCACTTCCGGGTGTCCGTGGAAATGATCGATGCCATCCGCATCGGTCGTACGGCACTGGGGCTTTCCGATATCATGAAAAAGCATGGTCAGTCGTAAGATACGGTCTGGCGGAACCCCCATGATGGCATGTATGGTATGTTCTCCCACCGAATACTGATGGTGGATGGTATGCTGGGGTGTCTGCATCATTGCATCAAACTCTGGCAGAAATACGCGGCTGAGTCCACTCTCATAGACAGCCCGCATCTCCTCCGGGTGGTCTGATGTTAATAGTTTGACCAGTTCTACCATAATGCGCTCTGTACTCACCTTGGCAATGGTCGATGCCAGAGTGCAGATCGCTTCGTAGGTCTGTCGCTCGATCGTAAATCCCAACTGTGCTGCAAAACGCACGGCACGGAGCATCCGCAGGGCATCCTCAGAAAATCGCTCACTCGCACATCCCACACAGCGTATAAGACCACGTTTCAGATCGCCCACGCCGTCAAAGAGATCTACCAAGCCCTGACTGTCATTGTAAGCCATGGCATTGATGGTAAAATCGCGCCGCTTGAGATCTTCGGATAAGAGATTGGTAAAGGCGACACTCTCTGGGTGTCTGCCGTCCTTGTATTCGCCGTCAATGCGATAGGTCGTCACCTCATAGCCGGTCTTTCCACACATGATCGTCACAGTCCCGTGTGCAATACCGGTATCGATGGTATGAGAAAACAAGTCCTTGACTTCCTGGGGGGATGCCGAGGTCGTGATATCCCAATCCGCCGGTTCTTTCCCTAAAATGCTGTCGCGGACACAGCCACCTACCGCGTAGGCTTCGTGTCCGCAACTTTCCAAACGATCTATAATTGTGATTACGTCCTGTGGTAATACGATCTTCATTAATATGCTTTGCCCCAATAAACTAACTTCTTAGCCGGTTTTCCACAACATACACAGACATCTGAAATCTTTTCCTGTGTAAATGGCATACATCTGCTGGTCGCTGTTGTCTCTTCTTTGATCTTGTCTTCACAAGCCTGCTCACCACACCACATTCCGCGGATAAATCCCGGCTTGTTGGCTACGATGTCCTTGAACTCCTCGTAGTTGTGTGCGTCGTAGGTATGCGCATCTCTGTGTGCTCTTGCACGCTCTAACATCTCTGTTTGCATGGTATCCAAGATCTCTGTGATCTTTTCTGCCAATGTATCCAGAGATACCGTGATCTTTTCTCTGGTATCACGACGAACAAGGATCGCCTGATTTGCCTCGATATCACGAGGTCCCATCTCTACTCTTACCGGAATACCGCGCATCTCCTGCTCAGAGAACTTCCATCCCGGAGACTTGTCCGTATCATCTAACTTGGCACGGAGTCCTGCTGCACGCAAGGTCTCCAATACTTCGTGTGCCTTATCCAGCACGCCTTCTTTATTCTGCATGATTGGAATGACATCCACCTGAACCGGAGCGATCCTTGGTGGCAGTACCAGACCGGAATCATCCCCATGTACCATGATGATAGCACCGATCAGACGGGTGGTCATACCCCAGGAAGTCTGATGTACATACTTTAACTGGTTGTCCTTATCGGTATATTGGATCTCAAATGCCTTGGCAAAACCATCCCCAAAGTTGTGGCTGGTACCGGACTGTAAAGCCTTGCCGTCATGCATGAGTGCCTCGATCGTATAAGTTGCCTCTGCACCTGCGAACTTTTCCTTGTCTGTCTTACGTCCGCGGATGACCGGCATAGCCAGAACTTCTTCACAGAAGTCTGCATAGAGGTTCAGCATCTGCTGTGTACGCTCCTCAGCCTCCTCTGCTGTTGCATGTGCTGTGTGACCTTCCTGCCACAAGAACTCTCTGGAACGAAGGAAAGGTCTGGTCTCCTTTTCCCAACGGACAACAGAGCACCACTGGTTATATACCTTTGGCAGGTCTCTGTATGACTGGATCTCATCCTTATAGAAATCGCAGAACAAAGTCTCTGAGGTCGGTCTGACACAAAGTCTTTCCTGTAATGGATTGAGTCCTCCATAGGTGACCCATGCAACTTCCGGTGCAAATCCCTCGACATGATCCTTTTCTCTCTCTAACAGACTCTCCGGGATGAACATTGGCATGTAGACATTCTCTACACCCGTCTCCTTAAATCTACGATCCAGTTCATGCTGGATATTCTCCCAGATCGCATAACCGGCAGGTTTGAAGATCATACATCCCTTGACACTGGAATAGCCCATCAATTCTGCTTTTTTTACAACATCCGTATACCACTGTGCGAAGTCAACATCCATAGATGTAATGGCTTCTACTAATTTTTTATCCTTTGCCATCATGGCCTCCTTCATCTTTCATCAATACCATTTATTCTAAAAAAATCCACAAGTCTTGTCAAGGCTTGACATCAGCGGACTTTGCCTTATTTTTTAGGTAAAACGGTAGATCTCCCAGATCAAAAATGCACTTGCCGGTCCTAAGATCACACCCCAGATCCCATAGATCTCCAGTCCCAGATAAATACATGCCAGAACAATGAGAGGATCAGCACCGACGCTCCTGCCGATGAGTTTTGGTTCCAGATACTGACGGAGCAGGCTGGTGCCCCCTGCCAAAAAAAGATAATAGATGCCAAGCCCGATCTTCTTTTGCAGGAACATGACGACCGCCCAGGGCAAAAAGATCAGTGATGTTCCGATAAAAGGCAGGGCATCACAAAAACCGATAAAAACGCCCACCAAAACCGCATAGGGGTTGCCCGTCAAGAGCAGGGCAACAATACAGATCGCCGTGATGATCAGCATGATGATCCCCTGGGCGCGCAGATAATCGCCGCCTACCACGGACAGATCTTTTGCCAGAGACACAACCACCTGCCCGAAGGTATTCTTTTTAATCTGCTCCTGTAAAAGGGCATAATCCTTGGTCATAAGGATGGTCGCCACCAAGGTCACCGCCAGAGCCACCATGCCGCCCAAGGTATCCTGCATGCCGCCGAAAGGTGACGCCACGTTGTCTACAAAATGGTCAAGCATCTGTTCTGTGTTAAATTTTGCCATGAGTTTTTCGTAGGCTTCCCCGAACAGACCGGACTCCTTTGCCCTGATCGTCAGCAGGCGCATGTCCTGTCCAATACAAGAGTTCTTCCCGCCGCCCCCACAGATCCATAAATTCCTTTACCAGATACCAGAGCAGCAGGCAGACACCGCCCACGATCAAGAGATTGCGCAGGATCAGAAGAGTCTTATGCTCTTTTTTCCTGCATGCCGACCGCCGAAAAGCGCCCGCCAGATAAAAGGCTACAAAAAAGGGAAGCACCATCGGCAGCAGCCACTTCATAAAGGCATATACCAAGAGGGTGATTCCCAGTAGTTTAATTGTATTTCTGATAAAATGATAATTCTGCTCCATAGGATCAGTATGTAGCAAATTCTTCCTTTTTATGCAAAAAAGTCACCGAACTCTCTGCCACGAGGCTTGATGGAAAAATCCATGCCCTCCTCGCTGACCGGATGCGTAAACTGCAGGCGGTAGGAGCAGAGACAAAGCGGTTCTCCGGTACGGCTGCCACCGTATTTGACATCGCCTAAGATCGGTGCCGTACGGCTTGCCAGTTGTACGCGGATCTGGTGGAAACGACCGGTATCCAGATGGATATCCAAGAGGCTGCGATCATCCAGACGCTTGACCACTTCATAGGAAAGGCGCGCTTTCTTTGCCCTTGGGTTACTTTCCGTAACCACCATGGCACGGTTCTTTCTCCCATCTTTTACAACATAATCTTCCAAAACGCCTGTCTCCGGTATATTCTCTCTGGTCACGATGGCGTAATAATATTTGGCAAACTGCCTTGCCTTTAATTCTTTGCCAAGAATGGCTGCCGCCGCCGCATTTTTTGCAAAGACCAATACTCCCTCGACCGGCTGATCCAGACGGTGGATCACCCCTACATAGTCGCTCTCGCCCTTTGCCACACGATAATTGCGGATCATGCTGACCATATCCGGCTCTGTCATCTTGGCGGTCTGCGTTGCGACCCCTGCCGGCTTATAGCAGACCAGCACATCCTCATCCTCAAATAATACCTCTAACTCCATACTTTCTCCTTCCGCGCCAAGCCGCTATGCCCCCATAGGCGGCTGCGCTTTCTTTATACCTTGAACCGATATCCCACGCCCCAGATCGTCTCGATGTATTGTGGTTTATTGGTATTCAATTCTATCTTTTCACGGATCTTCTTGATATGAACGGTGACCGTCGCGATGTCTCCGACCGAATCCATATCCCAGATCTCCTTGAACAATTCCTGCTTGCTAAAGACATGATTTGGATGCTCTGCCAGAAATGCCAGAAGTTCGAACTCCTTGGTCGTAAACTGTGTTTCCTCGCCCCGGATCCATACACGTCTTGCCGACTTGTCGATCTTGATATCACGGATCTGGAAGGTATCGCCCTGGGTCTGCTGATTGCTGCCCACCAGACGGTCATAGCGTGCCAGATGAGCCTTTACCCTTGCAACTAATTCGCTCGGTGAAAACGGCTTGGTGATATAGTCATCCGCGCCCAGTCCCAATCCACGGATCTTGTCGATATCCTCTTTCTTGGCAGAAACCATAAGGATCGGCGTATTCTTGACCTGACGGATCCTGCGGCAGATCTCAAAGCCATCCATATCCGGCAGCATGAGATCCAGCACAAAGATATCAAAATCTTCTGCTAGGGCACGCTCGCATCCCTTGACGCCATTCTCCTCGATCACGACCTCAAAATCCGATAACTCCAGATAGTCCTTTTCCAGTTCCGCGATCGCTAGTTCATCCTCGATAATAAGTACTCTACTCATTTGGTACCTCCTGATATTTTCGTAAAACAAAGTACATGACTGTACCTACATTCTCTTTGCTGGTTGCCCAGATTTTTCCACCATGATCCTCAATGATCTTTTTGACAATGGAAAGTCCGATACCGCTTCCGCCTGCCGCAGAATTGCGCGAAGCATCTGCCCGGTAAAAGCGGTCAAAAATATATGGCAGGTCTTTGTTGGAAATACCCTTGCCGTTGTCCTCGATCTCGACCTGTATAAAGTCGCCCACATCCTTGATCCGCATACTAATAAAGGACGGCTCCTCTGCCCGCATATACTTGATGGCATTGCCGATGATATTGTGGATGACCCTGCCAAGCTGCTCCGGGTCAGCGATCATCAGGGTATCTTCATCTACATAATTAAAGAAAGTCAGCTGCATGTGCTGATTTTCCAGATCCATTTCCAACTCTTCCATACAGTCGGTGAAGTAGTCCTTGACGTTTAGTTTGTGGAAATTGTATGGGATCTTATTGGTATCGATATTGCTGTATAAGGTCAGTTCATTGATGAGGGTGTTCATCTCATTTGCCTTGTTGTAGATGGTCTTTAGATAGCGTTCCTGCTTCTCCGGTGTGTCCGCCACCCCATCTAAGATCCCCTCCGAATAACCCTTGATCGCCGTGATCGGCGTCTTTAGGTCATGGGCGATATTGGAGATCAGCATACGGTGTTCCTGCTCCGCATCCAGTTTCTCCTGCGCATTCATCTGCAAGCGCTTGCGCATGGCCTCAAAACTCTCACTGAGTTCACTGATCTCATCATGTCCCTTGGTATCAATGGAAAAATCCAGATTGCCGTCCCGGATATTCTCTGCCGCCTTATTGAGTTGGCGCAGACGGGAAATGATACCGCTGTATGTCCAGATCACTAAGATCGCCGCTGTAAAAAAGAGGATCAGGATCACAGAGATCATAACATCGACCACCAGATTCTTAAAATCCGGCAAATGGGCGATATACTCATAACTGGTACTGGACCATTGGATGTTCAGCGTTGGCAAGATCGTATTGATGGCATATAGCCCTATGGCTGCCATGATAATCGGTACAAATATGATAATGCAAAAGGATATGACAAGTCGCGTCCGTAACTTCATAAACCATTCCATCCTTTATATAGAAAAAAGTCGTGGGATGTCTCATTCATCCCACGACTTCATTATATCACTTCATCCCCTCAAAAAAAGCATTCCATCAAAGTTTTATACTTTTTTTAGAATCTTAAAGATATTTTTTCAAATCTTCAACTTTGTCCAAAGCTTCCCAAGGAAGGTTCAGATCATTACGTCCAAAGTGACCGTATGCTGCTGTCTGCTTGTAGATCGGTCTTCTCAAATCCAGCATCTTGATGATACCAGCCGGACGAAGATCGAAATGATTACGAACGATCTCAACTAACTTCTCATCAGATAACTTGCCTGTACCGAAAGTATCTACCATGATAGATGTAGGCTGTGCAACACCGATCGCATAAGACAACTGGATCTCGCACCTGTCAGCCAGACCTGCTGCAACGATGTTCTTTGCAACGTAACGTGCTGCATATGCTGCGGAACGGTCAACCTTTGTGCAGTCCTTTCCGGAGAAAGCACCGCCGCCGTGACGAGCCATTCCACCGTAGGTATCTACAATGATCTTACGTCCGGTAAGACCTGCATCACCGTGAGGTCCACCGATAACGAAACGTCCGGTCGGGTTGATAAAGAACTTTGTCTCATCATCTACCAGTTCAGCCGGCAGGATCGGGTCAAAGACATATTTCTTGATGTCTTCATGGATCTGTTCTTGTGTTACATCTTCGTCATGCTGTGTAGAAAGGACAACCGCCTCAAGTCTCTTTGGCTTACCAGCCTCATCATATTCTACAGAAACCTGTGTCTTTCCGTCTGGTCTTAAGTAAGAAAGTGTACCATCTTTACGTACCTTAGTAAGTTGAAGTGCCAACTTATGAGCCAAAGAAATCGGATAAGGCATGTAATCTTCTGTCTCGTTGGTAGCATAACCAAACATCATACCCTGATCTCCGGCACCGGTATCCAGATCATCTGTCAAAGAACCCTTCTTTGCCTCTAAAGCCTTATCAACACCCATAGCAATATCTGCTGACTGCTGGTCTAATGCAACCATAACAGCACAGGAATTGCCATCGATACCCTTCTTACCATCATCATAACCGATATCAAGAACCGTCTTACGAACGATTGCAGGAATATCAAGTTGTGCCTTTGTGGTTATCTCGCCTGTTACAAGTACAAATCCGGTACATGCTGCTGTCTCGCAGGCAACACGGCTCATCGGATCCTGTTCCATACAAGCATCTAAGATTGCATCTGATACAGCATCACAGACCTTGTCCGGATGTCCTTCTGTAACAGACTCTGAAGTAAATAATAATTTTTCCATTTTCTTCTTCCTTTCTGTATTACCCTTTTGTTCCTTTTTAACGCCTTAAAAGAAGCATTAAAAAAATCCGCCATAAGCGGATTTAATTGTCTAAGATAATCAAATCCCTTATTGTTCGAGTTACTCGCTCAGGTAGGCACCTTCCATCTTCCGGGGTTGCCGTGGTTTCATCGATCCTATGTATCTCCGCCACTCTGAATAAGAGAAAATACGATATGGAATTTTCAAATCTGTGACTTTCATCAGTGATGACTTTACACCCCATATGGGTATTTGTCAAGAAATCCCCCTATACAATTCCTGCATTTTGTAGTCGTCCCCTAGTCTTACCCCGCAATCTGTATATATTTGCCCATTTTGGCATTTTTCTTTGGCTTTCGACGCAAATCGTCAGAAAACTATTGCCAGATGGGAGATATTACATATATAATATTTCTGTGTGTATAATTTTCTTTCATTTACGAAGCAATTACACACCTTTGGGGGAAGAACATAATATGATAAAAGTAAGCGTAAACCGATTACAAGCCGGCATGGTCGTTGCCAAGCCGATCGTTACAAAAAGAGGACAGACCATCGCATCTGCCGGGGCCAGTCTGACATCACAGTTGATCGCCAAGTTATCCTTTTACCGGATCCAGACCGTTATGATCGATGAAAATTCGATCCCACAGGAGATCCGCGAACAGGCAGTCACACTGGAAGTTGCCGAGCCAAAGCCAGAGGCTCCTGCCCAAAAGCTGGTCGCAAAACCGGTCACAGAGCAAAAGACAGAGACTCCGCACCCGCAGGTCCATCCGCTCGAGACAACGTCGCATAGACAGCGCATACAGTCCACGCCGCAGTTTCAGGCATTTCAGACCTCTTATACACGCAATATGATCTCTCTGAAAGAGGATTTTGATCTCATCATTGCAGGACAGGTTGACGGTGCATGTGACCATCTTCTGTCCGAGGCAGCATCCTTATTTGCTTCCAAGACTTCCTTGGAACTTTTTGACATGATACATACCATGCGTTCTGTCGATGATTCCGTCTACGCCCATTCTTTGAATGTCGCTTTGATCTCCAGAGCCATCGGTAAATGGATGCAGTTCTCCAAGGAAGATTTGAACACCCTGACCTTGGCAGGGCTTTTACATGATATCGGCAAGACCCAGATCCCTTCTGAGATCTTAAATAAACAGGGCAAACTGACCGATGAGGAATTTGACATCATCCGTTCCCATGCCAAACTGGGACACAAGATCTTAAAGGACACCGACCTGGATCTTCGTATCAAGTTGGCAGCCTTACAACATCACGAACGTTATGACGGATCCGGTTATCCACGCGGTCTGGAATCCGATGAAATCGATACTTTTGCTTCCATCGTTGCCATCGCTGATGTATATGATGCCATGACGGCAGCACGCTCTTACCGTGCTCCCAAATGTGCTTTTCAGGTCATTGCCGCTTTTGAAGATGACGGTTTCCAGAAGTACAACCCAAAAGTCATCTTTACCTTTTTGCAGCGTGTGGCAGCCTGCTACAACAACAGCCGTGTCCTTCTAAGTGACGGCACCGCCGGACAGATCGTGTATCTCAACAAAAATACCTTATCCCGTCCGATCGTCGACACTGTCGAGCATGGCTTGATTGACTTATCCCAGTCTGCCAACAAGGATCTGTTCATCAAGGCAATCCTTTAACATTTCTTATAAAATCAAAAACGGCTATCTTTATCACATACATGACAAAGATAGCCGTCTTTTTATCTTTTGATCTAGGAAACCCGAAGCATAAACTTCTGGATCTCTTTTTCGCAATTTGTCCGTTCGATCTGTGCGCCCAGACTGCGCAACTTGATCTCGAAATCCTCATAACCGCGCTGGATGAAATGAATATCTTCCACGATGGTAATGCCATCTGCTGCAAGCCCGGCGATCACAAGGGCTGCACCTGCACGCAGATCCGGTGCACTCACGCGCGCACCTGTGTATTCCTTAATGCCACGGATAATGGCAATATTGCTCTCCACCTTGATATCTGCTCCCATGCGGGAAAGTTCATCCACGTACTTGAAGCGGTTCTCAAAAATGCTCTCGGTAACGGTAGACGTACCATCCGCCATACCAAGCACAACCGTCATCTGCGGCTGCATATCTGTCGGAAATCCCGGATACGGAAGCGTCGTGATCTGGGTATGAGTCAAGCCCTTGTTGGCAACAATACGAACAGCATCATCAAATTCCTCGATCATACAGCCTGCCTCGATCAACTTGGCAGATGTAGCTTCCAAATGCTTTGGAATAACATTTTTGATCAGGACATCACCCTTGGTCGCTGCTGCCGCGCACATAAAGGTTCCCGCCTCGATCTGATCCGGAATGACAGAATAAGATGTCTTGTGTAACTTTTCCACACCTACGATACGGATCACATCCGTACCTGCACCACGTATATTGGCACCCATGCTGTTTAAGAAGTTGGCAACATCTACGACATGCGGCTCCTTAGCGGCATTTTCGATCACGGTCTTGCCCTCGGCAAGTGCCGCTGCCATAAGTACATTGATCGTAGCACCGACAGATACCTTATCCATGTAGATATGGCTGCCTACCAGATGGTCTGCCTTTGCAGAGATCAAGCCATAACTGATGTCCACATCAGCGCCCAGTGCCTTGAATCCTTTGACATGCAGGTCGATCGGTCGGCTGCCGATCACGCAGCCACCCGGCAATGCTACTTCTGCTCTTTTGTATTTTCCAAGTAAGGCTCCCAGAAGATAATAGGAAGCACGGATCTTTTTGATGTATTCATAATCTACGTTCAACTGTCCGATGGTTGATCCGTTGATGCGCGCTGTGTGTCGGTCTACGCGCTCTACCACTGCGCCGATATCGCTCAAAGCATCCAGCATGATGTTGATATCCCGCACATCCGGCAGATTATCTATGGTCACTGTCTCATCCGTCATAATGGACGCTGCAAGAATTGCGAGCGCTGCATTCTTGGCACCACCGATCTCTACTTCCCCTACGATCGGATTTCCCCCCTTGATTACGAATTGTTCCATATAACACCTCGTTACTCATTTATTCCAAAGGCTCTCGCCTATATTTACCCATTGATAAAAGACATTATAGCACATACTACATCATATGCACCAGTAAATCTTGCGTCACTTGAAAAAGTCAATCTATTTGCCACATACAAACTGACTGCGATACAATTTCGCATAATATCCGTTCTTCTCCAACAATTCCTGATGATTTCCCTGTTCTAAGACCTTACCGTCCTGCATATAGAGGATCACATCTGCTTCGCGGATCGTGGAAAGTCTGTGTGCTACGACAAAGGTTGTTCTGCCTTCCATCATGGTCTGGAAAGCCTCCTGTATCTTCATCTCCGTACGCGTATCAATGGAAGATGTCGCCTCATCCAAGATCAGCATAGGCGGCAATGCCAGCATCAGGCGGGCAATACAAAGAAGTTGCCTTTCTCCCTGCGAAAGACTGCCGTCATCGCCCTTGATATAAGTATCATACCCATTTGGCAAACGTTTGATAAATTCATGCGCATGGGAAGTTCTGGCTGCCTGCACCATCTCTTCTTCTGTCGCATCCGGGTTGGCAAACAAAATGTTTTCCCGGATAGTGCCCTCTTTCAGCCAGGTCTCCTGTAAAACCATGCCGAATTTTTCACGCAGGTTGGCACGCGGAATAGACCGGATATCGACACCATCAATGGTGATCTTGCCATGTGTCGTATCATAGAAGCGCATAAGCAGGTTGATAAGCGTCGTCTTACCGCTTCCGGTCGGTCCGACAATAGCAATACGCTGTCCCGGCTCTACGGTCAGATTTAAGTGCTCAATGAGCGGTTTGCTCAGATCATAGGAAAACGCCACATCCTCAAATACGATCTTTCCTTCCACATCTGACAGATGATTTACCCGGCTCTCCTCCACTGCCGGTGCATCAATGATCTCAAAAATACGTGCCGCGCAGGCAATGGCGTTCTGTAATTCCGTGACAACGCCGGAGATTTCATTGAAAGGCTTGGCATACTGGCTTGCATAGCCTAAGAAACTGGTCAGTCCACCGACCGTGATGCCGCCGAAGATCGCAAGAATGGCACCTGCGACACCCACACCACTGTAGATCAGACTGTTGACAAAACGTGTTGTCGGGTTGGTGATGGAAGAATAAAAAGTCGCCTTTAAGGAACTGTCTGCCAGGCGGTCATTCAAGACATCAAATTCCTCTTTTGCCTTCTCATTATAAGAAAAAGCAGATACAACCGACTGGTTTTCGATCATTTCATCTGCATATGCAGTCTGTTCGCCGCGGTGCTTCGCCTGCAACTGGAACATAGCATAAGTCCTGCTTGCGACAAACTTTGCCACCAGAAGGGATACCGGAGTCAGGACAATAACTACCAATGCGATCGGCAAGCTGACACGCACCATAAAAAAGATCGTTCCCAGAATGGTCAGTACACCGGTAAACAACTGGGTAAATCCCATCAAAAGACCATCGGAAAAGACATCCGCATCCGTAGCGATACGACTCATATAATCACCATGGGAATGGGAATCAATATTTTTGATCGGCATGACTAACATCTTCTTGAAAGCCTTTTGCCGCATGTTTTTTGTAATGTCATAGGTAATGTAATTATTGATACGGTTCATAAGCCACTGGAAAAAGCAAGTACCCACGATCGCCAGTGCCATCTTTTCTAAAATCTGATACAGTCCATCCCATTGGATCTGCCCGCTGCCGATCATACAATCGACCGCCTTTCCCGTAAGTACCGGAACCAGCAGGGTGAAGATGACTGTCAGTACCGCACAGATCAGGCTGAGAACGATCTGTAAACGGTAGGTCTTTAATTCCACCAGAACACGTTTGATTACTTGAGATTGTTTGATTTCATTTTTTGTACTCATGATTGCTGACCCTTCCTCTTACGAGTTTTGCTCTTTTTCGTCTTTTGGAAACTGTGAATAGTATATTTCCTGATAAATGGCATTGTCCCGCAGCAGGTCTTCGTGTTTGCCCTTGCCTACGATACAGCCATCTTCCATGACTAAGATCTGATCCGCTTCCATCACAGAGGAAGCACGCTGCGATACGATAAAGGTCGTCGGATGCCAAGGCAGCCCGCGGATCGCCTTGCGCAGTGCTGCGTCCGTTGCCACATCCAGTGCAGAAGCCGAATCGTCCAGGACCAGGATCTTCGGCTGTCCCGCCAGGGCTCTGGCAATCGTCAGTCTCTGTCTCTGTCCGCCGGAAAGATTTCTGGCATCCTGTAGGATCTCCTCATCCAGACCATGCTCTTTGCTTTCGATGACGTTGTCTGCCTGGGCTGCATGGACGGCTGTCGCGATCATATCATCTGTAATATCCTCCCGTCCGAAACGGATATTGTCCCGGATGCTTCCATGGAAAAGCACACCGCGCTGCGGTACCAGACCTACGATCTTTGTCAGTTCTTTTTCCTTGTAACTGCGTACATCCTTGCCGTAGATCAATACTTTTCCCTTGCTGGCATCATACATATGGTTGAGCAGGTGCAAAACGGTAGACTTACCGGAGCCGGTGCCGCCGATGATACCAACGGTTCCATGATCCGGCACCTTAAAATCAATATCCCGGATCGCCATCTCGCCCGCCTGTGGATAAGCAAAGGATACCTGCTCATAAGATACTGCATCCGCCTCCGACGCCTTTTGTGTCTCTGTCACATAAGTCCGCTCATCATATGGCATTTCCATGATCTGCTCCACTCTGGTAACCGAAGCGTAGGCACGCATAAGTACCACGATCAGGTTTGCCAATTTGATCAGTTCTACCAAAATCTGTGACATGTAGTTGACAAGTGCTACGACCTGTCCCTTGGCAAGGATCCCCATATCGACCTGGGTAGAGCCAAACCATATGACTGCCACAACACCAAGATTGACGATCACATAGGTGATCGGGTTCAGAAGTGCAGAAACCTTGCCGGCACGCATCTGGTCGGCATACAGGTCTTCTGTCTGCGTCCCAAATGCCTGCTTCTGCTGATCCTGATTACCAAAGGCACGGATCACACGGGCTCCCTCTAAGTTTTCACCGACTGCCAAAAAGACGCGTTCCATCTTCTTTTGGATCCGGCTAAAGATCGGCAGGGTCGACTTGGTGATACCATAGACGACCAGCCCTAAGAGGGCGATCACGATCACAAAGATCAGGGTCGACTTGACATCAACGATCAGTGCCATGATCATCGCACCAAACACGATAAACGGAGAGCGCAGGAAAAGACGCAGGAACATATTGATACCACTCTGTATCTGGTTGATATCCGATGTGATACGTGTTGTAAGTGCCGATGTTCCCACACTGCCATGGCTTGCCGCTGACATATCCATGATGCGGTGAAAAAGATCTGCACGCATCTTAGAAGCCGTGTAGATGGCTGCTTTTGCCGCAAAATACTGTGCCGTGATGGCAAATGCCAGGCCCAAGATGGCAAACAAGATCAAAAGCAGGCACATATGGATCACATAGTCCCTATCCCGGTTTGCGATTCCTACGTCGATAATGGATGCCATTACCAGCGGAACCAGGAGTTCAAAAATTGCCTCCAGCATCTTAAAGAGCGGTGCAAATATACTTTCTTTTTTATAATCTTTTAAATATTTTCCCAAGAACTTCATTTTCTATCCCTTACTTCAAAAAAAGCAAAAGCAAGGACTGCGCCTTGCTTTTGCCTGTCATTATTCTGCCGTTGTGTCTGCTGCCGTTACCTTTTCAAAGAAAGTATCGAACTGTACTTTCTTCCATTGCTTCTTATCGGTCGTCCAGGTAATTTCCTTTTTCCAGCCCTTCAAGACAGACTCTAAATAGTCACTGCGCTTTTTCTCCTCAAGCGTTGTCATCGCTTTTTGGGTTGCTTCTTCATCATACGCGCTATCTAAGCGGATGACATAGTAACCATCGTTTCCTACATCTACAACAGATGAGATCTGTCCCTCGGAAAGAGCATCTGCGGCTGCGATCACGGCTTCATCCAAAGAAGTGTCATCCTTTCCGTAGGATGCTGTCTTGATGGTCGCGCCCGCTGCCTCACCGTCTGTCTCCAGATCGGTTGAAGTCGTAAGGGCTTCTGCCTTTGCCTTTAATTCCTTTTTCTGGTCATCGGTATAATATCCGGTATTGCCAGAGGAATCTTTATAAGTCACGGATCCGAAATAAGCATAAGTGATCGTGCGCTGTGCAGCCTCCTCCTCGGTCACTGTCACATCTGCCGACTCCTTGATGGCTTCGGATACCTTGGATGCGATCGTCTGATTAGTCAGATACTTTTCTACGATCTCCTCGGTCGCCGTCATAGCGTCCAGTGTATCTTCCGAATTGTTCTTGATAAATGCCTTAGCTGCCTTTTTGATGGACTTTTTCTCATCATCGGAAAGGGTCACATCATAATCAGAGGCATGCTGTTCCAAGAGGTAATCTTCCTTCATGGACTTCATGACATTTTTCTTGACGTTATCCTCAAGCGTCGTGCCATCATCTTCCTTTGTCCACATATCCGTACCCATATACTGTAAATATGTGGCATCATACAAGGACTGTGTATATCTGGCAACGAAATTGCCGTAACCCAATGATATGCTGTCCTCTCCTTTATTGATATTTACAAGTGTTGCATCTGCATTCAGACCGCATCCGGAAAGCAGGGTCGCTCCCGCAAGCGTCAACGTCATTGCAGCAACAAGAATATTTCTTTTTTTCATACTGACTTTATCTCCTTGTTTTCGGCTTACCTTGCTATTATAGCCATTTTGCAGGTAAGGGGCAACCTCTAAACCTTTGAATATTTTGTGTCGCCTAATTCTCCGATTTTTGATTTAATGCCAAGCCCTGCAATTCTTTTACAAATGTCATGACCAGATCCGGCAGATCCTTGGGCTTGATCCTTGAATTTTTCTTGTAAAAATAATGGAAAGCCGGATGTTTGGCATCCGCCGTAAAGGTCACATAAGGTTTATTCTTCTCAATGACTGCCGGGATCCCGCTGGCATCGATCGCCGCGCGTTCAAAGAGGGTAAAAACGATCTCCTCCGGTCTTTGTACAATGTCTGTGACAAATGCCTTGTGAGCCTCCATACGGAGCATGGCAATAAACAAAAGGTTTTGCACAGACCGGGATGGTTCTCCGAAACGGTCGATCAACTCATCTAACATCTCATCGCGTCCTTCCTCGGAATCGATGAGTGCGATCCTCTTATAAAGATCCAGGCGCTGTTCCTCACTGGCAACATAAGTCTCCGGCAGATAGGCATCGATATCCAGATCGATCGTCGTGTCAAAGTGCTCCTCCACCATGCCGCCTTTTTCTTTTTTCACAGCCTCGCCCAGCATCTTACAGTAGAGGTCATAGCCGACCGCCGCCATGTGTCCGTGCTGTTCCTGTCCCAGAAGGTTGCCTGCCCCGCGGATCTCCAGATCCCGCATAGCGATCTTGAAGCCGCTTCCCAGATCCGTAAATTCCTTGATGGCAGCCAGACGTTTCTCTGCCACTTCTTTTAACATTTTGTCCCTTTTATACATCAAAAATGCATAGGCACTGCGATTACTTCTTCCCACACGACCGCGCAGCTGATACAACTGGGACAGTCCCAACTGGTCGGCATCATGGATGATAATAGTATTGACATTGGAAATATCCAACCCGATCTCTATGATAGTCGTTGATACCAGAACATCGATCTCCTGATTGATAAAGCCATACATGATCTTTTCCAGACGGCTCTCCGTCATCTTGCCATGCGCATATGCCACATTGGCTTCCGGCACCAGTTCTTCGATCTTTGCCGCAACATCCGCGATCTGCTTTACCCGGTTAAAGACATAGTAGACCTGCCCGCCACGCGCCATTTCACGGACGATGGCTTCCCGGATCATTTCTTCATTGTATTCAAAAACAAAAGTCTGGATGGGCTGGCGCTCCATAGGTGCCTCTTCCAAGACACTCATATCCCGGATGCCGATCAGGCTCATATGCAAGGTTCGCGGTATCGGTGTCGCTGATAAGGAGAGCACGTCGACCGTCTTTTTCATCTGCTTGATCTGCTCTTTGTGGTTGACACCAAAACGCTGTTCCTCGTCAATGATCAAAAGTCCCAGATCCTTATAGGAAACATCTTTGGAGAGCAGGCGGTGGGTTCCGATGACAATATCGATCTGTCCGGTCTTTAGACCTTCGATCGTCTTTTTCTGTTCTGCTGCACCGACAAAGCGGCAAAGCAGTCCAATATTGACCGGATAGTGGGACATACGCTTTAAAAAGGTATTGTAATGCTGCTGCGCCAGGATGGTCGTCGGCACCAGATAAACGACCTGCTTGCCGTCCTGCACTGCCTTAAAGGCTGCACGGATAGCGATCTCCGTCTTGCCATAGCCGACGTCCCCACAGATCAGGCGGTCCATGATCTTGCTGCTCATCATGTCCTGCTTGACTGCCGCGATCGCCTCCAACTGTCCGTCAGTCTCCTCGTAAGGGAAAGTTTCCTCAAATTCCTGCTGCCAGACGGTATCCGGTCCATAGACATAGCCCTGATTCTGCTCGCGCAGGGCATAAAGATCCACCAATTCCTTGGCAACCACGCCGACTGCTGCACGCACACGATTTTTAGTGTTGACCCAGTCCTGGGTTCCCAGTGTATTTAATTTTGGCTTTTTGCCATCCTGGCTGCCGTATTTTTGAATAGCATCCAACTGGGTCGCCGGAATATAGAGATTGCCGCCCTTGGCATAAGAAATCTTGATATAATCCTTGACGACCTTATCCACTTCGATCTTTTCAAATCCCTGATAGATACCCAAGCCATGATTTTCATGAACAACATAGTCCCCAATCGTCAGATCTGACAGACCGGCGATCTGTTCCCCCTCATATTTGCGGGTTTTCTTCTTTTTCCGTCGTGCCCTGCTGCCAAAAATGTCCTGCTCCGACAAAATGACAAAAGATGACTCCGGGAACTCATAGCCCCGCGCCAGATTTCCCACAGATACCATAATCTCACCCGGATAGATTTCATGGTCGTAGTCTTCCGAGAAAAAGGCATTCAGATCCTGATCCATGAGGTTTTCTGCCAGATGATTACCACGGGTCCGCGATGGGCTGAGCAAAAGGATACGGTATTTGCGGTCTTTAAATCTTTTCAGGTCTTTGACCAGAAGTTCAAACTGATTGTTGTAGGCGCCCACAGAGACCGCACGCACGCCGGTATGCCCTGCAATGGAAAGCAGTCCCTCGCGGCTATCCAAAGTTGACAAGACCACACCCGGATGTTTTTGCAGCATAGCAAAGACGCTCTTGGTAGTCAGCAGCATTTCCAGTTGTCCCGGCAGGCAGTAGCCCTTTTCCAGACGGCTGGTCATACTGTCCGAAAACTCCTGTTCAATAACCTTTCCCTTTTCGTCCAGATGCACCAGTTCATCTAAAAAGACCAGAGTCTCCGGCGGAAAATAGGAAAGCAGACTTTCCGTCTGGCTGACAAAGTAATTCAGATGTGTCTCCAGACCAAGCCCCAGTCCCCATTCTCTGGTCTCGGTCGCCAGTTGTTCCACACCAGTCTTGATCCGGTGTGCTTCTTCCGTGCGCATCTGACTGCGATACTTCTGATACATTTCTTCCGCATCCGCCTCCATACGCTTTAAACCGGTCTCGATCTCCTCCTGGGTCAGCACAAGTTCCATCGCCGGATAGACCGTCACATGTTCTACGGAGTCGATGGACTTTTGCGTTGCGACATCAAAATAACGGAGCGAATCGATCTCATCGCCCCACAACTCCATACGGATGGGATGTTCTTCTGTCAAAGGAAAGATATCCACGATCCCTCCACGCACGGCAAACTCTCCCGGATGTTCCACCTGGGTCACATTTTCATAGCCCAGCATGACCAGTTTCTTTCGCATTTCATCCAGATCCACCGTCTCTTCCAGATCAATGGTAAAAATGCCCCGTTCATAAGAGGAAAGGGGCGGCACACGGTTCATCAGGGCATCCATAGTCGTTACGACCGTGACCGGTCTATGCTCAATGAGTGCCTGTACGACAGAAAGACGCTCTCTGGTAAGAGCGTTGCTGTGAATGTCCGACTGATAAAAGAGCAGATCTCTTGCCGGATAATACAGAGTGTTTTCATCAAAAAACTGATAACCCTCATAGATCTGCTTTGCCCGCATCTCGTCAAAGGTAACGATCAGTTTGATCGGCACATCATAACCGATGCCATAGATCAGATGCGGTTTCAGACTGTCGATCAGCCCCGATACCTCGTAGATGCGTTTATCTTTTTTTAGATGTTCCCGCAGTTCCTCGATCTGCGGCATCTCCTCAAAAGGTTTTAAAAATGTTTTCATGATACTTCCACTTTTCCATTATAGCGGCTCATCGCCTTATCCACGTCTTCCGACAAGATACAGTCGATCGCCTGCGCCGCGCGCTCATAGGACAATTCCACCAGACGTCTGTCCTCCGGTGCAAAACGTCCCAGCACATGTGCGATCATATCTCCGTTTGGCGGCAATTTGCCTACACCGATGCGCACGCGCATAAATTCCTCGGTATGACAGTGGGCGATGATATTCTTCAAGCCGTTGTGACCGCCCGCACTTCCTTTTTTGCGGATACGCAAGGCTCCCGGATCCAGTGCCACATCATCTGAGATCACGATCAGATCCTGTGCCGGATCCAACTTGTAAAAATGCAGGATATCGCCCACACTCTCGCCACTTAAATTCATAAAGGTCTGCGGTTTGACCAGAATGACCGCCTGTCCTGCGATCCTGCCCTTTCCGATCAGAGCTTTGTGTTTTCGTTCCGTCACAGAAATACCATTCTGTTCTGCCAATAAGTCTATGACATCAAAGCCAACATTATGTCTGGTTCTTGCATATTTATCTCCCGGATTTCCCAATCCAACTATTACATACATACGATCATCCTCATTTCCTGCCTGATAACGTGATTTCTACTGATATACAATTTAGCTGACCGTGCCAAAAATTGCAAGATGACAAAAATACAAAAACGCAGGTCAAGGCTGCCCTCGACCTGCGTTCATCCCCATATACATTCCTATGCGGATCTTCTATACTGCTTCGCTATGTAACAACTCCTCGTTGTACTTTTGCAAGATCAGATTCTGGATCAGTTCTCTCGTAGAGGACTTGATCGGATGGGCAATGTCTTTGTACTCGCCCTCAGCTGTCTTGCGGCTTGGCATGGCGATAAACATGCCTTTTTCGCCCTCAATGATCTTGATATCATGGATCACAAATTCCTCGTCAATCGTAATGGATACCACAGCCTTCATCTTGCCTTCTTTTTCAATCTTACGAATTCGTACATCTGTAATCTGCATATCTTACCCCTCCCCATTTGCCTGGTGTGCTTCGTAACGTTTTTTCTTTTCGGAAACGATCCTGATCTGACCTTCACCGACATACTTGCTGCCACTCAGCAGGGTCTCCGAACTCTCCACAATACAATTCTCAATATATACATTGTCACCGATATAGGCTCCATTCATAATGATGGAGTTCTTGATGACACTGTTGTTGCCCACAAAGACTTTCTTGAACAGTACGGAATCCTCCACTGTACTATTAATGATACAGCCACTCGCGATCAGACTGTTGCTGACCTTGGAGCCTGCATTGTATTTGGCTGGCGGCAGATCATATGCCTTGGAGTAGATCTGCGGTTCCTGATGGAAGAAGTAATCGCGGATATCCTTTTTCAAAAAGTCCATATTGGTGCGATAGTAACTCTCCACAGATGCGATATTGCTCCAATAACCGTCCAGCATGTATCCATAGATCTTTTTCAAGCCCTTCTGGCGGATCAAGACATCGGTAACGAAATTGTAACGTCCCTCCTCATTGCTCTGCTCTAACAACTCGATCAGGGTTCTGCGGCGGATCACATAAACACCGGTAGATACGATATCGGAGTCTGCAACCATAGGCTTTTCGTCAAACTCCATGATCCTGCCTTCCATATCCAACTTGACCAGGCCGAAACGCTTTGGATCTTCCCACTCCGGCAGTTTTGCACAGACAACGGTAATGTCTGACTGCTTTGCGATGTGATATTCCAGGATCTCATTGAAATCCATCTTGGATACACAATCACCGCTGGCGATGACTACATATGGCTCATGGCGTTTCTTGAGGAAATCAATATTCTGCCACATAGCATCTGCCGTGCCGCGATACCACCAAGAGTTGTCTGAGGTGACGGTCGGTGTAAAGAGGAAAAGCCCTCCCTGTTTTCTACCAAAATTCCACCACTTAGAGGAATTGAGATGCTCATTCAAAGACCGGGCATTATACTGGCTCAGGACTGCCACCGTCTGAATGTTGGAATTGGTCATGTTACTGAGTACAAAATCAATACAGCGATAACTGCATGCTACCGACATTGCAGAAATGGCTCTCTTTTCTGAAAGGTTCTGCATTCTGCTGCTATTGCCGCCCGCTAAAATAATTCCTAATGCTTTCATGATGTTTCACCTGCCTTAATGATGTATCCGCCGCTTGGAAGTGCTGCGTCCGGATAATCGTCCATTGTTGTCTTACCCTTGATGGCTGTATTCTTTCCGATCTTTACATGCGGCGGAATCACAGAATGCTCCCCGATCGTCGCCAGTCCAAAGGCATAGATCTTTGCATTTAACTTGCTCTCGGCTTCTTCTCCCACACCGATCTCATCGCCCTCACCGATCGTACAGTTCTCTGCGATGATCGCCTTTTCCACATAGGCGTCCTTACCGATATAGGTATTTTTCATGATGATGGAATCCTTTAACACGGCTCCCTCTTCTACGGTAACGCCGGCACCAAGCACACAGTTGGATACCTGTCCGTAAATCTGCGCTCCTGCACCGATGATCGAGCGTTCCACCACTGCATCCTTTGCAATGTACTGTGGCTCGATGATGTCCTGCTTGGTGTAGATCTTCCAATATTCTTCATATAAGTTGAACTCCGGGATCAGATCGATCAATTCCATATTGGCTTCCCAATAAGATCCAAGTGTTCCGACATCTTTCCAATAATCATTAAATTCATATGCAAACAGTCGCTTGCCGCCCTCATGACAATAAGGAATGATGTGCTTGCCAAAATCACAGTTGCACTGATCTTTCATGGCGATCAAAGAATCCCGTAAGACCGGCCAACTAAATATGTAGATACCCATAGATGCCAGATTGCTTCTCGGATGCTCCGGCTTTTCCTCAAACTCTGTGATCTTCTTATCCTCGTCCGTCAAGACAACTCCAAAGCGGCTTGCCTCCTCCATAGGAACCGGTATGGCTGCGATCGTCACATCCGCATTCTTTTGCTTGTGGAAATCCAGCATAGCCTCATAATCCATCTTGTAAATATGATCGCCGGATAAGATCAGAACATATTCCGGATTGTAACGCTCCATGTATTTGAGGTTCTGGTAAATGGCATTTGCCGTTCCTGTGTACCATTCACTCGTATCGCTCCTCTCATATGGCGGCAGCACTGCCACGCCACCATTGTTACGATCCAGATCCCACGGAATACCGATACCGATATGTGAATTCAGCACCAACGGCTGGTACTGGGTCAAAACACCAACGGTATCAATCCCCGAATTGATACAATTACTCAGCGGAAAATCAATTATGCGGTACTTCCCCCCAAAGGACACCGCAGGTTTTGCCACGTCAGAAGTCAGCACTCCTAATCTGCTTCCTTGTCCACCTGCCAGAAGCATGGCAATCATCTCTTTGCGAATCATAGTCTGTCACCTCACGTCTTTCCTCATGTCTGTCAGCTCACTTTATAGCCTTCCCTAAACTACAGGTGTAATTTGTATATAAAGTATAGCATATTGACTATTTTTTCTGCAACAATATTCCTAAATTCTTGTAATTTTCTGAAATTTTTTGGATAATTTATACAATTACAGGAACATCATTCCATATATCTCTCCTAAAATATGTTGATCCTGTCAAAAAAATGATAGGTTGTTGCAAATTAAAGAGAGAAAGTTATAATATAAGAGCAATATAAATAGGAAATCAAAGAAAACGGACGGTCAAAATTATGTATACAATAGATTTTTCAAAACCAACTTCAGTACACTTTATCGGTATCGGCGGTATCAGCATGAGCGGACTTGCAGAGATCCTTTTAAAAGAGGGCTTTCGTGTATCCGGTTCTGACAGCAAGGAGTCTCCTCTAACTCAGCATCTGACAGAACTGGGCGCACAGATCGCTTATCCGCAGGCGGCTGCCAATATCCCGGACGATACCAAGATCATCGTCTACACGGCTGCCATCCATCCGGACAATCCGGAGTTTATCCGCGCCAAGGAATTAGACGTGCCTATGCTGACACGCGCGCAGTTACTCGGACAGATCATGGCTCACTATGCCCGCTCGATCGCGGTTGCCGGAACCCATGGCAAGACAACAACGACCTCTATGATCAGTCAGGTACTCCTGTGCGGACAGGAAGATCCTACGATCTCTGTCGGCGGTATCCTAAAGGCGATCGGCAGCAACATCCATGTTGGCAACTCTGACCTCTTTATCACAGAGGCATGCGAGTACACCAACAGTTACCACTCTTTCTTCCCGAAATACAGCATTATTTTAAATATAGAAGCAGAACATCTGGATTTCTTCAAAGATCTGGCAGATGTGCGTTCCTCTTTCCACAAGTTTGCAGGCAATACCAAGGCAGACGGTGCTTTGATCATCAACGGTGAGATCCCGGACTATCAGGAGATCACAGAAGGTCTTTCCTGTCAGGTCATCACCTTTGGCTTTACCGATGCCTGTGATTATTATCCAAAGGACATTACTTATAATGAACTGGGTTGTGCCACTTTTACACCGGTACACAAGGGCGAGGATCTTCCTCGCGTGGCCCTTTCCGTTCCGGGTCTGCACAATGTCGGCAATGCCCTTTCCTGCATCGCGCTTTGTCAGGATATGGATCTTCCTTGGGAGCAGATTGCAGAAGGACTGCATCGTTTCGGTGGTGCTGACCGTCGTTTCCAGTACAAGGGCAAATTCCATGGAGCGACCGTCATTGACGACTATGCACATCATCCGACAGAGATCCGCGCATCTTTGAGTGCAGCGCAGAACTATCCGCACGAGCGTATCATCTGCGTATTCCAGCCGCATACCTATACACGTACCAAGGCATTCTTATCTGATTTTGCAGATGCACTTTCCCTTGCAGATGTAGTCGTACTGGCTGATATCTATGCTGCAAGAGAGCAGGACATTTACGGCGTAAGTTCCAAGGATATCCTGCGCCTGCTGGAAGAAAAACAGGTAGAAGCCTATTACTTCCCTTCTTTTGCGGAGATCGAGGACTTTTTAAGAGAAAAATGTATGAACGGCGATTTGTTGATAACTATGGGTGCCGGAAACGTTGTAAATATTGGAGAAGACCTCTTAAAATAAGAGTTATCCACATAATCCACAATTTTTGTGGGTAAGTTATCCCCACAGAATTGTGGATTATTTATGCCCTTAAGCCCGCTCTTTTTTGTACTTATCCACAAAAGTCAAGTTCCCGCCAGCCCTTGATTTTACTGGATTTGTGGATTACTTTTTTCTTCTCAACCCATATTTTATATGCTATAATTCTGATTGCTAATGAAGAGAGGTTATGATATGACAGACATACAGATACATGTTGCCACAAGTCATCAATCCACTTGTGTGTCAAATACATTTATAGATTGTTTTATGCCGGATGCCAGCGGCGAGTTCGTAAAGATCTATCTTTACCTGCTTCGGGTACTTTCCTCCGGTGACAGACACTTTAATCCTTCTGCCATGGCGGACAAGTTCCACTACACGGAAAATGACATCCGCCGCGGACTTTCCTATTGGGAACAGATGCATTTATTGCAATTAGAATACAACGATGCCAATCAACTGACAGGCATCTGTCTTTTAGAACCGGGACAGGATGAGCATAAGGATCCTGCGCCTACAGAGTCCTCTGCCACCATCAAGATGATGCTGCTTCCTTCTGACAGACAGGACAAGTCTGCGGCAGACCTAAATGTGCATCAGCCTAAGACAGAGGAAAAGGCTTTGCAGATCCCACCGGACGAGCCACGCCACTATTCACCACGTCAGATCGCCGCTTTCAAAAAGCAGGATGATGTTGCCGAACTCCTCTATATCTCAGAGCGTTATGTCGGACATCCGCTCAACCTGACCGAAGTAGAAAAAATCCTCTTTTGGGCAGAAGAATTGCATTTTCCGGTTGATATGATCGAGTATCTTGTGGAATGCTGTGTAGAGAAGGGACATCCAAACTTCCATTATATGAACAAGGTTGCCCTGAATTGGAAGGAAAGTGGGATCTCCTCTTTGCAGGAAGCCAAGGATTCCACCAATATCCATTCACAGTCTTACTATGCGATCATGAAAGCTTTTGGTATTTCCGGTCGTAATCTGACCGAGCGCGAGACTGCTTTTATCAACAAATGGACAAGTTCTTACGGCTTTTCGCTGGATATCATCCGCGAAGCCTGTGAGCGCACGATCCGCAACACCGGCAAAGTCAATTTTGAATACGCCGACTCCATTCTGGGCAGTTGGAGCAAAAAGGGCATCCGCCAGTTGGATGACATCGCCCGCTTAGACGAGGCATTCGCTTCCACCAAGCAGGCAAAGGTGGCTCCCGCTCCGGTCGCACGCACCAAGACCAACCGCTTCCACAATTTTGAACAGCGTCAATATGATGACGACTATTACGAAGCATTAGAACAACAATTACTGCGAAAGTAGAAGGATGATCCATGGCACTGACCAATGCACAATACGACTCGCTCATGCGGGAATACAACAATAAACAAATGCGCAATCACCAGATCGTGATACAGCGTGAAGAAGAACTCTACCGGGCAGTTCCGGAATTGTCCCGATTGGATGATGATGTCAGCCGCTTATCGGTTGAGAGCATAGACAGGCTTTTAAATGGCGATGCTGCCGGCTCTGCCGCCCTCAAGGAGAAGTTAGGCGATATCCGCAAGCAGCGTGAAACTCTTATCCAAGAGCATGGATATCCTCTGGATTATCTGACACCGCCATATGATTGTCCGATTTGTCAGGATACCGGCTTTGTGGATGGCAAACGCTGTCGCTGTTTTGTGCAGGCATCCATTGATCTGGTCTATTCCCAGTCTCATTTAGACGACATTTTAGACCAGGAGAACTTCGACGTTTTCTCTTTCGACTACTACTCCAAAGACATCGTAGATGCCAAGTCCGGGCGGTCTTCTTTGGATTTTGCTAAGGATGCCTATGAAACAGCACAAAATTTTGTGCAGAATTTTTCTACAGAAGGTGGTAGTCTACTTCTGTATGGCGATACGGGGACAGGCAAGACCTTTCTTTCCAACTGTATCGCTAAGTCTCTGTTAGATCAGGGACATTCTGTGATTTATTTTACAGCCTTCCAGTTTTTCGATATCTTTGAAAAAGATGTCTTCCAGAAAGATGAAGACGCAATGGAGGCTCATGAGCAAATATTCCAATGTGACTTGCTGATCATTGACGATCTGGGTACGGAATTTTCCAATTCCTTTACGACATCCCAGTTATTCCTATGTTTAAATGAGAGACTATTGCGTGGCAAATCCACTGTGATCTCCACCAATCTTTCCATGAAACAACTGCGTGAGATCTACTCAGAACGTACATCTTCCCGCATTTTCAGCAATTATCAACCTTGTAAACTTTTTGGTGACGATATTCGCATCAAGAAAAAATTATCCAATAAATCATAACAAACAAAGGAGTAAAAGATTCATGCCAAACGAAGAAATCTGCTTAAAAGAAAGCACACCTGTAGGTACTTTGGGTATCATCCCACTGGAGAGTTGTAAGGAACTCGGTGCCAAAGTCAACAATTACCTGGTGAATTGGAGACAGGATCGCGATGCTGAGCATTACGATCACATCACACTTGCCGGATACAAGAGTGATTCTTACATTGTAAAGGCTGCTGTTCCGAGATTCGGTTCCGGCGAGGCCAAGGGTTCCATCTTACAGTCTGTCCGTGGACTGGACATCTTTTTGATCGTTGATGTAACCAACTACAGCCTGACCTATTCTCTCTGTGGTCAGACCAATCACATGTCACCGGATGATCACTATTCTGACTTAAAGCGTATCATCGCTGCTATCGAAGGAAAGGCAAAGAGAATTACCGTTATCATGCCATTCCTCTATGAGAGTCGTCAGCATAAGCGTTCTTCCCGTGAGTCCCTCGACTGTGCTATCGCATTGCAGGAACTGATCAACATGGGTGTTGACAATATCATTACCTTTGATGCACATGATCCTCGTGTGCAGAACGCTATCCCGCTTCATGGATTTGAGACAGTACAGCCTGCATACCAGTTTATCAAGAACATCTTAAAGAACGTCAAGGATATTCAGATCGACAACGACCACCTAATGATCATCAGCCCGGATGAAGGTGGTACCAACCGTGCCGTTTACATGGCTGGCGTGCTTGGTGTAGATATGGGCATGTTCTACAAGAGACGTGATTACAGCAAGATCGTAGACGGACGTAACCCAATCGTTGCTCATGAATTCCTGGGATCTTCCGTAGAAGGAAAGGACGTCATCATCGTTGATGATATGATCTCTTCCGGCGAGAGTATGATCGATGTAGCAACCGAATTAAAGAAGCGTAAAGCAAAGAGAATCTTCGTTGTGGCAACCTTTGGTCTTTTCACCAATGGTCTGGAGAAATTCGATGAAGCCGTAGAAAAAGGCATCATCTATCGTGTTGTAACTACAAACCTGACCTATCAGACACCGGAACTTTTGAGCCGTCCTTACTATATCAACTGCGATATGAGCAAGTACATCGCTTATATCATTGATACTTTGAACCATGACTGCTCTATCTCCGGATTGTTAGATCCATACGAGCGTATCCACAAGGTCGTAAACAAATACAACAATGGCGAACTGTAAGATTCGTCCTTATAAGGCAAATAAAGAAGGCATCCCGGATATGGGATGCCTTCTTTTTGTCTGCATTTATATTCTTTAATTCTGTGAAGATTCATCGTCTGCTTCCAGATCATCCTCATCCGGCTGCTCTGCGCTTCCCGGCGTATCGGATACATAATTCGGATCTACGACCGTGAACTCATTGGATTCACGGAAGATTGTATTGCTGGATCCTACCTGGCATACCGTGATGGTATCGCCATTTTGTACCGCAGATGCCTTGATCGTCAGGCACTGCCCACTCTCGTAATTGGTCGTAACCTTTTCTCCATTGACATAGACTTTACTCCACTTGCTAAAGTTGGAACCATAAATGTGCAACTTGCCGTCAAAGAAGTATGCACGGTCGATCACAACATCAGATACACCCATTTCCAGATCGGTGGCAGGATATTTATCCTCGCCGTTATAAGCGTAGCGCTTTCCGTATAAGATATCATACTGCAGGGCTTCCAGATCTGTCATATATTCCGGTGTTCCGGCTTTGACACCTGCTGCTATCTTGCTCTGATGATAATTGGTCATGGTACCTTCATGGATACCCAGACGATTGAGATATTCAGAAACCAACTGATAAGAAGTCAGATCCTGATCCTCTTTTGACATGCCAAAGTTGTTCCAGGTGAAATATTTGGTCTGGAAAAGATCTCCGGTAGCCACTTCGCTCTCAGTCAATCCCATGGTCGGCAGATGATCGCCAAACATGATGACCAATGTATCTTCATCACGTTTACTCAGTTCCTCGATATAGGACTGGATAAATTCATCTACGTTGTGAATCTGGTTGATGTAATATTCCCAAGCATAGGTCTGTTCCTGGGTTTTACCCTCGCAGGTAACACCAATGGCAGGATTTTCAATGACCTTGTAGGTCGGATAATCACCATGCGCCTCTACGGTAATGGTATAGACGAAATCCGGTCCCTCGGTAGAGTCCATTGCCTCTGTGGTGGCAGGTGTTAAGATATCATCGGTCGGCCAGGAGCCCAGCGGTGTATAATCGGTAATATCCAACATTTCCTTACTCTGGAAAGTGTCAAAGCCCATCATGGAAAAGGCATTGGCACGGCTGTAGAAATTACCACCGTTATTGTGTACGACATGGCTGCTGTAACCAAGGTTGCGCAGATCGCCTGCAAAACTTTCACAGTCTGTCTTCTTTAAGATCGTCTTTTGCGGATATTCACCAGGTCCAAAGAAGCGGCAGGACATACCGGTCAGAACTTCAAACTCGGAATTGCAGGTGCCGGCACCGACAACTGGCACTGTCAGATGCCCGGTCGAGAAATTCTGTTCCAGATAATGCACATATGGGATCGGGTCCTCGGAAGTCTCGATAAAGTTTGCCTCACTGACATCAAAGAAAGACTCCAGAAGGATAACGACGATATTCGGTCGGTCTTCTTCCTTGATCGTGGATGCGCCCTGATTGGTCTCGTCTACGATCGCAGAAATGGACTCCTGATCATAATTCTTAGGCTCGGACATACCACGATTGAAGATACTGGTAGAAAATCCATACAGATATCCATAATCCAGATAGCCCTGTGCTAAGTTACCAAAATAACAGGAAAGTACGCCCTGTCCCTGCAAAGTAGAAGTCGTCACCGGAACACTGGCAAAACATCCCACGATAAAGAGCAATTTGACCCAATACGGAAAACGCGGCTTTAACTTTTTGCCTTTGATAAAGATGCGGACCATCCAAAGTGTATATAATAAAAGTGCTACTACCGAAATGGCTGCCTGCTGCGAGGTAAAATAATTGGTATTCTGCATGGTAAGCAGATCACCGATCATGGAAATATCCGTAAATCCAAATGGTGTTACACGGTTGAGCAGGATAATGCAGTTGGTGATACCCAGTGCAACAAATACGGCACTGATACACATACGCATAAAGGTCTGTCTGCTGATAAGGTAACATAGAGAATAACACACAAAGATCAGATAGGAGTTATACAGATAGGCTCCGGTATGATTGGTGACAAATCCCCACGCTTCTATAAAAGAGTGACGAGACAACCATTCCATGACAAAACACATGATCAAAGATAATGGGATGTGCTCGATCAGAGAATAGCGGTTCAACCAATCGTTTATCTTTTGCAACCGCTCGTTTTCACGGATCTTTTGTACGAATTTCGGTGTCGGTATCCTGGACTTGACTGCCGACCACTTATTGCCAAGAGATTTAAAGAAACCTCCGATTTTTGAAAATACTGCTTTCATATTGCCTCCAAACAAAAATACTCTTTTGCGTCACATCTTTTAAGTATAGTTAAAAATGTGACAAAAATGTGAAAGTCCAAAATCGAACAAGACACATTTCGCAAAGAGTGATAAAATTATAGCATGTTGGCTTGTCATTTGCAAGGAAGCCAGCGAAACTAGAACATTGGCCCCCGGGTCATAGAGCATAAAATAGGGATAAGGAATTATGAAATTAAATTTTAGAGAAAAAGGTATACCAAAATGGATTCGTCATAGATTGTTGGTATTATTTCTTATATTTACAGGAGCACTGGTCGTTTTCCAGATCCTCCTGAATTTGGGCGAGGAAGAAAAAAAGGTCACGATGGCAGAAGCTACACTTCCTCTTGTTGGTGTGCAGACTTACGATCACACCATGGGGGAACTGCATGGCTACCGTACCCAGATGGACGCCTGCTATATGCGTGATGCCCTGATTCCGCTTGACTCCAAGCGAAAAATGGATCTGACCATCAACACCTATGGCTATGATGTGGACAGCGTCTCCTATGAAGTGCGCAGTCTGGATACCCAGCGCAAGATCGCAGACACCAAGGTTTCCGATTGGAACAAGGATGGCAATACCTGGACCAAATCTTTACAGATTGAAAATCTGGTGGATGAGGGGCAGGAATACCTCTTTATCCTAAAATTACACTGTAAGAGTGATGATCTTTACTATTATACCCGTATCACGCTGCCTGAGGAGACCTACGCCAAGAAGTGTCTGGAATTTACCGATAGTTTCCATAACGTGTCCATGAGCGACCAATACGAACTCCTGGCATCTTATATAGAGCCAGCAGACTATACAGACAAAAACGATCTGGGTAACGTCAATATCAATTCTTCCATCGATCAGATCGGCTGGCGTGGATTTGCAGGCAAACAGGTGGGCGATCCGCTGGTATCCTTTACCGACATCAACGACACCTACGCTTCCCTTGTCTATACCTACCAGATGGCTGAGGAGGCTGACGGCGCGACCAATTATTATAATGTAGAAGAATATTATAAAGTCCGCTATACCGACCAGCAGATCTACCTGCTGGATTATCAGCGAAGCATGGAGCAGATCATCGATACGGCATCTGTGAACGTGAGCGGCAATATCTTATCGGTCGGCGTGACCAGAGATACTACCGGGTACCTGTCCAATGAGACCGGCACGATCGTTAGTTTTGTGCAGTCCGGTCAACTCTTTGAATACAACCAGAACAAGCAGACCTTTACCAAAGTCTATGGCTTTATTGATGATCCGACAGATGCCAGACAAAGTTACGGACAACACAATATCCGCATCTTAAATATTGATGAGACCGGAAATATGGACTTTGTTGTTTACGGCTATATGAACCGCGGTCAACACGAAGGCGAAAGCGGCATTGATCTCTACCATTATGACAGCATCAAGCAGGAAGCCATTGAACAGGTATTTATTGCGACCACACATTCTTATCAGATCTTAAACGCAGATTTCAGTGATCTGCTTTACGAAAATGCTGATGGTGACTTTTATATCATGATGGGCGGCACCCTTGCCAAAGTCGGTCTGGATGACCTGTCCACCAAGGAACTGATCACAAACCTGAAATCCGACCAGTATGCCGTGTCTTCCTCCGGCCGTTATGTAGCATGGATGACAGAAGATGATGTAGCAGACCAGATCTCCATCATGGATCTGGAAACAGAAAAAGTACGCACGATCGATGCTGCCAAGGGAACCAAGATCAAGCCACTGGCATTTATGACAGAAGACTTTGTATACGGGATTGCAAACGAAAGCGATATTTCAACAGATGCAGCCGGAAGTGCCGTCTATCCAATGGCAAAAGTCGAGATCATCGATACGTCCAGTGACAATTTCACACAGTTAAAAGAATATGCCAAGGACGGTATCTATGTGACCGGTGCGACCAAGTCCTCCTATACCCTTTATCTGGATCGCGTAACAAAACAGGATGGCACATATGTGACAACCACCCAGGACACTATAAAAGATACTGCAGGCGAGCAGAATAAGACGGTATCCCTGGTAAAGACTGCCAGCGATACGCAGGGGCTGGCTACAACCTATGTCATGGCAGATCTGGAAGATGGACAGTCTATCCATAGTCTGGCAGCCAGGGATGCAAGCCTGGCGACCATCAACGACACCAGGAGCATTTCTATTTCTACGACCGAGGAACAGGAAACCTACTTTGTGTATGTCGGCAACCGTGTTACTCTGACAACGCAGAACCTGAACAAAGCCATTATGGCTGCAGATGCGGATATGGGACTGGTCGTTGACAACCAGCAGCGCTATATCTGGAACCGTGGCAAGAAATCCTACGTCAACGCTTTCAACGACATTGAAGCCAGCGCATCCGACCGAAAGGCAAGCACATCCGCCGGCTGTATCAGCGCCATCCTGCAAGGCGAAGGCATCAGCGGCGAAGTACACGCTCTTTTAGACCGAGGCGAAACACCAATGTCCGTATTGCAGACTTCCCTCAAGGATAAACTGGTCTTAGACCTGACCGGATGTACCTTGAGCCAAGCATTGTATTATGTCAGTCAGGGAACGCCGGTCTATGCGAGAACCGGGGATGACGCCGCCCTGCTGATCATTGGCTATGATGCCGCCAATATCATCGTTTATCATTCCGATACCGATCAATACACCAAGATGTCGACAGACAATGCATCTCAGGTCTTTGAAAGCGCAGGAAATGTATTTATTAGTTATGTAGATTAAAAGAGAAGGTTTGGCAAATAAAAACTTTGTCAAACCTTCTTTGTATTTTATATATATTTACGATCGATATTGATTGCTATAAAGTACTCTTTGCCGATTTGCTCCGAGACTCTCTTTTGCAGTTGCACTGTGATCTCATGTTCTGTCATCTTGACCTGATAAGGCACGACCACATCAAAGACCAGATTCGTATGCGTATGTCCGAAAACAACTCGAAAATCGTGAATAGAAGCCTTTTCATTCCAGTCCTCCACGATCTTTTTTACCGACTCGCGCAACTGATCCAAACGGGGATCATCGGTCACTACCGGATCCATATGGATAACTGCCTCGCAATGCAATTCTTCTTTCAAAATATGTTCTGTCCGATCGATCACATCATGCGAGATCATAACATCTACGCTTGCCGGAACTTCTGCATGTAGAGAGATCATAAGGCGTCCCGGTCCATAATCATGTACCACAAGGTCATGCACACCTATGATTCCATCTTGCGCCATTACAATCTCCTCTATGCGATCAACAAAGCCTGCTTCCGGCGCCTGCCCTAAAAGTGGGTCTACGGTCTCCTTCCCGGCAGATAAACCTGCCCAGATAACGATCAGGGCAACAATCAAGCCGCAATAACCATCAATATGTAAGGAACTGAATTCACAAAAGATCGTAGATACCAGGACAATAAAAGTTGCCAGAGTATCACTCATACTGTCAGTTGCCGTTGCTCTCATGGCAGCAGAATCCAATTTATCTGCCAAGGATCGATTATAATACGCCATATAGAGTTTTACAGCAATGGACACAAGCAGGATAATGATCACCAGCGGTGAAAAATCCATGTCTTGTGGATGGATAATCTTCTCTACAGAATCCCTCAAAAGTTCAAAGCCCATGATCACAATAATGGCTGATACCAATAGGCCTGACAGATATTCGAGTCTGCCATGTCCAAAAGGATGCTCGGGATCCGGATCCGCAGACGATAATTTAAAGCCAAGCAGGGTGATCACGGAAGACCCGGCATCAGATAAGTTATTAAAGGCATCTGCTGTGATCGCAATCGAATGGCTCATCAATCCTGCAAAAAATTTAATCCCAAAGAGCATGGCATTGAGCAGGATACCTACACAGCCACTCAGTATGCCATAACGTTCCCGCACATTTATATCTTCGTAGTTTTTATAATCTTTGATAAACATCTTTGCCAATAGTCTGACCATATATTTTCCTCTTTTCTATAGGATATGCCTGTTTATCCATCCTGCATCTCCTATTGCGTCGGTTGACTTTCTAATGAACTACTGCTATACTAACAAACGACAAAAAACAAATCAATACAAAATCTATGCTAGGGGTGCCTTTGGGGCTGAGAGATGTCTTGACATCGACCCTTATTACTTGAACCGGATAATACCGGCGTAAGGAAGCTTAGTTCCTGACTGATCTCCTAGCATGTACAAATGAAGGGAGATTTTTTTATGAGTTTTTTTGTAACAGCAAACGCAGATGGTGCTTATGATCTCACCACTGCCGGCTACACCGCACTGATCTTAGTATTCATTGCACTTCTTCTCGCAGGTGCTGCTGTCTTTGGCACCAAGAAGAAGATGAGCACCAAGCAGTTGGTATTTTCCGCTATGGCGATTGCACTTGCTGTAGTTACCTCTATGATCAAATTATTTGACCTGCCTATGGGCGGCTCTGTCACACTCTTTTCCATGCTCTTTATCGTCCTGATCGGTTACTGGTATGGATTTGGCGGCGGTCTTACAGCAGCCCTGGCTTACGGCGTATTACAACTTCTGATCGATCCGTATATCCTGAGTTTCCCACAGATGCTGGTTGATTACATCTTAGCATTTGGTGCTCTTGGTCTTGCAGGTCTTTTCCACAATTCCAAGCACGGGCTCATCAAGGGTTATATCGTCGCCGTATTAGGACGTTACTTCTTCGCTTTCCTGTCCGGCTGGATCTTCTTTAGCATGTATGCACCGGATACCTTCCCAAATGCCGTTGTTTACTCACTGGTTTACAATGGTTCTTATCTGGGAGCAGAGGCAATCATCACTTTGATCGTGATCGCTATCCCACCGGTTGCAAAGGCATTGGAAACCGTGAAAAAACAAGCCATTTCCTAATATGTTTTCTATAAAGACTCTGAAAAAAGAACTTCCCACAATATGGGAAGTTCTTTTGCTTGTGTTCTATTCTCTTAAAAGGCTGCAAAATATAAAATGCTGATATCAAATGCCAAAATACCATAATAATAAGTTGCCAGATTTAAATAGTGGATCTTGCCACGATTTTCCGGCTTACGGAACTTGTAAAAGTACAAAAAGATGATCGTAAAATCGGAGATAAAAAAGGCGATACCTCCAAAGCCGATCCAGCCGGAAGCAAGTCCCGGGCAGAGTGCCATATATTGTGTGCTCTTGGATAGCATGAGCGACAGAAAGACGCAATATATCGCTGCCGGAATCGCCAGTCTTCCCATGTGCAGATGCATCAGACGCTTCACAAAGAAGAAGGCTGCCAGCGATACGACCGGCAGGAAGATGTTCCACCATGTGAGCCTTGCATCTATACGGAAGAAGCAGATCAAAAATCCCATATGTGCCAGAAGAAAGACAATCATGCCTGCCAGCATATGCTTGCGCCTGCTCCTGATCTGGTATAGCCCCATAAAGAGATCTCCGACCGCACACAGAACCAATGGCACCAGCATCATATAAAAATACTGCATATGGTCGCTGATAAAGGCAAACATGACTGCGATCACAACAAAGGATACACTACACAACATCTTGACCGGTACATAGTATTTCTGCTTGTAGCGCGGCAAAGCCGCTACCAAAAGCCCGGCAAATTCCAGCGTATAGATTATTGTCACAATCCCTTGTGCCATCATTCTTGTAAACATGTTTATGATCTATCCTTATGATTCTGGCTTAAATATTTCATCTTGTTGAAACGGCTGTAAAGAATAACCCCAATACCACCGGCAAAGATTGCAATGCAAAGGAAGTATCTCGGATCAATACCATCTGCGGTCGTTGGTGTCGCATCTTTTGTATGGGATGCAGTGCCCCCGTTTGTCGCGCTCTTGATTACTCTGCCGTCCGCGGTTGTCACAGAACCGTCTGCGTGGGTAATGGATCCGTCCGGGTTCACAACATCGCCGTCGGAAGTACCATTATTGCTGCCGTTGTCTCCATTATTGGCACCATTGTTGTTGCCATTATTATCGCCGTTGGTGTTACCACTGTTATTATTGTTATTATTATCGTCATTATTGTCATCGTTGTTATCATCATCCTGGTTATCCCCCAAGACAACAAAGACAATATTGTTATCCTTAGCATACTTTTCTGCTGCGGAACCGGAAACACCATAAATAGTAGATGGTGTCCACGAACTCTGCGCCGCGATCGATGTCACGGATGCAGGGATGGTGATAGTCTCAACACCACTGTCAGTAAAAGCATTGGCTTCGATCGTGGTCACACTATTTGGAAGGGACACGGTAGAAATACCGGTGCAGTCCTGAAGCGCGCCTGCGCCGATCGTTGTCGTGCCTGCTGCTATTGCCAAAGAAGTCTTGCCTTCCGGAACTAACAAAAGGCGGGTCTTTGACGCATTGTATAAACATCCATCCGAAGATGCATAAGCACCATTGCCGGATGCCACTGAGATATTGGAAAGATTGCCGCATCCGCTGAAAGCATCCGTAGAAATACTGCTGACACTTGCCGGAATGCTGACAGAACTAAGCGATGCACATCCGTAAAAAGCATTGCTGCCGATCGAGGTTGCACTATCCGGGATCGTAACAGATCCAAGGGATAAACACTCACGGAAGGTCTCTTCCGGGATCCCATTCAAAGAAGAACTGAGGGATACTGACGCAAGAGAAGTACATCCGCTAAATACACCTGTTCCCATACTGGTCACCGAACTCGGCATAACAACCGATGTAATGTCTTTTGATGCAAAGACTCCGGCATTGATTGTAGTCACACCATCCGGGATCGTAACGGCTCCGCCATTTCCCGTGTAATCTTCCAGAACTGTGCCATCATCACTCAGCACCAATCCGGATTCTGTCGCCTGGCTTGCATCTGAACTCTGACTGACGATCACCCAAACGGATAAGATCACAGACAGTGCGATCAGAAACCATCCAATTTTTGTACCTCTTTTCATTCTCTTATCTCCGTATAACTCTATTTCGAAATAAAAATCTACAACATCTAGTATATTATACACCTATTGTACTTGTTTGGCTACTACAAATAATCGTCCATCCTCGGTATAACTGTTACAGGTCGACAAGGTCAAAAGTTTATCCTGTAGTGTCAGACCATCCGCATTTCCATATACGGCAAGGGAATCTACATTTTGGATAAAATCTTCCAGATCCTGTGCGGAAGTCGAGGTGATGAAATCATAATAACGGTAAGCATCTTCATCCTGGTATTGGACTTTGGACAGCCCTACCGCAACGATCTCATAGGTTCTTTTCTCGTAGATGGTATTAAAATTGATGTATTTATGAGCATCCAGATAACCCTCTTGCAGATAATTTTTCAGCCCACCAAACATCATCCCGCTTTTCATGTTATGCCCATAGATAATGGTATTGATTGTCGGTTTTAAGATACTGCACCGCTCGTCCATGAAAATACTGCCGTTGGAGTTGGTCGCCTGGTCAAATCCATGGGTCAGATAGTAGGTGTTATCCTTCTGTACGACCGGATAATTGATCTCGGTATCGTCAATGGAGAGCCAGCCTACCATTTCCGGGTTCTGCTGTAAGAGTTCCGCATATTCTGGCAAAACACTTAAATTCTGCGTCTGCTCTTCCTGATCGGATGACGTATCTCCATTTTCTATAGAAGTATCTTCCTTCTTGGCATCGTCATTTTTGGAAGCATTATCCTGACTCTTTGGCGTTTCCACCTGATCTGCCAGTTTCTGCATCTGCCTTGTCGTCACAATGTCCCGGATCTCAGCAATTCCAAACACAGCAAAAGAGACAAGTGCCAAGATAATAAATGCAACACCAAGTATCTTCTGGTATTTTACCTTGCCCTCTGCCTCTTCTACAACGGCTTTGTCCTCCAACAGATCTACGGACTTATCCGCAACGATATCTGCCAGATGCGCAAAAAACTGATCGCCGATCGGTGACTTGAATACAATCTTGCCGCTTCGAATGTCATTGTAAAGACGCACTGCCACCTCGGGATCCTGTATATTTAATTCTTTGTTGATACATTCGATCTTGCGAACATCTTCCTGACCATCACGATATTCGTGAAAGGTCTGGAAGGTGTATTCGCCGATCTTATATTTTCCTTGTTCCTGCATGAAATATTCCTACTTTATAGTGATCGCTATTGTCTTTGAGTAATCTCCATAAACATAAGAACCATCCACCGGCTTGTATGCACGTACCTTGTAATAGTAAGTCCTGTTGCTGCCTACCTTGGTATCGGTATAGGCACCCTTGCCATTTGGTACAACGGCGATCTTCTTGTAAGTACCGTCTGCACTTGAACTACGATAGATCTCATAACCTGCTACCGTGTTGCTGCGGTTCCATGTAAGCGTCGCACTTCTCTTTGCCGTTGATGTGCCGACAAGATCATTGGTAGACGCCACCTTGGTATAAGCCGTTACCGACTGCATTTCGCCATAGGTCGTATTTCCACCTGCGGTCACATAAGATCTCACGTGGAAGGTATAGGTCGTTGAGTTCTTCAAGCCATTTGCCACAAAGGATGTAGCCGATGTTGAGCCGTACTTGGTACGGTTGTCCTCACTGTAGATCTCATAACCGGTAGCCTTTCCGTTTTTCAGCCATGAGATCTGAATACCTGTCTCACTGGCTGCCTGAGCCTTTAATCCTACCATGACCGGGGCGATGATATTGAATTTCAATACGCTGGTTCCTGTGTAGTTGCCAAGTCCCTGTACGGTTGCTGTAGCAACGCCAGGATTTACATTGTTGTTGTAAGTAACACTGTATTCTTTTCCCTGGATCAACTCTTTACCATCATACAACAAGGTTGCTTTTGGTTCAATGGCTTTTCCGGTGTAGGTATTCTTGTTCAACTGAATGATATTGCATGCGTTGATATTCTTTGGAATGATCTCATAAGTTGCCTGTAAGACTTCTTTATTGCCAGCAAGTTCTACCGGAATAAAGGCTGTGATCGTTCCGACCGCAATGCAATCATCATTTGTAACATCCGCAATATCGGTCGTCTCCGCCTCTTCTGCACTCATACGTCCATAGACGATCTGGTCTGCATCATAAGCCACCTGGTTGCCGCTCGGATCCTCGATGACAAAGTCCGGTCGGATCGCTTTTCCGGTGTAGGTGTACTGGTTTGCATAACCTTTGACACGAAGCAGTGACATATCTGCGCTGATGGTGTAAGCACATCTTGCACTATCACTATAGTAAGATACCAGCGGTGTGATAATGACATAACCGCCTGTCGTGTAATTGTCATCAGAATAGTAGTCTACCTTGTAATCTACATCCTGCTCCAATACGTTGCCGCCACATTCTACGGTAACCGGTGGCTCTACTGCCTTTCCGGTGTAAAACTGCGGTTCAATGGTGACAATGGCATCTTTTAAGGATGCTACAATGTCAAATGCCTCGGTCACCTGACCGGTGTAATTGCCCTTTGCTACGGCTGTTACCGTCGCATGACCAGCCTTGGTATTATCTGTCAGTTCCAGATCATAATCGACGCCTGCCACCAAGGTCCATACCGGATCCACACCATTGTCATAGATCACGGATACGTCCGGTGTGATAGCACTTCCGGTGTAGGTAACGCGTTTATCATTTAATACCAGTTTAAAGTCTGAAATATCTTTTGCCCCAATGATGAATGCCTGGCTCTTGGTCTCAGATCCCAATGCATAGTTGCCTTTCAGAGAAACCACAACAAATGCCGGACTGTTGATATTTCCGATATTCTCATTGTTGACATAAGTAATACTATAGTTGACCGGATCAATCTCTGTCTTTGTGGAGATCGCGGTATCATATACCTTTACGCCCGGTGTGATGGCACTACCGGTGTAAGTCGTCACATAATTGCCATCCTCGTCCTGTGGCAGGTCTAATACCACATTGATCTCGGATGCCTTTGCGACCTTTTGGTTGATGCGGTAATAAGTAAACGGCTTGCCATAGTAATTGCCAATTCCCTTGACCGCCAAGGTCTTTGTACCGGCATTGACACTATCCTCAATGTCGATCATTTCATAATCGGCACCTTCCTGTAATAAAGTGCCGTCTGAAAGATAGACTGCATAGGTCGGTACGTGAGACTTACCGTCATAGGTAAATTCCTGCTGATCCTGTGCAATACGCACCTGTGCATCCGCGAGTGATCTACCGATATTGAAAGTCGCCGTTCTGCTGTCTGTATAGTTGCCCTTACCGGTGATCGTTACCGTCGGCGCTGCGTCTGTATCATCCTTAGATGCGGAATTGATGTTATTCTTGAAGGTCAGGTCATAGTCTGTACCCTTGGTCAACTCCACGCCCCTTGTCGTATCCGTCACAACTACTGCCGGTTCTACCGCAGAACCACTGTAGTCCATATCCGGTACCGTCACGGTAATATCATCTTCTGTGATCGGCTTCGGTTCTACCGTAAAGGTAGGATTTAAAGAGCCATAGAAGTTATCTTTTCCAACGATCGAAATATTGTACTTTCCGGCATCGCGGATACCATTTCCATAGGAGATCGTGTAATCGGTACCTTCCTGTAAGATATAGGTCGTACCATCACCAACCGGACAAGAAACTTCAATTTCCGGTGTGATCACGCTTCCGGTATAGACTGCTGATGTCTTATCCAGTTTGACGGTTCCGCCGGCAAGATTTACCTTGGTAACTTCAAACTGTGCACTTCTGGATCCTGTGTAATTGCCAATTCCTGTAAATATAACAGATGCTTTGCTGTCAACAGAAACCTGCTCATTGTTGGAAAGTGTATAAGTGTAATCCACGCCTTCCTGCAAGGTATGTCCGTTATAAGTCAGGCTCATCTGCGGAACTACCGGATGTCCCCCGGCATAACCGGTGTCTGAAACCTTGACATTAATGTCACTTGCAGAAAGATCTTTCTGTGTGATCGTAAAGTATTTTGTCACGGCACCATAATAACTTCCTGCACCACTGATGGTCACAGATGCGGTTCCTACATTGAGGTTCTCTGCATAACTTACATTATAGTCCTTGGTCAGTGTCAGTGTCTTGCCACCATAGGTCACAACTACATTGGGCTGGATATAATCTCCGGTGTAAGTCGTAGTCAGACCGGACAACTGACCGTCTAAGGTAATGTTCATGCCCGGATCTGCCAGATTGATACCCTTGATCTCGAAGTTTACAACCTGATTGCCGATAGATGCGCCATCTATGCTATTGATAACCACGGATGCTGTACCCGCGTCGATATTATTGGTATAGGTAAGACTATAGTCAACGCCTTCCTGCAAGACTTTTCCTGCACATGTTACCTGTGGTATCGGCTTGACCTCGCTGCCGGTATAAGAATAGGTATCATTCAAACCGGTAACCGTCGCCTTGGACAGATTATAATAAATATTAAAACGTGCTGTCTTGGAGCCGGTATAGTAAGTATCTGTACCGGAAACCTGGCGGATCACAATACTACCACTATTCGTACCAACATCTACATTGTTGCCGTACTCTATGGTATAATCTTCGCCCTCTTCCAATACCTGTGAACCAAACTGGACGATCGGTGTCGGCTTGATCTGCTTTCCGGTATAGTCATACTGATCATTGACATTAATCACTTCCACATTTTTCAGATCTCCAACAACCCTGATCGGGATCGTCTGACTTCCGATGCAGTAGTTCTTTCCGACAAAGATCAGTTGTCCCTCACCCGGTCTGTCACAGTTATACTGCTGGATCTCATAATTGGAAGAATCCAGATACATGGTATTCATATTTCCCGAACTGTCTACATTAGACTGGTTCTGATAAGTAATGCTGATACCGGCATCGGAGAACTGTAAGGTTCCGTTTGCCTGTAAACTATAGGTGGTCTGATATCCGCCAATGGTAAACTGACTGGTATTGCTCAAATTACCAATGATATTAAATCGCGCCGTCAGGGTTCCGCTGTAAGCACCTATTCCTTCAATCGCAATGGTCGCTCTACCCGGATTGACATTGTTACTATAAGTCAATGTATAATCTGTATTTTCTTTTAATACCACATCCCCATACATAAGGGAAAGGCTTGGCATGATCTTATCTCCGGTATACATCTGATCCGGGATCGCCTCTACTGTCACATTATCAGAAATACTCTTGGTAACAATAGAGAACTTCAAGTTGATCGTTCCGCTGTAGTTACCAATACCCACAATCATAACGGTAGGTGCATCTGCATCGCTCTTATCTGCAATGTTGATATTGTTCTTGTAGCCCTGTACCTTGTAATCCACATCCTGTTTCAAGACAGTTCCTGCGGTATTTGTGATTGTAATGCCACTGATATCCGGCTTGATCTCTTTTCCGGTGTATGTATAATCCGGCAGGGTGGTTGCGGACGGTGTACATGCGCTCAGGTCACTTGCCACGATCGTATAGGTCTGGCTCAGGGTTCCGCTGTAATGTCCGATACCCTTTGCCTGTACGGTATATGTACCAACATTTGGTCCTACCTCCGTCGCCGTGAACTGATAATCGGTCCCCTCAACCAACTGAATGGTCTTGCCGGATGCATTGTAGGTCACCTGGATCTGTGGTGTGATCTTATTTCCATCATAGACATACTCAAAGCCTGCCTCCGGATGGTTCGGATCAATGTTTGTAACGGTTACGGAAGACTCATTATCCAAAACAACCATGGTCACATAGTAGCGCTTGGTAATGGTTCCATAGTAGTCGCCAATACCTGTATAAGTGATAACAACGCTCTCTGTAGATCCCATACCACCGGCCTCGGTCGTATAGGTGACGGTGTAATCGGTATCTTCTTCCAGATCTGTTTCCTTGCCGTCTGCATCCGTGTAGGTCAGTTTCGATACCGGTTTGATGCTGTTGCCATCTGTATCTCTGCCCCAATATGGTACATAGTAATCCCCGGAAGATGCCGGTTTTAGGGTAGAGTCATCATAAGGGTTATGCAGTTCTACTGCTCCGCCCAGTGCCAGATTGCTTCCGATCGTATAGGTGATATTTCTGCTTCCGGTATAATTGCCAATACCTGTGATGGTTGCAATCTTTCCCTCGCCGGAAGTCTTACTGTCTTCACCTACGGATACAGTGTAATCGGTATCCTGTGTCAGAACCTTATTATTTAAGTTGGTGTTTACTACATTTACAACCGGCAGGCGATAGTCACCATTCTTAACCAGTTTCTGTGTATCTGTGATCGTAACACCGCTTGCTTCGGATGTAATGTCCTTTGGTGCGATCGTGTAGTAAATGGTCACGGTAGAGCCACCATAATTTCCTTTTCCGGTCACCACAATTGCCGGTGTCTTGGATGTGTTATTCTCATCATAACCTGCCGCGTTGATCGCATTCACGGAACTTGTCTTATAGTTTCCGCTCTTAGCGACTGTAGAGTCCCCATCCTTAACGGTCAGACTTGGCGAGATCGTTCTTCCTGTATATTCTGCAACATAGGTTGCCAGATAAGTATTCTCTGCAATCTGCTTGACCTCCTGTCCGCCCAGGATAAAGGTCAGATTTGAAAGCGACTTGGCAACAATGGAGAAATACTCGTCTCGTTTCTCCGTCAGGTTCTTCTCACCTGTGATGGTGATGGTTGCCTGACCAATGTTCTTATTATTACTGTAAGACAAGGAATAGTTTGCGTTTGAAATTTCACGCTTCGTTCCATCATCATCCTGATAATATAAGGTAATATCCGGTTTGATCTGATTTCCGGTATAAATCTGATCTGCGATCTTTTCCGGTTCTACAACCACATGACTATCTGTCAGACTCAGTTTTTGGATGGTAAAGGTAGCCTTTACACTACCGGTATAATTGCCAATACCATTTGCATAAACAGTTGCTGTTCCGGCATTGGTGTTATCCTCGTAGGAAAGTTCAAAATCCTGTCCTTCGACATAGGTCTTACCTATCTTGGTCAGAGTATATTCACCGGAAGATAAGGTAATCTCTTTTCCTGTATAGGTCTTCTTTGTAGAAACATTCAAAGTACCACTGATAGTCTGTGGCTTGATGGTAAAGGTCACGCGGATCTCTTTACCACTGTAATTGCCTGCACCCTTGATGACGGCAACCGCCTTCTGGTCATCTGTGCTTGCATTGATATTATTCTCATAGGAAACGGTATAGTCTGTTTTTGCTTTTAGCCAACTGCTGCCCATTTTTACGGAGACCGTTGGCTGGATCTCAGAACCTGTGTAGGTTGCGGTATAATCACTGGCATAACCATCATCATATGTGACGCTGTTATTTCCAATGCTGACAACCGCAGCCGTCTCAAAATCACCAAGGATCTGATACTGCTTTGTCACAGTACCCTGGAAGTTATTTCCGGCACCTGAGATTTCCACACTCATGGTACCAATGGCTGTATTCTTGCTATAGGTTACTGTATAATCCTGATCCTGAACCAGGGTATAAACAGAGTTGTCACGTGTTAAAGTAACTGTCATGACCGGCTCGATCTTCTTACCGGTATAGGCAAATGTAGTAGCAGCCACGCCATCGATGCTTGCCGTAATATCCAGTTTATCATCATCCTGTGCCTGCTCCAGATCACAACGGTTGATGTCAAAGCCTAAAACGATCGTTCCGGTATAGCCGTTTGCTTCCTTACCGGTGATGGTCACAGTTGCCCTGCCAACTTCTACATTGTTGGTATATTCAACATTACAATTATCGCCAAAGCCTTCGATCGCTTCGTTTGTTGTGGCATTCTTAAAGGTAACCGCCGGTTCCTTTGTCAAGCCGTCATAAGTATAAGAAGTCTGTGACAACTCAGCGCTTACGATCTGGCTGATATCAAACTTATTGTCAGATCCTGCCTTGATCTCATAATTATTGTAAATCTGTGCTCCTGTATAATTGCCAATACCGGTTACGGTAATATCGTACAGATAAACCAGTTGTCCGCTTTCTACCTGATTTCCTTTTAATACTGCTTCCGCTGTATAGTCCGTCCCAAAAGTAAGAGTCTTGCCCTCATCGGAATAGATACCGTTAGTGACCGTGTTGGATGCAATATCTACACTAAACTGTGCACCCGCATCCTTTGGCAGAGCCTTTCTACCGATCGTATAGGTCAGTTCCTTGCTATAGCCTGCATAATCACCAATACCTGTGATCTTTGCGACTGCTTCCCCTGCGCTGGTACTGCCATTATAGGTCACATTATACTGACTTCCCTGTGTTAAAACTGTACTACCGCATTTTACAGTAACTGCCGGTTCTACCGCTTCTCCTGTATAAGTATAAGTTCCTTCTGCGATGGATGCCTCTAAGATATTGACTTTGATACTTGCAGTACTGCTTGTTCCGACTGCTGATACTGTCACATTTCCGCTGCCACTGGTCACATCTGCATTAAGAGAAATCGTTCCATCTGCATTTACCGTAAATGGCGCACCTGCATCTACCGTATAGGTAAGTGTACGTTTCAAGGCTGGTGAAAGGCTTGCCTGAACCGCTGTCTGTGTGTCTGTTGCGTCTATGGCGATGGTAGATTGACCGGCAGTGACAGTGGTGTTATCTGAAACTGCATCCGCGCCTACATCAGAAAGCCCGGTCTCTATCATACCGTCACGTCCATCCCAGGCGCCTTCATAATAATAGCCGCTACCGGATGCCCTATAGTAATAGATAGAATCGCTGACACTGGTGAAGTTAAAGACAACCGCATAGGTCTCACCGGAAGATAAATAAATTCCCGCTCCGCTCAGATCCAGAGAAAGTTCTCTTGCAGATGCGTTCTCCGATGTTCCATCCATATGCTGCTGGGCACTGGTATAGCGTAAGACTCCACTGGTCGGATCACTGGCATCTGCCAGATTTTGATAGACCGAAACGGTATAATCTACGCTCTGCGCCACATTCATGTCCACTTTCATGGCTGCACGATCCAGCCTCTGATAATCTTTTGTCGCGCTGCCAATCTGTGCATATTGTCCTTCTTCCAGCAATGTTTCGCCAATATTTGACGTGTAGTCCGCGAACAGATTGCTTCCGATCGACAGTGTCGAGACAACCATCAGCGCCGCCAGCACTCCTGCTAAAATTCTTTTCTTTACATCCTTGTACATACTCATAGAGCCCCTTTCACCAAGTTCTTCTCTATTTTTCACGCCCATCCAAGGGCATAGTTAGACTTATTCTATTTCCATATCGACCTATCCTATTCAAAACTTTACCTTTTTCTGTAAAATTATCTTCCACAGCAAATAAAAACCATGCCGGGAGCACAAAGCCCCTGACATGGTTCCTATGGTCATTTCTATTATGCGTTCACGATCTTTCCGGTATATAACTGGTAGTATTTACCGCCCTCGGCGATCAATTCGTCGTGGTTACCGCGCTCAATGATACGTCCCTGGTCTAAGACCATGATACAATCACTGTTTCGGATCGTTGACAGACGATGGGCAATGACAAAGGTCGTTCTGCCTGCCATCAATTTATCCATACCATCCTGTACGATCTTCTCTGTTCTCGTATCGATCGAACTTGTCGCCTCATCAAGGATCAGTACCGGCGGATCTGCAATGGCTGCTCTAGCGATCGCCAAAAGCTGTCTCTGCCCCTGACTCAAGTTAGCACCGTCACCGGTCAGTACCGTATCATAGCCATTCGGCAGTTTGTGAATAAAACTGTCTGCATTGGCAAGTTTTGCTGCTGCATGCACTTCCTCATCCGTTGCATCCAGTTTACCGTAGCGGATATTATCCGCCACCGTACCGGTAAAGAGGTGGGTATCCTGCAATACGATACCAAGTGAATGACGCAGATCATCTTTTTTGATCTTATTGATATTGATACCATCGTAGCGGATCTTGCCGTCTGCAATATCGTAGAAACGGTTGATCAGATTGGTGATCGTCGTCTTTCCGGCACCGGTCGCACCGACAAAGGCGATCTTCTGTCCCGGTGTCGCAAACATCTTGATATTGTGCAATACCGTCTTGCCCGGTTCATAGGCAAAATCAACATCATCAAAGACCACATCGCCTTCCAATTTTACATAAGATGTCGTGCCGTCTGCCTGATGGTAATGTTTCCAAGCCCACATACCGGTACGCTCGCTTGTCTCAACGATCTGTCCGTTTTCTTCCTTGGCATTGACCAGAGTAACATAACCTTCGTCATCTTCCGGCTTTTCATCCAAAAGTCCAAAGACACGTTCTGCACCCGCCATAGCCATAACGATAAAGTTCAACTGCTGGCTGACCTGCATGATCGGCATATTCAGACTCTTATTAAAGGTAAGGAAACTTGCCAGACCACCCAGGGTAAAGCCGCCAAATCCACCGATAGCAAGGATACCGCCGACAACGGCAACGATCACATAACTGACATTACCAATCTGTGCATTGGCAGGTCCCAACATATTAGAATACATATTTGCCTGATAAGCACTGTCAAAAAGTTCATCATTCAAGGCATTAAATTTTTCGATTGCTTCTTCCTCGTGGCAGAATACCTTGACAACCTTCTGGCCGTTCATCATTTCCTCGATGTTACCATTGACACGTCCCAGGTTTCTCTGCTGCTTGCCAAAATATTTGCCGGAATTTCCTGCCAAGAACTTTGTCACCAAAAGCATGATGGCTACCATGCCAAGTGTGACCAGGGTCAGCGGGATACTCAGTCTGATCATGCAGACGATAACACCGATAACGGTGACGCCGGAGTTGACCATCTGCGGAATACTCTGGCTGATCATCTGACGCAGGGCATCAATATCGTTGGTATAGATGGACATGATATCACCGTGCTGATGGGTATCAAAATAGCGAATCGGTAATTCTTCCATATGAACGAACATCTCATCACGCAGGGCGCGCAGTGTACCCTGTGTCACCTGTGCCATGATAAAGTTGTAAAGGAAGGCACATACCACGCCCAGTGCGTAAAAGCCTGCCACGCGTCCGATTGCTGCCAAAAGTGGTCCAAAGTCCACACTGTGTGCTTCGACCATCGGTGTAATGTAATCATCGATCAAATTCTGCATGAACATGGTTCCCTGCAAAGAACAGAGCACACTTGCCAGAATACATACTAAAACAATGATCAAATGGATGCCGTACATCTTAAAGATGTAGCGTGCCAGTCTGCCCATAATATGTTTGTTTACCTTGAGGCTTCCCTTGCCTCTCGGAGCCGCCTGTTGTCTTGGCATATTACTCACCCTCCTTCTCATCAAAATCGCCCGAACCGCCGCCGGTCTGGGATTCATATACATCACGATAGATCGCATTGCTTTCCAGTAATTCCTCATGGGTGCCAATGCCATCAATGCGGCCATTATCCATCACAACGATACGGTCTGCATCCTGTACGGAGGAGATACGCTGTGCGATGATCAGTTTGGTCGTACCCGGGATCTCCTCACGGAAAGCCTTACGAATCTTGGCATCTGTCGCCGTATCGACCGCACTGGTACTGTCATCCAAGATCAATACCTTGGGCTGCTTCAACAAGGCTCTGGCAATACAAAGTCTCTGACGCTGTCCACCGGAAACATTGCTGCCTCCCTGCTCGATATATGTATCATAGCCGTCCGGGAAACGCTCGATAAACTCGTCTGCACAGGCAAGTTTACAAGCCTTTTGGCACTCCTCGTCCGTCGCATTTTCACTTCCCCAGCGCAGGTTCTCATAGATGGTTCCTGAGAAAAGGACATTGTTCTGTAAAACAACAGATACCTGATTACGGATGACTTCCAGATCGTAGTCGCGCACATCAATATCGCCGACCCGGACTTTTCCTTCCGTCACATCATACAGACGCGAGATCAGGTTGACCAGTGTAGATTTGGCACTACCGGTTCCACCCAAAACGCCGATGGTCTCACCACGTTTAATATGAAGGTCGATATCTTCCAACACAAATTCTTCTGCATCCTTTTTGTATGCAAAATTGACATGATCGAAATCAATATCTCCGTTTGGCACTTCCATGACCGGATTTTCCGGATTCACGATCGTTGCTTTTTCATTTAAGACTTCTGCCACACGGTTGGCATTTGCCACACTCATGGTGATCATAACAAATACCATAGAGAGCATCATCAGACTGCCTAGGATATTCATACAATAAGTAAGCATACTCATGAGTTCACCTGTGGTAAAGGTAGAGGTCACGATCATCTTTGCTCCCAGCCAACTGATAAGCAGGATACAGGTATAAACCGTTGTCATCATGACCGGTGCATTGCAGGCAAGGATACGTTCTGCTTTTAATAAGAACTTGTAGATATTTCCACTTGCCTTCTGAAATTTTTCTTTTTCAAAATCTTCTCGCACATATGCCTTAACAACACGGATACCGGAAATATTTTCCTGCACGCTGGCATTCAAGTCATCATATTTCTTAAATACATAATCGAAGATCTTGGTCACGCGTGAAATGATCAAAAAGAGGACACAAGCAAGAATCAAAACTGCGATCAGATATACACTTGCCAGACGCGGGCTGATGTAAAAGGACATGATCATGGCAACGATCAGACTTGCAGGTGCACGCATACCCATACGCAGGATCATCTGATAAGAGTTCTGTAAGTTTGTCACATCGGTTGTCAGTCTGGTGACCAGACCCGCCGTAGAATATTTATCGATATTCTCAAAGGAGAAGGTCTGGATATTGGCAAACATGGATTTACGCAGGTTTCTGGCAAATCCGGCAGACGCCCTTGCTCCGTATTTTCCTCCCATCATACCAGCCCAGAGTCCAACGAGGGCTGCTAAGATCATGTAAGCACCGATGACAAAGATATGGTGCATATCTCCCTTGTTGACACCTTCATCAATGATGGATGCCATCAATAGCGGGATGACCATTTCCATTGCCACTTCCACAAGCATAAAGATCGGTGTCAGTATCGAATCTCTGGTAAATTCTTTTACCTGTGCAAGTAATGTTTTTAATACATGCATTATTTTTCCCTTTCCTTTCCTATTTTTTCTCCATCGGAAGCGATCTCCACCTCCAGTTGTTTCTTAATCTGGCTCAACATGGCAAAGAGATCTTTCTTTTGTTGTTTGCTCAGCCCGACCACCAGTCTTTCTTCCATGCTGTCAATACTGATCTCAATATTGTCATGGAACTTAATCCCGGCCTCGGTCAGTTCAATCTTTTTCAGACGGGCATCCCGCTCCACAGAAACACGCTTGATGTAACCGTTCTTCTCAAGACTCTGTAAGGCTGCTGTCACAGAGGACTTTGCCATATGAAAATCAGCCTCCATATCCTTTTGAAAAATCTCCCGATCCCTGTGATGATAAAGATAACCGATCATCCAGCCATGTGTGGCTGTGACCGTATCCACACCGGCATTCAGGATGCTTTTCTGCCAGATATTCTTATCCAAAAGACGACTTAATTCTTTGATCTGATAGCCTATCTGTTCTTCATTTCTCACTTTCTCCTCCTTGATGCCAAGCACCCGTTTCTTAATCTTTGTTAATAGTTCAACACCAAACTGTTCGTTTCTGAACTGTTCGGTTTCGAACTATTATAGAGCGATTGCCTTTTCTTTGCAAGAGGATAATTTCTACAAAAACTTATTTTTTCTCCCTTGTCTCTTGGTCAAATTGCCATAAGCCCCTGTCGGATTCTATACATTTCTTTTTCTTATGATACTTTCTACTCACTTGTTGTATATTTGGGCAAAATAATGTATAATGCCTATATTATTATTTGCAAAATGCAGGAGGGGTACCAATGGAACACACAAGCAAGGACTTACGTGTCCGCAGAACACTGAAAGCCATTCGTAGTGCATTTTACGAGTTGGTATTGACCAAGAACTATTCTGACATTTCCATTACCGAGTTGACAGATCTGGCTGAGATCAACCGCAAGACATTTTATTTACACTATTCTTCTTTGGACGATCTGGTCAAAGAAGTAGAGCAGGAGATCGTAGACCACATTTTACAAAATGTCCGCATGAGTGCAGAGCAGATGGATGTTGCAGGCTGTGTCGACAATTTTTATCACTATCTAGATGAATGTGATGAGGTACAGCAGAAACTCCTCTGTGATTCCCATTATTATTTCTTCTATGAGGATGTCACAGATGCTGTGTTAAAGAGCAATGCCTTTTCCAGGTTCTTTGAGATGACAAAGCACCCGGATATCGTTCGTTCTTATTCAATCTGTATTACCTTTATCTACCGTAACTGGTTAAAGAACGGCAGACCGATTCCGCTCGACGAACTCATCGAATACGCCAGCATGATCATTGCCAAAGGCTACAGCGGCATCATCGAAAAAGAAGCCTAAAATTCTTACATAGACAAACGAAACCCCACAGATCTGATACAATCTGTGGGGTTTTTAAAATCGGCGCGACAGGATTTGAACCTGCGACCTCTGCGTCCCGAACGCAGCGCTCTACCAAACTGAGCCACGCGCCGTCTTGTATATGCAAGACAGTCCTTATCGCGAACTGCCTTGCTATTATAATACATCTAAAAATAAATTTCCAGCCTTTTTCCTAATTTTTTTCATTAAGATAAAAGCATACGAACGGCTCCATAGATACCGGCGTCATTTCCAAGCGTTGCAAGTACGATCGGTGTGTCCTTGCAGGCATGGAAGACCTGTGCCTTAAACGGCTCCTGCAAAGCGTCGATCAGAATCTGTCCTGCGCGGGATACACCGCCTCCGATGATAAAGGCATCCGGGTTGACAACGCAACCGATCTTTGCCAGCGTTGCGCCAAGCATACCGCAGACCTGGTCAACCACGTCGCAAGCCACCTTATCTCCTGCTCTTGCACAGTCAAAAACATCCTTTGCGGAAACAGCTTCCCCAAAAGTGCGAAGTTTACTGTCTTCTGACGTTCCGGCAAGGGCACGCTTTGCCATACGTACAATACCGGTTGCAGATGCATACTGCTCAATACAACCGTAATGACCGCAGTTGCACGCCTCGATCTCCTGCTCATTGACAACGATATGACCGATCTCTCCTGCGGCTCCGTTTGCTCCGGTAAGGATATTGCCGTCGATGATGATACCACCGCCAATACCGGTTCCCAGTGTTACCATAACAATGCTGTTGTAGCCTTTTCCACTGCCCATCCAGTTTTCACCCAGGGCTGCCACATTGGCATCATTTCCAACTTTTACTTTCATACCGGACAACTTGCCCAGTTCCTCAGCCAGCGGTACGATATCCCAGCCAAGATTGACGGCACGGTTGACCACGCCATCCTTGTCTACGGCTCCCGGTACACCGATACCGATACCCTCAACCATATCCTTTGTCAGATCATTTTCTACCATCTTGCCATGTACTGTGGCTGCGATATCCTGTAAGATGTGTGCGCCTTTTTCTGTCGTATCTGTCGGGATCTCCCACTTTTCCACTAAGGTGCCATCCATCTCGAAAAGTCCCATTTTGATCGTAGTTCCGCCTACGTCTGCGCCAAATCCGTATTTTTTCATGCTATCTTCCTCCGTCTTTCTCACTCATGCCTTTCATTGTATGTCATTCGCCCGTCTCTGGCAAGGCATTTTCTGTTGTATTCGTCTGTCCCAGATCGGTCAGGGTCTGATCCAGCGGATGCACAAAGTCGATCGGCTCCAGTCCCTCATGCAGCCAGGACATAAAGGAGTACCAGATCTTGCCCGGATAGGTGCCTCCGCCCAGTCCCGGCACTTCTTTTGGGATGTCATAGCCCACCCAAACACTGGTCGTATAGTATGGCGTGTAGCCGACGAACCAGCCATCCTTGTTATCGTTGGTCGTTCCCGTCTTACCGGCGCATGGCATATTGCCGAGTGAATAGCCCCGTCCGGTGCCGGAAGTGATGACCGTCTGCAGCATATCCGTCATCTGACGGCAGGCGTTTTCTTTATAAACGACACTGGCGGTCTGGTCTGCCTGATAGAGCACCTGTCCATCCGCATCCGTGATCTTGATGATACAGGTCGGATTGCGGTAGCCGCCATCATTTTTGATCGTTGCATATCCCTTTGCCATTTCCAGCGCGGATACCCCATTGGTAAAACCGCCCACAGATGCCGGTAGACGCTTGTCATTGGCATCCAGATTGGAAAACTGCATGGATTCCAGATAGGAGATCCCCACTTCCGGTGTGATCTCTTCAAAGATCTTCCAGGCAATCGTATTCTTGGAAAGGGCAACCGCCTGCCGGAGGGTCATTGCCCCGGAATAAGTACCATCGCCATTGACCGGTCCATTCTCGATCGGTTCGTCGACCACAATGGTATCCGGTGTATAGCCCCGCTCCAATGCCGGCGTATAAACAATCAAAGGCTTGATCGCACTTCCCGGCTGTCGGAAACTCTGAAAAGCGCGGTTTAAGGTATAGCCCTCGACATCATCCTGACTGCGCCCGCCCACAATAGCACGCACCATGCCGGTCGTATTGTCAATGCAGACCGATGCCCCCTGCAAGGTATAGATACCCTCATCATTTTTTTCATCAAAGCCACCTAAAATATAGTCGATCGATGCCTGCAGCCGGCTCTGCGCCTCCAGATCCAGTGAGGTATAAATGCGGTAGCCTCCGGTAAATAATTTGGCATTACATTCATCATAGAGCGTCTGATACTCGCGGTCGTAGGCTTCTTTTTCCGCATCATCCGAAAATACCGTCTGAAACTCAAAGCCCTCCAGTTCCATCAGCGCGCGGGTCGCACAATAATAGGTAAAGGTCTCCGCGTAGTTATTCTTGATCTCATCCTTTTGCACCGTCTCGATCTTTTCCGCCTTTGCCGTCTCGTAGGAATTTTCCGAGATGACCTTGTCTTCCAGCATGGATTTTAAGATACGATCCCGTCTTGCTTCCGTCTTATCCGGGTTGGTCAAAGGATTGTATAAGGTCGGATTGTTGGGAATGGCGCACAGATAGATCATCTGTGAAAGGGACAGATGGCTGACATCTGTGCCAAAATAGCCCTGCGCCGCCGCCTCGATCCCATAGTAACCATTGGCAAAATACACATTATTGAGGTAGAACTCCAAAATATCCTCTTTGGTATATTTCTTTTCCAGTTCTACCGCAATATACATTTCCTCGATCTTTCGTTCCCAGGTCTTTTCGTTGGAAAGAAAGACCGTACGCGCCAACTGCTGGGTAATGGTACTTCCGCCCTGGGTCACCTCACCGTCCTGGATCATGGCGATAATGGCACGCATAATGCCCCGGTAATCAATTCCCTTGTGCTTGTAAAAGCGCTTATCCTCGGTACTGATGATTGCCTGCTTGATGTAGACAGGAATGTCTTCGTATTCTATGTAGTAGACATCCTTTTCCCCTTTGAGCACCGACAGGGTAGTACCATTGACATCGTAGGCAATACTGGTCTGGTTCTTGCGGAAAGTATCCTTGGAAGAATGGGAAACCAGGCTGACCGCCTCCGTTTTCATGGCACTGACCTTGGCAGCATAGCCTCCCGCATAATAATAAGCCACTGCCGCTACCACCAGCAGCATCAATATCATTTGAAATTTTAAAAAGCCCCATATCTTTTGGGAACGTGTTTTTTTCCTGCGTTTTTTCATGCTCTTATTTTACACGTTAGCCCCAAACGACACAAGGCATTAAAATTAGTCTTTTTTACAGATGATCTTTGTCTTTGATGGGTCGACCTTATCTCTTTCCAGAATCAGTTCGTCGATGGATTCTGCTGTGATCTGCCCTGATGTCGGGTTGATCACACTGTCGATCTTGCTGGTGATCTCTGCGTCCACCGTAGAATATTCAAAAGCAAGCGTCGTATGCAGAAGTTTGCAGTTCTTCATGACCAGATTGTCAATATAACACATACCCTGTAAACTCTCGATCGTACAGTTGATCAGTGTCAGATTTTTGGCATTCCAGCCCAGATATTCTCCTGAGATAAAGGAGTCATAGACCGTGATATTTTCACTGTTCCAAAAAGCATCCTTAGACAGGATATTAGAATTACGGATAGTCACATTGTGACAGCCGTCAAAACTATAATTTCCGACCAGATGCAAGCCATCGATCTCCATATTGTCGGTTCCCATGGCAAAATAATCGCCTTTGGCGCTGACCTGGTTCATGACAACATGATCGCAGTTCCAAAGTGTCTCCTCCGCATGTGGGAAAAATACATTATTTAAGGTCACGTCATTGGCGCGGCGCAAATTCTTCGGTGCCTCAATGGTCGTATTGGTCATGCTGATATGATCGGTATACCAGATGCCTGCTCTTGCCATGTCATACCAGGTACAGTCCTTGACTTCGACATTTTTACAATACCAGAGCGGGTATTTCCACTGGAACAATACATGCTCTAAATACAGGTCGGAACTCTCCTTGAGCGGCGATTCACCTTCACCGAATACCGTATCGTATATGTTGACATGATGGGAACCGAATAAAGAACGTTCGCCCTCATAATATGCCTGTCTGATCTCTTTTACATCACTCATTCTTTCTACCTCTTTTGTCTTTTCTATCTTCTTATTTCTATCTTTCTTATCTTTGCTCTTTATAGGATAGGACACCTGCTTTTAAACGTGCCAGTCCATCCAGAAGCGTCGCTTTCGGGCAGGCGATATTAAGACGCAGGAAGGATCTTCCGTCCCCGCGGTACTGGACACCGTGGGAAACAAAAAGTCCGGTCTCCTCGCGCAGATAATCTGCAAATTCCTGACTGTCTGCCGCGATCTTACTGCAATCCAGCCACAAAAGATAGGTTGCCTCCGATGGCAGCAGATACAGATCCGGTATCTGATTTTCCACAAATTCTGCGACTGTTTTCTTATTTTCATAAATGTAATTCCGCAACTGATCCAACCAGTCTGCCCCCTGGTCAAATGCTGCTACAGCCCCTGTCACCGCAAATACATTTGGCTCAGCGACTTCATCCGTATTGATGCCACGCCATACCTTATGACGGATCCAAGGATTTGGCACGACGATAGCAGATGTCTGCAAGCCTGCCAGATTGAAGGTCTTGGTCGGTGCGATACAGGTAATGCTATTATCCCGGCATGTCTCATTTACGGACGCAAAAGGAATGTATTCCTTGCCCGGATCGGTCAGATCGCAGTGGATCTCATCGGAAACCACAAGCACACCGTGCTTGGCACAAAGTTCTCCGATACGCGCCAAGGTCGCACGATCCCAGATGATGCCTGCCGGATTTTGCGGATTGCAAAGGATCATCATGGACGTCTGCGGATCTGCAAGTTTTGCCTCCAGATCTGCAAAGTCAATATGATAGGCTCCATCTTCATAAACCAGAAGGCTCTCCAGCGCATTTCTTCCATTATTTAATATAGAAGAAAAGAAATGATTATAAACCGGTGTCATGACGAGAACATTCTCCGCCGGTGTCGTCAATTTGCGCACAATGGACGAAAGGGATGGCAGGACTCCTGTAGAAAAAAGCAGCCAGTCCTTTTCGATCGTAAAGCCATGGCGTCTGCCCCACCAGTTGATATAAGCATCATACCACTCCTCCGGCAGATCGGCATAGCCAAACACTCCATGATCCAGGCGTTCCTGCAAAGCCTTGCGGATCTCCGGTGCTGCCGGAAAGTCCATATCTGCGACCCACATCGGCAGTTCATTTTCTTTTACATTCCATTTATAACTATTGGTATTTCGTCTGTCTACCACTTGATCAAAATCGTACTTCATCGTAAACCTCCTCTGCTCCTCATCTATATAGGTTTGCCTGCTATTTTGTCAGCACTTTATACTATACCACAACTCTAGGATAACAAGGCTACGAATTTTTCTATATGTCCGTCCTAATCTTCCATAATACTGCCCAAAAATTCGGCAGTCGTGCGTACCAAAGTGATCTCCAGGGAAGAAATCTCATCCTGCCCCAAAAGGACAACGGCACCCATGATATCCCCGTGCACATTGACAACGGCAATCGCCTGCTCGGCATATTCCGTCTGGGCTTTGTCAACCAGTGGAATGACATCCTCTGCTTTTTTTGCATGATAATCCTGCCGTCCTGCGATCAGGCTTTCCAACTCTCCCGTGATGGGCTGGTTCTCATATGCCTTCTTTCCATTGCCAGCAGCCGCGATCACATGATCCATATCCGTGATGCAGACCAGTTTGCCGGTCGTCTCCGCCAGCACCTTTGCATACTGGGCTGCAAAATTTGCCAGTTCTCCCACCGGAGAATACTTTTTCAAAATGATCTCACCCTCACGGTCCGTATAAACTTCCAGCGGGTCGCCCTCCCGGATCCGCAGCGTTCTTCTGATCTCTTTTGGCACAACAATTCTCCCCAGTTCATCTATACGCCTAACAATACCTGTGGCTTTCATCAACATCTTCCTCCAACATCCAAATTTTCTGTGTTATCACTTTTGCGTTAGTATGTGGAAAAAATGAGAATATATGCTATGATATGAATAGAAAATAACAGAAAGGTTATGACCTTATGAATTTTAAATTACAATATGGCGAAGATTTTGACGAAAATTACCTGAAACGCATCATGGAGATCGACGAGATCGTCTATGCAGAAGATGGTTATGTCGGCGAACTGAAAAACATGGTTGCCCGTTATCTGGTCGATCCCCGACAGTTTGTATGTATCGAAGATACCGAGAGCGGACGTCTGGCGGGATATATCAATTTTATCCCCTGTACCAAGGCGCTCTACGAAGATATCCGCTACCAAAGCGAGCATATCCGCGATGACGATATCAGACCGCAGGAGTTAGAACCCCTGAAACAGACCGGCAATGATCTTTTTATCATATCCATTGCCCTGCACCCAGATTTCAAGGATACCGATGCCATCAAGGATCTGTCCAACGGCTGGATCGACTATCTGAACCGCTTGGAAACTTCCGGCTATCCGATCACAAGCATCACCGCAACCGCCGTATCGCCCGATGGGCGCAAGGCGCTGCACCGCATGCAGTTTGAACAGGAGCGCATCTTAAGAGAGGATGGCAACATTGTTTACGTCTGTGAGGAACAAAACCTCCAAAAACTAAAGAAAAAGGAATTACGATTACATGGCCAATTACGAAAATGATATTTATCTGATGCTCCCGCTGGCGGACAATCAGAAAAACTGGCGTTTGGACGAACTCGGGGTCTTAAAACAGGCATCCTTAGATAAGCAGACAGCATATGCAAGCGTGCCTGATGACTTCTCCCGAAGCCTTTTAAACAATTTACAATCTTATCTGGAATATGAATGCAACAACGTGGTTGTGGATGAGTTGCGAATGGCATATCTGGGACAGTACGAATTTTTACATTCTACGGATGACTATCCCAAGCACGGGGAAGATCCAGATGTGGTCGGGACATCTACTTGCCAGTTGATACTGACGGCACACCAGCCAACCCATATGTATATTCTTACTGTGGTTCTGCCAAAAGATACTGTCAAAGATTTTTCCACCACACAGGTGCTGGATCAGTTGAGCCACGAAAGCCTGTGGATCGCATGTCCCAAGGATGCCGGGCAATATTTAGGCATCAACACAAAAAAATATACAGCCATCCCGGACTACGTCGATCTATACGACTACCTCAAGTATAAATATGGACTGCTCAAATGCGGTTCCGGCAAGGCTTTTCTCCTGCTTTCCGATCGCCCGGAAAAGGAAGACGAATTTCGCTGTATGATGGCGGGCGAAACCTACGACAGCCAGCATCAGAATTTCCATATCGCCAGCGACAATATTTCCCATATCTGTCAGACCAATCATGCACAGTATGACTATTATCAGGTCTATATGTCAGAAATGGTCGTCGCCTGTATCATGGAAAACTTTTCTGAAAATATGGAAGAAAGAATTGATATCACGGCAACTTATGCCTTTATCGTAATCCTCGCCATGTTCCAGAATACTTCGATCGAAAAGGTCAATATGCAGATCTCCAATGCTCTGGCCAATGACGGCGACATTTCCCACCAGGAGATCCTGGGACTCTACCGCAATTTCGGAAAGACTGTCCGTTTCTGGGAAAAGAACAACTATAAGTATTGGGGGACACAACAGGAAGCCCAGTGTATCGTGGAAGCCTTTGGCAATAAAGAACTAAAAGAAACCTACTACGAACATCAGGAATTTTTGGAACATATCGTTGAGTTAAAGGGTGCGCAGACAGAAGAACGTAACGGCACCATCTTAAACATCGTTGCCACCATCCTTGCCGTAATCCAGGTACAGGATTTTGTTGTAGAACTCTTGGAAAGTTTTTACAAAAAAGCTGGAATTGACGTTACATACGCCGGCAGCACCTTTTCTACCCTGATCATCTGCGGTACCTTTTCCTTTGTTCTGGTACTCATCATCATCAACCGTATGCGCAGCAAGATGCGTAAAGGCAGCATGCATATAAAGGAGTTAAAAGACTATGACATCTAAAGAAAAAGGAATTTGGAACAATAAGCCCTTCTGGTGCATCCTCTTATTCGGACTGGCTGTCCTTTGTTCCAGTATCAAAGTTTTGGTCCTGCCACAGGGCGGAAGTCTGACCTATTTCAGCCTCATGATCCTTTGGCTTATGACCTTTATCTACGGACCACGCTATGGTCTGATCGCCTCCGTTTTATTTGGCTTTGTCCGCTTGGGTATCACCCATCTGACCGGAGAATATATCAATCCCAACATCTGGTCTATCCTATTAGAATACCCGATCGCACATGGTGTTTTCTGTCTGGGTGGATTTCTACAGGAACGAGGGCAAAAGAACGATTATACGATTGACGATCACGAACGGATCCAGGCGGAACCATATAAATTACGCATGGGATATGTCATCGGCGTAGCCGCCATGCTCGCCTGCTATGTCATTTCCGCAGAACTTTTCTATCCGCCTTACCGCGATGGATTTTTCAGCAACTTATTTTACAATATCGTCTATGATAGCAGTTATCTTTTGATCGAGGGCAGTTTTTCCCTGCTCCTCTTATGTGTCCCAAAAGTAGCAGATGCCATCTACTACATCAAGCATGTGGCGACACACATGGATGAGGATGACACCTTAGAATGTTTCTAAAGCAGGACATCTGCCATCACTTTTCAGTCCAGATTATAAGACCATAACCAGTGTGCCCACGCCGATCAGGATACAACCGATCAAAGATTTGGCCGTAAATTCCTCGTGCAGGAATACAAATGCCAGTACCAAGGTGATAACGACGCTCAACTTATCGATCGGTACAACCTTAGATGCCTCTCCCATCTGCAAAGCCCTGTAATAGCACAGCCAGGATGCACCGGTTGCCAGACCGGATAAGATCAAAAACAGCCAGGACTTCTTGCTGATCTCCGTGATCCCACTCTGTGCATGGGTCAAAAATGCCATCCCCCATGCCATAGCAACGACCACCATGGTACGGATTGCCGTCGCCAGATTGGAATTGACTCCATCAATACCGATCTTTGCCAAAATAGACGTCAAAGCTGCGAACACTGCCGAAAGAACTGCAAATACTGCCCACATAAAAATCATCTCCTCTTACTTGCATTTCAGTTTCTTACTATCTGCAAATAATTGTACACCTGTATTTTCCAAATAAATAGATTTTATATGAAATGCTTTTCTTTGCAATAGTGATAGATCTCCTGCTTCTGCACTTCCGCAAAATCCTGGGCAACCTCCACTTCCATATTGACAATGGCATAATAATCTACCAGATCCCGGTCTTTCCCATTGGCTGCCAGAGAAACCGGTCGTCCCATCAATATCAAAAAAGATAATCTTCGCCATATCCACTTTCTCCTATGCTTCGTTTAAGCAACCACAGCAAGCAGGCGATCCAAAAGCCCGGTTGACTGTAGGAAGAGAATTACCATGATGACCGGTGCCACATACTTGATCATAATGTTGTATAAATGCTTTCTGGAAAACTTGCCGTTCGGGTGCTCCATCTCCTCTGCGATCCATTTTGAACCGACGATCCAGCCGACCAATATGGTAGAAAATACCGAAATGAGCGGCATTAGGAAACTGTTGCTGATGTAATCCATAATATCAAGTAACTGTCCGGTCGAGCCATTCGGCAATTTGACTTCGACATAAAATACACTGTAGCCCAGTGCGATCACTGCTGTTGCAATCAGGTAAATGATGGTAAGGACGCCTGTCGTTTTCTTTCTCTCAGTGTGAAATACTTCCATGCAGTTTGCCGTGATGGCTTCCAAAACGGAAATGCAGGAAGTCAGCGCCGCAAATGCTGTCAAAAGGAAAAATACCAATCCGATCACATAGCCCGCTTTTCCCATGGTGTAAAAGGTCTTTGGCAGTGCCACGAACATAAGGCTAGGTCCGGCAGACATGCCATCAATACCGGAAAATACAAAGATGGCAGGAATGATCATCATACCGGCAAGAATAGCAACGCCGGTATCCACGATCTCGATCTGTGCAACCGATTTATTGAGATCCACTTCCTTTTTTACATAGGAACCATAGGTGATCATGATGCCCATGGAAACGCTAAGGGAAAAGAACAACTGGCTCATAGCATCCAAGGTAATCTGCAGGAAACGCGATAGCGTTAACCCAGACATATCCGGCATCAGATAGACTTTGAGTCCATCCAGACCTGTCCGCACGGCTCCACTCTCATCCCCTGATCTTAAAGTCAGGGAGAAGATGGCAATACCAATGACCAGCACAAGCAAGATCGGCATAACAAATTTGGAGCATCGTTCAATGCCGCCCTCAACACCATTATAAACGATAAAGCCGGTAAGCAGCATGAAGATCAAGCCAAACCAGACCGATGATGGGTCTGTGATAAAATCTGTAAAATAATCATCCTTTGCTGCAGCCGCAAAATCGCCTGTCAGATAGACCGTAAAATATTTGAGGATCCATCCTCCGATCACGGCATAATAAGTCATAATGAGCATTGGGACGCAGAAAGTCAGAATACCCAGTTTTTTCCATCCCGGCCGCATAGTCTCATAAGCCGCTATGGCGGACTGTCCTGTCTTTCGTCCGATCGCAATATCTGTCGTCAGCAGGGTAAATCCAAAGGTCAGCACCAAAACGATATAGATGATCAGAAACAGACCACCACCGTCTTTTGCCACTAAATAAGGAAAGCGCCATAAGTTTCCTACGCCTACGGCACTTCCTGCTGCTGCCAGAACAAACCCGATCTGACCGCTAAAATTACTCTTCTTCTTCATGGCAGGTCTCTTAACCGTGCAATCCTGCGGACTGACGGATCATATCCTCGACTACGATATCGTAGATTTCCCCGATACTATTACAGTATTCCAAAACCTTCCACGGCTCATTTGTGTGAAAATGTATCTTGATCAGATCTTCGTCTCCTGCTGCGATCAAACAATTTCCTTCAAAATGATCAGTTATATAATCTGCGATCTCATCTTCATCAAGATCTTCATCTCTACGATCGATCAGAAGCTGCGTATCATACCGATAAGCAAACTGATCATCCTCTACATCAACACTATGAATCTCTCCCATGTCGTCCTCCTTCATTATCTTTCATTCTTCTGAATAGGAAGATACCACAAAATCATCCTGAGTGCAATTTTTTCCGCTATTGCCCTGTGTTTATGATCCATACGCTTTAACAAAACTTTAACATCAGAAAAATATTTGTGAAACAGGAAGTGTGTATTCTTTCATCATCAAACAACCGTGTAATCACACACAAAAATTGTTGAAATATGGAAAGGAAGGTTTATGATAATGAAAAAAGTACATTTATAACTATGCTGTTGGGAACACTCGGAGGCCTGCTTTTTGCCATCTTATGCTTTCTCTTAGCGGTGGCGTTATCAGTCTTATCGTACTTGGCATGGCATTTTATATGATCATCCATGCATCGCGCATACTAAAAAATACAGATCTGATCATTCCAGCATCTGCTTCCAGATAGAAACCAGTCGTTCCACGGAGTATGCCGCATTTGCCGGGCTGGTGGAGGGAAGCGTAACCGCCTCCATACCAAGCACATTCTGCTGGTACTTCTTAAAATATTTTCCCGAGATTGCACCATTACAGTAAACCCTTTTGATCTGCGATTGCTCAATGATGGGCTGCAGGTCTGTCGGCGTGACATTGCGGATACTGCTGTCGCTCGATCCAATGATATCGCAACTATAGATGGTATCCCAAAGTGCAATATGATTTTCATGCAGCATTTTCTTTTTTTCGTCTATGCTGATTGGGACTTCCACCTGTAATACCGCAGCCATCACTTTCCAGAAACGGTTCTGCGGATGCCCATAGAAAAACATCTGCTCTCTGGATTTCACTGAGGGAAGACTTCCCAAAATCAAAATCTTTGATGCTTCGTCATATAAGGGCGGAAAGGGATGTACGATGTGTTCATAATTTGTATTCATGAGTGATCCTCCAATCCATGCAAATCCAAACGATATATGGTCTGTTCCAGTGTTTCCTCTTCCAGAAACATAATCATATAGATAGGCAAATACACCTTTTTCCCTGCTCTTTGCTATTAAAGTAATGCTCCTTAAATCCTTTTGCCAACAACTCCTGCGCCACCACATTCTCAAACAAAGCGCCATTGTTGATGGCTTTATCCTTATTTAAAATGGACATTTCCACCCTAATAATACATTGTTTTTTTCAACTTTTCCAACCGGATTTTGCGATTTTTTTCAACTTTTCCAACTTTTCACATGCCAATCAGATCAAATGCTTCAAAGGAAACTACAACCTGATAATCCCTGTGGATATTCGGATACTTGATCTGGACAGATTTTAAGGTCTGGCTATAGTACCAGCCACTCTCTGCCGCCTCATAGTCCGAACGATTGAGAAAATGTGGCACCTCCATACCATCGACCCTAACCCAGTAAGGCGACTTTTCACGATGCACCATATCAATATGCATACGCTCGACCGGACTTTCATAACTTCCTGTCTTTACAAAGTTAAGTATGGTCTCCTCTCCCGCTTTCATCTCAATATGTATATTAGCGTAGACGCCCTGCTCATAGTCCATGCTTGCGCCGTCATCATCATAGAGATCAAACTCTGCATCCTGATCCGGCACGCAGAGGATCTTTAAGCCTGTCACCTTTTCCGTCGCCAGATTATAGATCTGATTTTCTGCCATTGGCAGGATGGATCCGCTCTTTAAAAACATAGGAATGCTTTCCAGTGTGACCGGAATCGCAATGGTCTGTCCACCCTCATAAGCTTCTCTGGTATAAAAATCATAAAATATCGTTCCTTCTGGCAAATAGATTTCTCGCTCGCGCGCACCTTTCTCGACCACATTTGCCACCAGAATCGAATCACCTAACATAAACTCGATTCCTTCATTATAGCAATGCGCATCCTCCTGAAAAGCATACACAAGCGGTTCCATAATCGGTGCACCCGTCTTTGCCGCTCTTGCCATGAGCGCATACATATAAGGAGACAGGCGATAGCGGAACTGGATAGCATCGCGGATCAGATGCTTGGTGCCGCTATACATCCAAGGCTCCGTTACCGTGTTGTCCGTATTGGTCGAATGGATGGAAAAACGCGGCTGGAAAATGCCATTTTGTACCCAGCGCACAAAAAGTTCTTCCTCCGGTGCCGTGCCGTAAAATCCGCCAATGTCACAGCCCTGATTTGCCACACCGGAAAGTCCCATGCCAAGAATGGTCGCAATGTTGTATTTCAGGCTTTCCCAGCAGGTCAGATTGTCCCCTGCCCAGGTCTGCGCATAGCGCTGGATGCCTGCATGACCGGAACGGCACACAGCAAAGGCTCTGGTATTGGGAAAAGTCTCATGGACGGCTTCCTGGGTCAACTGGCACATGAGGTTGCTCATGACCGGCTTGACCTGCCCGATCGTAGCCCCTTTTCCCTCAAAGAACACGCGGGCATCCTTATCCACAAGCCCTTCGTATTCGCAGTTGTCATTCCAGACGGAAGTCACACCGTAAGACAAGAGATTTTCCTTTAAATACTGCTTCCAATCCTGACGCACGCTCTCCTTGGTATAGTCGATATAATTTCCCATACCGCCCCACCAGAGTCCGACTGCCGGCTTATCTTCCTGAGGGTCTTTGACAAACATGCCCTTTTCTTCCATATCTTTTTTATAAGGATGGGATAAAAGCATTCCCGGCTTCACATTTGGCGAAACCGTAATCCCACGTTCTGTCATTTTTTTGAAATGGTCTGCCGGATCCTTGAACTTGTCCTTATTCCAGGTGAAGGTATAACGTTTCATACCCTCCCCGGCATCAATCTCGCAATAGCCGGAGGACAACTGGAAACCATCGATTGGGATTTCTTCTGCCTTTGCAGTGTCGATAAATCCAACGATCGCATCATCCGCATCTTTCGGCAATTCCGGATAATACATGGAAGATCCGAGATATCCCAGTGCCGTCTTTGGCAGCATAACCGATTTTCCTGTCAAATCCGTATAGCGCGAAACAATTTCTTTCATCGTCGGCCCCGCAATAAAGAAAAGATCAATGTCACCGCCATCTATGCGAACGGTGCTGTGGTGCTTGGTATAATTGCTGTGGGATCTTCCCATGTTAAAATCACATTCCCAGGTCGTATGATAAAAATAACCGACTGCCTTTTTCGTCTTTTCATTCAGTTTCAGATAGAATGGGATGTGCTTATAAAGGGCATCTGTCTTTTCCGGGTTATAGCCCATGCAGTCTCCCGGTGCCGTCTGCATAAATGCTTCTCTCTTGTTGATCTGCCCCGTACGCTCGCCAAAGCCATAGTAATCATCTTCTGCTTCCATGACACAGGTATGGATACGCCGTCCGTTGCTGTCACAGAGCCAACCGCGATATGGGATATCCTCATGCAAAAGACTGCCCTCTGCATCAAAGATCTGTAAGATAAAAGGATCTTTCTGTACGACGATCCTTAATTTTTTGCCCTGCAAAATAACTTTATCTCCATCCTCTGACATGGCAGCGTCTGCCGGTGTGATCCTGTGGCGATAGTCCTTTAAGATGCCATCCATGCGGTCCTCCCAAGCCGTCATGACAAGTGAATAGGATTCCTCCGTGAAATCCCCGTCGAAGCCTGCGCGGATACGCACAATATCATCTGTCAAAAAGAGGATGCGCATTTCCACTGCATTGGTAGACAGGATAAAAGCCTCTCCCCTTTTTTCTATTCCCAATAATTTCTCGATAATCTTCATGGTAAATCCCCTTTCCCATAGTTTTTCTATATTTTCATACTAGCAAAGAAAAGACAGCAAATCCACACGAATTCTGCTGTCTTTTCAAACATTTCTTTACATATCTTGCTATCTCATTGATTTATGGTAGTTTTTAGTTTTCATTGCGTGCCGCAAGCGCATCTACATTATTTTTGCTCATCTTCCTTTTCCTCCCAATTACTGTAAAAGCCAGTCTAAAATATCCTGAATGTACTTATCCCAGAAATTCCAATCATGACCGCCCTTGTCCTCTTTGTAGATCAAATCTGCGTGTTTTGCCTCCAGGACTTCTTTTACATGCAGATTGGACTGGTATAAAAAGTCCTCCGTGCCGACTGCCTGATACAACTTTGGCACACAGCCACCTTTCACATCCTGATCATAAAGGGCAAAGAGATCGTATTTGCTTCCGGACAATTTCTTCGGATCTCCGAAAGAATCCTCCCAGGAAAAAGGATTGTTCTCATTTTCCTGAATAGTCGCACTCTCATAAAGTCCTGCGATGTCTAAGGCTCCCGACATGCTCGCCGCCTTGGCATAAAGATCCGGGCGGCTGAGTCCCAGATACCATGCCCCATAACCTCCCATGGAAAATCCGGCAATATAGGTCTTTTCACGATCCTTTGTGACCGGGAATACACTCTGTATGAAAACCGGTAATTCCTCTGTAAAGAATGTCTTATACTTTTTACCGCTCTTTAGATCCTGATAAAAAGAATTTTCTGCGGATGCCATGACGACAACCATGCCACGCTCCTGCGCGTAGCGATCGATATTACTGTAACGCACCCAGGAAAACGCATCCCCATAGGCACCATGCAACAGATAGAGTACCGGAAGTCCCGCCTCATAATCATACTTTTGGGTATGGTTGATCTGGGTGATCTCCTCACTGCTTCCCGGCGTTGGCACGAACACATTTAAAGTGATGTTGCTTCCCAGAGAGAAACTGTAATAATGTGTCTCCATCAATGCCATCTCATCTTCACCTCCTCGTTTTTAACAAGTTCCATTCGAAATTTGTCTCTTGCGTTTCTGGGAAAATGGTAGCAAAATGGCAATAGCAAAACTACACCATTTTTGTTTTATGCGTGACATTTTTTTACAAATCTTGTTGTTTCGTGACAGATCTGTAGATAAAACTAACAATTTTTCTTATGATGATGCCAAGTTTTTGGGTAAAAATTTGGGTAAAAAGGAGGTCAAAAATGATCGATCGTGCCGCTATCTTAATGGAACAGGGTGCCTCCATTGCCTGTCATCGCGTGGAGGGCATGAATGACAATATGTCACATTCCCATTACCATACTTACTTTGAACTCTATTTTTTAGAGGGAGGCGAGCGTCACCACGTCATGCAGGATCAACAGTATGAGACCAAGGTCGGCTCTTTTATGATCTTTGCACCTTATATCATGCATTATTCTTTTTCCGATCATGATGTATCTTTCAAGCGGACAGTCCTCTATTTTAAAGATGAGGCAGTCGCATCCCCGGTGCTTCTGGATCTTTTAAAAAATGGAAGCGGCTTGTATGAACCGGAGCAGAAGATCTCCTCCTCCATTCATTTTTTATTAAATGAACTGCAAAAAGAGCAGGAAAGGGATGATCCTTTGCATGAAACAGCTATGGAAAATCTGCTCAATACTCTGCTGCTTACCATCATGCGCAGCACCCAGGTATCGCCAAAGCCGGAAACCCAGAGCCGCATGGCAAAGGTGATCTCTTATATTGAGAAAAACTATCAGCACGAATTGCGTTTACAAGATATCGCGGCTGAATTTTATGTGAGCGAATATTATCTCTGCCATGAATTCAAGAAGTACACCAACCGCACCATCGTCCAGTACATCAATGCCCTGCGCATCCTGCACGCCCAGCGCCTGATCACAGAAAGTGACCTGAATTTTACCAAGATTGCCGAGCAGACCGGATTTTCTTCCCTGACACATTTTAACCGGACCTTTAAATCCGTCGTGGGAACCTCACCATCCGCCTACCGCAAGGCAAACCCAAAACATGAATAGATCATAAGAAAAAGGAGTGACGCACAATGCACATTTGGAAAAGCAGGCGGACACAGTTTCGGACTGGGAAAGGGACTTGCCGTAGAAGGATGGCTGGAAGATGCTCTGGCATTCTGGCAGTCTCTGCCCTCATAAATCTATGGCAAAATAGCAAGTCAGGTATTGCATCCATTTCATATATTCATTAAAATATACATAAGTATAAGTTGATCCAGAGACCGTGCCAACTCCACGTTTTTGGTCCACAAAGGAGAATAAATATATGGAATACGACGAAAACCTTTTTAAAGCAAAAGCGAATCGACGAGCACGCAACATCTGGCTTGTTTTTTCTCTCTTGCTGACTGCCAACTATGGTGCTGATGTTGCTAACGGTCTGAACACACCGATCTATTATCTGATGTTCTTACTTCTCTGCTGGGTGCCATTTTTATCCGGTCAGATCCTTATGAAAGTAAAGGGTGCCGACACCGACCTCTATCGCTATGATCTTGCGATCGGTTATGGCATTTTTTATCTCTTTGTTATCTGTACTACAGAGTCACCGATCGCCTTTACCTATGCCCTTCCGGTGACCAGCCTTTTAGTACTCTATAAAGACAAACAATTTATGAAATACTGCGGTATCATCAATACCGGCATGGTCATCTTCAGTTGCGCATATCATTATCTGCACGGTTTTAACTCCGCAGCAGACACCAAGAACTACCAATTGCAGATTGCCTGCATCATCCTCTGCTATATATGCTATGTCCGTTCTATCCAGCATCTGAATGAGTCAGACGGAGCTATGACCGACAGCATCAAGTCAGATCTGCACCGCGTTGTTACCACAGTGGACAAGGTAAAGTCTGCCAGCAACTCTATCTTGGACGGCGTGACGGTTGTCCGCGAACTTGCTTCCGAGAATAAGCACGGCGCTGATGTCGTTATGCTGGGCATGAACGAATTAACCGGCAACAACACACAGTTGCAGGATCGCACGACTTCCTCTATGGATATGACGACCGACATCAATGCACAGGTACAACATGTTGCCGCCATGATCGAGGAAATGGTGGAACTGACCCGCGAGTCCGGTGTCCATGCACAGAGCAGTTCTTCCGACCTGGATAGTTTGATCGAGACAACGCAAGTCATGTCCAACTTATCAAACGAAGTAGACCATATATTACATGATTTCAAAAGTGAATTTGAGATGGTAAAGGAAGAGACCGGTACCATTGACAATATTTCCAGCCAGACCAACCTGTTGGCTCTCAACGCTTCCATCGAAGCAGCCAGAGCCGGAGAAGCAGGCAAAGGTTTTGCCGTTGTTGCCGAGGAGATCCGCAAGTTAAGTTCCGAAACCAGCGCATCTTCCGGTCAGATCCAGAATGCTCTGGTCCGTCTGGAAGAGACCTCCGCCAAGATGATGACCTCCATGGAAAAGACACTGGAACTCATCCAGCAGACCATGGAAAAGGTGACACAGACCGGCGAGAATGTCAAAAAGATCAACGAAGATTCTTCCCAGTTGGGCGATCATATCCAGGATATCGATTCTGCTATGCGTGAGGTCGAGACATCCAACTCACAACTGGTAGAGAATATGGAGCAGGTTTCTGACATCATGAGCCATATGACCAACTGCATCAATGACTCTGATGAGACCAGCAAGCGTATGCTCAGTAAATACGAAGAAAGTGCCAACAATATCAATTCCATCGAGTCCGTCATTGAAAGCCTCATGTGTGAACTCGGTTTTGGCGGATTTATGGGAATCGAGGATGTGGAAGCCGGCATGAAAGTTCTCTTTACCTTAGAGGGAGAGACTGAGCCGCATCACGGCGAATTGGTAGAGCAGACACAGGACGGACTCCTTATTAAGACAAGCGAGATCCTTAGCCTGCATATGGTTACTGGTTGCGAGGTTCAGGTCGTTGTCGGCAATGTCCTCTATTGCTGGAACAAGGCAAGTCTGGATCCAAATACCGACCACAACCGCAATTACAGCATCCGCATTACCGGTCGCCCACGCATCAACAATCGCCGTAAATATCCGCGTATTGATGCCAGCAACACCTGTACGATCACCATGGCTGACAGCGGAAAGACCTATTCCGGCAAACTGGACAACATCAGTGCCAATGGCTTTGCTTTCCTGTCCAGCGATCCGGTCTTTACCGATGCCAAGGGACAATCCCTTACCATCACGATCAATGACTTTGCACTGGCATCTCACAACGTGTTGGATGGACGGATCATTCGCTGTTCCGATCACGATGGCACCTACATCGTTGGCTGTCAGATGCCAGATGATAATGTTTATATTATGGAATATATCGAAAGCCGCCTGCGTGATGGGGCTACGAGTTTTCAGTAAGTCTTCAGACTTCCTAAATATCAAAAATGTGCTAAAAAGTCCGGGATAACCTTTTTTCTTACGGTCATCCCGGACTTTCTTATACCCAAAACCTCTTAACAACGTGTTTCAAAAGGAATAGCAGGAACTCCTGCTGCATTAAACAAATTCACCTGATACCAGGCATCTCTTGCAAAACGAATCTGCAGAGATTCTTCTGTCATTTCTTCCAATCTCAAAACCAGACTGTCTCCGTCTACCAAAGCCTGATAAGAGATTTCTCTGCCATTCTCAAGCACTGACAAGGCATTGATGGAATCTCCTGCGATCTCAAGCCCTTCTTTTGCATATGCCATCTTTATACGGATCGTATCACCCTCACGTTTTATCCCTTCCGGTCTCGGTGCCTCGCAGAGGATATCCTCTCCATATAGATATTTTCTTGCCAAAAGCGCCAAGCGATGTCCCACCGTGCGCTTATCTTTCGGATGAATATCATGTTCTTCGCCGACATCAGCAATAGATGCCATATATAGGCCATCGACTGTTTTTGCTGCTTCTTCCTGACAGCGACGGATTGTCGCATAATCCAGATTGGTCTGCATCATCCAGTCTCTCCAGCCCGGCAACTGCACCTCAAAAAACGGAAGTGCTTCGTCCTTCCATAATTTGCGCCAATCACTGACCAGTCCCTTCATCATATCGGTATAAAGCGACTGCAAGCCCGGCACATCATCGCTCTCGCCCTGATACCAAAGTACCCCACGTGCAGAAAATGGGGCAATCTGCTTTACCATATGCTCATATAAAATTCCCGGCATAGTTCTGGCGTCTACATATTCTATACGATAGGCTTCCATTGTTTTTGCCATCATCTCCTGCAGCGATGCATTCTCATCGAGTCCCAATGCCTTTTTCTGCTCTGCCAGTGCCTCAGGTGACATACTTTCCAGCCCCTTTTGTGCCATATCCATCATGGCTTTTCCGATTTCTTCCATGGATGGTGTTCTCGGAAGAACCACCTGATCAAAAGGACTCAGGCAAGGCTTTCCTGCATCGCTCTGCGGATCTGCCTTCCTCTCCGCCCAGAACTGCTCCATATCCTTGCCTTCCACTGACTTTTCCCACTTTTCCATCCATGGTTTTCCTACACGTTCCACAGTATCCTGGTCCATCCATGCACAACTGTAGGTACCGCCCCAGTTGCATCCTATAATACCGACCGGAACGCCGACCTTTTCTCTGATCTCCTTGGCAAAGTAAAAAGCAACCGCAGAAAAATATCCCAGATTCTCCTCTGATGTGGCTCTGCGCCATCTGCCTACTGCACTGTAATCAAAGTCGCTATCCTGTTCCTCATAAAACTTCTTTGGTACATCAAAAAAGCGCAACTCATGATCATCCAGCCCCATGACCTGCTCATGATATTTTTCATAGCGCAGAGGGAATTCCATATTAGACTGTCCGCCGGCAATGTAAACCTCACCGATTGCTATATCTTCCAGAGTCATTGTCTCTATCCCATCACTCACCTGCAGCATCTCTGACGCAGAAGCCTCGAGGGGCTCGATTTTCAGGCAAAAATGACCTGTTTCATCTGCCATTACCTCAGCGCTCTTTCCCTGAATCTCAGCCCTTACCATCTGATTTGGCTGACTCTCTCGCCATATATATACTGGTTTTTGTCTCTGTAAAACCATCCCATTTGAAAATACTTTTGCAAGTTTCATTTCCTACCTCCATCTGACTCTATTTGTGTGGTATCTCCACCTTAATCATACAATACTGATCTTTACTTGTTCGGAATCTGACGCAATTGCTCATCCACCTGATCGATCAAATCTTGCGACATTCCCGCATAAGTAACAGCATAGGATAACAAATGTCGCAGGGTCATAAGTTTTAACGCCTCCATCATGGCTGCTCCATCTACCTGGGCTGCCTGCTCCTGACCTTGTCCTGCACTCATATGCATAATTGGCTCAATGATCTTCATCGCTTCCGGCTTTCCGGACAAATAGGCCATGGTACAGTCAACATTTAAGAATGGCTCACGATTTCCATTGATACTTTCTGAAAAACGTGGCTGCTTCATCTGCCCATTCGCAAAATCTCCCATAATATCCTTAAGCCACTCAATCGAATCTGCCACCCAGTGTGGCACGCGATTGCAGTATTCCTCCGGATTTGGAACTACCGATGTATTACATACGCTATAGCCATGCGCTCCATGGGAATAAATATGACTTTCAAACATGATCTCATGCTTCTCCAGCGCATCAAGCAAATGAATAGTATTCTTAACCGGTACCACATTGTCTGTTCTCGTTGCAAACACAAAGCAAGGACAGGTATTATCATCCACGGCTGCAATAACATCCGGTGCCGTCTTCTCATAAATCTTAGCACAATCTCCTTCAATAACGGGATAGCCCAGAATCGCCGCATATGGACGATGCTGACTCATCGTTGCCGCACTGGCCGCCAGATGTCCACCGGCGGAGAACCCGATTACCACGATCTTATCCGTCAGGACTTTCCACTCATCTGCCCGCTCCTCAATCAAAGCCATGGCCTGCTCATAATCATCTAATGGATTCGGCCAGACAGAATCCTCTCCCACCGAATAGCGCAGGATAAAAGCCTGATAGCCTGCCTCAAGATAAGGAAAGGCTACCGGATCTGCCTCTCTGTCAGAACACATAGAATAGCCCCCGCCCGGCAAAATCAACACAGCAGGCCGCTTACTGATATGATTAAATTCTCCTTCCACCGGCTGTGTGTATGCTGTCAGCGTCACATTTCTTTTCCCATTCAATACGATTTTTTCTACGTCCATTTTCTTCTCCTTTTCGTTTTATAAAATGAATTAACATTATATTAACTCGTTTTACACTCTGTTTCAAGATATATTTGTTTTTTTCACAAGAAACGTGTTATACTAATGTAGAATTATAGGAATTTTATACAAAATCACACATTTTCCAAAAGTTAAAAGGGGATATTATATATGGATCAAACTGCTTATTTTGAACAGATGCGTCAGAAACGGCGCAGTGAAATCTTAGAAACGGCACGCCGGATGATACTGGATCAAGGGCTTTTTTCATTCTCTATGCAGGGATTGGCACAGACGCTGGATGTATCTACGGTCACATTGTATAAATATTATAAGAATAGTATTGCGATCATTGAAGACCTTTACCAGGCAACCACCGGCACCTTATTCCAGTTCCCGGATCTTTTCCCCACACAAAAAAAGCCAGAAGATCTGGCTTTGGAGTATATTTCCCTGATCCTTGACGACATGATCTGCCGCCGGGAGGATTTTCGTCTGGTCATGACCCTTGGTCTCTACATCTATCCTGCCGATCCGGTAACAGAGATTCTGCCGGCAGAGCCTTTCTTGCAATACCTGCAAGAGACTCTGCCGCCGGAAGTCTGCGCTCTTTCGCGTGATAATTCGGACTTTCTCTCCTTTGCCACAGATGCCTGCCTATCTTTTATGCAGTCTGTTGCTACCCAGAGCAAGCCGGATCTCAGGCAGATGAAAAGGCAATTATTATTGTCTTTGTCACTGTGGTTTTAGCGCACAAAGGCATAACTTTACTGCTCTTTCATTTCTGCAATATTCTTCTGTACCTGAACCATACGGTCTTTGTCCAGTTCGTAAAACTTCATGGCAACGATATTACACAACCAACCGATAATCGGAAGTCCAAAACTTAGAAACATTGCCATCCAGAAAACACCACTTGTAGCCTTATCGCCCATCTGCGGCATGGTATTCTTATAACCGATGGCTGCCACACAAAGGGTCGCAATGGTCGTAGCAAGTGCTGCCATCAACTTATCAATAAAAGAATAGACACCACCTACCACTGCCGGCATATACTTTCTGGAACGCTCCAACTCATAGTCAACAACATCCGAACGCATGGCACCTGCTGTGGTCGTCAAAATCATACGCGTTGCAGTCGTTGCCAACATAAAGATACAATAAATAATTGTTGGCACAACAGCCACAGAAATCTGACTCATACCATCTTTTCCTAAAATAATACAGAAGCCACAAGTCATAGCAGCAACGCCAATGGAAACCCATGACCAGAAAGTAGTTGACTTCTTAACACCATGCTTGGATACATACATACCGCCCAGGAAGGCAAATGCAATACCTACAATCATAGTAAAATTATTGATCATGGTCGTTGCCTTGTAACTGCCGATCAGAATACCATTTAACAAGGTAAGAATAATAGACTGGCTTGCGGCGGTCTGCGCCAGTTTGTCCGTTGCACAGGATCTCATTTATGCACTCAATAAGATCAAAACAGATAAAGTAGATATGGATCAGTTTGTTTCCCAACTTTTCCGGTTCAAACGTCACGCTCTCCATCCCTCACATGGAGGAAGCACTTTGTCACGTTTTTTTGTACTCCATAGGAATTATCGAAAAACACTGCGAAGAGGATGCTTTTTCCTATGTCATGGATACTGCAAAACAAGCGAAAGAAAGAAAAGAAAACTACCAATAAAAAGATCGCTTAGGCTTGTTTTTACAGGCTTAAGCGATCTTCTTTATGCTATGTAGGATATGCTAATCTATTCTGCTTGCCAGAACTGCGATACCTTCTTTGCCCGGCATTTTAACGTCAAATCTTCCACTGACGCCGGTCATAGTTACATCGCGCGTCATATTCCACATATCGATAATCTCTATCTTATACTGATGGTCTTCCGGCAGTTTCCATGGGGCAATACCATTACAATGTCTGCCATAGTAACCGATGTAATAATCCTCACCCACGTGACCAAAGGCATTGTAGTCTTTCATCTTAGAAACAATGTCATCAACCTCATTCGGATTCATAAATCGACTTATCAGGGGACTATTCTGTAATTCTTCCATGCTCTCCAGATGATGTTTTTCCATGTATGCCTGAATATCAAAATCATGATACTCCTCCCATGGCTCGATCGCTCCCGGAATGGCATCTACGATCTCCTTCAGATAGGCAATACGCTTTGGGCTTTCTCCCTTGAGGACACCACCCTTTGCCCACCAGAGCACTTCATCATCGGATAAGAATACTTCACCATGTGTTGCATATGCCCCTTGACAGACAGCCATCCAAAAACGGTTTGCCATTTCCCAGCCGGAAATATTACCCCAGGTCAAAGGCAGGTTTCCTTCATAACAGCACTCGTCATAGCAGAGCGGTTTTTCAAATTCCTTCATCCAATCAGCCGCCTTTTGTACCAGGATGGTCTGCACGCACTGGTGGGTCACATTCTCTCTGGAGAAATCATAGAATCCAAAACAGTTATGGTTGCTGAGTAAATGATGGTATGGATCATTTTCCACAATAAAGGACTCTATATCGTACCAGTCTTCCATCGTCCGATCCATAACAAGATCATACTCATTTGCCATAGACCACCAGATCTGCGGAATGGCTGCAAAACGACGGAGCAGGTAATCCAGATAGATGAGATTTTCCTCCATGGTCATATGAGAGAAGCCCCATTTATCATATGGATGAAAAAGGATCAGGTCTGACTGGATCCCCATGTCTGCCAGCGCAAAGATCTGTTTTTCCAGATGCTCCCAGAAAGCAAAACAAGGACGGTTGACATCCCACTTGCCATCGGCATCCTTTTCAAATGCATATAATTCCGGATCATTGTGGTTGTAATCATAATGTTTCGGGAATACGCAGTGGCGCACCTTGTTAAATGGTGCAGTCGATAAAGTTTCCATGGTCTGTGCGATTCTTTCTTCTTCCTGATGACTCAAAGCATAAATGGTCGTTCCAAATGGTTTGAAGATCTCCCCGCCATCATAGACAAAATGTGTCCCCTCGGCACGCACGATACCGGCCTTTTTATCCTCATTCGGCAGACATACCAGACTGCCCTCTGCCTGCATCAGACCGCTCACACGATAGGTATAAGTGCCTGCCAGACTTGGGTAAAAGCGCACCTTGTAGTTTCCATCCCCGGCATAAAAGCCCTTGACCTTGGTAGTCTGACCGTCGCAGGTAAATTCTGCCGTCACATCTACCAGAGCCTGCGAGCCCTGTGGCTCCTCTCCTTTGATGGTCAGTTCATACATTTCAAATTGTTTCATTGTCTCGTCCTCCTTTTTGAAATTCATTCATATACACATTTATCACATTACTTTTTAACGCAAGACTTTCTCCATGGCATTGCGCCAGCCCTGCCATTTTTCCTGTCGCTTGCTTTCCGGCATTTTAGGCTCATAAACCTGGCACGCTCTTAAATCAGAAAGCACCTTGTCATCATAAATTTCGGCTTTTTCTCCTGACAAAAGTGCTGCTCCATAAGCCGATGCCTCCTGACAGACAGATACTTCTACCTTTTTCTGCAAAATATCGCTCTGAAACTGCATGAGATAGGCATTCTCTGTGGCTCCTCCATCGACCCGAAGCACTGACTTTGACATACCTTTATCATACTGCATTCCTTCCACAATGTCTGCAATCTGATAAGCGATGGATTCCAATGCCGCACACACGATCTCATTTTTTCCGGTTGTACGGCTCATGCCATATAGCATCGCCTTAGCATCTGCTTTCCAATAAGGTGCGCCCAGACCGCTGAACGCCGGGATGAGATATGTCTCATCAGTCGGATTTGCAGCAAATGCCATCGCCTCTGTCTCACCTGCACTTGTGATTATCCCCAGATTGTCCTTTAACCAACTGACCGTTGCCCCGGCATAATTGATATTGCCTTCCAAAACATAAGATACCTTTCCATCCATGCCCCAGGCGATCGATGTTACCATACCATTATCCAGAACGATCGGCTTATCTCCCGCATGCATCATGACAGAAGAACCCGTCCCATATGTCGCTTTTACCAGTCCCTTTTCCCGACAATTCTGCCCATATAAGGCTCCCTGCGAATCACCGATCACTCCCAGAATCGGGATCGGCTCCGCAAAAAATCCTTCAAAGTCCGTCTTGCCATAAAAAGCATTGCTGTCTCTTACTTCCGGAAGTGTTTTGGCATCCACGGAAAACCAACCGCATAGTTCTTCATCCCACTTTAAATCCGTGATGTTAAAAAGTTGTGTGCGTGATGCATTTGATACATCGGTTGCAAAGGTTTCTCCTTTTGTCAGTTTATATACCAGCCAAGAGTCGATCGTACCCAGACAAAGACGATTTTCCTGTTTGGCACGCGCTACCTCTGGCTCATTTTCCTGTAGCCATGCATATTTTGCCGCCGGAAAATAAGGAGATAACTGCATGCCGGTCTTTTGTCGAATGGCTTCGCCGACACCACCGGATGCCTTCTGCTCCTGCTTGGTATCCAGAATAACGTTATTTTCTATTCGTTTACAAATATCCTCCGCACGCGAACATTGCCAGACGATTGCTTTCGCCAGCGGCTCTTTTGTCTTGCGATCCCACGCAGCTGATGTTTCACGCTGGTTGCTGATGCCAAGACAGGCTATTTCTTCTTTTGCAATGCCAGCCTCTGTCACCACATCTTGCACGACCTGAAGCGTATTTCGATAAATCTCATCGAGATCATGGGAAACCCAGCCTTTTTCATTTACGATCTGCTCATGCGCAATATCACGCCGACAGATCAATCGCCCTTCTGCATCAAACAGAATACCTTTGGTTCCCTGTGTACTCTGATCGATTGCCAATACATATTTTTTCTCCGCCATGCTATTCCCTCTTTACTCAGCAAAAAGTGCCTGTCTTGCTGTCTTTGCAATACCTTCGCCATCCATGCCATAGTAGGCAAATACCTCTTGGGAGTTACCGGTAATGACAGGTGCATCCGGCAAGGCAATGTTGATGACTTTCTTTGAGCATTCCGCGGCAACCACCTGGCTCACCATAGATCCAAGCCCGCCAAATGGCGCATGTTCTTCCACGGTAACTACAAGTTTTGTATTCTGTGCCGCCTCAACGACTGCCTTTTTATCCAGCGGTTTCACACAGTACATATCAATGACACTTGCACTGATACCCTCTTTTGCAAGGATTTCTGCTGCATCCACTGCTTTTTTTACCATTTCACCACAGGCGATCAGGGTCACATCGCTTCCCTCTTGTAAAATCACAGCCTGATCCATGGTAAAGGGGCAATTTTTCTCATCGTAAATATCCCCGACCGGATTTCTCCCTACACGAACATAAGCCGGTTCTTTATCCTGTAACAGATGCTCCATAAGTTTTTTTGTCTGGAAACGGTCGCTCGGCAGATAGACGCGCATCCCCGGGATAGCACTCATAGCGGCAATGTCCTGCACAGAATGATGACTCATGCCAAGCGCGCCATAGGAAATGCCTCCACTGATCCCAATGAGTTTTACGTTGGTATGGGAATATGCCACATCGATCTTGCACTGCTCATAGGATCTGGTAGAAAGAAAGCAGGCAGGCGAAAAAGCGTAAGGCTTCTTTCCACAGTGCGCCATGCCGGCTGCCACCGAAACCAGATCCTGCTCCGCGATCCCCATCTCCACAAACTGGTCCGGGTAGGCATCCGCAAAAGGTGTCATGGAAGCAGAGCCTCTGGAATCACTGCAAAGCACCGTGATCTGCTTATCCATTTTTGCATGTTCTAACAATACATCGCAAATGACCTTTCGATTTGCCACAGTATTCTTATCTGCTGTCATTTAAATCGCCTCCTCTCTCTTTTTTAGATCTGCCATGATCGTCGCATATTCTTCCTGACTCGGCACATGATGATGCCAGGATGCCTTATTTTCCATGACCGGCGACCCCTTGCCCTTAATGGTATTGGCAATGATGACCGTCGGCTGGTTCTTGGTATTTTTTGCTTCTATAAATGCCTTTTGCAAAGCATCAATATCATTTCCATCGGAAACATCTATGACATGCCAGCCGAAACTTGCGAAACGGTCATGCAGGTTTTCATGACCCATGACATCTTCTGTATTACCGGAGATCTGCAAGTGATTACGGTCGATGACTGCACAAAGATTGTCCAGATGATACTGGTGTGCCGCCATGGCTGCTTCCCAGATGGAGCCCTCTGCCAGTTCTCCGTCACCCATGACCGTGTAAACGCGGTAGTCTCTGCCATCACGTTTCCCTGCCAAAGCCATGCCGACACAGACCGGAAGCCCATGTCCCAGAGAACCGGAATTCATCTCAATTCCCGGCAATTTGTTGTTGGGATGTCCGATATATGGGGAGCCGAATTTAGAAAACTGATCTTTTACCTCCTGTAAAGGGAAAAATCCCTTTTTTGCCAGAACACTGTAATAGGCTTCCACCGAATGTCCTTTGCTAAGGACAAAGAGATCCCGATCCGGGTCGTTCTGGTTTTCCAGAGAAATGTTCATCTGGTCAAAGTAAAGTTCCACCAGAATTTCCATAATAGACATATCGCCGCCGATATGACCGCCGCCCCCTGCCATAATGATATCCACAGTATCCTGACGCAGTTCATAGGCGAGTTTTTTTAATTCTTTATTTTTCATTTTCCTGCCCTTCTTTCATTCCCCACGCAAGTAGGCTTTGACTTCTTCCTCGATTGGATCGTACAGATCCGGTTTGACGCCAATGTATTTGCATGCTTCATAAAGCACCGGAACAACATCCTTATGAATACCCACACAGTGATGGATATATGGTCCTTCCACCAGTTTTACTTCCAGACGCTTGATGTTATCCACCTCTACCCAAAGATAGGTACCCATACCCTTTGGTCCGTCAATGCCCTTGGCATGTCCAAGTAACAAAGAATACTGCCCCAGATCTCCGTCAAAACGCACCAGTGAGACATCTCCGTGTTTTGCCTCCGCGGTAATACTTCCCGGATAGTCAAATGCCAAAGGATAGGTAATGGTCGGCTTTTCGCCTGCCACAGAGATCGGCCATGGTCCACAGTGCTGCAAGAGTTCTCCGTTCGGACAATCCGGATGACGGATGGTCCAATCCGCAAAGAAAGACCGCACCTGCCCCATGCCTGCTGCCTCTACCAGAAGTGCTGTAATGGCTCCGTGAATGTCCGTCTCACAGACCGTCGGAATACCCTCTTCGTTTAAAAGCGCATTTGCCGCACATGGCATGATCCCAAGTTCCGTCTGCAACTGATTCCAACACTGGATAGCAATGGCATTGCAGCCATATTTTTCTGCAAGATGTTTCATGGCTACCTTCATGGCTGCCACTTTTTCCAGTTCATCGTCCTTGATGGCAATATTCATATTGACTCTGCAATAAGTCATGACTTCTTGTGTCTCGGCGACATTTCCCAGATTTTTCCTGACTTCGTCCACCAATTCGCCCATAGGAATAGGTGCCAGTTGGATATTGAATTTTTCCAGAAGTTCGCCTTCATTACACATGGTCGACCAGAAATCAAAAGGTCTGGTCGAAATCTGTAAGATACGGATATGGCGGAAGGTCTTGACTACGTTGCAGACCGCCATAAAGTCACGAAGTCCGCGCTCAAATACCGGATCTTCCAGACGGCAATTTGTCATGTAGGTAAATGGCACGCCAAAGCGTCTTAATACCTTTCCGGTTGCAAATAGCCCGCACTGGGTATCCCGAAGTCGTGTACCATCCGGCTCCGGGCGCTCATCCAATGGTCCCCATAAAAGAACCGGCACCCCCAGTTCCTTTGCCAGCCTTGCACATTCGTATTCCGTCCCAAAATTGCAGTGTGGTAAAAACAGACCATCTATTTTTTCTGCCTTAAACTTTTCAGCGATCTTTAGCATATCGGCATCATTATAAAGAAGCCCCTCCTCATTGATGTCCGTGATATCTACAAAATCTACGCCAAGTTCTGTCAGCCTCTGTGCGGTCAGTCCCCGGTACTTGATCGCGTCCGGTGCACTGAAAATACTGCGTCTGGTCGGCGCGTAACCCAATTTAATATAATCCATAAAAATGCTCCTTTCCTCCGATTTACGACTTTTTCTATAAAATACCTTGTCTCTTTCTTTATTGAAATGTAAAATAAAGTAAATATAACTTTATTTTTACTTTATTTATGAAATCGATCAAAGAAGGTAAAATATATGGGGATCACAGGAAAAGAACTGGCTGAAAAATTAAATATCTCGGCTACCGCCGTTTCAATGGCTTTGAATGGAAAACCAGGCGTTTCTACCGAGATGCGCAAACGCATTATCGCAGAGGCAGAAAAAGCCGGCTATGACTTTAGCCGACTGCAATTAAAGAAAAATCATTCGGGAGATATCTACTGCATCATTTACCGCGCCCACAACGCCATCCTAAATTACACGCCTATCTTTTCCGAACTGACGGAAGGGATCGAAGCAGAGTGCCGCCATAAGGGCTATGGTCTGAAAACTTTGCAGGTCTATGAAAATACAGATGACCTGACACAGGTTGTGGAGGAACTGCGCGTTTGCGGTTGTGTCGGCATAATCCTGCTCGGCACCGAACTCTCAGCAGGCATCTGCCGTCGCTTTCTCGAAGCATCCCTGCCTATGGTGCTTTTGGACGCCAGTTTCGATGCCATCGACTGTAGCAGCGTCCTTATCAACAACGTGCAGGGGACTTACCTTGCCACCGGCTATCTGATCGACCGTTGCAACGAACAGCCCGGTCACCTTTGCTCCTCCTATTCGATTGCCAATTTTTCCGAACGCAAGACCGGTTTTCAAAAGGCAGTGCGCGAACACGGCATGTCCGTCAGCAAGTCCCTTTCCCATGAATTAGCCCCATCCATCGAGGGTGCCTTTTCGGATATGCTGGAGATCATTGACAGTGGCACACCGCTTGCCAAATGCTATTTTGCGGACAATGATCTGATCGCCATCGGCGCCATCAAGGCTCTCAAACTGCGTGGATACAAGATCCCGGATGATATTGCCATTATCGGATTTGACAATATTTCCGAGGGACGTATTTTAGATCCTTCACTGACGACCATTGATATTCCAAGACGTTTCATGGGTCAGACCGCCGTCGACCAGTTGATCCGCCAGATGAAAGATCCTGCCAGTCATACCGTCAAATTGCAGATCTCCACATCGCTCATTAAGCGTTTTTCGGTGTAGGCCGCTATCGTTTCTGCTTTTTCCTATCAATTTAAACAAATTTCTTATATAAAATTTATGTAAAGTTTCCAAGGATCAATGGTTCTATTGCCTCTCTTTTTATGCTAAAATAGAGCAAGGTCGAGATGCTCTGGGGAGGGCATCTTCTTACATTTATCAATAGGGGGTATTTTACATGAACAAAACACTCAAAAAGGTTCTTAAGACCATCCTCATCATTCTTTTGGTCTTGGTAGCCGCAGTCATTCTTTTTATCGGGTATCTGACCATCACGGAGTACAAGCCGAAGGATACCGAGTCTCTGGACATTGACGGATCTTCTTCCGAGACACTCGCCGCAGGTGATGACTTTACCATCATGACATGGAATATGGGCTATGCCGGACTTGGCGAAAACGCTGATTTCTTTATGGATGGCGGTGAACACGTCCGCTCCTGCACCGAGTCACAGGTCAATGACAATATCGATGCTGTTGTGGCACAGATCCAGAAGGAGGATGCCGATGTTGTCTTTTTACAGGAGGTCGATCGTGATTCCAAGAGATCTTACGGCATTGATGAATTAGAAAAGATCACTTCTTCTCTGGATGATTACAATTCTACCTTTGCCAGAAACTACAAGGTAGCCTACGTTCCTTATCCGCTTCCTACCATTGGCAAGGTCGATTGTGGTATCGCCACTTTATCTGCTTTTAGCGTAGATGATTCCCAGCGTATCTCTCTGCCATGTCCGTTCAAGTACCCGATCCGCCTCGGCAACCTCAAGCGTTGTCTCATGGTCGATCGCGTTGCCATTGAGGGCAGTGACAAAGAACTGGTGCTGGTCAACCTGCACCTGGAGGCCTATGACGATGGCGAAGGCAAGGCTGCACAGACCAAGCAGTTGCGCGAACTCTTACAGGAAGAAGCAGAAAAGGGCAACTATGTCATTGCCGGTGGTGATTTCAACCAGGCATTCTCAAACTATGACAACAGCGCTTATCCGCTTGTCAGCGAAGATATGTGGACACCGGGTGTCATTGATGTCGATGAATTTAGCGACAATCTGACTTTTGTAACCGACAACTCCACACCGTCCTGCCGCTCTCTGGATCGTCCACTTGCCGGCAACGACAGTGATCCAAGTGTATTCCAGTATTACATGATTGACGGATTTATCGTTTCTGATAATCTTACCATCAACACAGTTGAGACAAGAGATCTTGGATTTAAGAACTCTGATCATAACCCAATCGTTATGAACGTAACCGTAACCAAATAAGAAATGACAAAAAGGCGAGAGCACATTTGCTCCCGCCTTTTTACTATGGTAACATTTCATCTTCTATATTAGTTTCAACCTTCAACATGCGATATCCAATCCCTACGTGGGTCTGAATATAAGAATTTGAATCATTTCCCAGTTTTTTTCTCAAAGTTGCCATGAATACTCTAAGAGACGCAACATTGCTATCCCATGCACTTCCCCAAATTTTCTGCGTTATATATTTGTGTGTAAGTACTTTCCCTGTATTTTTTGCAAGAATACATAACAATTTATATTCTATCGGCGTAAGCTTTAATTCTTCATCATCTTTGTATGCACATCCTGCCACATAATCAATTTTAAGTTTTCCATTCGTATATATTGAACTTTTGTTTACATTATTGTCTACTTGAAGTAACGCAATTCTGCGTTGCATAACTCTTAGTCTTGCCAACAACTCTTCGACAGAAAATGGTTTTGTAAGATAGTCATCTGCCCCTGCATCTAAAGCCTCTATTTTATCTTCATCTTCACTCCTTGCGCTAATAACAATAATAGGCATATTTGACCATTCCCGAATCTTTTTTATAATTTCAACTCCATCCATATCAGGGAGCCCCAAATCCAAAAAGACAACATCAGGATCATGCGTTGATGCCTGTATAATAGCTTCTTCTCCATTTTGCGCCAGCAAATATTTATAATTATGTGTTTTCAAGGTAGTTGCAATTAAATTTCTAATAGGAGAATCATCTTCAACTACAAGTATCTGAAACTTATTCATTTATTATTACCTCTCCTTTTTTTAAGTAAAAAGTAAATATACAGCCAAATGGAATATTATCTTTTACTTCTATACTTCCACCATGTGCCTCTACTACAGATTTACACAATGCAAGTCCCAGGCCCATGCTTCTCTTACTATCAGCAATTTTATTTTGTCCCGTATAGAACATATCAAATACATGTTCCTTTATTGTATCATCCATTCCTGGTCCATTATCTGATATATTAACATAAACCATGTCATTTTTATTTCCATATGCAATCTTAATAATCGAACCTGCTTGTGTATATTTTATTGCATTATTCACAATATTTATAACAACCTGCATAATCAACTTCGCATCGATATTGGCGATAATCAACTCCTCTGGACGACAAACTTCTATATCATGCTCCACCTTATTTCTATCAATGTGTTTTAGCGCCTCGTCTATGACATCATCCATAATCTCTATTGATTGATTCAATTTCATTTCACCATTTTCAATGCGAGTGACAGATAAAAGATTTTCTACAAGTTGTATCAACCATTCCGAATCGTCATATATATCCGAAAATATTTGTTTCCTTGTTTCATTATCTAACATTTCATAATGGTTACACAAGTTACATGCATTACCTGATATAGAGGTAAGAGGCGTTCTTAAATCATGTGATATCGTACGCAAAAGATTTGCTCTGAGTTTTTCCTTACGGGCAATCATTGATGCCTCTTCCTTAGCTTTCTCATTATCAAGATTTACGAAAGCCAATGCACATTCACCCAAAATTGATAACAACACGCTATATTCAAAAGAACTCAGCGATTCATGTTCCACTAAAATCCCTAGGATTCCATATACAATGTCATTGTTCCGAACTGCCAGATATAAATGTTTGGCTTCTGAAAATTTTTCTGTTGTAGCACCTGCTCTCTTTTTATTTTTCAACACCCACTGCACCACTTCATCTTCTGAATCATCCATATATATCTCACTATTTCCATATACTTCTTTTGCATAAATATAACCATTGTCTATCCTTCCATTTTTAACTGGATAAATGACGATATCTTTGTCCAATAACAGAATCACCTGATTTGCCATTACTTGTAATACATCATCATACGTTCTACTTTTCTGTAGAAGTTGATTTGTGTCAAATAATACTTTTGTCCGATAAGCAGCGCGAGCAGACTCTCTTGCGCTGTCTTTCAGGCGATATGCCAATGAGCCTGTGAGTAATGCGGCAAGTAACATGATAATAAACGTCACATAATATCCTGGTTCATATGCATGAAAGGTATATCTCGGCTCCGTAAAAATATAATTAAAAAGAAGTACACTACACAACGAACTAATTAAGCTGCAAAAATGGCTTTTTGTTAAGACAGCATTAAGCAAAACCCCAAAGATATACACTGTAATAATGTTAGCCTCTGTAAATCCGCTACGACTAAAACACAATCCCAGCACTGTCGTAACCAGCAACAGTGTTACGGTAATCAAAATATCCTTTTTGGTTGGTATAATATACTCCGTCAGTCTTATCTTTCGGTTTTCCTTTATGTCCATTTTTGAATCCGGGATAATATAGATGTCTACATTAGGAGCAGTCATAATGAGTTGCTCGGTTAAAGTCTGCTTCTCCCAAAAATAAAATTTTTTTGTGTTGCTTCTACCAATCACAATTTTTGTGACACCAGAGATTCTGGCAAATTCCGCTATCTGAAATGAGATATTTTCCCCAATAACAGTCGTAATTTCCGCTCCTTTATCCTCTGCATATCTTATGTTATTTTGTAATCTCTCCCGATCCACCTCATTGAGTGAATTCTGCCTTACATTTGATACATATAAAGCTGTAAATTCTGCATGAAATGCATTTGCAAGATTTGCCGCTTCATCAATAATCCTTTTGTTAGAAGGTGACGATGACAGACATACCAAGATATGTTGCTGTTTTTCTCTTACTATACTATCATTTTGACTCATTCAGTTTATGCTCCAATTTTTTCTTACATCATACCACTTTTTTCTATTAAGATAATCTCAAAATTTATATGATCCTTTCTAAACTTGTCAATTTCCTTGTCAATCTCCTCAAGTGACATATTTCCAGATAAACGAACGACCAATGGCTTCCTTTTTTCCATTTCTTTTGTCATTCTTCTCTCATTTTCTAATAGAAAACGATCTACAGCCCTCATCACATAATATCCAAAAACAAAAACTGCCGTAATTACCAATACTACTATGATATTTCCCAATCAAATCGCCTCATTTCATATGTGAAAACATTTTTGAATTGCTTTATGTTCGCCAACCACAAGAAGTGTTTGTCCTTCGTTCAAAATATCGTCTGGAAATATAGCCAATTTCATACTCCCCTTCTCCTTAATTGCCATAATATTAATCCCATATCTCTGTCTGAGATTGATTTCTCGTATATTCTTTCCAATCCAGGCATCTGGCAGTTCCACTTCGAAAATCGCATAATTATCATCTAGCTTTACATAGTCCAAAATGTAATTTGATGTATACCTTATTGCTGTCCACTTTGCAATTTGTTTCTCCGGATTCACCACTTCATCCGCGCCATTTCGTAAGAGAAATTTTTCCTGAACTTCACGATTTGCCCTTGAAACAACCATCTTTCCACCAAGTTCTTTTAATAGCGATGTTGTTTCAAGAGAACTTTGAAAATCATTTCCAATAGTTTCAATACATACATCGTAGTTATTAATTCCTAAAGATTCCAAAAAGTTAGCATTCGTACTATCTCCTATCAACGCATTTGTTACATATGGCAATGCCTCGTTTACTCTGCTCTCGTTCTTATCTATAGCCATTACCTGATGTCCCAATTCATGAATTTGTCTCACAATCAACATCCCAAAATTACCAAGGCCTATTACCAATACTGATTTCATTTTTTCTCTCCTTATCCTACTGTAATATTTTCTATTGGATACTTTAATGTACTTGTATCCTTATGTGAAAAAGCTGCATATATAATTGTCAAACCTCCCACACGTCCAAAAAACATAAGCAAAATCAATATGATATGCGAGGTTTGTGAAAGGCTTGTCGTGATTCCAAGAGTAAGCCCTACTGTACCAATAGCTGAAAAACTTTCAAACATACAATCCAATATCGGCAAGCTTTCAACTATACTGATGATAACAGCAGCTGACACTGCAAAAAACTGATACATAAACATAATGGTTGCTGCGCTTTTTACAATGGAATCATCTATTCTTCTTCCATAAAAATTTGCATTCTGCCTTCTCCGAAATACTGCAACAGCATTTGCAAATAAAACAGCAACCGTTGTTGTTTTCATTCCTCCTGCTGTAGAACCCGGAGAACCACCTATTAACATTAGAATCATTGTAAGCGTTTTTCCTGCATCAGACATTTTTGATAAATCTGCTGTATTAAATCCCGCCGTTCTTGGCGTTACAGCCTGAAAGATAGACATACAAACACGTTTTTCCAAAGGATTGTCATAAAATTCTACAAAAAAGAATAAAATCGCGGGTACGAAAATCAATATTATTGTCGTTACCAGAATTACTTTCGTCTGTATTTTATATTCCTTAAGGCGTGTTTTCTTCGTTACAATATCCCTCCATGTAAGGAATCCCAGCCCTCCCAGAATAATCAAAATACATACCACCATATTTAGATATACATTTCCTGAAAATGAGGTTAAAGAACTAAACTTTCCTGTCTTATCTCCCATAAGATCAAATCCTGCATTGCAGAACGCAGATATAGAATGAAAGACAGATAGCCATATTCCTTTTACCCCATATTGCGGCACGAATACTGGAAATAGCAATAATGCGCCAATCCCCTCAATTGCAAATGACGTCAAAAAAAGGAATCGCGTCAGCTTGACAACACCACCAACCTGTGGTGCGGAGAGTGCATTTTGCATGGTCTGACGTTGCATTAAACTGATTTTTCTTCCTGCAATCATAGAAAGAAATGAAGCTACAGAGATAACTCCTAGTCCACCAACTTGTATCAGTATTAAAATCACTGTTTGTCCAAAATATGACCAATATGTAGCCGTATCATATACCACTAGTCCTGTAACACACACCGCAGATGTGGCTGTAAATAAAGCGCTTCCAAAGGAAGTAACCTCACCTGTTTGCGACGAAATAGGCAACATCAATAACATTGCTCCTAACAAAATCACCCCAACAAATCCTAATGTTATAATTTGAAAAGATGTTAACTTTTCTTTTATTCTTACAAGGTCTGACACCTATACTTCCTCCGTTCTTTCTTTTTCTACAAATATTTTACGTCATAAAAAATAAGGTGCCATAAATTGTTTTTTTCTGATATAAAGATTGTATAAAGATGAAAAAAGCCATCCGGTTTAACCCAGATGACTCTTTTTACATCTTAATATATCCACTGTGTGCGCCCCGGCGCCAAGCAGCTCCGGACGTTCACATGTTGACAAGTGATACTCGATAAATTTCGCAAACATCTCTTCCGACATAGCATTTAATTTCCTGCGCATATAGTCTGCCGGTCCATCCGCAGAAATTGTCTGCACATGCTCCAGTCCTGCTGCATCACGCAGTTCTTTCATATCTTCCAACCGCACATAGTCGTACAGGTCTTTTTCCGTGGAATGACAATGGAAGTTATCGTCCAATCGTCCGTCTTCGATACACGCAATTGCATTCCCTTCTTTAAAACCATAGGTGAGCACACCATATTCGTTCATCAGATAGGCGACCAGAATATAACCCCCCGGTCTTGTCACACGTTTTGCCTCTGTCAGCGCCTGCAACTTATCCTCGAAGGAATACAAATGGTACATGGGTCCAAACAAAAGCGTCAGATCAAAGGTATCCTCGGCAAAGCGTTTTAGCTTTCTTGCATCGCCCTGATAAGCCTGCAGCAAAAATTCCTTGCCAGCCTCCTGACATTCTTTTTTCGCCACGTTCGCATTCTGCTTTAAACGTCCCAGATTATATTTCACATACTCCACAGCCGTCACATCATGGCCTTCTTTTGCCAGTTCTACTGCGTAACGACCTGTTCCTGCCCCGATATCCAGAATCTGTAATGTTGTATCCTTTGCGTTTTCGCCTTGCAGAATCTCCAGATACTTATGGATATATTTCATGGAAGTAATATACTCCACCTGCCCGTGCCTGCGCATCAGGCGCTTATCCTCATTAAATTTATTATAGTGAGCCGTCAACTCATCCATACTCAGTTCATCTCCAATAGTTTATCTGTCAGTTTGCGCAGTGGCACAAGAGGATCCCATTTCTTCTTAAAGAGCAGGATCCATAGGAAGATCGTTGCAAAAATGCCAATAAGTGTGACGATCATGCCCTCTTTAAAATATGCGTAAACGTAATGGATCCGTGTTGTTTCAGCCTTAACCGTGATCAGTTCATTCTTTACACCGAATTTCCGGTCAGACACAAAATTGTCCTGGTATGCTACATTGGTGCATACATCCTGGTCCGTCTTGATCGTCATGCCATTTGCATCATAAGTGATCGTCAGCGGAACGATCTCATAAGAAACATTGGTATCTGCCTCTTTCATGGCAAACATCTTTTCCACCAGGGTCCGCAGGTCTGCCTGTGGGTCCTCTGCCAGCATATAAGGCAGGCTCATGCCCACGACATGAATATTCTTATCGTAGGTCGCAAAATATCCCAGTTCCAAGCCATCTGTCACAAAATTTTCCATCGTCACGTCATCATTGCTGCTCGTCAGATATTGGGAAACCCACTTATATGGCAGATCAAATGTATAAGTATCATCCCCATACCGCCACTCGGAAACCTTTGTCAAAGTGATATCCTGAACCTCAATACCAAAGAGATTTCCTATACCATAACGATTCTTCGGAATACTTCTGGCATCGATATACACCTCTGTCCCGGCATCTGCCAAAGATGTCAACAATTCCTCGAACTTTTGTTGATCACTATAGGTAAATCCGGACAGATAGATCTTTTTGTACTGTTTGAGATCATCCAGAGAATAGTCATCCAGATCCTCACTTGCACCAGCCACAAAGGACGGATACATGTAGGAAACATACAAGGCAGACGATCCGATCGCCAGATTGTCAGCCGATATATTCACACCGAACTGTCCGTCTACCCCCTCCAGATCAAAGAGGATCACATCTGCATTTTCGTCCACAAAGGTATAGCCATATCTCTTTGCCGCCGCTACAATGTCCTCTGTCGAAAATCCCTTTGGCAGGATAGATTTTTTCAAAAGCGCACTGTCACAGCCCAATTCCAGCAATTCCTGGAAAGTATAATCATAATATCCATAGCGCGCTGCCTCCGTCATATGCACGATCCGCACATTGGTCGTCGCACCCTGAATATCCCAGCCCTGCACATAATCCACATTCTTTTCCAGTACAAAATAGGAAACATAGGATTTCAGCGTACTTTCATCCACAAGACCCATACGGTTTGAAGTCAGGTCTGCCGCCTCGTCCAAGAGGTTTTCCCCGGATACCGGCTCCTCGATCTGGGTAAAATAGAAATAGGACGGCGCCGTATCTAAAAGCACCGCAACCAGTGTCAGCCAGATCAGCCCCTTCTTCTTAAATTCCAGAAAGCCCCACTCATAGCAGATCAAAACATAGCACATCTGCACATAACGCAGCATCCACCATGCCTGCGGCAAAGGCATATGACTCACCAATGGCAAAAATGCATCTGCCGATAAGACAAAGAAGATCAGACCGATGATCGCGCCCGCCTTTCGCTTACCAAAGATGATAATGACAATGGCGATCGCAAACATCGCCAGCCCAAAGGTACAGGATGTCTCGCCCTGCTGTCTGGTTGTCACACTTAAAGACAAGAGCAGGTTCTGGCTCCAATCCGACATACGGTTTGCCGTCGAAGAAGAGGATCCCGTCACAACGTCACCCAAAAGCGCTGGCAGGAGAACGATCCCGGAAGTCAGGATTCCCAGTACAAAAGCTAAAGGTCCTAAATACCATGTTCCTTTTTTTGCTCCGGCAAAAATACTATACAGTGAAAAAATAATGGCACACATAGCAGTCAACATGATATGAGTCGCAACAAACAAAAATACCATGATCACTGTCGGAATCAAAGATTTTTTCTTTTCGATCAGATTCGTATAAAAATAAAAGAAAAGCGGCAGCATACCCGACATAAAGGCACGGGCAAGATTTCCCTCACCAAACATCAGACGCACGTTATCCGGCAAAAAGAAATAACAAATGCCGATCACGATAAAGAAAAACCGTTGCTCACGATTGGCGATCAGACAAAATCCGATATAACCAACCGCAAAAATGGTCACAAAGAGCAGATAGTAAGATAAGAGCAGACTACCTGTCAGCAGATAGCCGATCGCCATCACATAATAAGCAAAGATCGGCCAATAGCGGAACATCTGAAATCCATTGTACCAGTCCTCTGTATAGAGGGGAAAAAGCACACCTTTTTTGATGTTTTCTCCTAAGAATTCCACCTTATACAAGTGTCCATAGACATCTTCTCCTGCCGGCTGATATCCTCTCAGATACAAGAACAAAAAGATCCCGAGAGAAACCAGTATGCCGACCAAAATTTCAATGGCAATATATTTTTTATTGTGGTTCTGTTCTTTGTTTTTTTGTTTCATAAGCCTCTAAACTCGTTCTAATTGCTTTTTTCCGTGCTTTCTTACACCGATCAATAACAGTATCGCTGACACAAGTGCTCCCGCAGACAAGAGCATACCCTGCGTAAAATATGGATAATACAGGATGATCGTCGTCGTACCTTTGTTGACATAAACCTGATGCCCATTGATGTCATAATCGTCAGATGCAAGCATATTATCCGTGTCGGCAAGTGTCGTGTTGACATTGTCATATTGGGATGTGATCGTCACTTCCTTATTCTGCACATCTACGGTCAGCGGCACGATCTTATGATCCGGCTCCTTGGTCACATAAGAACCGATCAGATCGTCTATGATCTTTTTGCTGCCATCCTCATCCAGTGTCCGGTAATAATGATATGCCAGACTGATACCGATAAAAGTAATATTTTCATTCTTGGCTGTTCCGGCAAACGCCATCTGTACGCCGTTTTCATACAAATAACCCTTGACGTTGGTCAGACCGTTCATACAGACGGTCTTCCACTCTGTCTCGTCTTTCGGGAAGAGTTCGCACAGAACTTCCTGATCGTTGTAATAAAGGATAGGATAACCATTTTCAAACTTGACACTCTGGCAATCCACACCTAAAAATTCCTGGATACCCGTGTAGGTATCGGTTGGAATACTGCTGGCATCGACCACGACTTTAACTCCTGCCTTTGCCAGTTTCATGACCAGATTTTCCGCGCTGGTCTGATCGTCATAGGTAAAACCGGACAGATAGACCAGTTTATAGTCCTTTAAATCAGCAAAAGAATAATCGTTTAAATTATTTGATTTCCCTTGGATCATATCCGCATAGGAATAGGTCAAAAGTTTCCCAGACGTACCGATACTGATGGCATCATACCGGCTGACAACACCAAAGGTTTCCGGTGTGTCCTGATGGAAAAGATAATATTTGCCCTTGCTGGCAACCAGATCATAGCCACAACTTTTCGCCGCCGCGATCACATCCTCCATATCTTTTGCGAGATACTTGGTCGCATCCGTATAGATCAACACCGTATCATTTCCAAGTAAAAGGAGCCGGTCAAATAAATAGGTGTAGTGTCTGGCTCCAACCGCTTCGTTCACATCCATGATATTCTCGGATGTTGCCGCATACTGCCAGCCATTGCCTCCGCTCTGTGCCACTATGCCCTGTCCGTCATCCGCTACCGTTGCCACATAGGCTGCACTTGCGCCATAAATATCACCATCCAGAAAATACATGCGCTGCTTTGTGATCTGTCGTGCCTGATCCAGCAAAGTCGTCTTTTCAAAAACATCCAACTGGTCTGTCGCATCATAGTATGCCTGCCCCTGATTTACCTTGATCGATGGATAGGCATCTATGACAAGCACCGCCACACAGGCAAGATAAAAGATCTTTTTCAAAGATTTCCAATAAACAAAACTAAGCAGGATCATACACAGGGCTATGGAGATATACTCTGTCATCCAGAAATATCGTTTGCCCGGCATATTGGATAAAACAATATAGGCACTGCTGGTCGTTCCCAGAAAGAGGATAATGCCTGCCACATAGCCAACACGTGACTTTTTGGAACCTGCAAGCACGCCAAAGACTGTCAGTAAAAAGGCAGCCAGCCCAAAATAATAATGCTGGTCATTTCCCTGCAAACGATAGACCGGATTTAAAGACTGCAAGGCGCTCTGGAAGTAATTTTTCATGACTGTGACATTGTAGGTATCCGATCCGTCCCCCTGCAAGGATGGATAAAGCCATACGCCCAGAAGCAGGATGCCAAGCACCATGGCTGCAACTGCAGGTAGGATACCCGGCTTCTTTTTATACATAAAATGTACCAAAATGCCAAACAGCAGGACCGTGATCGCCACAAAAATACTGTAGCGCACACTGCATGCCACGATCAAAAACTGGCTGACGATCATACCAGCTAAAGTTCTGCTCTTTTTGACCTCCGTAAAAAACCACTCATAGGTAAAGCCGATCAATACCGGCAAAAAGATCATGGCACATGCTTCTGCCAAATTTCCCAATAAAAAGAGGGTATGCATATTATTGGGCATAAAGAACCAAAGCGTGCCGACCAGAAATCCGGTCTTCAGGCGTCCGATCTTCTTTCCGATAAAGATCCAGCCGACCGCGCCTGCAAAATAGAGCAATCCCACAAAAAAGAGATAGCCTGTATTGGCATCGCCGCCCACAAGAGCCTGACACGCTGCTATAAGATAGATCGGCAGAGGCTCCACATAACGGAGTAACTGCTCCCCATTAAACCAATAAGGATCATAGAGAGGAAACCCGTTTCCCTCACCTATGCCTTTGAGAAGCATCTTTGCACGATAGATATATTGTAATGTATTTGTTCCTGCGGGATAGTTTCCACCGCGATAAAGCATATATACAAGGCCAACTGCGATCAGGACATAAAGCACCAGCATAACAGCGATCGTGCATATCGTCTTACCTCTTTTTTTCATGGTCAGTCTTCCTTTTTCTGCGCGATCCGGTCAACGACTGCATCAATTTCCGCATCCATGCTTTCCTTGCGTCTGTTTCTGATCGTTTCCTTGAAATCCTCGTCTTCCTCGAAACTGATGATGTAACTTCTGGTCGGCGTTTCGCTGCTCTCCATCTTGATCAGTTTGGCATCGCCAGCCTCTACAATATCGCGGATATCTAAGATAAACTTTTCGGACATGTTTTCCAGGGTCGGAATCACAGTGTCAAAAGGTTCAAAATTGTTCATGATCCCGTTTTGATACTTGGCAAAATACTCGCTGATAGATTTCTCGTAAGTATTAAATTCCACGAACTCATCATTTTTGATCATGATGTCAATGGTAAATTCCCAAGTGTGGGGATGTGTCTCGCCCTCCACACCGTTGATGATGATATAATGATTCGCATTGAGATAAAATTTAAAACGATAGGTACGGTTCAACTGTAATGCCATGAATTACCACTCCTTTTCTTCCGCTTCCGCGCATGCCTCTGTAATGGTCTTTTTGCTTTCCTTAATATCTTCCATGTGGCGAATCTGATCGACCGCTCCCACATTATGGATCACGCGCCACGCCATTTCATAGGTATAGTGACACATGAGGAGAATGATCCTTGTGTCGTCTTTCTTAAATCGCAGGATCTCATCATCTAATTTAGTCATAGAATCTGCCAAAAACTGTTTGGTGTCCGCCTCCGTTGCAAAACTCAGCACCGCAAGCACTGCCTGATCCACATTTTTCTCATCCAATTTGCGGGCAAATGCAGGAAGCACTGCCTCCTGATAAAGATTTAATCTCGTATCGTAGGCATCCCTCTCCTTTGCTTCGCGCTCCAAGCGCTCGATGTGCTGGTTCTGGATCTCCAGACGGCTATGCAAAAGATTGTTATCAAGTTCCCGCTTCTTTACCGTCATTTCTGCTCCCATGGCTACCAAAAGCATGAGTACCATAATGATGATGACATAAATATACATACTGATACGTGTTGACAAAAATTCGTTGTTATCTAAGATAACGGTCTCATCGGTCAAAAGACACAGGGTATATTGTGTGTCATTGTAGGAAAAGATCACACCGGATGCCACATAACGGGATCCGTCCATCTTGATCAGTTCATGGGTCACATGGTTCAAGCGCAGGGATTTTACAAATTCATCCGCCGAACCTGTGTCATAAAACTTATCCAGTGAAGTCCCCTGATATTTGTCTGTCTCTGTAACATTTTTGACAAAAAGGATATTCTCCTCTTTTGACAGGGTCCAGTAATGTGTATTTCCACTATCCAGAGTCTCTATAATATCAGAAATGATGCTTTCCTCGGTTCCATTTTCCTGTAAATTGATCTGATCCAGCACCAACTGCACATAGTTATCCTGCTGGGTCGCATAAACATTCATAATTGTAGTCGTATAGCGCTTCATCAGATAATGTCCCATCGCCGACATGGCTGCCACCACGACCAGAGTAAGGATCAGTATATTCCGGAATTTTCTTTCCAGTTTCCTGATATCTGTCTTTTTATTCTGCCATTCTGCTGTCTGTCGCAGTTCTTTCTTTTTCAAAATCCTGCCTCCGTTTATCATCATATCTTACGGTCATTCGTCTTCCATCCCCGGCACATTGACAAATGCACGGAACTTCTGGATGGCTCCCCGAATACCGGATGTATTGCCTAAAAACTCATCTTTAAATGCCTGCTTTTCTTCGGTAAAATTACGTGTTTTCCATGCACTGCTGGTATTGATACTGTTGATGATCCCTGCAAAGCGGATGAAAAATACCAAAAGGTTAAAGAATGGCAAAAGGAACACCACATACCACTGCTTCCTATAATACTTCTGCAATTCCTTAAATGGCTTTAGGAATACCACTGTCGAAAAGAAATAGAAAAATCCCACGACAAAGTAGCCCAAAAACAGGATCGCTACCGAAAACAAAACCATCTGCATGGAGTAATTCATAAACAGCAGGCAGATCAATGCCAGATACCAGATCATGCGCGGGAAAGCAAAAGTATGATCGTAGACCAGGGTGCGCACGGTCGGGTCAGAAAACATGCGGTTGACCTTCAATTTGTCCTTTAAGAACATGGAAGAAACTTCCAGACTTCCGCGCTGCCAGCGCTGTCTCTGCGTATATAACTTGTTCATATCATCGATCGGGTCAACAAAAAAGATGGCATTCTCACAGATCTGCACCTTTTCTTTTTTATTGTAGCGCATCTGGAAAGTCAGTTCCGTATCTTCACAAATGGTGTCCGTATTATACATATGCGAGTTTAACACGGCCGACTTACGAAAGGCAGAAAAAGCCCCCGATAAGGTATAGACCGAATTTGTCTCGGATGCATAGTTTCGCCCTGCCAAAAATGCCTGCGCATATTCCATGAACTCTGTCTTGCGCAATAACTTTGGAAATACCCAAGGATACTCCTCGATCAAGCGCGGCTCGATCAAAATAGCCCCGGTCATGACCTGGATCTCCGGGTCTGCCTCAAACTTGGCGATCAGATTTTTCAATGCCGACCTTTCCAAAATACCGTCACTGTCAATATTTATGATGTATTTGCCCTTGCTGTTAAAAAGCGCCATGTTCAGCGCCTTGGACTTACCTTGTTCTGCATTGAGCCACTGCATGATCAGTTCCGGATACTTGGACTGACACCGGCAAAATACCTGAAAACTGTTATCCTTGCCCTGATTATTGATCAGATAGACATTGATGCGGTCATTTGGATAATCGCTCTCATAGATCGATCGGATGCAGGCTTCCAGTGTGCCCGCAGAATTATACACAGGGATCATCAGAGTGATCTCAGGATAAAATCCCAAGTTCTGCTCCTCTGACTCCTTTGTTTTTTGTTTGATACGTTTGTGTTTGCGAAATAATATAAAGATGTTACCAATCGCCGGGACCATTTCCATGATAAATGGAATGATGATCCACGCAGCCCAGAAAAGAAAGGAATTTAACACGCTATTTATCGTGGCCATACGCAAATCCTCCCACTTTTTGCCGGATAATCTGTGCCTTGGTAAATACAAAGAAATACAATATTACAGTCAGCGCATAGAACACCAATCTGCCCACAATGGTATGTGCTATATGATAGGCACCGATACCATTGAAATAGATAATGGTACAAATGACGGCAATACGCAGTGCATTGGCAAGGATAATGTAAAAAATGCCAACTACACTTACAATGATACGTTCAAAAATGTTGTATGCCTCAAAAAAGACAAGCAATGCCAGATATGCCATGATCTCCAGAATACCGGAACATTCAAAGTCGATCTGGAGCGTGATGGCTCCGTCGGCGGCATTGACAAATAATACGCCATACTTGAAGAATGCCGTATACATACCTGTGATATCACCAAAAACACCAGCCACTGCAGCAACTACTTCTGCCAGTGGCTGGGTCATAATAGGTCTTACCCATACCATCATGATGATAAAAAGTCCGCAGGCTCCCCAGAAATACTTCCAGGCTTTGAGCTGCGCTTTATGCATCAGATAGTAAATATAAATCCAAACTCCGATTAAAACGAATCCAATGATATTTTTCATGCTAACCTTCCGGTGCGTTTTTTACGATATACCTGTGCGATCACAACAACTGCCAGACACAGGAGAATACCTAAGATCGGTCCTGTAGATGTACCGCCACAGGATATCCACTGCGGTCCGATACGAACATAGTTCACATGGAATGTCTTCATGTCGGACTGCTTGAGATTCCAATGATATGCACCCCATTGATCTGTATTCACAACCTCTACCAAAGTTGGAATATCAATGTAGTATTCCATCTGTGCCCTGCCGGTCTTATCGACATGGATATAGGCTCTGCCATATGTATAAGTCCATGGATCATTGATGTTGCTAGCAGATCCTACATATGCTGTATCAAAAAGATAAAATTCATAATCTCCGGGTCCAAGATTGGTTGCATCCTTCCACTGCTGCACATTGCCATTGGCATCTACGCCACGCAGGGTGAAATACATGGTATTTCTGCTGTTTTGACCGTTTACACTCAAAGTAATGAAATTAAATGCATCGCGGTAGTAAGCACCATAATAATCTACATAGCCAAAGAGAATATCACCGTCCGAATACAAAGCCCCGGAAGCATCTGCCTTGGTATTGTAACCGATGGATGTCTTCTGATAGCCTTCCCAATCAGAAAAATCATAGTCATAGGAAATCTTTTTGAGCGTTCCTGTCGTCGTATCATCTGTATCAATGCTTGGTGACTGGTTGACACAGCCCTGTGTGATATAGATCGGTGTCGTATCCGTCATAATACCGAAATTGAGGGATGTGATCTTGTCATTAAAACCTTGCAGGCTGGATACCGGCACGGCAATCTCATACTCATGATTGCTATAGCGGAAGTCCAACTCACGCAACTCTTTGCCGGATCTGACATAGGCAGCTGCATTGCTGATCATGATATTGGTCTTGGTACCATCACTCAGTTCAATGCAGTAAGTACCATTATTCCATGGGCCTACCTGTGTTGCACAGCCATCCCACCAGTCCTGCTCACGCAAATAGAGGTAAACGTAATCGCCGATCCATACAGCCGCACCTTCCTTCAAGGCGCTTGCCGGGTTCTGCGTTTTTTGCACATTATTCCAATCCGAGAAATTTCCATCGATCGTAATGCCGTTTGCTGTAGTCACTGCCAGGTCAGCATTTGCGTCCTCTGTAGTATCTTCTTCATTCTCATCAATGGCTTCCACGGTCTCCTCTGTGGATGCTTCGGAAGAATTACCATTGCCGTAGCCCGTCTCATCCTTCTGCTTTTCCAGTACAGACGCACCGTCGATCGTTGCAATATCACTGCCGGAAACGGAAACACCGGCATAGGTTAAAGTAAAGTCCTCAGATGGGAACCAGGATCTTGGAATAGCAACTTCAGCGAAGGCAGAATCTACATTGTAATCTGTATTGCCGCCCTCAAAGACCAACTGCGCCCCGGATATATTGTTGTTCCAGCCATCCTTGACAACATAAGATCCACTGCCGTCTGACCAGTCTTGTACAAATTGAATGGTGCTGTAATTGGCATTGTAAAGTTGACTGTCATTGTATGTAAGGCTCACCTTGGTATTGCCGATCGCCTCGCCATATGCCCCGGTCGGATTCTGCGCTGCATATAAATACAGATAACTGCCCGATACACAGGTCTTCCAATCGCTGACAGAGCCATCTGCGGAACCACGGCTGGCGATACTGCCCCAATCCGCGCTATTGCCATCGCATACGACACTGTCCGATGCCAGTACATCCCTTGCCTGATCCGGCAACAGACAGACTGCCGATGCAACAGCCATACTTCCTGCTAATAATAATGAAATTATTTTCTTGCCCTTCATGCACCTCATCCTCTTATCATAAAAAACTACACTAACATCTTTTATAGTAAAACATTATACCCTCTATATGCCCATATTTCAAGAATTCTGCCCTTGAAATATATGTCAATCCTGTGCGTTTTATACTGAATTTATCGGCATTTTCCTCTCAGATTTCAACCATTATCCCAGCTTCTTCCAGGTATTTTTGGAAAGCAGGATCATGATCGGGAAAATTTCCAGTCTGCCCGCCAACATATCAAAGATCAGGATGATCTTTGACAGAATGCTGAAATCATGGTAATTGCAAGTCGGTCCGACGCCATCCAAGCCCGGTCCGATATTGTTAAAGCAGGCAATGACCGATGTCATGGTTGTTGTCAAACTCTTACCATCCAGACAAATCACAAGGAAACTGACGATGGTGATCATCACATAGGCGATCAGATAAGTGTTCAGATTATCCAGCACCTTCTCGCTGACGACCTGACCATTATTTCTTACAACTAAGACCTTTTGCGGATTTAGGGTCTTTTGCAGATTGCGGTGCAGGTTCTTGAACAAAAGCAGGATACGACCGCACTTAAAACCACCGCCGGTACTGCCCGCACTCGCTCCACAGAACATGAGGATAATCAGGATCGCCTTGGAAAAGGTCGGCCAGAGGTCAAAGTCCGTGGTTGCAAAACCGGTCGTCGTGATGATGGTCGCCACCTGGAAAAATACCTGCTGAACAGTCTCTCCCAGACTGTGGAACATAGATCTGGTATTGATGGAGATCAGGACCACGCTGGCAAAAATAAGCCCAAGATACAGTTTCAGTTCTTCGTCCTTTAAGACATCCTTCACCTTGCCTAAAAGGAGCATATAGTAACAGGTAAAATTGACCCCAAAGAGGATCATAAATACCGTACAGACATTCTGGATGTAGACGCTGTAACCTGCCATACTGTCATTTTTTATACCGAATCCACCCGTGCCGGCGGTTCCGTATGCAGTACAGATCGCCTCAAAGGGTGACATACCGCCGAAAAGCAGAAACACAAAACATAAGATCGTCAAGGCCACATACAGGGTATATAAGATCGTCGCTGTCTGGCGCATACGTGGCACCAGTTTGCCGACATTTGGTCCCGGACTTTCTGCTCGAAGCAAATGCATGGTAAAGCCGTTGCCCTTGCCACTGGCAGGAATGACCGCCAGAAGAAAGACCATAACCCCCATACCGCCCAGCCAATGGGTGAAACTACGCCAGTAGAGCATGCCATAGGACATTGCCTCCACATTGGTAAGAATGGATGCTCCCGTTGTGGTAAAGCCGGAAACCGTCTCAAAATATGCATCAATAAATGCCGGGATCTCACCGGAAATAAAAAACGGCATACAGCCAACCAGACTCATGATCGCCCAGCCCAGACCCGCACTGACCAATCCTTCTCTGGCATAAAAACGCATCTCTGCCCTACGACAGAGCATAAACATAAGCAGTCCTACAAGGATCGATCCTATGATCGTTGTTGCAAATGCCGTAATGGAAGTCGCCTCGCCGTGGATCAGACTAATGATCCATGCCGGCACCATAAAGACCGCTTCCGTAATGATCACGAGGGACATGAAACGTCCCACCATCTTATAGTTCATACCAAACCTCGTTACTCTAATTTATATTATGCAAACATATCATTTAATGTGTGAAGAACCACATCGCCGTTCGTTACAACCACTAAGGTATCGCCAACGTCAAAGGTCGATTCTCCATCCGGGATGACCGGCATCTTTCCACGCGTGATACACGCGATCAGCACATTTTTGCGCAACTGCAGTTCCTTTAACGGCTTGCCACAGTTTCTCGTCTTTTCATCCACGCGAAATTCCAAGGCTTCCATCTGTCCCTCTGCAAAAGAATGTACGGATAACGCCGCACCTGTGGTATTTTCCATAGCACGCACATAACGCACGATCTGGTTACAGCACAACTCCTTCGGACAGACAACGCTTCCCAGGTTCAAGATATCCTGGATCATGGAATTCTCGGTATGATCCACCTTGGTAATCACCTGTTCCACGTTACAATTTTGTGCATAAAGCGAAATGATCATGTTCATCTCATCATAACTTGTCATGGTAACCAGAGCGTCACACTGCTCTAAGCCTTCGCTCTCCAAGAATGTCTGATTGCTGGCATCGCCCCAGATCACGGATACGTCCGGCAGATATTTTGCCAGTTCCACGCAACGGTCTCTGTCCTTCTCGATCAAATGTACATCAATACCGGCGCGCGACAACATCTGTGCCAGATAAAAACTGACTTTTCCGCCGCCACACAGGATCACACGTTTTGCCTTATGGGTGATGATGCCAAGATTTTTCAAAAGGCTTGTCAGTTCCTTGGCTGCCGCCGTTACATAGATACGGTCGCCCTCTTTTAAGACGAAATTACCATCCGGTGCACTGACCACGCCGTTTCTTCGCACAGCACACACCAAGACCTTACTCTTTACGATCGAGTTCAGGTCATTCAGTGCAATGTTGCAAAGTTTGGAATTTTCTTTTATCTTCAATTCTACGATCTCTGCTCTGCCACGCGCAAAGGTGTCTCTTCGCAGGAAACCCGGATAATTCAAGAGACGGTCAATCTCAAGTGCAGCCTGTCTCTCCGGATTTACCGTCATAGAAAGCGCAAAAGTATCTCTCATTTTATAGATCTGATCTCCATACTCTGGGTTACGAATACGGGCGATCGTATGAATATCAGGATTCATGCCATGTGCAGTCATGCAACATAAGAGGTTGAACTCATCCTTTCCCGCAACAGCGATCAAAAGATCCGCCTTTCGTATATTTGCCTGCTCTAAGACCTCCATAGAAGCACAGTTTCCCTGTACACTCATAACATCAAAACGGTCAGAACATACTTCCATCACCTGTTGATTATTATCAATCAGCGTAACCTCATAACCTTCTGCCAGCAGTTTTTTGGTCAGCATACAGCCAACTTTTCCGGCACCAGCAATGATAACTTTCACTTTTAACTCCTCCTAGCAAATCAAATTCGCTCATACTCCAATATAGTTGTATATCACTTGTTCCAAAAAGGCAACTGTTTTATTCATCTTTGCCGAAAACCACTTGAAATAGCATACAAAAAGGCCATTTTTTGTATGCTATTTTTTTGGAAATATATTATGCTAACATTATAGAAATACTTTATTTACAGGGATAACAAAATTATGAAGATACTAATCTGTGATGATGAAATCTATATTCGAAAAAGTATTTTAAAAATTCTCACACCACTTGTTACACAATACCCTTCTTTAGACATAGCAGAATGCGATAATGGCAACGATGTTCTCCATTGCGAATTTGATTTACTGATTTTAGATATAGAATTGCAGGGGATGAACGGAATTTCCATAAAAAATGCACTAGAACAAAGAAATACGCCCTATAAAATTCTATTTGTAACCAGCCATGATGAACTCATGCCATCCGCCTTCGGAAAGAATGTTTATGGATTTGTCTCTAAACCAATTGATTACAAAGTATTACTCACACAAGTGACTCAACTATTAGATAAAATTGAAAATGAGCAGGATAAAGTCTTTATCCGAAGTCATTCACAAGAACTTCAAATATTATATTTGCGAGATATAGCATATATAGAAGCCTCAAAACAATACACAATCATTCATCTTGTGGACAAACAATCTCTTTTCTGTGACGAATCTATTAGTCATTGGGACGATATTTTACCACAAGATAAATTTGGTCGATGCCATAGATCTTACATTATCCATTATGCTCAAATTGATAAACTAGACGAAGAGATTCTTCTTTATAATAAGGAATCTATCCCTATAAGCCGTCGTCAGAAAAGTTATATAAAAAAACAATATACCAAATTTATATTAAGGAACGCGAACTAATGATAACCATATTATCTACTATACTAAATACTATTTCTATACTGTTGTGGATGCACCTTTTGGGTAATATAGAATATCGCCACAAACACCCGACCATCCTTGTTCTGATTCTCTCACTGAGCGTTGCTATCATAAATTATATTCTTCCCAGTGTGGTAGGTGTCTTTTCTGGCATCTTGCTGCTTTGTATCTCTGCTCAGATCCTTTTTTGTGGCAAATGGTGGACTTTGTGTATTCATACTCTTTTTGCTTATTTTTATGTAGATATCATTGATAACCCTGTCCGCACGCTTCTTGACATTCTTTCTTATCAACATAAACAATTATTTGAAATTTTTAGCAAAACCTGTATTGCCAGTATATGCGATATCATGTTCTTACTACTCTTTTATTATATCTATAAAAAAACATTATATTTACATTTAAAAGATATTTCAATTTCTTCCACTTACTATATTATAGGTATTTTAATCGGCATTGCAGGCTCTTTTATCAGTAGTTACTCTACCATTCTTTTTCGTGAAGAATACCAGTATTTGAGTATTGTTATGTATATCATGCTTTCTACTCTGACAGAATTTACTTATATCCTTGGACTTGTTGTGCTTTTCAGTGATGTTATGCGCATACAATACCGTAACGAACTATATTTAAAAGACAGTCTTCTCCATACAACTAGAGATTACTACCATGTACTTGAAAAACAAATTAACGAAATACGCAAGATCAAACATGAAATGAAACAACATTTTCTTACCCTTGACCACTATATGGAAACACAGGAATATGAAAAAGCACAAGATTATATCCAAAAGAATATAGATCACTTATCACATACACCAGCTATTTACGATGTTGGAAACGATCTGCTCAATGCCACCATAACACATATCCAACAAATATATCATATCCCTTTAATATGCCAAGGAACCATTCCTTTGACATCCCCTTACGCCGAAGATGATTTATGTATCATTATTGCAAATTTACTAAGAAATGCTATGGAGTACTGTCAGCAGGCATCTTCTCATTTGACGGTAACATTAGCCTTCCGCACCTATCAATCGCATTTGATCATTCATTGTGAGAATCCGATTGAAGAGTCTATTGATATTGAACATTTAGGAACATTCACTTCTAAATCAGATACAAAACACCACGGATTTGGCGTCCAGAATATAAAAGATATTGTGACTCATTATAATGGAACCATAAATTTTGATTCTACAAATCACATTTTTATAGTAGATATCATCCTTTGATGACCGTTCGTTTTTTATTTTGACCGCTTGTTATACTTCCGTTGTTTTCCCCAATACAGCATGATATACTTATTTTACTAAGAAAAGAACCAGATCTCTACTAAGTTTATTTTTAGCATTCACGATTACTATTATCATGTTCGGAGGTCATATATATGGAACTACGAAACAAAGCGCAACTATTTTGGTGGATCTATACGATTTCGGATATTGCCGTACAGATTTTTGGTGCTATTGTTTTATTAACGACAGCACAGGTTGCCGCGAAAGACAACACATTGTTGACACCATACGATATAGTATCCAAAGTTCAAATTGTCATCTTCCTATTATATATGCTTTACCGTATCGTGATACTCTACAAAGTTGAAAAGAGAACGATACCAATGATCGTGGGAATTATCCTTGTGCTAACATTTGTTTTAAACAACATACCTAGTATCTGTGGTTCTATTTCCTTGATTTCTGCAGTTGTTGATGCTTTGACTTTTGTCTTGTGGATCTACGATATCAAACTCATCTTTCTTGATGAGAAGGACAAGTCCTCCGAAGCGACAGAAAATTAAATATATCAAGATAGCAAAACCCTCCCATGTCTTACGACTCCCGGGAGGGTTTCACTATTTAGAAAGGTTTTATGGAAACTACGCTAAAGCAATAACCTGACCTTCCGTAATGCCATTTTCATTGAAAGCATCCACGCGGACAAAGTAATTCTGTGTGGTAACAAGTGCCTTAATCTCTTTCTCGGTCACGCCAAATACCATATAACTATGATATAACTTGTCTGCCTTATGTCCCCAGAGGATGTTGTAACCTACGACATCATCACTAGGACTCTCGATCGTAACTTTCATGTATCTGCGGTCAGCCTCACGTTTTGCTACAAATGCCGGGGTCTTTGGTGCCTGGCCATTCCCCTTACCAAAGACACGAAGTCCGCTGATGCAGGCTTTCTGATCATAAGGCACTTCCAAAACAGTCAGTTTCAGGAAACGTACCTGCATGCCATCTTCTCTTACCACAAGATCGTGTGGCAGGTTTGTTGTAACTTCTGACTTATCCTCAATCATAAAGTAATCTTTGCCATCCACGGATCCTTCCAATGTCCAGCGTGTGATCAGATCGCGCTCCTCAATATAACGCTTTCCGGTCTGATTTCCACGAAGTTCTCCCGGTGTTGGGATTTCGATCTTGTCGTCTGCAAAGTTGACCTGGATCGCATGTACATCCATAGTCTCGCCCAGGTCTACTTGTACCCATTCACCCGGCTTTTCGCTTGCAGCACGCCACCATGTACGGACATTTTCCTCTGTAACCTTATCCGCACCTTTTCCTTCTTCTGCAGAAGATGCGGTCGCGTTCTTTCCATAACTTAAGAGCATCCACTCCGGATTCTTCCATGGGTCCTGCTTATCACCGCTGACAGCCTGTGGCCAGTCACCATATCTCTGATTACAGAATAATTCGCCGTCTGCATCAAAGCCCGCCGGCCATACACCGACACGACGTTCAAAATTATGATTGATGCTGATACGCATGGTAGAAGTATGCCAAAGGTTATCCTTCTGATCGCGCATGGTAGAACCGTGTCCGGCTCCCGGGATAAATCCGCCTGGTTTGTAAGAATACGGATTATTCTGTGCCAATTTGAAAGGTCCCAGCGGGGAATCCGATACATAAACACCATCCGCATACACATTATACTGTGCACCAGGGCAGGCATACTGGAGATAATATTTGCCATCATGCTTATCCATCCAGGCACCCTCGATGTATGGGCGACCGCTGACATAACCCTTTAACATGATAGCCATGCCCTGCATCTGCGGTGGCAGATTATCCGGATCCATTCCTTGCATCTGCATGAATCCACGATATTTTGCTTCCAAAGCATCGTCTTCCAAAGGCAGGTCGCAATGGTCTTCTCCACAGACTTCATAACCATTTTCACTCCAATTACCATGCACAAGTTCGATTCGCTCCGTCTTTGGCTGCATGGTCTCAGGATCCATTTCCACGCCCCAGATTGGCGTCATATTGGCACATCCCCAATAAAAATATACTTTTCCGTCATCATCTACAAAAAGGTTTGGATCCCAGAAATCAAACGTTCCTTTGATTTCCTCATAAGGACCTTCCTCAATATTCTTTGTACGATAGAAATTGCAAGGTTCTCCTCTTTTGGATGCTGAAAAATATACATAATCCCCGATGACTCTGACATCTGGTGCATAATCATAAAATGGCAGATTATCCGGCAAACGCTTTGCTTCCCAATTTGCCATATCTTCAGATACCCAGACACCCAGTGTCATAGATGCAAAGATATAATACTTTCCTTTAAAATAAATCATAGATGGATCTGCCGCTTCACGCGATACTTCGATCGCACCCTCACCCAATCCCGGCATAACCTGCTGGTTGAACTGGTAACGGTAATCCACATTTAACGGATTACAAAAATACTTCATATTCCTTTTCCTCCTTCTTATATGCACATTCCAGCGCGAAATTATCTATTCTTATTTTGTATCATAAGGCAGCCTTTCTTTTTTCGATATCAAAATTTTGCTTTTTTTACAAATTTTTATATATCTTTTTGCATCTGATCTTTCTTGGCAAAAAACTGATACAAAAAAATCAACTACTTTACATGGTAATGCAGGTATCTTTTGCTATAATAAATCTAACTTGGCAGAATACTGCCAAAAACCGATTTGACAGGAGGTATTTACTTTGGAAAAACATGTATGGGGACAGACACCCGACGGAGAAGATGTTGTAGTTTACGAACTGACCGGAACCAATGGCATGCGGGCAAGCGTGATGAATTACGGTGCCAATCTTTTGACACTCTTTGTTCCTGATAAAAATAGGGATTGCAAGGACATTGTACTTGGCTATGAACATTTAGAAGACTATTTTACCAACGATGCTTTCTTTGGATGCAGCGTCGTTCCATGCGGCAACCGCATCGGTGATGCCAGATTTACCTTGAATGGCAAGACCTACGAACTGGATAAAAATGACGGTGTCAACAATTTACATAGCGGCTTCCATCCTCTTTGTCGCCGCATCTGGGATGTCGATGCCGTATCCGAAAACAGCATCACTTTTTCTTATAAGAAGAAGGATATGGATATGGGCTTCCCGGGCAATGCCACTTACACCGTCACTTATACCCTGACGCCGGAAATGGAACTGCGCATTGACTACACCGGACTTTCTGATGCAGACACAATCTTCAATCCTACCAACCACTCTTACTTTAACCTTGCCGGACACGATGCCGGACTTTCCGCTATGGAGCAATTGATCTGGATCAACGCAAGCCGCTTCACCCAGACAGACGATGCCTCTATCCCGGACGGCGTACTTCTCGATGTTGCAGGCACACCAATGGACTTTACAACACCTAAGCCTATGGCACCGGAGATGGATGATGCTTACGAGCAACTTGCATGGGCCGGTGGATACGATCACAACTTTGTACTCGACAAACCATTGGGTCAAATGGGAATTGCTGCTTCCTTCTATGATCCGGCATCCGGTCGCAAGATGGAAGTCTACACAGATCTGCCGGGCATGCAGTTATATGGCGGCAATTATATCAATGAGGGACTAGTCGGCAAGGGCGGCTGTACTTATGGCAAACGCTATGGCGTAGCCTTTGAGACACAGTATTTCCCAAATGCCATCAACATCCCATCTTTCCCGCAGCCGCTAGAAAAGGCAGGAGAGACGGTCAAGACTTCTACCGTTTACAAATTTACGACAGTATAATTATCTAAAAATCCCCGGGACGACTCGATAATCAGACTTCTGACTATCATGCACCCCGGGGATTTTTTTTTTTACACGATTAATTTTTCAGATATTTTCGCATGGCTGCCCCCTGCGCATACTTAGAAAGCGGTGCACGATAGACCAGTTTTGCGATCAGATATTCCAGTCCCACACCAACCAGCGCACTTGCATAGGCAAAGAGGATGACTAGCCCGGGAGATGCCGGAACAAAAGACAAGACAAAACTGCTCTCCCCTACAGATTGATAGCCCATAACATAGGATATCGGACAGATGATCGCGAATAACAATATGATCGATAAAGCATAATACTTATACACCAAAGCCGTGTAGAGATGCAATATAATCATGATCAGACATAAGATGACAAAAGCACTTAAGACAACTCTTGCATGGTCCGGATATACCTTTACCTCCACAATCTTCAAGACAACCAGAATACTCATGGATACCAGAGTGGTCACAAGGTCGCCGAGACACGCCAGTGAAGTCTGAATCTGCTTTCCACGTGGGCTTGCCGCAACCAGCCCCGACATACAGATGCTATAGAGGGTCTGCGTCACAAAAAGCGGTGACATCATCATAAAAAACATGCCCAGCCAATAGGTTCCATGCGAAACTACTTCCATGACAAGACCGATCACATACATGATGAGCATGCTGACCAGTTGTGTTTTCCTCTGAAAACCATATTTTTGAAATTCATATATATATTTAATCTTCTCGATCATAATAACTCCTTTCCATCCTTCTAACTGCCAATCTGGCTTCTAGGATCGTTGCAATAATCGCCAGCAGCAGGGCTACGCCCCATTGCAGGATCAGATTACCCTCATAAAGACAAAAGACAAGGATAACCGCCAGAACCGGTGCCAGATAAGAAAACAGCAAGTTGCTGACATAGCCTGCAAAAAACCGGCTTCCTATGATGGCAAAAGTCGCAACGGCTCCCATGATCACGCCCGATGCCACCGAACACATACAAATGCCTGCTAGGATACCAAAGTAGAGACACCTGCGAACGCCGTCTACGATCAGCATCTGCCCATACAATTTCATGCCGTTTGTCGATGCCTTCACTAACTCAATCCCGCGAAATTCTTTGCCATATATACCGCTAAAGTTCCAGCTATCTGTAAAGACTTCCAGCAAGATATATCCGATAAGTATACCAAAACCGATCACACTAAACTCCGGATCAGGGCCATCAGATGCAGATAATACCGGAATCCTGCTGGTAAAGATAACAACAAGTGGGATGAGCAAAAGCGCTGTGATCTTGTATATGAGTGTTGTATTATTCCAATACATTTTTATCGCTTTCATCATAAGCCCCCTTACTGTAGATGCACCTTGCTGGATTTTTTCATGATCGCCACACTGATCTGGGACAAGGTCGGTGTCTGAACGGTAACATCTAATCCTGCCAGTTTATCCATATCCTCTGCCAGACAGATACCCTCGTAGCCATAGTTGTTCTTTGTCATGCTGTACATAAATTTCTCAGCCATCGCAAGATCCTCTAATTCGCCCTTCACATAGACGTATTTTTCCTTCAGGTCTTCCACAAAGCCTTTTTCCACCACCTGTCCATGCTCTACAATCACCGCATAATCTGTTACGTTTTCCATATCTGCAATATTATGTGTGGAAAAAAGAACCGTCTTTTCTCCAGCACCTTCCTCCAAATAGCCACGGATCATATCGCATAAAACATCACGCATCAATGGGTCCAGCGGAGATGCCGGTTCATCCAAAAGAAGCATCTGCGTCTCTCTGGCAAAAACGCCGGAAAGCATGAGTTTCATGCGGTTTCCATCCGATAAGTCATTGACCTTTTTTCCTTTGCCCTTGTTATCTTTCGTTGCAACCTGCAACTGTTGGATGTAGTTTTCAAATTTGTTGCAGTCAAAATTCTGATAAAGCAGGTCGGTAATCTCCTCTACCTGTTTGACCGTCCACTGCGGAAGATAATAATTGTTTGGTCCGACGTAGCCGATCATCTCCTTGACAGGGCAATCGGCATTTTCACGCTCCTTATCATCCCACTGTCCGAAAAACTCCATGTTGCCCTTATAATCGAGCCGCACACCCGCCAACGCGTTAAGAAGCGTTGTCTTTCCTGCACCATTTTCTCCAATCAGGGCTGTCGCAAACCCCTGTGGAATCTTTAAACATGGTATATCAAGTGTAAATCCCTTAAATTTTTTACTAAGATTGTTAACTGCAACTGCTGTTTTTACCTGTTCCATATTCTGCTCCTATTCCTGCATGTTCCATAGCAAATCAAATGTCTTCATTACCTCTGTTTTTGAAATTCCTGCCATCCGCGCAGCCTTGATCGCGTCCGTCAGACTGTCCTCGATCCTGCGCATGTGCTGTTCCTGCAGCATCTGTGAATCCTGTGCGTTGACACAGAAGCCTTTGCCCTGAATGGCGGTCACCAGCCCCTCCTCTTCGAGGAGTTCATATGCCTTCATCGTTGTAATGACACTGATCTTTAGTTCCTTTGCCAGACCGCGGATCGATGGCAGGTACTCCCCCTGCTGCATCTTTCCCGAAAGAATGTCACTGCGGAAAGCATCTGCGATCTGTTGATAAATCGGTATTCCTGAATTTTGTATTAACTTCATAGACATCACCTACCTGTTTTTTAACTGTTATATAACTGTTTATATGTTATATATACAGTATATGCAGTTGCGTGTCAAGGGTTTATGGAAAATTTCTTCTTTCAACGACAAAACAGACTGTGCGAGATCTTTTCAATCTACACACAGTCTGTTCTCTAGTGGAAGTTTCCTACTTGCGTTTTATGTAATATTTCTTGGCAAACGCCAGCGGAATCAGAGTCAGAAGCACCAGCACAGCTCCTACGATGAGCAGGGTATGGGTCGGCAGATACTCCGTAAATCCATAGGAATCTACGAACTTTCCGCTGCGCATGATAATCGGATTGGAGATCATCGGTGCAACGATCATCGGGATTAGGACAAAGAATACGATACGAATGCCCTCAAATTGTCCTCTGGCATCCTCCGGATACAACTGTTTGCCCCAGACGGTAATCGCCTGTAAAAAGAGCATATAACCAAGTCCCAAAACAAAGATACCTAAGAGAAGAACCGGATTCCAAAGCGTCTGCGTATTTACATTTTCCGGTCGTACAAAAAGCCCCAACATACCAACGCCAATGCAATTTAAAAAGACTGCTACCTGACACAAGCCCGGAATTTTTCCCTGATTGATGATCTTCGTTGACGGGATAACTGCCAACATGGCAAGCACAAGTCCAATGCCTTCCATATAGCCCATCATATCCGCTGTAAAGCCCAGATAATAGATCATATAATTTCCCAAATGGGTAAAATACATGTTAAAAGCGATAAAATAGACCGCCAGTGACCAGTTGACCCAGACCAGTTCTTTTAACTTTACATACTCTTTTACATTAAAGATGGAAAAGAACTGCTGTCCGAAACTGCCACGTTTACTCTCTTTGAGTCCCGGTGCATCTTTCATGGCAAAGAGACAATAAATGCCAAACAGGATCACAAGGATCCCCATGACAAGAAAGAGCCGCATATAATTGTCATCTGCACCGACAAGCATACCCCCGAGCACTGTTCCCGCGATCGTTCCTATGACCGGCTGCGTTGCAAGCGCTCCGCCTAATTGCCCTCTGTTATCATCATTCATGTGATCGTTGATCCAGGTATTGAATCCGACATCATTTCCCATGGATCCAAAGAAACTCATGATTGCATCCGCGATCACGACAGCCGTTCCTGCCACGATAAGGACGCTTCCCGTGCTATTTCCACTGCCATCCGTCATGTACTGGGTCAGTCCAAATACAATGGTAAAAATCCCCCACAAAATATAGCCCAGAGCGATAAAGATCTTTCGCTTTCCCTTACGATCCGACACACATCCAAACAAAAATGTCGATATGGTCGTTGCGATCGCCGATATGGCGACCATCCACGAAATGATCGTCGGGTCTTTCGCGATCTTTGCATAGACAAAGGTGTTGAACCATTGATTTTCCATGTTCCAACAGATCTGTCCTGCAATTCCCAGCCCCCAGACTAAAAACCAAAATTTTGCCCCCTGTTTCTTTTCTTTCATGCCTTCCCCTTTCCGATGTCTTTTACACCTCAAAGTCCATGCAAGAACGCGTCGCCGTGTATGGACGCACCTTGCCGTCTGCAACTGCTACATGCGCCGGATGCACACTATACCCCTGCAATGCCTCCGCGCTTTCAAATGTCGTATCCAACATGATATCCACATTAGAACTTGGCAGACTCTCTGTCTGCACATGAATCTCAAGCAAGCCCGGGATCTGCCCCGCCAGACCTTCCAAGCCTTCCTTGATCCCTGCCTTGATCTGCTGCTTTTCTTCCTCTGAAAACTCTTCCTTCAGTGTCCACAAAATCACATGTTTTACCATTTTCCCTCACCTTTCTTTTTATCATTTTCTTTATCATTTTTAACTAAAATATATTTCATATGCCAAAAGATAGCAAGCGTTTCACACTACTTTTTCTATCGTAACTCCTGCTCATGAAATAGTGCATCTACAGCTGCCTGATACGCAACCAGCCGCTCCGATTTTTTGATCTTTTTCAGGTATTTATCCGCATTCGTAAAACAATCCCCAAGATAAAACCACAATTCTTTCATACGGAATAATACATTGCGATCACCCGACATGATCTGTATATAACCTTCTAAGATCTCTTGATGAAAGGCATAGAGGCGGTCTTTTTTCTCCTGCATATGGTCGTGCGCCGCATCATCCGCCGTTTTCCCCCCTACATCATCCGCCGTCTTACTCATTTCGATCAAAAAAGGATTACACAAAAGTCCCCGTCCCAGCATGACGCGATCCAAGTCCGGGAAACGCTCCTTCCTATCTTGTAAATCCTCTGCCGAGCAGATGTCCCCATTATAGCAAAGCCTGTGCCCGCTCTCTTCCATCGCATAAGAAAAGGCATCGAGCCGCGGCTTTCCCTTATAAAAATCCCTGCGCACTCTGGGATGGATGATGAGTTCCTCCAATGGGTATTTCTCATAGACTGCCAGAATATCCTTCCACTCCTCCTCATCTTCCATGCCTATTCGCGTTTTAACCGAAATTTTGCCATCATAACCCGCAAAAATCTCATATAAAAAACGATCCAAGGTCTCCGGGTCTTCTAAAAGACCCGCGCCTCGTCCTTTGGCAACGACTGTCCCCGACGGACATCCCACATTGAGATTTACCGTGTCGTATCCATATTGTGTGAGTTCTCCAGCGACAGCAAGAAAATGCTCACTTCGATTTGTCAAAATCTGCGGTATCACACACTTGCCCTCGTTATTCTCCGGCAAAATATCTCTACGTTCGCCACTACTCATCTTTTTATTTGCAAGAAAAGGGGTAAAATATCGATCCATCGGATAAAAAAACTTGTGATAGGCATTACGATACACATAACCCGTCAGTCCTTCCATGGGTGCCATGTAATATTTCATTGGTAAGTTTCTCCTCTGTCTTGTTCATATTATTATACACTGAAAACACAGAATTTACCGCCCCAAATTCTTCTTCTGTGCTATAATTGTCCTATTATCCAGAAATACTATAAAGGCTTGTTGTAAATATCAATAAATGAGGTGATAGATATGAAGTTTGAGAATATTAATGAAGCGCGTTTTGCCCAAAATCTCAGCCGCGCCATTCAGATCGCTACGGTCTCCCATGAAAATGAAGATGATACGGATTGGTCTGCTTTTGCAGAATTTCATCAATTCCTGCGCGACGCATATCCTAAGACTTTTTCGACCTTGGAGGTAGAAGAAGTCGGTCGTGCCGGACTGATCCTGCACTGGAAAGGCAGCGATGCTTCCTTGGATCCGATTGGATTTCTGGCGCATCAGGATGTCGTTCCCATTGCTCCGGGAACTGAGAACGACTGGACAAATCCACCATTTTCCGGTGCTAACGACGGGACTTTTATCTGGGGCAGAGGCGCACTGGATATGAAAAGTCATCTGCTCTGCATCATCGAGGCTATCGAGACTCTGCTGGAAGAAGGCTATGCGCCAAAGCGTGACGTCTATGTATGCCTCGACTACAACGAGGAAATTGTTGCAGGCAAGGACAATGGGGCCAAAAAAATTGCAGCACTTCTCCACGAGCGTGGCATCCACTTTGACAGCATCCTGGATGAAGGCGGCGGCTCTATGGATGTGCATGCCAAAAAACTGCTGGATGCCCATGTGACCATGGTTGGTGTCGCAGAAAAAGGCTATGCCGACTATGAGATCACGGTCAAAGGGCAGGGCGGACATTCCTCTTTTCCGCCAAAGCATACCGCACTCGGTCTCTTGGCAGAACTTATCACCAAGATTGAAAATCATCCGTTTGAGGCGCGCTTTACCAGTCCGGTCCTGTCTATGTTTTCCACCATCGGAAGCCATATGACTTCCCCAATCGGGACAATTTTAAAACATCCGGGCATATTAAAATCAATCCTTGCAAAAGCCATGAAGGGCAATTCCTTTACGGCATCCATGGTACAGACATCCACTGCTGTAACCATGGCATCTGCGTCTCCAGCGCCAAATGTACTTCCGGAATCCGCAAGTTGTGTGATCAATTTCCGCCTTTTGCAGGGGGATACGCTGGCTTCCGTACAAGCGCATTTGGAGGATCTGGCAAAAGATTACGACGCAAGCATCCGCCTGATCAAGGGAAAAGAGGCAAGTGCCGTTTCCCCAATCGACACGCAGGCTTTCCATACCATCGACGCTATTTTTGCCGAAGGCCAAGAAAATGCTTTTTGCACACCATACTTGCTGACAGCCTGCACAGACTCTTACCATTATGAGTGCGTTTGTGAAAATCTTTATCGTTTTTCGCCGTTTTCATTGCCATCAGAACTGACACATACACCGCATTCTACCAATGAGCGGTTCCCGATTGACCAGATCCTTCCGGGTGTTTCTTTCTTCATGCAGTATATCCGCCGTATGGATGCATAAAAAGAATGTGCCTATTATGTGAAAAATCCCAGACGCACGACACGTCTGGGATTTTTTTATATCTTCAAAATTCTTTCTGCATTCTTTCCAAGTATGGTGTCTTTTTCCATCGCTTCGATACGAAGTTCCTTTGCATTCTCCATAGTCGCTTTCTTTTCTAATCGCATTTGTTCTCCTCCTTCTGCGTGTTTTGATACACGTGTTGCTTTTTTGTGACTTCATTGTAGAATCCTTATACACTTTTCCAACATGACTAAGCACAGCCGATGTCACGTTTTATGCCATGTTGCTCTATCCATGCAGTTCTTCCTCTATGCGGAGCAGACGATTATATTTTGCCACACGTTCACTTCTGCTTGGCGCACCTGTCTTGATCTGCCCGGTATTCATGGCAACCGCCAGATCTGCGATCGTTGTGTCCTCTGTTTCTCCGGACCGGTGCGATGCAATCGCCCGATAACCCGCTTCCTGTGCCAGCCGGATTGCATCCAGTGTCTCTGAGACGCTTCCAATCTGGTTCAATTTTATTAGGATAGCATTGCCGCATCCCTGCGCAATTCCTTTTTGCAGGCGGTTGGTATTGGTCACAAAGAGATCATCCCCCACTAATTGTACCTTATCACCGATTTCCAGTGTTAATTTCTGCCAGCCTTCCCAGTCATCCTCATCCAGAGGATCCTCAATGGATATGATCGGATATTTTTCCACCAATTCCTTCCAGTGTGCGATCAATTGATCTGTGGTATAATCCACACCTGTCTTTGGCAAATGATAATACATCTGCCCACTGCTGCTGACAACAGTATCTTCATGAAAGCAGTCTGCCGTGCATTTCCATTCCGAAGATGCTGCATCCAAAGCTATTTTAAAGTGTGTACCCATCTCATACCCGGCACGCTCCACTGCCTCCATGATCGTTTCGATCGCTTCCTCATCCGATGACAATTCCGGTGCAAAACCGCCTTCGTCACCTACAGAAGTCGTCATGCCCTTTTCCCGCAAAAGGGATGCCAGCGCATGAAAGACCTCTGCACACCAGCGCAGACCCTCGCGAAAAGAATCTGCCCCCACCGGCATGATCATGAATTCCTGCACATCCAGCCCGGAGGTCGGCGCATGTACGCCCCCATTTATAATATTCATCATTGGCACCGGCATGCGTCTGCCATAAGTACCCCCTAAGAAACGATACAGCGGAATAGCCTGTGCTCTCGCCGCCGCTCGACAGCAGGCAATCGATACGGCAAGAATAGCATTTGCCCCAAAATGAGACTTGTCCTCCGTGCCGTCCGCCTGCATCATGGCGCGATCAATCGCGTAGATATCTGAAGCATCCATGCCTTTTATGGTATCATTAATTTCATCGTTAATGTGTCCTACCGCCTGCAAAACACCTTTGCCACCATATCGCTTTTCATCACCATCACGCAGTTCTAATGCCTCAAATTCCCCAGTAGAAGCGCCACTCGGTGCTGCTGCGCGAGCTACCGTTCCATCCATAAGATGTACTTCCGCCTCAACAGTTGGATTTCCTCTGGAATCTAAGATTTCCCTTCCTACCACTTTTTCAATTTCTAAATAATCCATATCATTCCTCTTCTTTCCTCATTTTCTATGGATTATTTTTCCACAGATTTATTATTTTTATACAGCGCCAGAATAAACTCGTTTCCCAGCCTCCAACAATCGAATGCTCTTCTACTATGACAACCTTGACCTTTGCCGTCGTCATATGCTGATAAAGATCCGCATTGATCAAATAAAGTATAAGCCATGGAAAAAAATCTCCATGGCTCTTACTTTATTGTATAAACTTTCGTATCACTTCATATCGTTTCTCAAAAACTCTTTTTACAAGAGGGCTCTTTAAATCTGCATCAAATCCATGATAAGAGCCTGATATTACATTTAAATCTACGTCTACTCCGGCATTTTTTAACTTATTGGCGTAAACAATTGCCTCATCCCGCAAGGTATCAAATTGCTGTGGTTCTATATAAGCAGGCGGCAAATCATGTAACTCATTTTTCATAGGAATGGTATAAGTTTCCTTTTTGATCAAAAGAATGATAGGTATCCTTTCTGACTTTTGCTATTTTGCTCTTATATGAGGAGACCTGCTTATTTAAAAAACCGGCAACTTTTGCCAGACTGCCATCTCTTATTTTTTCTTCCAGATCTATATTGCTAAAACTTATGGCTCTTTTCAATTCTTTACTATAAGGATATTTCGACTTCATATCTATATTCTCCACTTCCTACGTCATGAACAGTACCATCCGGTAATTCGATCGTTGCAACTGTATTACATGGAACTACCGTGTGCAATGAAAAAATATTTTTCTTCTCAGATTTTGTTATATTCCATTCACAGACTACTGTACCCTGCTCCGTTCTGTAACTTCTGCTGCTGGAACGAATCTTTCCATCCGGCTTCGGTGCAATACGAAGGTGTTTAAAACCGGCAACCTTTGTATCAATACCTCCTACTATGCGGAAGATCCAGTCTGCAACAGCACCAAATGCATAGTGATTAAAGCTTAAGTTACCTGGATTTCCGTCATCATCATAGCCATTGCAGTTTTCCCATATCGTTGTGCCGCCCGCATCTACCTCGTATAACCAGGAAGGCTTTTTTGACTGCCACAGCAGCGTATAAGCGAGATCTATTCGTCCGATTTTGCATAGTGCATCAAGCAGATACGGCGTGGTCAGAAATCCTGTATCCATGCACATATCGTTATTCTCAACAGACTTTACAAGATTTCCAGCAAAAGTCTCTTTATGTTCTTTCGGAACCAGATTGAAATAAATTGGAAGTACATATGCTCCCATCAGATCCGAAGGCATAGAACCATCTTCTTTTATAACACCTTTTTGAATGGCTTCCTTCATGCGATCCGCAATATCCTGATATTTTTTCATGTCAGACAAATATAAAATGTTGTCATCGGTCTCTTCAGAAAGAATTTCAGCAATCTTCGCAAAAGTATGAACCGAATTCCACCCGAAAATCGGAGCTGTGTAGCAGGAACTCATACTCATAATATTTTTCAGGTTTTTCATATCCAGACCATTTTTGCTCTGACTTGGAATCAACCATTCTCCATAGTGATAACCGGTATCCCAAAGATATTTCTCAATATCATCAGGGAGGGTACTGTCTTTTGGTTTATTGGATGCTGCCTGAAGAATGATATAGTCACACCAGCGTCTCATACAATAATACTGTTGTCTCAGGATATCTGTATTTCCTGTAATCTCATACATAGAATACGGAACAACCACAGCAGCATCCCCCCAGCCGGAAGAAGTTCCGGAACCTTTTACCCCATACATCATACTCATCAGTTTGCCCATAGATGGATAATTTCCATCCTGCGGAACTACCATGGGAATAATGCCATACTCATCCTGATCACATTCCATATTGTACAGCCAACGGGTAAAGAAAGCGGTGCAGTCTTCGTTCAGAAGAGCTGTTCTGGAATAGACAAGCATATCTCCTGTCCATCCTGCTTTTTCCCGCTGCGGGCAGTCTGTCGGCACAGAAAGCATATTAGCGCATTGAGACCATCTGATATTTTCGTAGAGACGATTCAGACGTTCATCTGATGTCTTAAAAGTACCGAGATTTTCCTTTTCTGTTGATACGACACATGCCGTAAAATCTTCTGCTTTTGGCTCAATTCCGGTCACACGCACATAGCGGAAACCATGGTATGTAAAATGAGGTTCATAAGTGGCTGCAGTTCCATCACAGACATAAACATCCTTCTGGTCAACACCTTTTCCCACGCCGCCGGCTCCCTGAATATTGTTAAAGAAATTTCCCTGCTTGTCCAGTATCTCACAATGTTCTAAGGTAATCTGTGTTCCCTTTGGAGCATTTACCTTCATACGGACAAATCCCGCAATATTCTGTCCAAAATCCAGAATCCATTCTCCTTTCGGACTTTTCGTCAGTCGGGAAACAGGAAGTTCCTTCACGATCACGACGGGTTCTCCAATCTGAGAAACCAGATTCTCATATCCATAATTTGCTTCCATGCAGGAAGTCCATCCGGAATCCATAAAGTCCGCACAATTCCAGTTTTTTATCTGCTTATTCGCATCATAATATTCTCCTGCATACAAATCCGCAGACAGAACGGGACCGTTGGAACATTTCACATCCTCGTCAGAGATAATCATATCCATTGAACCATCCGGGTAAGTAATTTCCAACTGAAAGAGTACTGCATGTGCATAGTCCATTTTTTTCATATTGGGCAATGACTGAGGACATAAATACCATCCATCCCCCACATGCATGCCAATGGCATTCGAACCTTCTGTCAACTGCTCTGTCACATCATACGTCTGGTAGCACAGATATTTCTCATAAACGGTATGTTCCGGAGCTAAAAGACGGGAATCTGCCCGGCTGCCATTCAGGTATAATTCATATGTACCATGACAGGTAGCATACAGACGGGCTTTCACAGGTTTATCTTTTAGTGCAAATTGTTTACGAAAAAGAGTGGCAGGCTGCTGTTTCCCAAATCCTGGCTTTCTTTTTTTGCCTTTTCTGTGAGCCTTCACCCATTTTGCAGACCAGTCACTTTCTGATAAAAGACCTGTCTCAAAAGAAGATGTGGCAGTCGCAGTATTTCCGTGATTATCCGAAACACGCACAGTCCATAGATACCTCATTCTACTCTGTAATTTTGCTCCTTTATACGGAATATAAGCGTTGCTGCTGCTTTCAACAACCCCCGAGTCATATATGCAGTTTCCCGCAGTATCCTTTATTGTGAGCTGATAAGACTCCTGCATGGTATTCGGAATATCACTTTCCATCATCCAGGAAAAATACGGCACAACATCGATAGCGAGAGGTTTTTCCATGTGAAGCACTTTCAGATTTTTAACTAACATTTCAGCATTCTCCTTTCATTATTTGCTTCATTATAGTATAATTTATACATTGATTTTAGATGTTTTATTGCTGCATGACTATTGAAAATTGCTGTTTTTTAAGGAGGCATATATATGTTTGAACATATTTATTTCTTTACTCATCAGGCAGATGGAGAAAATCAGGAGGTACTGGAAGATGAGGCTTATCAGAAAATGGCGAAGAAACACCATCTTCCTCCGGCAGAAGACACAGCATTCTGTATTGATGGAAAATCCTGTTATCTTCTGCAGCATCCACTGTCCCGGGAAAAGCAAAAACACTTAATGTATCTACAGTCTTTTTCTTATATGGACACAGGAGCTTCTTACTATACAAAACGCAGTAATTACCCATCCTTTCTGCTACTGTATACCTATGAGGGAATGGGGGAACTGATTTACAGGGGACAGCGTTATACGTTGAGAAAAGGAGACGGTTTTATCATCGACTGTAGAGAAGCACAATTCTACAAAACCATGGGCAATCACTGGTGCCATTCTGATCTGCACTTTTGGGGAGGTCTATCTGCGCTTTTTTACAACGAAAATTTTGCAAATAAACCACCTGTATTTCACTGCACACAGCAAAATTCTTTTCAAACACAATTAGAGAAAATTCTGAGAATGCAAAACGAACCGATGATCAATCGTGATTTTTATATTTCTTTTGAATTGGAGAAAATGCTCTTTCATATTTTAGAATGCCTGAAAGAATTTAAGAATACGGAAGAAATACCGGATACGATCAGTCTTCTTCAAAATTACCTGGAACATCACTTTGCGCAGGATATTACGTTAGAAGCCATGGCAGAATTTACAGGAATCAGTAAATATCATTTATGCAGGCAATTTAAGAAATATACAGGCTTTTCTCCCAGAGAATATCTCATACATCTGCGGTTGCTTCAGGCACAGATGTTATTGCAGTCTACGGAAATTCCCTGTTATAAAATCGGGATTATGGTGGGATTTGCAAATGAGGCAAATTTTATTCAGCATTTTAAAAAAGCATTTGATATGACTCCCGGAGAATACCGGAATACGATAAAAAATTGAATAAGGCGTATAAAATCAAACGATAACTTCCCACCACCACAGTAAAAAGCGGCTTTAAATGACTTTGAGGAATCCCCTCATATCAAGCCATCTGGAGCCGCTTTTAATATCCCTATTTTATATTTTATAAAAATGCCTTAACCTTCTTGTAGATACCTGCTGCATCCAGTTCATACTTCTCAAGGAGTTTTAACGCTGGACCAGACTCGCCAAAGCGATCTTCTACACCAATACGAAGTAATTTAGCAGGCTGCTTTTCTGCAAGTACCTCTGCAACTGCACTTCCAAGACCACCAATAATTGAATGCTCTTCTACCGTAACAACCTTGCCTGTCTTTGCTGCAGAACGTACAACTAAATCTACGTCAAGTGGCTTAATGGTATGCATATTAATTACTTCAACACTGATACCCTCTGCTTCTAATTTCTCTGCTGCTGCAAGAGATTCTGCTACTTCAAGACCGGTTGCGATTAATGTAAGGTCTGTACCTTCTTTTAACACAACACCCTTACCGATTTCAAATTTGTAATCGTCTCTGTCATTGATGACCGGCACTGCCAAACGTCCAAAGCGAAGATATACCGGACCTTCCATTTCATAAGCTGCCTTGACTGCTGCCTTTGCCTCAATATCATCGGATGGATTGATGATGGTCATACCCGGAATGGTACGCATCAGAGCGATATCCTCGTTACACTGGTGGGTTGCGCCATCTTCTCCAACGGAGATACCGGCGTGTGTCGCACCGATCTTTACATTCAGGTGTGGGTATCCAACAGAGTTGCGGATCTGCTCAAAAGTACGTCCTGCTGCAAACATAGCAAAACTAGAGCAGAATGGCACCTTGCCTGTGCTGGCAAGACCTGCTGCAATACCGATCATATTTGCTTCCGCGATACCACAATCAATGTGGCGTTCCGGGAATTCTTTCTTAAAAATACCTGTCTTAGTAGCGGCTGCAAGGTCTGCATCCAGAACTACCAGATTCTCATGTTCTCTACCAAGACTTGCTAGCGCATTACCATAACTATCTCTTGTCGCGATCTTCTTTACTTCTGACATAATGCTTCCTCCGCCTTCTTTAATTCTTCCACTGCAATCGCATACTCCTCGTCATTTGGAGCCTTTCCATGCCAGCCTACGGCATTCTCCATATAAGAAACGCCCTTGCCCTTGACTGTCTTCATAACGATTGCTGTTGGCATACCTTTTGTCTCTCTTGCTTCCGCAAATGCTGCACGAAGTTGGTCAAAATCATTGCCATCCTCGACTGCAATCACATGAAAATTGAATGCTGCAAACTTGTCTGTGATCGGATATGGCGAATTGACTTCCTCAATCGTTCCGTCGATCTGCAGGTTATTGTTATCTACAATGACACAAAGGTTGTCCAGATGATGTGATCCGGCAAACATAGATGCCTCCCATACCTGTCCTTCCTGAATCTCGCCATCACCCAGAAGCGTGTACACACGATAATCCTCATTAGAAAGTTTTGCGGAAAGTGCCATACCTACAGCAACAGAAATGCCCTGTCCCAAAGATCCGCTGGAAGCGTCAACTCCCGGTGTATGCTGGATACATGGATGTCCCTGCAAGTGGGATCCGATATGGCGCAGTGTCAGAAGGTCTTCTACTGGGAAATATCCTCTGTTCGCAAGTGCGGCATAAAGCCCAGGTGCGGTGTGTCCCTTAGATAAAACGAAACGATCACGATCCGGCTTCTTTGGATCCTTTGGGTCGATGTTCATCTCTTCAAAGTACAGATACGTAAATACTTCTGCGGCAGATAAAGATCCGCCCGGATGTCCTGCTTTTGCAGCATGCACACCATCAATGATGCCCTTGCGGACTTTCACTGCTTCTTTTTGTAATTCAAGATTTGTCATTGCATTTATCCTCTCTATTTTTTGATATGCCGCAGTCTCCCACGGCAGTTAATAAAGTTCTCATACCAAAAAGGTCATAGAAAAACCTTACAGATAAAATTTTACTATGACCCCATTTTATTATCAATAGCAGAATTTATACAATTTTACGCAAATTTTTGAGTTTTCATGGGAGATACGCTCACTATGCCAGCCTGCACTCCTCATCCAGTGTCACTAAGATAATATTCTTGATCGTGGATGCAACGGTCTCCACATTCTCATGGAAACGATCCTTGGCACAGACCACGTAAAAGGCATCCCCCTCACGATGCATCTGCTTAGTCTTTTCAATCATTGACTTAACTTCCGCAACCTCGATCTCGCGCTGTTCGTAGAAACACAGGGTAAAAATCGTCGCACTCTTGCCCTCGGTCTTACCCAGCGATACCACGTCAAATCCATCTGTTGTGCCTGCCTCATCATCATTGGTCCACCAGTTACCGGAACGCTCGATCGTAAACGGCATCTGCCCTCTGCGGCTGCGTTCTTCCAGATGTTCTCTGCTCATAGCAATGAATACCTGCTGCATAAAATTGTCAAGATCCGGCACAATATATGTATTCCACAAAAGATCCCACTCTCCCGCTACATAAAGATCCATATGCGGCACGATAAAGCGATACCAAAATACCGTGTTGCTATTGACGATAGAATAGCGCGTTTTTTTGCGATTGGTCTCCTCCGTGATCGCCGTCTGCTTTGTGACAACACCGATCGACATCAGCGCATTCAGATAAGGAACAACAACATCCTTTGGCTTGCCAACCTCAGCGGATAACTGATTGACACGGTTCATGCCCTGCGCCATCGCCGATAAAATGCAATTATAATAGGACAACTCCCTGAGTTCCATCCCCATGACCTGTTCCGGCAGAAGTGCCGCCTGCCCCGGATTTCCGGCGAAGATTACCTCAGCCGCATCCTTTACGGACTTTCCCTGCATACGCAGGATCTGCGCCGGGATACCACCGCTGATACCATAGTAAAGTGCCAGATCTTCCCCTGCTGCCTCCGGGAAAAATTGCTTTGTCTCCAGAAAATCCATCCCTGTCAGATGCAGATGCAGATCGATCGTATCTTTCCATCTGGCTTTCTTTCCATAGAGATATTTCTCCATCAAAAGGAAGGCATCTCCGCAAAGGATAAGCTTGATCGGAAGATCCCGCCAAACTCTCGTCACATAGGAAAACAAGATTTCATCAAAATCGGCATCCGCCTTAACAAAATTCGGATATTGATCGATCACGAGCAAAAGTTTTTCCTGCTTTGCTATTTCTGTGATCGCATCTAAGAGGTTTTCTAATGATGCCTCACTTCTTTTTCCGGTATCCTCTCCCGCTGCCACGCCTGCTATATCTGCCTTTGCCAATACCTGCGTAAACATGGAAAGTTCCTGCTTTCCTGTTGTCTCATAAGCATGAAAATAGATTGCCTTTTTCCCATCTGCAAAATGACGCAAAAGTGTCGTCTTACCCATACCAAGCGCACCACTCACACAGGCAAGGGCTTCTTTATCTCCTTCATAAAATGCGTTTAACGCTTCCAGTTCTTTCTTTCGTCCAATAAACATCTGTCTGCTTTCGTCTCCCCGAAATTCTTCTATAAGTAATAAAACCTGCGCTTCTGTCTATAATCTGTCAAGAAGCGACAGGTTTTATTGTAATACGTTTCAACTAAACTTTCAATGCATTTGAAGCAAATAAAAAAACTAGTAGTTTACGCCATCTTTCACCTACAAGATATGGTGGGCGACAGATCGCTCCATGCTTATACTTCATCGTCACTTGCCGTCACATGCCTTTCCTTCACTATGACTTCCTTGCCATCAAAGGCAAATGCTATTTCATAAATATTATTTCTCGCAATACCGGAAGCAATCAAATCTGACGCATAATTTTTTTCTTCTATCTGCTGCAAGGCGCATTCTGCTTTCCTATGAAAAAGAGACTGGCGTCTGCCAGTCTCTTTCCGGGTTGGGCTGTTATATATTTCAAATAATATAACCTGATTTAATTACTGAATGTCCTCGTCTCTGAGTCCATTAGATCCGTCTGCATGCTCGAATGCTGCAAGTTCCGGATGCTCTCTCTTTTCTTCTGTATAGTTCTCGTAAGAAGGCTTCTTGTGCTTCTGCTCTGCCCAGATACGATCTGCAACAGGTCCCCACTCTTCTGCATAGTGATCGCACTTAGAGCAAAGATGCTCAACGGTCTCCTCTGCCTCAGCGTTTGTTCCCTTAGCACCGGTCTTGTTTACCATTTCTCTTAAGAGTTTTGGATTCTCAAGCATTGGGCATGGACGCAGATGGTTTCTGTTAAATGGCTGTCCTTCATGATATGCCTTGAAAAGTGGGCTCTGTAACATCTCAAGGATTGACTTGTCATGGATGTTAGAGTCTGAGAAGTGGATAAATACGCAAGGCTCTGCATCACCCTGTGCATTGATGTGGAAGTAGTTACGTCCACCAGCGATACATCCACCAACAAATTCTCCATCATTCTGGAAGTCCATTGGGAAGAATCCGATATCATTGTCACCGGTACGAACCCAACGAATCTTTTTGATGATCTCTTCACGCTGCTCTAAAGTAGGCATCAATTCCGGTGCTGCATTCTGTCCTACAGGCATGTAATGGAAGTAGAATCCGAAACGAGCACCCTTGTCAGCGATGAAACGTAAGAACTTCTCATCGGTAACTGCCTCAACGTTGTCTCTGGTGTAGCAGATAGAAGTACCGAATACGATACCGTATTCTTTCAAAAGATCCATTGCCTTCATAACTGCTGCATAATGTCCTTCACCACGACGACCATCGTTTGTCTCTGGTGTTCCTTCGATAGAAAGAAGAAATGTAATATTTCCAAGTTCTACGATCTTCTTACATAACTCTTCATCGATCAATGTAGAGTTAGAGAAAAGACCAAACATACAATCGTTATGCTTCTCAGCAAGTTTTAAAATATCAGCCTTACGAACAGTAGGTTCTCCACCTGTCATAAAGTAAAGATAAGTTCCAAGTTCCTTACCCTGTGTAACGATCTTATCCATGTCTTCGTATGACATGTTGTTCTTATGACCATATGTACCAGACCAGCATCCTACACAGTGGAGGTTACATGCGTCTGTCGGATCAAACAAGATCAGCCAAGGAATGTTACAGTTGTACTTCTCACGGTTTGCTCTGATCGTCTTTGTTCCACGGAAAAATGCTTCATATCCTAAATTCAGAAGGAATTTCTTAGCATAGTTCGGGTTTGTCTCATCCAGAACACGGTTCACAAATTTTACCCATCTGTTCTCCGGATTCTTTACATACTCTCTAACCTTATCCAGTGTTGCCTTATCTGTGCCCTCTCCCCAGAAAGCCTCTGCCTTGTCAATAAGATTAAGGAATGTTTCCTGTCTTTTTGCGATATCATCTGTCTTTGTCAACTTACCAACGATACCATTGACCATTATCTCAAAAGCTTTTCTTTCTGCTTTGTGCTGTGCGTTTTCAACTAATGAAGCCATGCTAATTTCCTCCCTCTTTTTCTTCTTTGTCTTTTACCTTTGCTAGTATAAGAAATAACGTGGTTTTTTGACATATACAATAGATTTTCTGTGTATGGTCGCATTATACATTTTCGCGAATTTGTATATCTGACTTGACAAAATCTATACTTTGTTTGCCACATTTTGTTTGTTCAAGTATAATTAAAATATAAATCTAAGTGCTCATAACAGCGGAAAGGAGCGCATATTATGCCAGGATTCGCCTCACATTACCTTTTTGGACAACAGTCACTTTCACATCTTAAAGAAGATCAGGAATATCATATCCTGTCCTTACATCCACATGCCTATAATCTGGGCTTGCAGGGACCTGACATCTTCTATTATTACCTGCCGGCATGGCTGCTTTATGACCACAATGCCGCCAGCCTGATTCACGAAAATTCTTCATTGCAATTTTTTATTGCTATGATCGATGCCCGGAATAAATTGTCCTCGCATAGCGAACGCATCATTGCGGACGCTTACATCTGCGGATTTTTGGGTCACTATACGCTCGACACCTACTGTCATCCATACATCTTTGACCGGACACACCATTTACAAAATAAAGACCGCAATGGTGGACTTTATGATTTTGGTCGTCATGTCTTTTTAGAGACCGGCATCGATCAGGAAATGATCTCACATTTTCTGCATTGCAAGCCGACAGATTTTCGTCCGGGAGATACCATTGCCCTTTCTAATAAGGAAAGCCGTGTGATCGCCAGGGTCTTATCTTTTGCCCTTGCAAATGTATTTCCGGATGCGGTCATGCCAAAATGGCAGATCCGCGGTGCCTTTCGCGCCATGAAGACAGAATCCCGTCTGATGCATGACCCGACTGGCATCAAGAAAAGGCTTGTCCGCCGTTTGGAAGCCATTTTTGTAAAGGTTCCTGTCATTTCACCTATGATCCCAAGTGACACGATCTACGCCTACAAGGATCCTTGCAATTTCCGCCACAAAACATGGCACAACCCTTGGAATCCTGACCAAAAGCGTACCGAAAGTCTTTATGACCTGTTTGATCTGGCGGCTCCGGTTTTTGCAGACCGCATACATGCTTACTTTGGTGCTGTCTGTGAGCGCGCCGATGTCTCCATGGAAGATATTTACCACGCCAGAAATACCTTCATGGAAGAACACGGCGATTTATCTTATAATACGGGACTTCCATTATCAATATGTTAAAACATCACTAAGATAATATTTCTGTATATGAAAAAGCCGATCATTATACCCTGCTTTATTTTAATTTTCTTACTTTTTCAGGTTCCCTTTTTCTACGTGTTCCCGGATGATATGATCTGTCACCTCATACAATTTCTCAGATCCCAGCGTGGTCTTTCTCTGTCTGCCATAGACCTGCTCGGCACTTACCCCGTGTTCTCTCCAGTCACCGCCGCCATTGCTGTTATTTAAAAGAAGCGGCTGCAAATTATCCATGGCATGTGCAAACTTGGATTCCGCCGTTGAAAAATCCTCAAATTCATCAAAGAGCGCGATCAGTTCTTCCTTTTGATCCTCCGGTAAAAGAGAAAAGATCCGCTCCTTGGCTGCATCTTCCCGCGCCTTTTGTGTCTTTAATCCTTCTGCATCATATGCGTAAGTATCACCTGCATCAATCTCCACAATATCATGGATCAGGCACATGAGCATGACCTTGGCAATATCCACAGGCTCATTGGAATAATCGCGCAAGAGGTATGCCATGATCGCCATATGCCATGCATGCTCCGAATCGTTCTCTCTCCTGCCGTGCCCGGACAGATGCGTTTGCCGCAGGATATTTTTCTCTTTATCAATCTCCAAAATAAAATCCAGTTGCTTTTTTAATCTCTCGTCCATAGTGTCTCCTTTATACATAGGTAATTCTATCAGAATCTTTATGCCAGATCATCGTTCTATCAATTTTGTCCTCACTATTTTTCCAAAAACTCCTTGATCTGCCCGTAAATAATATCCATCAGGCGCACACGTGCTTCCACAGATGCCCATGCGATATGCGGTGTGATGAGGAGTTTTGTGCTGTCTTTGATATGGCGCAGCGGATTGTCCTCACTCATCGGCTCTGTATCAAGCACGTCAATCCCTGCCGCCGCGATAATTCCGCGATCCAGTGCATCTGCCAGATCTTTTTCCACGATGATCGGTCCGCGTCCCACATTGATCAGAATAGCACTCTCTTTCATCTGGGAAAGTTCCTTTTCTCCGATCAAATGCAGGGTGTCATCCGTCAAAGGTGCATGAATGGAGACAATATCGGATGTCTTCAATAAAGTCTGTAAGTCTACTTCCTGATATTGACTATCGTGGTTTCGTCCGGAAGTAGAGAAATACTGCACCTTACAACCAAAGACAGTCGCAATCTCAGCCACACGTTTTCCGATCGCGCCAAGTCCAATAATCCCCCAGGTCTTTCCTGCCAACTGGTGAAATGTCTTGGAAAAATGCGTAAACATCTTATCGTTTACATATTTTTCCTCTTTTACATAAGCATCATAATATGCCAAATTCTCATATAGGTAGAATAGCAGGGCAAAAGTGTGCTGTGCCACGGTCTCGGTCGAATAGCCTGCCACATTGCGCCATGCGATCTTTCTCTTTTCCAGATATTCCTTATCCAGATTGTTGGTTCCGGTTGCAGTCACACAGATCAGTTTCAGATTTTTGGCTCCCGCCAGCGTTTCCTCATTCATGTTACATTTATTTGTGATAATGATGTCTGCATCCTCTATACGCGCCGGAATTTCCTGACTTGTAGAAAAATCATATTCCACGAGATCACCAAATGCATGGAACTTTGTAAGGTCAATATCCTCTCCTATGGTTTTTCGATCCAAAAATACTATCTTCATTTGTGCCTCCTAAACCTATCTTTCTATCATTGCTTTTCTACTGGCATTTTACCATAAAATCAGGCCTTCATTTTATCCATTTTTCATAAATCTATATATTCTATCTTCTTAAAAATACAAGAAAACACCCCGCACATGATTTTCTCATGCGGAGTGTCTTCTCTCATAATTGGGGTAACGATCCTGTTGATCGCCTGTATTTAGGAAAGGAATTTGATATAAGCGTGTTATTTCTTAATCTTATTCAGCATAGCATTGATACCCAGTACCTGCTCCTTTGGAACGGCACCAAATCCAAGCATTCTCTTGACGGTGAAGCCCATCATCATCTTCTGTGCTGCTGCCGGATCGATCTGGCTTGCTAATTCTTTCATACCCTTCTGTGGATCATCATCGGATGGATTCTGGTTTCCTGCCTGCATCTTCGCCATCAGACCGCCCATCAACTTCTGTCCTTCCGGATTTGCCATGATGTCTCCCATGGTATCGTTGATAGAGAAATATCCTTCCGGTGCAGTGATCTCAAACCAGTTGATGACATCACCGGTCACCGGCATACGATAGTCCGGATTTGGCTCATCTACTTTCTTGATCACTGCTGTATCTTCACAATCTCCTGCTTTTGCGACCAACTTTGTCTCGCCAACATTCTTTACTTCAAAGGTAAAGAAGTGATCTTCTGCTGTCTGCTTGCCGACAGATTCTCCGTTTGCAAAAAGTTCTACCTCTGGAAGATTAGAATAAACCTTAACGGTCGTAACATCTTCATCACGTTCTACATAGTTCTTGCTGCAAAGATGAACAAACGGTTCGTCGGATAACCATGCCTTGTAAGCATAGAAGGAATCCTTTTTGTACTTACGGTCAAAGGTAACCAGACCCTTGTTGTTCATACCCTTGCATCCGCCCTCGTCTCTGGCATCTGCTGCAAAGTCAAACATATTCCAAACATGTGTAGCCCATACAAAGTCTCTGGTATAGAGCTGCTTGATGAGTTCTTCATGATAATGTGCCTGATATTCTTCTGAATAATCGCCCTGCTCCGGGTGAGAAGAATGCCACTTGTAGGCTTCTGCGCCGTACTCACTCATACCGATCGGGATATTTGGATACATCTCATGGAAGGAATCCATAAATGGTCCGTTCTCCTCGATCTTTCCGCCGTACCATCCCAGATACTGGTTATAAGATACCAGATCAGGGATCTCTATATACTGGCTCTCTGAAATATCACACATGGAGATAACCGCCATAGTGGTAAGTCTTGTCTTATCCATTTCATGAACCATATCATTTAAGATATGATGGTTCTCTAAAAGGTCAGGATCCTTTGCACCCTTCATGGTGATCTCATTGGAAAGTCCCCAGAAGAAAATAGACGCATGGTTGTAATTCTGTACGACCAGTTCCTTCATCTGTGAAATGGTATTTTCACGTCCATTTGGCATATGCACAGAAATATATGGGATCTCAGCCCAGAGTACAAATCCTAACTCATCACACATATCGTAGAAGTGCTGGTCATGCTGGTAATGTGCCAGACGAATGGTGGTTGCGCCAAGTTCATAAATGATCTTAGCATCTTCTTCATGCATCTCAGGTGTAAGGGCATTACCGATATGCGGTCTGTCCTGATGACGGGATACACCACGAAGTGGATAATGCTCGCCATTTAAGAAAAATCCCTTTTCCGGGTCAACCTTAAAGGTACGGCAGCCGAAACGTGTGCTTCTCTCATCAACGACCTGACCATCCTTCTTCAACTCCACATGCATGGTGTAAAGATGCGGATCCTTGCGTCCGTTCCAAAGATGCACATTTGTGATGGTCTGCTCTACCTCTGTCTTGTCTGCTGATACAGTCACGGTATCAACTACCGTGTCTCCATCTGTAATGGTAAATACCAGTTCTTCTGTACTTCCTGCGTTTGTCAGATATACCTCTGTTGTGATCTTGGCATCATCTCCTGTCACTTCCGGTGTTACCTTAATGGCAGGACTTCCGTAATAGTCCAGATCAAAGCGTGTCTCATCGACTAAAATCAGAGATACCTTACGATAGAGTCCGCCGTAGAAGGTAAAGTCTGCATTCTGCGGATATACATAATCATTTGGTGCATTGTCAACAGCAACCACGATCTCGTTTTCATCCTTTAAATATGGTGTGATGTTGGCTCTCCAGGTAGAATATCCGCCATCATGCTTTGCAACAGACTCGCCATTTACGAATAACTCTGCGGATGAGTTTGCTGCTTCAAACTCAATATAAACTTCCTTGCCCTCAGCAACCTCTGCCTTAGAAAGGTTCTTTGCATAGTAGCAGGTTCCACGATAATAATCGCTTCCACCGTCCTGTCCGTCCTCGCCATTCCAGGTATGTGGCAGATCCAATGTCTCCCAGTTTCCTGCGGAAGTTGTCTTATCAGATACTGTGACAGCATCTTTTGTGAACTTCCAGTTTTCATTCCAAGTAAATTTCTTGCTCATACTCGCTCTCCTTTTTGTAGTTTCTTTCTATATTTGAATGTGTAATGCTGACATTCTTCTTTGCTAACTACATCATAGAGCATTTTGAAGAAATCCCTATTCAAAAATTTGCTTTTTCATTCAAAATTTCTTGTTCTTTTGCGATTTTTTATTATTTACCAAACCGAGACGAGATACGCTCTGCAAATCTCGCTCTGATTAGCAGTCGTCATAACACAAAAACGGTAACACCCACACTGTGTAAATGCTACCGTCTTTTTTCTGTCTTATTTCCTTATATGCTACTTGCGCTTTAAGATCATCTTGACACCACGGATCTCGGATACGACCGCCTGCTCATCTACAGCATATATTTGCTCGTCATCCTCAGCACGTGCTGTCCACTCCATACCGTTATAAAGGACTTTTCCGCTTTCCTTGCGATTGTCGACTTCCTCGATGACACGCACTTCCTTGCCGATGCACTCCTCGTAGTTGGTCGCAACCTTTCGACTCTCCAGATATTTTTTTGCCCATGGTCTTGTAAAATACAAGAGGATAAAAGTCACAACAAAAAATACCGCGATCTGCAAGCCCGGATGTCCTCCCAAGAGGCAGACAATCAATGCTGCCAGCGCTCCCCCGGAGATCCAGATAGAAGTCAATCCTACGGTTATGATTTCTATTACAGCCGTGATAACAATGACCGCCAGCCATAAATACATCCAATCACTTAATACTAAATTCATCCAAAATTCCATCTGTATCCTCCATTCCAGAAAATATTCCCCCATATACTCGATAAACTACAGTATACGCAAACGTCTTACGATATCCTCCACCTGGCGGATGGCATCTTCCACCTGATTTTTGGTTTCATTGATGCGATCCTGTACCAGCCAGTCTGCAATCAGTCCATCGAAAAAGAAATCTGCGAATGTGAGGAAATCTCCCACATTCAAATTAAGGTTGTGCGTCATATTTACATCCTGCAACTCCCTGCTAAAACTTTGCAGATCTAACTTAGCCTGCTCCATATAACGCTGGGCATTCCCCATCTTTGAGTGTTTCACAAGCCCACTGATCATCCCTCCACCAAAAAGATCAACCAGACCCCAATTTCCGGCAGAGCGAAGTTCCTCCCTTGCCGCGCGAAGTGATGTTAATGCGCGTTCGCCCGCAGCAATAGCCTCATTACGTTCCTTTTCAAAATCGTATGCCATGGTTTTCTCCTTATATAATATCTTATGCCATAAACATCTTTGTTTGCGTCTTATTATACATGATGGAACGACTTTTGTCATCGAAAGTCGCTCGAATTCGACAAATAAACGCTATAACAGAAACAGGTGCCAGCCTCAGCCGACACCTGTCATGCGCAGTTTTACTTATCTATAAATATTAGTCACCAAATACAGCACGATAATCTGCCTGGAACTTCTCAATTCCGGCATCTGTCAAAGGATGCTTTGTCATCTGCTCGATTACCTTGTAAGGTACGGTTGCGATATCTGCTCCTGCAAGTGCACAATCCGTAACATGAATTGGATTACGAATAGATGCTGCAATGATCTCTGTATCATATCCATAATTATCAAAAATTGTCACGATGTCTTCAATCAGACCAATACCCGGCTGACTGATATCGTCAAGTCTTCCCAAGAATGGAGATACATAGGTAGCCCCTGCTTCTGCTGCCAGAAGTGCCTGATTTGCAGTGAAGATTAAAGTAACATTTGTCTTGATGCCTTCTGCGGAAAGAACTTTTACTGCCTTCAGTCCTTCTACGGTCATAGGAATCTTAACAACCATGTTTGGATGGATGGCTGCGATCTCTCTACCTTCTTTGATCATTCCCTCTGCATCTACGGTTGTAGCCTTTACCTCACCACTGATCGGTCCATCAACGATAGATGTGATCTCTTTGATGACTTCATTAAAATCTCTGCCCTCTTTTGCGATCAGGGATGGATTGGTCGTCACTCCACAAATCACACCCATATCGTTGGCTTTTCTGATGTCATCTACATTCGCTGTATCAATAAAAAACTTCATCCTGCATTCCTCCTAAATTGTAGTTTTCTCTCAACGTCCTCATTGTACGAGTTCAAAAGAAAAAGTACAATCCAGTTTCCTGATGATGATAAAAAAATGAACTAACTTCCTCAAAAAATCCACTCGATAAATAATGTCCTAGACAATAATGTCTGTTGTTGTAAATGCTATGACCTTGCGCAAGCCCTCTAAGGACACCTCCACCTGATAGCCGATTTTGCCTCCGCTAAAGATGATCGTATCAAAATCCTCTGCACTTTGATGAATGACTGTCTGAAAGAATTTCTTCATACCGATCGGTGAGCAGCCACCATGGATATAGCCGGTAAGTCCTAATAATTCTTTGGACTTTACCATGGCAATCGACTTTTCTCCTACCGCATTTGCTGCTTTTTTCAGATCCAGTTCTTCTGCCACCGGCACAACAAAAACATAGTGCTCGCCGCTTTTCCCCACAGTCACCAGCGTTTTAAAGACTTTATCCACATTCTGCCCCAAAACCTCTGCCACTTCTACACCACTGATGGCATCTGTATTTGCATATGAATAATGTTTATATTCTACCTTTGCCTGCTCTAAAAGACGCATAACATTTGTCTTTTCTTCTTTTGCTTTCTTTGCCATTTTTACACCTGATTTCTTATTTTGATATTACAAGGGCTATGATACCGCCAATGATCAAGATCGGCAAGGCTATATAGATCAGCCCTCCCAGGAAAAGTCCAATGACTACGATCGGCAAAAATATAATATAGAAACCAATCTTTAAAAATCCCCATGTCATCTTGACCGCCAGCGCGATCACTTTCCACATAAACCAGATAAATGCAATAATAAATAATGCTGTCAGCATAAAATCACCTCTTTCATATTTTCCATATCATATAGCATTTACTATAGAAAGTAAACGCTTGTCATGACTTCTTAATAATTCTTTAATATTTCTATCTTTTACCACAATAAAAAATCACCTGCCGATGCAGATGATAAAACGGATATAAAAAGTGCCCAGTTCCGGAATCGAACCAGAGACACGAGGATTTTCAGTCCTCTGCTCTAC